>Ga0196977_1000662_pt1 | contig 16740 bp, 17 predicted proteins | sample S3v_1013CmetaG_FD_148634 | JGI IMG/M metagenome (GOLD analysis project Ga0196977, IMG submission 148634) | Soil microbial communities from Anza Borrego desert, Southern California, United States - S3+v_10-13C | ecosystem: Environmental > Terrestrial > Soil > Desert | place: USA: California...
TCGAGTCTCGCGCGAAGCCCCGGTTTTTATTTTGCGACACGAGTCGACAGAAACAGTGCCGGGTGGCGCGGCGAATTGCGCGTTGAACCTCGCTGCTCTCGGCGCGAATGTTTCGCTGGTTTCCGTCGCCGGTAACGACGAAGCAGGAAATGCACTGCGTGAAAAATTAAGCGCTGCTGGTGTGAATGTCGATGGATTGGTGCTTTCAGATAAACTTCAAACAACGACCAAGGTACGCATTCTCGCGGGCCACGCTCACGCCAACAAACAGCAAGTTATCAGGGTCGATTACGAAGACGCTCCTTTAAATGACCCGGCAATCCGCGAACGCCTGGGTAACTCGCTGAAGAGTTCTCTCTCGCGCGCAGACGCGGTGATCATTTCAGACTACAACTACGGTCTCGTCGATAAACAAGCAGTCGAATCGATCCGCGAAGCACATCGATCGAGAAGCATTCCCGTACTTGTCGATTCACGCTTTCGCCTGTCGGATTTTTCCGGCTTTACGGCGGCAACGCCGAACGAGGACGAAGTCGAGCATTTGATCGGCTCACCTGCTGAATCGCTCGCGCAACTGGAAAATGCCGCGAGTCGCTTGAGACAGAAACTCCAACTCGACGCCTTGCTCGTGACTCGCGGCCGCAACGGAATGATGCTGGTGACGGACGATCCGCTACCACTGCAAATTCCCGCAGTCGGGTCGCGCGCCGTCGACGGAACGGGCGCTGGCGACACAGTCATCGCCACGTTCGCGCTAGCGCTCGCTTCGGATTCCTCGTTCGCGGATGCAGCACACCTCGCAAACTACGCGGGCGGGCTCGTCGTCATGAAACCAGGAACCGCCTCCGTCAGCGCAGCCGAACTCGAGCAATCAATCAATGATCTTAACTCGTGAAGAATTGGTTACGCGGATCAACGCCGAACGCGAGAACGGATTGCGCGTTGTTTTGGCGAACGGTTGTTTCGACGTGCTGCACGTCGGGCACGTGCGCTACCTCGCGGGCGCGCGCGAGCTCGGCGACGTGCTGGTCGCCGGCGTGAATTCTGACGAACAGGTCGCGCGGCTAAAAGGTCCGGGCCGACCAATTCTTCCCGCGAACGAGCGCGCGGAGCTCGTCGCGGCGCTTGAATCTGTGACTTATGTCACTGTTTTCGACGAACCAACAGTCGAAGAACTATTGCTCGCGCTCAAACCCGACATACACGCAAAAGGCACTGACTACACCGAAGACTCTGTGCCCGAACGCGACGTGGTACGATCCTACGGCGGCCGCGTCGCGATCGTAGGCGATCCGAAAGATCATTCGACTTCCGCTATTCTGGAGCGCCTGGGAGGTTTAGATCGATGAGGCTTTTAAAGGCACTGACCTTAGCGAGTCTGTTACTAGCCGTTTCGCTACCGGCTCTGAGTCAGACCAAACGCCAAACGTTCAACCCCGATGGATCCTTTTGGCTCATCGGAAAACCTCCGACCGGCTTCTCGGATTTCGGGAGCATAAACCTGAACGGACGGCGACTGCGCCGGATTCCCTCGCAGGGTTTGCAGCTCAACAACGGTAAGACATTTCACTTTAAAAGACTGATCGTCAAACGCGATAACTTTGCCTTCACGACGGTCAGCCTCGGCGGTGTCTATTACGCGTTCTCCGGAAAATTTTTGAGAGGCGGCGTTTTTGCCGAGCAGGACCTCTTCGACGAGCAGCCCGTGCTCGAAGGTGTGCTGGCGAAATACAAGAGTGGTAAAAAAGTTGCAGAGGCCAAACTGAAGTTCAGTTATTTCGGTGGCACCTAAGAAGTTTGAATGAGAGTTTTGATCGTCAAACTAGGAAGCATTGGCGACATAGTTCACACTTTGCCGGCGCTCGCCGCGCTTCGCGCAGGGATGCCGCACGCCGAAATTTCATGGGTCGCAGAAAGGTCATCTTCCGAAATTTTGAAAGACAACCCGATTTTAGATCGCCTCATCGAAGTCGACACGAAGGCGTTGAGGCGCGGGCTGATGTCTGGGGAGACGCTGCGGGCACCGCGCCAGCAGTTACGTCGGTTACGCGCCTCAGCCTTCGATGTCGCTTTAGATTTCCAGGGACTACTTAAATCGGCTTCGATAGCGCGCCTCTCGGGCGCGCGAAGTGTTTTTGGCTACTCGCGCACGGCGTTACGAGAACCAGCCAGCACCGTCTTTCTTTCCAAACGCATTTCCATCCCGCCGCACACTCATATCATTCGCAAAGGACTATTGTTGCTTCAGGGCGCGTTGGGCATTCCCGTCCCTGCCGAGCTTTCGTTTCCCATCGGCGTTGATGCCGCGGCTGAAGCGGAAGCTGAACGCGCGACTGAAAACACTGCGGAGAGTTTTGCCATTCTTAATCCCGGTGGGGGATGGCCGACGAAGTTGTGGAGCGCGGAAAAATTTGGCGGATTGGCCGACGTGTTATGGACCAATTTTGGAATGCGATCGTTGGTGACGTACGGGCCGAACGAAGTCGAGTTGGCGGAGACCGTTCGACGAGCGTCGCGGTCGGAAAAAGCGATCCCGGTTAGCCTATCGTTGAAGGGATTTTATTCACTCGCCAAACGGGCGCGGGTTTACGTTGGCGGCGATACTGGTCCGACGCACATCGCCGTTGCAGCGGGCGCTCCGATTGTCGGCTTGTTTGGACCAACCGAGTGGTGGCGAAACGGTAGTCCTTATTCACAGGACATCTGCGTCGAGCGAAACGATATCGATTGCCGCGTTGATTGTCACCGGCGTTCGTGCTCGAAATGGATCTGTATGGACATCTCGGTTGAGCGTGTGTTCGACGCTGTGAGGCAGAGAATCGGTAATTAGTATGCGAAGAGGCGGAACGTGGATTCAGCGCTGGCGTGTGCCGCTCGGGTTCTTGTGCGCTGCGGTATTTTTATTGCTGGCGAAACCGACGCCCGTAGCGCTGCTCGCCGGTGCGTGCGTTTCGCTAGTTGGTTTAGCGATTCGTGCGTGGGCGGCGGGACACATTCGGAAGAACGCGCAACTCGCGGTTTCAGGGCCGTACGCTTTCACGCGTAATCCGCTTTATTTCGGTAGTTTTTTGCTCGGTCTCGGGTTTACGATTGCGTCAGGTCAAGTGATCCTGGGGCTGCTGTTTGTGGCGCTGTTTCTTGGCATCTATTTCCCGGTGATGCGCGTCGAAGCCTCGACACTGGCTGAGCTTTTTGGCAACGATTATGAGGTTTACCGGCAATCAGTGCCGCTTTTCTTTCCCCGGCTGACGCCTTTCCGGCAGAGCGAGTCAGCGAGCATTAGATTCGATGGTTCGCTATATTTGCGGTATCGCGAGTACCGCGCAGCGTTGGGACTGGTAATCGCGTGGGGCCTTCTTCTTATTAAGACTTATTATCAATAAACTAACTTTGCAATCACCAAGAATTATCATCAGCTTCATTTTGCTCGTCACGCTTGCGGTTGCGGCGTTTATTTCTCCCCAACCTACGCTCGCGCAAAAGGCGCGCCCGAAGCCGTTCGAGCCGCTTGAAGAACTCCATTTCGAAGCTGAATTTTCACGCGCGCTGTTGCGCAAGATCGACGTCGCCGATCTCAAGTTTCACGCGAGCCGCAGCGAAACCTCTGATGATCAGTACGCCTTAACGTTCAAAGCCGAAATCGCGAGCAAAGGCTTCTTCGCACGTTTATTCAATCTGAAGTTTCGCGAAACCGTAGAATCGATCGTCGAACCGCTTACCTTCACGGTCAAGAAAACAACCATTCTCGACGAGCAAGGAAAACGTGTCCGCGAGACCAAGTCGACCTTTGACTCCTCGAAGGGCCAGATGACCTGGACGTTGCGCGATCCAAACAATCCGGAGAGCGAGCCACGTCAAGCGATCACTGAATTCTCCGGACAACTGCAAGACGTCCTGTCAGCCATCTACTTCATTCGCACGCAGCCACTGGAAGTTGGCAAGTCGTTTGACGTTTACATCGGCGATGGCGGACGCGTTTATACGATTCCCGTTAAGGTGCTTGAGAAGAAACGAATGAAGACTGTGCTAGGCCGTGTCGATGCCGTGCGAGTCAAGGCGGAGCTGTTTGGACCGGGACGGTTGATCGACGACGAGAAGGGCGAGTTTTCGATCTGGTTCACTGCCGATGCGCGGCACATTCCTGTCGGCGGTCGCGCCAAAACCGATTACGGAACTTTCGATATCAAACTCAAACGTGTTATCACAGGTGCTCCTGCCGTAAAGTAGTTTCCGGTCACATAATTTCAAATCATGCGCGAGCCATTAATCATTGGTCATCGTGGCGCGTCTGCTGTTGCGCCTGAGAACACGATGGCGGCGTTTGAAGCGGCGATTGCCGCCGGCGCCGACGGCATCGAATTTGACGTGCGATTGAGCCGCGACGGCGTGCCCGTGATCATTCACGACGACACATTGCAGCGGACGCATGGTTTGCGACAGCGGGTCGCGGATATGACGGTGAAGGAGTTGCGAACTGTCGGCGTGCCGAGTTTGCGGGACCTGTTCGAGTTGATGTCGCCGAACGATCTGTTCTTGTGTCTCGAGATCAAAGGAAGCTCGGCTGAACTCGCGCAACGATGTTGCGAGCTGGTTCGTGAGTTTTCGTTTGCAGAGCGCGTGATCGTCGAGTGTTTCGATTTAGACGTCCTCAGACTTGTAAATCTCAAGACCGCAGCACTGTTTGACCCACGGGTTTACACGGATCAAAGCCTGATAGATCGTGCACTCGAAGTCGGCGCCGAAGTGCTGGCGCTTCATCACCGGCTCGCGAAACCATCGCTAATCGAGAAAGCCAAACTCGCCGGACTCAGAGTTGTAGTTTGGACTGTCGACGATCCCGCGTGGGTGGCGCGAGCGCAAGCGATGGGCATCGAGGCGTTGATCACAAACGATCCGGCCACGATGATTGAAGCCTCGGATCGTCTTCGCGTACAGTTGAACCGATGATTCGTCCCCCAGCGCAGTTCGACCAGTTCAACCGGTTCTTCGTCGCACACGATTTTTCAGTTTCCTACCGGCGGGCCAAGCAACTTCAGTGGCAGAACCAGGCAAGTTCAGGTTACTCGCTGCTCGCGGTCCTGCAAGGCAAACTTAGTTACACAACGACCTACACAACCGAGGCCAAGCCAATCGATCTTCCCGCCCGGCAGTTTGCTCTCTTTGACCCGAACCTGAGCCTCTCGACAAACGCCACGCGCGCCGAACTTCTTTTCGCGACGTTCTCCGCTTCGCTCGTCATGCAACACGCGGCGACGATGCGTTTGATTCCGCCGAACTCGACCGTCACCTTCAAAACGGACCACTTCAGCGGCGATCAAAAACTCGACCGTTTATTTGGTGAGTTCGCCGCCGAACTGACCGACGAGAAACCCGGCAAAGACATCGTGCTGCGCGCGCTCGGCGAACAACTGCTGGTCCACGCTTTGCGCAACTACGCGCAGCCGCGGCGTTCTGAAGAGCTGGAACTCTCGCGCGCCGGCCTCGTCGACCGTCGTATTCGCCGCTCAGTTGAGTTGATGTACACGCAACTCGATCAGGACCTGACACTCAAAGCACTCGCCGCTGCTTCGTATCTTTCGCCTTTTCACTTTGCGCGTCTTTTCAAAAAACTCACCGGCTCGACGCCACACAACTATCTCGCCGGTATCCGCGCCGCACGGGCCCAACTCCTGCTTGCGGAAACAGAACTCTCGGTCACGCAGATCGGCTCGCGCGTCGGTTATCTCAGTGCGAGTCATTTCACGAAAGCGTTTCGCCTGGCCACCGGCACGACGCCGCGCGAGTTTCGGAAGGCGCTCATCTCTCCCAACACCGATAGCCACAAAGAAGCACAAAACAGGTAGGACAGCGCGCACCACACCTCAGCAAACGACCGCCAATAATGCGCAAGATCCGTCGTTTCGATTTGCCTGCGCGTTAGTATCATCGCTGGAAACTTTATGGGAGAAACGCGAATGCCTGTTGCCAAGCAAGCGGAAATCAGTCCGGCTGAAGGAAAACTCGGAGTTCTACTCGTCGGTCTCGGCGCTGTCAGTACCACGTTCATCGCCGGTGTTGAAGCAATCAAGAAGGGTTTTGCAAAACCAATCGGCAGTCTCACGCAGATGGGCACGATCCGTCTTGGCAAACGAACAGAGAACCGCGTTCCTTTAATCAAGGACTTCCTACCACTGGCGCAACTGAAAGATCTCGTCTTCGGCGCGTGGGACATCTTTCCGGAATCTGCCTACGACGCCGCGCTCAATGCGGGTGTGCTCGAGAAAGAGTTGCTGGCCCAATTGAAAGAGCCACTCCGCAAGATCAAACCCATGCAAGCTGTCTTCGATCAGTCGTACGTGAAGCGTTTGAGCGGCACTAACGTGAAGACCGGCAAGAACAAGTTTGACCTAGCCCAACAACTCATCGACGAGATCGCCGAGTGGAAAAAGAAGAACAGGTGCTCGCGGCTGGTCATGATCTGGGCCGCATCGACCGAAATCTTTTTGAAGCAGCATCCGGTGCACAAGACGCTCGAGTCGTTTGAAAAAGCGATGAAGGAGAACCACAAGGCGATCGCGCCTTCCATGGTCTATGCCTACGCGGCGTTGAAGTCGGGCGTTCCGTTCGCGAATGGCGCGCCTAATCTCACGGTCGACATTCCTGCGCTCATGACTCTCGCCGACAAGAATCGCCTCGCGATCTGCGGCAAGGACTTCAAGACCGGACAAACGTTGATGAAGACCATCATCGCGCCGGGACTGAAGTCGCGCATGCTTGGATTGCACGGTTGGTATTCGACGAACATTCTAGGCAACCGCGACGGCGAAGTGCTCGACGATCCCGACTCGTTCAAGACCAAGGAGGAGTCGAAGTTGTCTGTGCTGGAGTACATCCTTCAGCCGGAAGTCTATCCCGACCTGTACAAAGACTTCTCCCACGTGGTGCGCATCAACTATTACCCGCCGCGCGGCGACAACAAGGAAGGCTGGGACAACATCGACATCTTCGGTTGGCTCGGTTATCCGATGCAGATCAAAATCGACTTCCTCTGTCGCGACTCAATCCTCGCGGCGCCGATTGTTCTCGACCTCGCGCTGTTTCTGGATTTGGCTCAACGGACGGGCATGAAGGGCGTGCAGGAGTGGCTTTCGTTCTACTTCAAATCTCCGCAAACGGCGCCCGGACTCTATCCCGAACACGACATCTTCATTCAGCTAATGAAACTCAAAAACACGCTGCGCCACCTGCGCGGCGAGGATCTAATCACTCACCTCGGTCTTGAGTATTACGATTGAGACCTTTTGATTCAGAGCGTTACCAAAACGTGCAACTCGCTGCTGTGAGATCGCACGACTACAATTATTGTCATTAATTTCTTGACATGAAATGTCAGGCAACCCATCAAAGGTTGCCGTGACAATCACTTTTGCAAAGAAGATTAATCAATCTTTTCTAATGACAATCGCGCCAGACTTGTATATATAGCTTCGGAGCCGGCTGGCGTTTTCGGCGCTAAAACTCAAGTTGGCGAACTTCAATTCATTCAAGCGCATCAATTTAACGTGCGGATCGTGCCTTGCTTGCAACAACGATAGGTCAGCAGTTTTGACCTGTTGAATCGGAAAATGGCCCGACAGAGCGGCAAGGAGCGAGCCGATGTTAGCTGAGATGGAAATGACAAGAGCGATGAACAACACGGGTACGGTTTTCCTGGATCCCGATCAAAAGAGCCCCCGCGCTCAGGATTTTGAAGAGCGGCTCACGGCTCGAATCGTGGGTCAAGAACGCGCCGTCAGGCGCATGAGTGGTCTCTACCAGATTTTTCTGGCGGGTATGAATCCGCCAAACCGGCCAATCGGCACGATGCTCTTTCTTGGACCGACTGGTTCCGGAAAAACGCGCGTGATCGAAGCGGCCGCTGAAGTTCTTTATGGCGACTCCAACGCGATCGTGAAGATCGATTGTGCTGAGTTTCAACACTCGCATGAGATCGCAAAGCTTATCGGGTCGCCTCCGGGTTATCTCGGACATCGCGAAACTTCGCCGATGTTGACCCAGGAGAACCTCGATCGAATGCACACGGACGATATGAAAGTCTCCCTCGTGCTGTTCGACGAAATCGAAAAAGCTTCCGATAGTTTATGGCAACTGCTGCTCGGTATTCTCGATAAAGCCACGTTGACGTTGGGTGACAACCGTCGTGTCGACTTTTCGAAGTCGATGGTGATCATGACGTCGAACCTCGGCGCGCGCGAGATGTCGGAACTGATTTCAGGTGGTATCGGTTTCGCTCCGGGCAAAGGCATCAAGTCACCGAACGACACTGAAGTCGATCAGAAGATTTATCGGACAGCGGTCGAAGCGGCGCGGCGTAAGTTCTCGCCGGAGTTCATGAACCGCATCGACAAAGTGGTGGTCTTCCGCTCGTTGAAAGAACATCACCTGCGACAGATTCTCGATCTGGAACTGCAAGCGGTCCAGGATCGCATCATGCAGTCGGCGGGGACCAAGTTTGTCTTTCAGTGTTCGGAAACGGCGAAAGACATGCTGATGAAGGAAGGACTCGATTACAAGTACGGCGCCCGTCACCTGAAGCGCGCAGTCGAACGTTTTCTGGTCTATCCGTTATCCAACCTCGTGGCGACGGGACAGATCGGTTTGGGTGATCTGGTTCACGTTGATGTTGACGGAATCAAGAACCGGCTCGTGTTTTCGAAGAGCTCGGGCGGCGCGTTGATTCATGAGATGACGCAAGGCGCGAGTGCCGCTGCAGACTCTAGCGAGACACTTTCGGGTGGAGTTGGTCTACAGATTCCGGCAGCAGCTTCCAAAGCCGCGAAGAAGGGCCAGGGTCGCGACAAGACTGATACCTAAAGCCGCGAAGAGGCACAAGAAGCACACACAAGAGGTGCAAGACGAGCTTAGAACTTGTCTTGTGCCTCTTATGCTTTTTAGTGGCTAATCTTGCGAAGAGATTCGTAAGCCAGTTGCGCGAGAAAAGGATCGGCGGCAGTCGAAACCGACTTAAGAGCCGGAACCGCCGCCGGATCTGCGATCAGGCCTAAAGCACGCGCCGCCTCACGGCGCACATCATTCGAAAACTTCTCATCACTAACCGCTGAAATTAGAGCCTGCGTTCCCGCGCGGCTTTTTATTCGGCCCAACGCTTCTGCTGCTGCACGCAAAACAAACTCGTTCACTTCCCGTTTGCGTTTGCCTTTGACAGGCGCCGCCAATTCCGGCGCGAGTGTGCTCGCCAATGCGATCACACCCGCTTCGTCACCTATCCTTCCGAGCGCTACGGCTGCAGCGCCTCGCACGCCGGCTTCCTTGTCATTCAATAATCGTTCGCTGAGCGCGGATGTCGCAATTCGGCTGCGCGTTTGCCCGAGCGCGTAAGCTGCTTCCCGCCGAACAAACTCGTCTTTATCGTTGAGCAACGGCAGCAGAGCGTTCGCACTCTCCGCCGGATCGAGCGAAAGAATTGCTTTTGCCGCCATTACTCGAACCATCGGTGAAGGATCTGAAAGCGCCGATAAAGCCACGCGCGAAGCCGCCTCGCGATGCATGGCGGCGAGGCGCATCAACGCGTCGCGTCGTTCTTCTTCATCGGCAGAGCTGAGACGTTGCTGCTGTCTAGCGATTTCGGCTTGGATCGGAGGTAAATTGCGTGTGTCTTGAGCGCAAGTGAGAGACGCACTCAAAAACAGAAAAGCTAACACGCCCGAGACGAGCGCCGCAGGCGATAAGGTCAGTTTAATCCTTTGCCCTTCGCCCATTCAGAGGTGAGCGCCGGCCCGCGCTGCCGCTCGTTTTTCCGCTTTCCGGCGTACTGCTTCCCACTCAAATGCCTGGCGCGCACGCCGGTTCTCACGAGCCTCTGCCAAAACCGACAACACCTCATCTTCCCATACAGGTGAAACGGTTCGCGAACGGTGCCTTGATTCGTGCTGGGTTTCCATAGCCGAAATGTAGTCTAAAACCTCACACACTTCCGAGTCATTTAGCGTCTCGAGTTTCTGGGCGAGAAACTGGCGCTCGTTTACGGTCCTGCCCATTTCCGTGCTCCTTTCGGGGCGACGAGTGTTTTTGTGACGGGGCAGCAATATACACGACCAAAAAGCGCGGAGGCAAGAATTCCGGCCAATAGAAAACAGTCGGGTCAGTCGATCCGCGAGGTAATGCCGTGCACGGTATCAACGATGAGCACCGCGATTGGGGGATAAATGACCAGGTCAGGAATCAAAATCGCCGCCCACGTGTAGGCCAGGACACTCGACTGCACGATACCCGCGCGATCGCGAAACATGGTTGCAATGTCGTTGAAGAAATCCTGCGTGTGCCAACCGATGTAGAGTCCGATGCCGACGCTGAGTGCGTAGCCGACGAGCAAAAACGTGTACGCCGAGAAGCGTGTAAACGGCTGTTCGGGCAGGCTCGCGCCTCTCATAATCGAGCCTTGAATCAAGTCAGGCCGGTAAGTGTAATGAGCAAGATATTCGCGCAAACGGTTTGCGAGATGCCACACACCCATCACAAACAAAGTCAAAACGATCACTTTGCCCCACGTCGAAAACACCTGCCAGAGTTGCGGGCGCATCATCGCGAGAAAGAATGTCGACAGAAACAGTGAAACAGTCGTGAAGACCGCACGCTGGCGTTCGCGGTTCTCCAATCGATCGCGTTCCAAAACCTCGTCTACCAGACGATCCCATTTTGCCTGCACCGCGAGATTACGTGCGCGCTTGGCGTGTGGATTATTGGAGTCGAGAATCGAATAACTGCGGTTCTTCTGCTCGCTCAGTTTTTCGTCGTAGTAAGCGCGTTCCTGTGGATCGATCAGCGTGTGATACGCCTTCGACAGCAGGGCAAACTGGCGTCCGGCTTCCGAGTTTGGATTTAGATCGGGATGACTTTTGCGCGCAAGTTTCCGGTAAGCCGATTTGATTTCGGCTTGCGATGCGTTGGCCTTAACACCCAGAACTTTGTAGTAGTCGATCACTGTGCTTCTCTTGGACTCCTTGAAAGCCAGCGATGATTGCCAGGGCGGCTGAGGAGAAAGCGCTCGGCCCGAAAATTATAGCACCCGACGCAATAGCTAACCGATCATTACGGTACTCAGATGTTCGGGTCGTGGGAAAAGTTCCAGGCTTTCTATTGGAGGGGGTGCCAAAGGGGAGCCGGGATAATAACCTCGAGCGGCATTCGAGGGGGCGAGGACGTTATAACTAAGGCGACTCGCACCCTTTGGCGATTGCCATCTCACATTACAACCGCTATGCCATCCCTCGATCCTTCAAAAAAGCCCGAAAAATGGAAGAAAGTTCTGTACGTGCCCGCGGAAGTGTCAACTAGCGGAAACACGACTGTCTACGACTAACGACACTTAACTCCCGCCACTGGCCCTGTCGACGATCCGCAGGAGCGTCCGGACGGCGATGCCGGTTGGTCCCTTGGAGCGGTAGGGTTTTGCGTCGTCGCCCCAAGCCGTGCCGGCGATGTCGAGGTGCGCCCACGCCATCCCGTCAGCGAACTCTTTGATAAAGGCTGCCGCAGTGATCGTTCCGGCCTTGCGACCACCGACGTTCTTGATATCGGCGATGTCGGACCTGATTTGTTTCGAGTATTCCTTGTCGAGCGGCAACTGCCAGAACTTCTCGCCGACTTCCCTTCCCGCTGAAATGATCTCGTCGATCAATTCCTGGTCGGTTCCGAGCACCGCAGCGTTGACGTCACCGAGGGCGATCGAAACAGCGCCGGTCAATGTAGCCATGTCGATGACCTTGGTCGCGCCGAGTTTTTTCGCGTAAGCGATCGCGTCGGCGAGAATCAATCTTCCTTCCGCGTCAGTGTTGATGATCTCGATCGTCTTGCCCGTCATCGCCTTCACGACGTCGCCAGGTTTGGTCGCCTTGCCTGACGGCAGATTCTCGGTGCAGGGAGCAACACCCAAAATCGGAATCGGCGGTTTGAGCTGCGCGATAGCGCGCATCGCCCCCATGACTGTTGCGGCGCCAGTCATGTCGTACTTCATCAATTCCATGTTCTCGCCAGGCTTCAATGAGATGCCGCCGGAATCAAACGTTACGCCTTTGCCGACAAATGCCAGCAACTCTTTGTCATCGGTGTTGGCATTCGGCGGCGTGTATTTCAGAATGATCAATTTGGCCGGCTCTTCAGAACCGCGAGTGACACTGAGCAACGAGCCCATGCCTTCCTGTTCCATGCGTGCTTCGTCGAGCACGTCGATGTTCAGACCAAACTCGTTCGCGATGTCGCGTGCTCGTTCAGCCATATCGGAAGGTGTCATATAAGCGCCGGGTTCGTTGGCAAGATCGCGCGTGAAATTGATCGCCTCACCTACGATTGTTCCCGCTTTCACACCGCGGTCGAGCGCGCCTTCGTCTCCACCTTCGATGGCTACCACGAGGCGATCGACTTTTTTCTGTTCCTTGTCGATGGTCCTATATTTATCAGGATCGAAGAGTGCGATGAATGCGCCCTCAACGGCCGTGCGCGCGGTTTCTTCGTCCTTGCCTTTCACTCTCGGCACGACGGCAATCGACTTCACGTTCTTGCTGCGCAACGAGCGCACCGCGGTTCCGCTCATCTGCGAAACTTGCGGACTGTTGTAATCCTTCTCTTCGCCGGCACCCACCAACATCAAGCGCCGAAATTTGAACTTGTTACTTCCAACAAGATGGAAGTACGCAGTCTCACCTTCCTTGCCGGAAAACTCTTCGGCATCAATAGCGGAGGCGACGAGCCCGCCGGAAAGTTCATCGAGTTTTTTCAGGAACCCGTCGCCGGGCTTTTCATCTTTAAACACAGCAACCGCGAGAGCTTGAACGTCAAGCTCTTCAATCGGACCTCGGTTGGCTTCAACTTGCATGTGAGTGGGTTCTCCTGGGATATGAAATGCGGATAACTTAGTTTTTCATGACTTCAAACTTACTCGGCTCGACGGCTACGCCGCCGGATGTGTGGCATCGCTCCGCCTTGCCGTCCTTATCGGTTACGCTCTTTCAACTGCGCTCGTGTTTCTCGTTCCACCGTTCGCTTCAACTCGGCTTCGCGTTTGTCGTACATCTTCTTGCCGCGAGCAACACCAACTTCGATTTTGATGCGGCTATTCTTGAGGTAAAGCTGCGTCGGGACGAGAGTCATGCCCTGCTTGGCCGTTGCTTCATCCAACTTCGAAATCTCGCGCTTGTGAAGCAACAACTTGCGGGTTCTCAGCGGATCGTGGTTCTCACGATTGCCATGAGAATACGGCGAAATGTGGGCGTTGAACAACCACGCCTCACCATCGCGCACGGAAACGTAGGCTTCTTTCAGTTGTACGCGGCCTTCCATCGCACTCTTCACTTCCGTTCCCGTCAACGCGATTCCCGCCTCGTACTTATCGGAGATGTGGTAGTTGTGAAATGCAGCGCGATTTGCCGCCAACACTTTTTCGTCTTTACTGGGCAACGTTGTTCAGCTTCAAGTCGAGTACGTCGTGACGCGTGATGATGCCGACGATGCGGCCGTACTCTTCAACCAGCACCGCGGGACTGGTCTGCAATCTTCGCGTCACTTCATTGGAACTGGCGTCGACATCAACACTCGGGAAACCTGTTTCCATTACTTCGCGAACCGGCGCGTTGAGCAGTTCCCTGTCACGCACAACTTTCGCCAGCACGCGATTCTCTCTGAGAGACCCGACGCATTTTCCTTCTTCAAGCACTGGGATTTGCGAGAGACCGAGTTCATCCATCTGCTGGAGAGCAACAGTAACCGTGTCCACCGGTGCGACGGAAACGAGAGTCTTCGGCGCCTGTGGCTTCTTGGTCCCGCTGATCAATCCGGCGGTGATTCTTTGCGGCTCGAGCAGTCGTTTCTCTTTCAGCCATTCGTCCGAATGGTGCTTCGTCAGGTAGTGCTCGCCAGTGTCGCAAACAATGAAAACTACGACTGCGTTCTCGTCGAGACTTGCGGCGACGCGAAGTGCCGCGGCTAAATTCGTTCCCGTTGAGCCGCCGCAAAAGATCCCTTCCATGCGTCCAAGCAGTCGCGACATCTCAAACGAGTCGCGATCGGTGACGTTGATAACTTCATCGACGTACTTGATCTGCACGTTCGGTGGCACGATCTCCTGTCCGATTCCCTCGACAAGATAAGGCGTGGCTTCGACCACTTTGCCTGTTTCTTTGTAACTCTTGAAAATTGAGCCGTAAGGATCGGCGCCAATGATTCTGATCGCCGGATCCTTCTCTTTTAAATAGCGTCCCGTACCCGAAATCGTTCCGCCCGTGCCGAGTCCGGCAACGAAATGGGTGATCTTGCCTTCAGTTTGCCGCCACAACTCGGGTCCTGTCGTGCGGTAATGTGCTTCCGGATTGGCCGGATTTGAATACTGGTCGGGATAAAAAGAGTTTGGCGTTTCGGCGGCGATCCGGCGAGCGGTTGAAACGTAATGATCGGGCGTTCCAGGTTTCGCGGAAACGGGTGTGATAACGACGTCGGCGCCAAGCGCTTTCAAGTAGCGCGACTTCTCAACGGAAGCTTTGTCAGTCATGACAAAGATACACTTGTAACCCTTGACTGCCGCGGCGAGCGCCAGACCAATTCCGGTGTTACCAGACGTCGCTTCGATCACAGTTCCGCCCGGCTTCAGAATGCCTTCACGTTCTGCTGCTTCGATCATCGCGATGCCGATGCGATCTTTAACCGAGTAACCCGGATTAAGGCTCTCCATCTTCGCGAGGATCTGGGCTTTAACTCCTCGCGCCAATCGGTTCAGCTTGACCAACGGTGTATTCCCGATGAGGCCGAGAATGTTTTCCTTGAATTCCATACAGTCTCCGACGCGTCGGTATAAATTGCGGCTCTATCTATAACAGAAGATTGGAAGATCAACGAACGCGAGGAACCTACCTTAAGACAATTTTGCTGAGAATCAAAATGTGGTGAGGACCCAAAAATGTTAGGACCCGGATGTGCTCTCCCCTTCACATCCGGGCCCCCACAAGGCCACTCATCTTTCAATGTGTGACCGAACTTTATCGAGACGGCTTAGTAGCGTCGGTTTCGGTACCGGTACCTGTCTCGGTTTCTGTTTTTGTCGCGAATTCCGTAGGTGTAAAGCGCTGCGCCACCACCACCGGCTATCGCTCCTATAATCGCACCCTTCTTGCCACCGACGATGCCTCCGAGTAGAGCGCCTGCGCCAGCGCCGGCTGCGGTGGTAATTTTATCGCGATGGCGATCCCAAACTGATCGATCGCGATCCCATCTCCTGTCATAACGACGTCCGTCATAACGCTGATCGTAACGTCGACCGTCATAGCGTCGGTATCGCGTTTGCGCTCCGGCGGGAACTGCCGTGACCATCAGCGCCATCAAACAAACGATAGTGATTAAGCCTTTTTTCAACCCTTTGTTCATCCTTACTGCCTCCGAGTCGTCTTTTGGCAATGAGTGTGCCAATCGCGTGAAGCGCGCTTTTTTGCAGTTTTCGGCGAATTGGGTTAAAAACTCGGCGCAAGCGTTAACCATTACGTGCGCATAGTGTGAGGTGATTCACCTTTTGGGGTAATCGTCTTTCCGAGGAGGAACTACTGAAGCTACTAGTACTCGACAGCCAACAGATCGCGCGGCTTTTGGCGATGCCGGAGTGCATCGAGCTGATGTCCGACGCCCTTGCGTCGCTCGCTCGTGGCGAAGTTTATCAGCCGCTACGCACGATCGTTCGTCCGCCGGATGCGCGTGGGCTGCTGGCGTTGATGCCCGCCTATCGAGGCGGAGAATCCGGCGCGTTCGGACTGAAAGCGATCTGCGTGTTTCCGGGTAATCCGGCGATTGGCAAAGACGCGCATCAGGGCATGGTGATCTTGTTTAGTCAGGAGACCGGCGAGCCGCTGGCGCTGATGAACGCGTCGCAGGTCACCGCGATACGTACGGCTGCGGTTTCGGCTGTTGCGACTCGGTTACTTGCGCGGCCGGATGCGGTTGAGCTGGGAATAATCGGCGCCGGCGTGCAGGCGCGAACACATTTGATAGCGCTGGCGTGTGTTCGTTCGATAAAGCGCGCGCGCGTGGCGTGCCGGAATCAGGAGCACGCGCTTCAGCTCGTTCGCGAGATGCAGGATAAGGTTTCGTTTCCGATTGCGGTGGTGAGTTCTAACGAAGCGGCGGTGCGGGATGCGAACATCGTCGTTACTGCTACTTCAGCACACGAACCCGTAATCCGACGAGAATGGATCGGGGACGGCGCACACATCAACGCCATCGGAACCCACTCGCCGCAGTCACGCGAGATTGATACTGAGACGATGGCGGCAGCGCGACTCTTTGTCGATCGGCGCGAATCGGCTTTGAACGAAGCGGGTGATTATTTGTTGGCCGCACAGGAAGGCGCTGTTACGGCCGAGAGCATTGTTGCTGAGGTCGGAGAGGTATTAATTAAGAGCAAACAGGGCAGGAGATCGCCCGCCGAGATTACGCTTTTCAAATCTTTGGGATTGGCAATCGAAGACGTGGTGTCTGCAGAATATCTGTACCGCAAAGCCAAAACAGAACACGCAGGTACTTGGGTCGATTTTTAAGGAGCTGATGATGACTCAGGAAAGTGGTCTCTCCGAAATCATGAACGCACTCTACCACGGCAAAAAGGACGTGGTGAAAAAGCTACTCGCGTCGGGCATTGAACTCAACATTCATGAAGCAGCTGGAACGGGACAAACGCAACGCCTCCGCGAATTAATCAGAGCCGATCCA
>Ga0196977_1000663_pt1 | contig 16665 bp, 10 predicted proteins | sample S3v_1013CmetaG_FD_148634 | JGI IMG/M metagenome (GOLD analysis project Ga0196977, IMG submission 148634) | Soil microbial communities from Anza Borrego desert, Southern California, United States - S3+v_10-13C | ecosystem: Environmental > Terrestrial > Soil > Desert | place: USA: California...
CGTACACCACGCAGTAGCCCATATCGGCCAAGCACACGCCGAGGCGCAGGCTTTTGCGGTATTCGTCGGGCATCGGGGCCGTTCCGCTGTCGCTGCCCGCCAGCCATTGCGCTTCGAAGACGGGGCATTCGTTGCGCAAAACCGTCACAGCCTGCAGCGGGCCGGGAACGAGCAGGAGGTGCGCGGTGGAATCGCGCAGGACGGCAGCGGAATCTTTACGGATCTTTTGCTCCTCCGCAGGATCGCCGGAGCAGGCGCAGAGGAAAAACGTGCAGGAAGAAAAAACAAACGCAGGAAAAAATTTCATAGCAAATTCCAAAAATGAAGGTTCAAATCCCGTCGCTTTGGAATTGGGATTTGATCCTTGGGGATTTTTCCCGGTGGTTATTTGGCCACGAATTTCTTCGCGTACTGCTCGCGGTTCGAAACGCCGCGCACCACGTACACGCCGGGCTTCAGGTTGTTCGACGCGTCGATCGTCAATGAAAACCCGCCGCGCGCATCACGCACAGGGATCGTAGAGTACACGCGCTGTCCTGCCGCATCAACGATGTCAAGGGTAATGTCCGCCGGCGCCGCTTCGTCGCAGCCTTCGAGCGAAACGGTGCACTGCGGCACGCAGGGATTCGGCGTCACTTTCAGCTCGCAGCCGGCGGCGGTTCTCACTACGTTCACGGCGACGATCTGGAATGTTTCCGAATTGCCGTTGATATCCGTCTGGCGCAGGCGGTAATAATTCGTTCCCTGCTCGGGCCAAGGATCTTCGGCCGTGTAGTCCAAACGCGTGCTGCTTTTTCCAGCGCCTTCCACGCGCGCGATCGCTTCGAAAGTCATCCCGTTGGTGCTGCGCTCGACAGTGAAAAAATCATTGTTCGTTTCTGTCGCGGTGGCCCACTCGATCTTCACCTTCCCGTTTTCCTGCAGCGTCGCATCAAAGCTGAGCAGCTCAATGGGCAAAACCACGTTGCCGAAGCTGGCGGGCCCGCCGGTGGGGCCGGGGCCGTTCCAGACCGTCGAGCCGCAGATGTTGATCTTCGAGCCGGGCGTACCGCCTTCGAGCGTGCCGGTGGGCGAAACATAAACGCCGCCGGGACAAATGTTGATCTTCTGCCCGTTGCCGAAATTCAGCGTACCGTCAACGACGACGAGCATGTTGCTGTAAGTCGGCGAGTTGATGTCTACGAACACCGTAAAGCCGACGGGAATCCAGATCGTGTCGTTGTTGGTCGGCGCCGAGCCGCAGGACCACGTGTTGCCATTGCTCCAGTTGCCACCGCTCACAACGGCCGTGCAAAGACGGGCATGCGCAGGAGAGGAACTGGCGAGCAAAATGATAAAAAGGCCAAGGGCCGGGAGTATTCCGCGGAACAGTTGCTGCATGAGTGTTTTGGCGTTTGGGTATACAATATTACGAAAACTCGGCATTTTAGGTTCCGACAGCAGGCCGGAAGCCCTCAAAGCCTTTGTCCGCCGTATCTTTGCAGTACTTTTCCATCTCCCGATGCCGGTTCCCGAACAATTCCGCACCCTTCTCATGTCGCTGCCCGACCGGCCCGGTATCTATCAGTATTATGATGCCGACGGCCGCCTGCTCTACGTGGGCAAAGCGAAAAGCCTGAAAAAGCGCGTCAGCTCGTATTTCAACAAAGACATTTACGAGAACGGCAAAACGGCGGTGCTCGTGCGCAAGATCGCGGACATCAAGTACATCGTCGTCGATACCGACCTGGAAGCGCTGCTGCTGGAGAACACGCTGATCAAGCAGCACCAGCCGAAGTACAACATCCAGCTGCGCGACGATAAAACGTATCCGTGGATCTGCATCTCGAACGAGCGTTTTCCGCGCGTTTTTTCCACGCGCACGGTGATCCAGGACGGCTCGCAGTATTACGGTCCGTATGCTTCGGTGAAGGTGATGAACACCGCGCTGGAGCTCGTGCGGCAATTGTACCCGCTGCGCACCTGCCGCTTCGCGCTCAGCCCGGAGAACATCGCGAAAAAGAAATTCAAGGTCTGCCTCGAGTACCATCTCGGCAACTGCAAAGGGCCTTGCGAAGGCCTGCAGAACGAGGATGATTACAACGAGGCCATCGCCAGCATCCGCCACATCATCCGCGGCAACGTCAGCGCCGTGATCCGGCATCTGCGCGAGCAGATCCAGCGGCACGCGACGGAATTGCGTTTCGAGCGCGCGCAGGAATTGAAGGACAAGCTGGACAAGCTCGAGCGCTACCAGGCGAAATCCACCGTGGTGAATCCCTCGATCGACAACGTGGACGTGTTCGGCTTCGCTTCGGATGAGCGCGCGGCGTACGTGAACTTTTTAAAAGTGATCAACGGCGCGATCGTCCAGGGGCATACGCTGGAGCTGAAAAAGAAGATCGAGGAAAGCGATACCGAGCTGCTGGAGCTGGCCATCGCCGAATTGCGCAGCCGCTACTCGAGCACCGCGCCGGAGATCATTCTGCCCTTCGCCGTGGAAACCGAAATGCCCGGGGTGACCTTCACCATCCCGCAGCGCGGCGACAAGAAAAAATTGCTGGAGCTTTCCGAACGCAACGTGGAAGTGTACCGCAAAGAAAAAGAGCGCCAGGAATCCCTCACCGATCCCGAACGGCACACGAAGCGCATCCTGCAGACGATGCAAAAAGACCTGCGCCTGCAAGAAGAGCCCCGCCACATCGAATGCTTCGACAATTCCAACTTCCACGGCGATTACGCGGTTTCCGCGATGACCGTTTTCAAGGACGCGCGGCCCAGCAAAAAAGATTACCGCCACTTCAACATTCGCACCGTCACCGGCCCCGACGATTTCGCCTCGATGGAAGAGGTGATCTATCGCCGCTACAAACGCGTAGTGGAAGAAAACCAGCCGCTCCCGCAGCTCATCGTCATCGACGGGGGAAAAGGGCAGCTGAGCGCGGCCGTGAGCAGCCTTGAAAAATTAAATCTCCGCGGCAAGATCGCCGTGATCGGCATCGCGAAACGGCTCGAAGAAATTTATTACCCCGATGACCCGGTGCCGCTGTACCTCGACAAAAGATCGGAAACGCTGCGCATCATCCAGCACATCCGCGACGAAGCCCACCGCTTCGGCATCACGCACCACCGCAAGCGCCGCAGCAAAGGCACGATCAAAAGCGAGCTGACGGAGATCAAAGGCATCAGCGATACGACAGCGACGAAATTGCTTTCGAAATTCAAGTCGGTGAGGCAGATCCGCGAAACTCCCGAAGCGGAATTGGCGACGGTGATCGGTGCGGCGAAGGCGAAATTGGTGCTGGAGTATTTTAAAAGCCCGAACGCTCCGGCGAATAGTGAGCAGGCGAGCACGGAAAACTTGAGCGGCGAAAGCGCCGGGAATAAAACTTAAGCCGCAGAGAACGCAGAGGCTTCGCCGCACATTTCCACGCGCCGCGGAGAACGCAGAGCTTTGCTAAAAATGCAATCACCTGCCGGAGATAAAAAAACTCTGCGTTGCGCAAGGCTGCAGCGCGAAGCCTCTGCGGTTTAAGTTTTTTGTACGATCTCCCTTACCTTTACTCTCCCATGCAAAAGCTCCTCAACTACATCAACGGCCGCCTCGTAGAACCGCACAGCGGCAAGTACTTCGATAATTACCATCCCGCCACCGGGAAAGTGTATTCCCTCATCCCCGACTCCGGCGCGCAAGACGTGCAGTCCGCCGTCGACGCCGCGAAGGCTGCCTTTCCTGTTTGGTCTTTGACGCCCGCGGAAAAACGCTCGAAGATCATCATGAAGCTCGCTTCGCTGATCGAGCGCGACCTCGAGCGCCTCGCGCAGGCGGAATCGAAAGACAACGGCAAACCGGTGGGCCTCGCGCGGATGGTAGACATTCCGCGCGCGGTGAGCAATTTTGAATTTTTCGCGACTGCCGTTCTGCATTTCGCCGCGGAGTCGCACGCGATGGAAGACAAGGCGATCAACTACACGCTGCGCCAGCCCATCGGCGTGGTGGGTTGCATCTCGCCCTGGAATTTGCCGCTGTACCTTTTCACCTGGAAGATCGCGCCTGCGCTCGCAGCAGGCAATTGCGTCGTGGCGAAACCCAGCGAGGTCACGCCGATGACCGCGTTCCTGCTTTCCGAATTGTGCATCGAAGCGGGCTTGCCGGCGGGCGTGCTGAACATCGTGCACGGCAACGGGCCGGGCGCGGGACAGGCGATCGTCGAGCACCCGGAGATCAAAGCAATTTCCTTCACCGGCGGCACGAAAACCGGCGAGCACCTCGCGCGCACCGCCGCGCCCATGTTCAAAAAATTATCGCTGGAGCTGGGCGGAAAAAACCCGAACATCATTTTCGCCGATTGCGATTTCGAGCAGGCGCTGAAGACCACGATGCAAAGCTCCTTCGCGAATCAAGGACAGATCTGCCTTTGCGGCTCGCGCATCTACATCGAACGCCCGCTGTATGAAAAATTCCGCGACGCTTTCGTCGAGCGCGCGAAGCTGCTGCAGCCCGGCGACCCCTCGAGCGACGCGACCAAATTGGGCGCAGTGGTCTCGCAGGCGCACATGGAAAAAGTTCTGTCCTACATCAAGCTCGCGCAAGAGGAAGGCGGAAAAATTTTGTGCGGCGGCGGGCGCGTGCAGCTCGACGGCGAATTGAAGGACGGCTGGTACATCGCGCCCACGATCATCGAAGGCTTGTCGCACACCTGCCGCACCAACCAGGAAGAAATTTTCGGCCCGGTGGTCACGCTCACGCCTTTCGATACGGAAGAAGAAGCGCTCGAGATGGCCAACTGCACGCCTTACGGCCTGGCAGCGATCGTGTGGACGCAGCACCTTACGCGCGCGCACCGCGTAGCCGCCAATTTGCACAGCGGCATCGTGTGGATCAACTGCTGGCTGCTGCGCGACCTGCGCACGCCTTTCGGCGGCGTGAAGCAATCGGGCGTCGGACGAGAAGGCGGATTCGAGGCGCTGCGCTTTTTTACGGAGCCGAAGAACGTGTGCATCAAACTCTGAAGACGATGCGCGTACTTTTTTTCGCTCTTCTTTTTCTTTCGCTTTTCGCCTGCAGTAACGCTACGCAAGAAACCGCTGACACCGGGGAATACGAGCTTTTCGCGCAACGCATGGACAAGGCCTTGCGTGAAGGCGATACGCTTTTCTGGCTGCAGAACCTGGATCTGGAAGGCATCTGGAAAAAAGCCCGCGAAAATTCAGACCTGGAATTCAGCCGCGAACAAGATGAGCTTAAGGGTCTGCAGGATGGCTTGCAACCTGTTTCGCAATACATCGCGTTCCTCTCGAAAAAGGGCGACTATACGCTGCTGCGCGTAGAGCTGCGTAGCGGTGAGGCGCACGTTTTATTCCGACTGTATCACGAAGGATTGATCAATTACCATGAGTACCGGCTTGCGAAAAAGAACGGCGGGATTTTTTTGCAAGACCTGTACTTATTCTCTTCCGGCGAACTGATGAGCGAGTCGCTGCCTTATTATGTCAAAGGGCTGCAATATGCCGGGGCCACTCAAGCTCAAGATAAGATCAGCTTGCAGCAGCTGAATGCGCAATTGCGCCTGGGCCAGTATGCCGACGCGGCAAAAAACTATGAAACATTCCCTGAGCATTTAAAGAAAAAAAAGCAAGCCTTATTGCTTTTCATCCAGGCCAGCGCACACATCGGCCCCAACGAGCTCGCACAAGCCATTGCGAAATACCGGCAGCTGTATCCAGGCGATCGTGCGCTGCCTTTGGTCAGCTTTGAGCCTTACTTTACGCAGAAGAATTATGCGGCAGCCGGCAGCAGCATCAATGCGCTGGACAGCATTGTTCATGATCCCGGTCTTGATTATTTCCGCGCCAACTTATTTTTTGCGCAGGACAGTCTCCGGCAATCGTTCGCGCTATTCAGAAAAACAGCTGATAACACGAGCGGCACATTAGCTATCGATGCCCGGCGCTCGGCGCTCAGCGTGCTGATCCACGAAAATTTGTTTGCGGAAGCGCTGGCCTACTGCAAAGAACTGGTCGCCGCCAAGGTTTACACGAAAGCGCAGCTGGAAGAAGAATTGCTGGCCGATCAGTTTCTCTTTCTCTCACTTCCTGAAGTGCAAGCCTGGCTAAAAGATCCTGCGCAATAATTGAAGCGACTACGAATCCTTACGATATCCGAATCGCGCTAAGCACCGCTCAGCGCCACGATAACGCCGATTCGTCATTCGTAAATTCGCAATGATTCATAATTCGATAGCATCCGGCATACGCCATTCCCCGCGCGAAGGATGTGCGAATTTTATACCTTTCCCTCTCACCAACACCAAAACGCTATGCTCAGCACCTTTCTCTCGCAGGTCAATTGGCTGGCTGTTGTCGCCGCTACATTGGCGTATTTTCTCGTAGGCGCGCTCTGGTATTCGCCGCTTATGTTCGCAAAAGCCTGGGTGGCCATGGTCCCCCACCCGCCCACCGATGCGGACAAGAAGCGCATGCCGCTGCTGTTCGGCATCACGCTGGTTTCGAATTTCGCATCGGTATTTGCAACGGCTTTCCTCGCCTGGGCCTTGGCCATCGGGGCGGTGGGTGCGGCGCTGAAGCTGGGGGCTTTCGTTTCGGTGTGCTACTGCATCGCCGAGCTGAGCATCACGATGGGTTATGAAAAACGCCCGCTGAAATTATGGGCGATCTACGCAGGCTATCACCTTGTGGGCTTGTGCGCGGCGGCGATCATCATTGCGTTGTGGAGATAAAATCCTACACAAGAAAATTAAACGCAGAGGTCGCAGAAGTTTCAACCGCACAGACCGGCGCGCCGCAGAGGTCGCAGAGCTTTTCCAAAAAATTGCAATTACTTACCGTCAGGTGAAAAAGCTCTGCGTTCTCTGCGTTTTCCCTCTGCGGCAGAGAATGTGCGTGAGACCTCTGCGGTTAATTTTTTTGTGCAGCAACTATTTTTTCAGCACGATCCTGAACGTCGTTCCTTTATCGATCTCCGAGCGCTTGACGAAAATTTTCCCGTCGTGGTAATTCTCGATGATGCGCTTGCAGAGCGAGAGGCCCAGTCCCCAGCCGCGCTGCTTGGTCGTGTAGCCGGGCTCGAAAATGGTTTTGTATTTCGATTTCGGCATGCCCTTTCCCGTATCTGTGATATCGATGTACGCGAACTGCATGTGATCCGTCAGCTCGATGGTGATCGTGCCGGCGCCGCTCATCGCGTCCACCGCGTTGCGGCAGAGGTTCTCGATCACCCAGGCGAACAGCGGCACGTTCAGCGGCACGTTCATGTTCTGCAGGTTGTGCGCATGCAGGATGAAGGTCACGTGCTTCGGCGAGCGCGTGCGGATGTATTCGATCGCCTGCTCCAGGGCCTGCACGATGTTTTCTTTTTCCAGCTTCGGCTTCGAGCCGATCTTCGAGAAACGCTCGGTGATCATTTCCAAACGTTTCAGATCCTGCCCGATCTCGCTCGTCACCGATTCGTCCACGCCTTTCATCTTCAAATATTCCACCCAGGCGATCAGCGACGACAGCGGCGTGCCCAGCTGGTGCGCGGTCTCCTTCGCCATGCCCACCCACACGTGGTTCTGCTCGGCGCGGCGTGAAGTGCTGAAGAGCACGTAACCGATCACCAGGAAAATGCCCACGATGCTGAACTGCACGATCGGGAACAAGCGCAGCTGCTGCAGGTACGGCGACTCTTTGTAGTAAATGATGCCGTGCTTCCCGTTGCCCCAGGAAATGCTGATCTTCTCCCCGTTCTCGATCAGGTCGGCCAGCGCTTCGCGCAAATAGGTGGCGGAATCCTTGCGCATCTTCATCGAGTCGAGGTTGCCGTGCGCGATGATGTGGCCGGTAGTTGAATCCAGGTAGATCGCCGGCGCGGAAGTCGGGTTCGAAGCGACCTCTCGGATGAACGAGCGCTCGTTGTCCTCGAACGACTGGCGGATCTCGGTGAACACTTCCGAATCGCGGTAGAAAAGAAAATGCTTTTTGTTGTTCGCCACCACGATGGGAATGGAATCGTGCTGCTTGCGCATGATCGCCAGCTGCTCGCGCAGGTACGCGGGATCGTTCTGCTTCGTGGAGTCGAGGTTGCGCGAGGAGAGCACGCTGCCTTTTTCGTCGACGAGCATCACCGGCACGTTCTCGTTGCCCTTGATCACTTCGAACACGAAGCTGTAATCGTTGAGGTCTTTGGCCAGCTGCCGGTTGGCTTCGGCCCAGAGCTCCATCTTCTTCCGCTCTTCCCGCGCGATCTTGTCGTAGAGATTGCCCGTGACTTCCATCAGCAGGGCCTTGCGCTTGACGGCTTCCGCCCACAGCTCCACGTTGCGCTTTTCACTGCGCGCGATACGGCTGACGAGGAAGCCGGAATACAGCAGCGAGATCACGACGATCAGCGCGGCGGAGATCAGCAGCAACCACTTCCAGCGTTGTTTCCTGGAGTAAATGTTCATGTGGGCCAGGTCATAGCTGCGCTCCGCCGCACAGCCTGAAGGATTCGTAAAGATAAGAAACGCTTTCCTCCGCCGCCTTCGCATCGCCGAAAAGCTTGAAGGCATGCGTGCGGAACAATTTCACCGCGATCGCCAGCAGCACGATGCCGAACACTTTCCGCAGGATGGCCACGCCGCCCACGCCGAGCAGTTTTTCGAGACGGCCGAGATTGCGCAGCACGGCATATACGATGATCACGTTGATGCCGATGGCGATGAGGATCACGCTCACCGTGTACTCCGCGCGCAGCGAAAGCAAAGTGGTCAGCGTGCCCGTGCCCGCGATCAAAGGGAAAGCCAGGGGCATGACCGAAGCGGTCGAGGGCACCTCGTCTTTGTACAGACGGATGCCGAGGATCATCTCCAGCGCCAGGAAGAAAAGCACGAACGAGCCCGCGATGGCGAAATCCGGCACTGTAATGCCGATCAGGTCCAGCATGCGCTCGCCGATGAACAGGAACACGACCATGATGCCGAGCGAAACGAACGAAGCTTTTTCCGATTGCAGCTCGCCCACTTTCTGCCGCAGGCCGATGATCACGGGAATGGAACCGATCACGTCGATCACCGCAAAAAGGATCATCGTCGCGGTAGCGACGGACTTGAAGCTGAGGTCCTGAACGGCGGGTTCCATGTTTTTGCTGGCGCAAAATTACTGAATCCCGCCGCACGAAAAGCGTTTATGCCTGCCCGCAAAGCAACGATCATTCAACGATGACTTTCCGCACCGCGATCCCTTCACGCGTCAGCACCCGCACGACGTACATCCCTTGCGCCAGCCCCGCACGATCCACCCGCACCTGCCGCGCATTTTTCGCTTCGAGTGCCGTGATCGTTTTTCCGAGCGCATCGAGCACCTCCACGCGCAAAATTTCCACGCCCGCCGAAACGCCGATCGTCAGCGCGCCTTCGTGCAAAGGATTCGGATAAACAGACAAGCCGATATGCTCTCCCGGCTCATCGAAGCCCGGCATGCTGAACGGGAACAGCGAGGAGATCGCGGAACAGCCGTTCGCATCGGTGATCTCCACCGAGTAAAAACCCGATTGGGAAGGCGTGTAGAACTGGCTGGTCGCACCGGGGATAAGCTGGTTGTTCAGGTACCATTGATACGTTGCGCCGGGCGTGGAGGCGAGCATGCCGCTGGCCTGCGAGATGACCGGCGCGGCGGGCGCAGGGTAAATGGTGACCGTGATCGCGGGCGTGCGCGTGCCGCAGGAAAGCGAATCGGAAACTTCCAGCACATACGAGCCGCCCGCGGTCGCCGCATACGCGGCCGAATCCGCGCCGCCGATCGCCTGCCCGTTCAGAAACCATTGGTAAGAATAATTGCCGGCATTCGCGCTCAGCCACACCGTATCGCCTGAACAAACAGCCGTCGAGCCGGTAACGGTGATCGTCGCGGGCGGGCCGGTGCACAATTTCGCCAAGCCGTTGAACTCCGTGCCGAACCAAACGGCGCCGCGCTCATCCGCCACGATAGCTGTAATGACGTTCGAAGGCAAACCGGAATTCGCCACGTTGTAAAGCGTCCAGTTCGTTCCGTCGAACAAGGCCGCGCCGCCGTCTTCAGTGCCGATCCACAGGCCTTCATCTGCTGCATGCAGCGCCAGCACGGCGTCGGAGGGCAAGCCGGAATTCGCGGTCGTGTACACCGTCCATACCGTATCGTCGAACTGCGCCAGCCCGCCTTTCTCCGTGCCGATCCATTTGCGGTTCAGGCTGTCCACTTCGATCGCGAGCACGATGTCGGCCGGCAGCGAAGAGTTGCCCGTGTTGTAAACCGTCCAGGCCGCACCGTCGAACATTGCTGCCCCCGCCGTTTCCGTGCCGAGCCACACCCGGTTGCTGCTGTCCACGGCCAGCGCGATCACGTCGTTCGCAGGAATATCCGAATTGGAAGTGTCGTACACCGTCCACGCCGTATCGTTGAAACGCGCGAGCCCGCCCACTTCGGTCCCGATCCATTTGACGTTGTTGCTGTCGACGGCGATCGCGGTCACTTCCACGTCGGGCAGACCGGAGTTCTGCGGCGTATACAATGTCCACTGCGTGCCGGAGCGGCGCAGCAAACCGCCATCGACGCCGATCCACATCACGCCGCTTTTTTCAAATGCGATCGCAGCCACTTCGTTAGCGGGCATGGGCGTGTTCAACGTGTTGTAAATGGTCCAGGCGCTGCGGTCGAACAGCGCCAGCCCGCCCACTTCGGTGCCGATCCAGATGTTGTCGGCGGAATCTTTTTCAAGCGCGATCACGGCATTGTCGGGAATGCCCGAATTGGCCGTGGTGTAAACCGTCCACGAAGCGTTCTGCGCGGTGAGCGGTGAAAGCGAAAACAGGAAAGCGGGAAGGAAGAGTAAAACTTTTTTCATAACTGTAGATTAAAAAATTAAAAACGCCTGGGAGAAAACAGCGACAAAAGCTGTGCCGGGTCCAGGGGTGATTTGATCTTCGCGCGCAGGCAAGCGCACAACCGCATGTGCTGATTTTTCGTACCTTTCATTACATCTTGCTGCTGTATGCGCCTTGGCGTAAACTGTGCTCCTTTTTTTCTTTCCTCGACCCGGCGGCTTCTGGCGGCGCTGCTGTTTATTTTTTTCCCCGCTCTTTTGTCCGCGCAGGGCGACATGCGTTTCTTCGGCACGGCCACGAAGGATAAAAAACCGTTGGCGGGCGCATCGGTCACCGTGCTGATGGACAACACCACGCAGATCTACCAGCTCACCACCGGCAAAAACGGCAAGTTCAAATTCACCGTCGACCTCGGGCACGAATACCGCATCTCTTTTTCCGCGCCGGGCTGCGTGCCGATGTTCATGACGCTGAACTTAAAAGTGCCGCCCGAAAAATCCTGGATCTATCCCGACTACGTGGCGGAAATTCCCTTTTTCGAAGCGAATACGCCCAACCTCAACACCGAGCTCTTCGCGAAAGAGCCGTTCATCAAGGTGGTGTTCGACGGCAGAACCGGGTTCGGCGATGATCCGTCCTGGCGTTTCATCGATCGTGTTTTTAAAGACGTGAACGAAGACAAAAAACGGCAGGAGCTGCTGGCGCTGGAAGAGGCGCGCAAGGCCGAGGAGCGCGCCAAGCGTGATGCGGAGATCCGTGCGCGCGATGAAGAGGAGCGGCGCAAGCTGCTGCTGAAGCAGGAAGAGGAAGCCCGCAAGCGCGCCGAGGAAGAAGCCCGCCGCCTGCGCGCCATCGCCGAAGCCCGCGCCAAGGCCGACCAGGAAAAAGAAAAGACCACGCTCGAATCCGAAGCCATCCGCCTCGAGCGCGAGAAGCAGGAACGCCTCGCGCAGGAGCAGAAGAACCGCGGCGTGAAAACGCAGTACGAGAACAGCCTGCTCAAGCTCGTGGCCGAAAGCGAGCGCCAGGCCAACATGCAGAAGTACACGCGCATGCAGAAAGAAGCGGAGGCGAATTCCATCGTGCAGACCCTGCGCATGGAGGCCGAGCGCAAAGCGCAGAGCCACTACCTCCGCGAGCAGGAAAAGTTGCGCGAGCGCCACACCCTCGAGAACCGCCAGGTGAAATCGAACCAGGAAAAACGCCTCGTCGAAGCCGCGGCCGCCATCGAGCGCAACGCGAAAGAACCTTTGCTCAAGCCCGTGGCGCAAACCAGTGCGCTGAAGTATTCGCCCTCGCCTAATTTAGCCGTCACGCTGAACGACGGAACTTTCTGCGACACGCGCAGCACCGTGGTCAGCTGGCCCGGCGGAAAACGCGACGTGCTGCGCGCCGAGTCCTGGTGGTGGGGCGCGATCTACTATTACCTGAACGACAAGGAAATTGATGAAAAAACGTACCATGCCGAACTGGCGAAGCACAAAGCCGCTCCTGCGCCCCTCAAACGCTGAGCTGCTGCTCCGCCGGCTGCCGTCCGCACTGCTGCGGATGCTCCTGCTGCTGCTCGCTTTCCGCGCCGATGCGCAAACCACCAGCTTTATCCACTTCGGCGTGGAGCAGGGCCTCTCCCAATCGCAGGTGCAGACGCTCGCGCAGGACGACGAAGGCAATCTCTGGATCGGCACGCTCGCGGGACTTTCGAAATACAACGGGCGGGAATTTCTCAATTACTCGCGCAAAGACGGGCTGGCCGAAGACTGGATCACCTGCTCCTACAAGGACACCAGCGGCGATCTCTGGTTCGGGCACTGGGCCGGCGGCGTGTCGCGCTACAACCGAAGCAGCCGCACGTTCGAAAGCCTCGATCTCGAAGAGTACACACGCTTCAAAACGGTGACCTCCATCATCCGCGACGTGCACGGCTACTACTGGATCGCGACGGAAGGCTCGGGCATTTTTATTTACAATCCCGGCAAAAATCAAATGTCCGCGCTCTCGCTCGAAGACGGGCTTCCTTCGGACAACGTGTATGCGCTCTGCACCGACGGCAACAGCAACATCTGGATAAGCACGGATAAAGGCCTCTGCGTGTACGATCAAAGCAGCGACGTGGCCTCGCCTTCTTCTTTTTACAAATTGAACGTGAGCAACGGCCTTCCCTCGAACATGCTCACCGCGCTGCAGCCCGTCGGGAAAAACGAGATGTGGGTCGGCTCCGCCGATGCGGGCGTGATCGTGCTCATGCTGCCCGAAGGCTTCACGGCGAAAACGACCGGCGCATTGAGCAATCGCATGCGCAACATCCGCCAGGAGAACGGCTTGGGCTCGAACTTCGTGGAGACGATCTGCGCCGACGCACGCGGCTACGTGTGGGTGGGCACCACCGGCGGCGGCGTGACGAAGATCATGCCTTCCGCTTCGAAAGACCGGCAGGAAGCGCTGTCGAAAGCCATCCTGAAAAATTATTCCACGCGGCAGGGATTGAACTATTTCAACGTGAAGACCGTGCTGCAGGACCGCGAAGGCAACGTGTGGATCGGCACCGACGTCGGGCTGAACCAATACCGCGGCGAGCGTTTTCAATTGTTCGACCGGCAGGACGGCCTGGTGAACGACATCGTGTGGGCCGTGTGCACCGATCGCAAAGGAAACATGTGGCTGGGCACGAACGACGGGCTCACGAAGCTGAGCTTCTACACGCAGCCCGGCACCGGCGAAGTGAAATTCGTTTCGAAAAATTACGGCACCGCCGACGGGCTGGGCAGCAACGTGGTGCTCTCCCTGTTCGAAGATGCGCAGGGCACGCTCTGGTGCGGCACGGGCTTCGGCGGCGTGAGCAAGCTGCCCGCGGGCAGCGAGCGTTTTGAAACGTACACCTCGCAGGACGGCTTAGCGAACGACGTAGTGTACGCGATCAACTCCGACACGAAAGGAAATCTCTGGTTCGGCACGAAAGAAGGCGCCTCGCGTTTTGACCCGGTGACAAAAACATTCCGAAACTACACCACCGCCGACGGCTTGGGCGGCAACCACGTGTACCGCATTTTCCGCGACAGCAAAGGCCAGCTCTGGTTCGGGGCGCTGGGCGGTTATTTGTCGGTGTACGACGGCTCGAGCTTCCGCAAGTACGACGAGAGCCGCGGCGTGGTGCACCGCTTCATCCTTTGCATCAACGAGGACAAGAAGCACAACATCTGGTTCGGCGCGTACGGCGGCGGATTGTATATGTTCGACGGGAAAACCTTCCGCAACTTCTCCGCGCGCAACGGCATGACCACCGATTCGCCGTACGCGATCCTGCCCGACGACGAAGACAACATCTGGATCGGCAACAGCCGCGGCCTCGACCGTTTTCATCCTGCCGACAGCAGCTTCACGCACTTCGGGCGCAGCGAAGGTTTCCTCGGCGTGGAAGTGAACCCGAACGCCGCGTGCGTCGACAACAATAAAAATCTTTGGTTCGGCACGATCATGGGCGCGGTCAAATTCGATCCGAAAGAGAACCGGAAGAATGAAGTCGAACCGCTCACGCAGCTCACCGGCCTGCGCGTGTTCATGAAAGACGCGCCTTTCCCGGAGGACGCGCGCTTCAGCTACGATCAGAATCACCTCACCTTCCGCTTCGTCGGCGTGAGCCTCACCAGCCCGGGAAAAGTGATGTACCAGTACATGCTCGAAGGCTTCGACAAAGACTGGTCGCCGGGCCTGAGCCCGCTCAACGAAGCGGTGTACTCCAACATTCCGCCGGGCGAATACACGTTTATGGTGCGTGCGGTGAATAACGACGGCATGATCAACAAGGAGCCGGTGCGCTACAAATTTTTCGTCAAGCCGCCCTTCTGGCAAACGGCTGTGTTCTATTTCATCGCAGCTGCCTTCATCGTCTTCTGCATTTACGGTTTCGACAAGATGCGCACGCGCAACCTGAAGCGGCAGAAGAAAGTTTTGGAAGACCAGGTCGAGCAGCGCACATTGGAGCTCGCGCTGAAGAACGAGGAGCTCGCGCAAAAAAATAAAGAGGTCACCGACAGCATCCGCTACGCCAAACGTCTGCAGGATGCGATGATGGCCCCGCTGCGCGACATCAAGCGCGCGCTGCCGGATTCGTTCCTGCTTTACAAGCCGAAGGACATCGTCAGCGGCGACTTCTATTATTTCCGTCACGTGCAGCAGCAGGGCCGCGAGCTCGCGCTGCTCGCCGCGGTGGATTGCACGGGCCACGGCGTGCCCGGCGCTTTCATGAGCGTAGTGACGAACGAGCTGCTCGACGAAGCCGTGCGCGGAAACGAAGCTTCAGCGCCTTCGAAAATTCTCGACCGCCTCAACCGGCTCATCAGCGAAAAGCTGCGGCAAACGTTCGGCGACATCCGCATCCGCGACGGCGTGGACATCGCGCTCTGCCTGCTCGACCTGAAAACGCTGGAGCTGCAGTACGCCGGCGCCTTCAACCCGCTCTACCATTTTTCGGAAAAGCAATTCACCGAATACAAGCCCGACAAGATCGCCATCGGCAGCTACAGCGATGATCCTTCGCGCAGCTACACGACGCAAACGATCCAGCTCAAGCCCGGCGATACCTTCTACATTTTCAGCGACGGCTACGCGGATCAGTTCGGCGGGCCGGAAGGAAAAAAATTCAAATCCGCGCGCCTGCGCGCCTTGCTGCTCAGCATCCAGGAAAAAGAAATGAGCGACCAGGGCCGCGCGCTGGAAAATGCGATCGAAGAATGGCGGGGCTCCTTGGAACAGGTGGACGATATGCTCGTGATCGGCGTGAGAGTGTAGTATTATTCGCTTGAAGCGAAATACGGATCATTTACGAATACGAATCGCTCACGCGGGCATCCGTCCGCATTCATTCATTCTCATTTTCACAGGAAAACGCCGTACTGTTCCGTATTTCGCTTCGAGAATCAGGGTAGGACCGTTATAAAAAAATCGGCGCAGGTTAACCCCAAAAACCTGCGCCGAAACTTGATTGCGAATTGACAGGCTAACCCCAAAAAACCCGTCAGTCGCATTGGAAACTCAATCTTGTCACCGGGCGGTGAGGATTGAGCAATACAAAGATGAGAGAAAAATATCATATGATCCGCAAGTGTTTTGCAAAATTTTTTTATTTCAGGAATCCTGTCCCGGATCGGCCGAAAAGGACCGGAATTTGCAAAGCTGTTTTTGAGGAATTTCCACCCCAAACTGTTAAAAACCGCGCCTGGCGCGGGCCATAAAATGAAAGACGCGAAGCTTTTTTGCTCCGCGTCTTTTCATTTTTGCGCTTGAATTTTCTCAGCGCTCGCTCACACGATCATATTTTCAACCGCGAAGCGCACAAGCCCCGCCGTGTTCTTCACACCGACTTTACGAAGGAGATTGCGGCGATGCGTCTCTACCGTCGGAATGCTTACGCTCAGCTCTTCGGCGATCTGCTTCGTACTGAATTCTTTTGCGATCAGGCGCAGCACGTCGTACTCGCGGCGCGTGATGCTGCGGATGACGCGGTCGCTGCCGTCGCTCACCATCTGGCGCAGCAGCTGCTTCAGCTCGTCCTGCGTTTCCGTCTGCCGCGTCACGTCGATGGCGATGCAGAGGTAGTTCAGCACCTTGCCCTTTTCGTCGCGCGCCACCGGCGCCATCGTTGCGCTCATGATGTGCTCCTCGCCGAAGCTGTCGCGCATGTGCAGCAGCGTTTTGTACTCTTCACCGTTGCGCGCGTTGAAAAATGCGACGGCCGATTGCAGCTGCTGAAAATCTTCGCGCGAGATCAGCTCGCGCAGGAATTTCGTGCCGCCGTTCTCTCCCTGCTCGACGGAAAATCCGAAGTTGCGGATGCGTCCGTTCACCCACA
>Ga0196977_1000665_pt1 | contig 16629 bp, 13 predicted proteins | sample S3v_1013CmetaG_FD_148634 | JGI IMG/M metagenome (GOLD analysis project Ga0196977, IMG submission 148634) | Soil microbial communities from Anza Borrego desert, Southern California, United States - S3+v_10-13C | ecosystem: Environmental > Terrestrial > Soil > Desert | place: USA: California...
ACTCGAAACTTAAACGCGGAGGGTGAGGATGAGTCTGATTGATCTTCTCTTGCTGCTGCTCGTCGCCGGCATCTGCGGCGCGCTCGGGCAGGCCATCGGCGGATTCTCGCGCGGCGGCTGCCTCGTCTCCATCGCGCTCGGGTTCATCGGCGCGCTCCTCGGGCTGTGGCTGGCGCGCTACGTCGGGCTGCCCGAACCCTTCCCCGTCTCGGTCGGCGGCCACACCTTCCCCGTCATCTGGGCCATCATCGGCGCGGCCCTCTTCGTCGCCGTCATCGGCCTGATTACGAGGAGCAGGCGGTAGGCGACTTCGGATTCCGGGTTCGCGGTCGGCAGTTATCGGCCGCCAGCCGCCAGTTAAAGACAAAAAAACTGAGGGCCGGCGGCTGACGACTAGGTCGCAAATCTAAAATCAAAAGTGCCCCTCGTGTCCGCGCCGTCTAACATTTTTCTCGCGCCCGGCTTCGTGCTTTACCGCCGGGCGGCCTTCGGCTACACTGCGCGCACGGCTTAATCTCCCGTTGGCAAAATGTTTTCTTAGTCGGCGCGGCCCGGCCGCGGCCGCCGCCTTTCATACTCTTATGGTCGCCACGGCTCCAGCACTCCTTAAGCGTTCGCCCGCCGTCAGGCCCGAACCCAAGTCGCCAGACCTCGCCTACTTCCGCCGCCACTACCCGGAGACGGTCGCCAACCTCGGCACGCTGCCGCGCCGCGAGGAGTGGCTGCGCGGGCTTTGGGAGCTCGACGAGCGCTGGCGCGCCGAGCGCGAGACGCGCGGCGGCGTGGCGCGGGCCGAGGAGGTCGTCGTGCGCGGCGCGGCGCCCGCCGGCGCGCGCGTCGAGGCCGAGTTCGACGTGGTCTACGCGGGCGGCGTCGTCGGCCTGCTGCACGCGGCCGTGCTCGCCTGCCGCTTCGGCCGCCGCGCGCTCGTCCTCGAAGACGGCGCGCGCGCCGAGGGCCAGTGGAACGTCTCCGAGGACGAACTGCGCGAGCTGGAGCGGGCGGGGCTCTTCACGCGCGAGGAGATCGAGCGCGCGGTGGTCAACCGCGGCCGCGGCGGCTACGTCAAGTTCCACGACGCCTCGTCGCGCGTCAAGGCCGAGCCGCTGTGGGTGGGCGGCGTGCGCGACGTGGCGCTCGACGCCGACCGCCTGTTGGCGTCGGCGGCCGAGCGCCTGCGCGCCGCGCCCGGCTGCGCGCTCGTCGCGGGGCTGCGGTTCGTGCGCGCCTACGTCGAGCGCGACCGCGTCACGGTCGAGGCGGCGGGGCCGGGCGGCGCGCGGCGCTACTTCGGCGCGCGCCTCTTCGTGGACGCGACCGGCGGCGGCTCCCCGGTCGCGCGCCAGCTCGCGGGCGGGCGCGCGGTGACGCACGTCTGCCCGACGGTCGGGACGGTGGCGCGCGGCTTCGTGCGCGGCGCGGGGCGCGACGAGGTGGACTTCGCCGCCGGCGACCTCCTCGCCAGCACGGAGGACGCGAGCCAGCACCGGCAGCTCGTCTGGGAAGGCTTCGCCGGGGCCGCGGGGCGCGACGAGTACACGACGCGCCTGTTCTTCTACGACGCCGTGGACTCGCCGGCCGACCAGTCTCTGCTCGCGCTCTTCGAGCGCTACTTCGAGACGCTCCCGGCCTTCAAGCGGCGCGGGGCGCACTGGAGGGTCGAGCGGCCTCTCTTCGACTACGTGCCGGCGGCGGGCCGGGCCGGGCGCGGCCGGCGCGGGGCGCGCGGCGGCGAAGACCGCGTGATGTCGCTCGGGGCGTCGGCCGCCGCGGGGCCGCTCGCGCCGCGCGGCTTCGGCGCGCACGCGCGCAACCTGCGGCGCGTCGCGCACATGACCGAGCTGGCGCTCGCCGCCGACATGCTCGACGCCCCGGCGCTCGCCGAGGTGTGCGCGGCCGGCCCGCGCGCGGCGCAGGCCGCGGGCCTCGCCGAGTTCCTGCGGCCCGCGCCGCAGAGCGCGCCGTCGTCCGTCAACGAGACTTTGAACGCTTTGATGGCGGCGCTGCACCGGCTCGACGACGGCGTGCGGCGCGAGTTGTTTCAGGGGCATTTGAGCTTCGGCGCGCTGCGGCGCCTGTTCGGCCACACGGCCGTGCTCTACCCGCGCATCTTCACGCGCGTGCGCGAACACCTCGGCGCGGGCGGGGCGCTGTGGTGGCTCGCCGACATCGCCGAGTCGGTGTGGAGCGAGCGACGGGGGCGCGCGGCCGCGCGCGGCGTCGAGGCCGCAGAACCGCGCGAGAGGTTCGCGCGCCACGCCGCGCTCTACCGCAACGGCGGCGAGGGCGACCCGCTGTGAGCCGCCCGCCGCGCCCGGGCCGCTGAGTCGGCGAGCCACACCCGAAGGCAATCCGATTTAACGACCGGACGGAAACTGAAGCGGACACGAGAGCGCGCCACCGGAGCTTGGAGGCTCCGGCGGCGCGCTGTTGTTCGGTCGTCCGACGCGGGCGTTACGATGTGCCGTTGTCGTAGTTGATCGTGATCTTCACGTTACCGTTAGTGACGCGGCCGGTCGCCGGGTCGTAGTCGCCGGTGATCGTGACGAACCTGATCTTCTTGTTGGCGTTGTAGAACTTGCCGTTGCCGTTGCGGGCCAGCTGGCCCTCGTCGAACTCGACGGTCACGGAGCCGCCGGTGATGACGATTGGCGGATTGTCTGGCATCTCTAATTCTCCTTCTGGCTGAGGTTGAGGTAGAACGCTTGTGACGGCGGGGGGTGGGGCCTAGCTGTCACCCGCGGAGTTCCTGACGGAGGCGCTCGACGTCGGCCCTTTTCGCGTAGCCGGCCGCCGCCTCCGTGCCCCAATCGTTTTCGAGCCGCGCGAGGGCCTGCGAGGCGTCGGAGAAGTGTTGGCGCGCGGCCGCCGCGTCGCCCGCGCGCGCGGCGGCCGCGCCGGCCACCACGAGGTCGCGCCACTCGGACTCGGCGCGGCCGACGCGCGCGTCCAACTCGTGCGCGCGCAGGGCGGCGGCGCGCGCGCCCGCCGCGTCGCCGCCGGCCAGCAGCGCCTCGGCGAGCGCGAACTGCGCGGCCGAGATGAGGTAGCGTTCGCCCGACTCTTCGGCCAGCCGCGCGGCCTCCTCGGCCGCCGGCCGGCCCCGCCCGGCCGCGCCCGAGAGCGCCGCGGCCAGCGCCATGACCAGCTTCGCCTCGACGAGCGTGTTCCGCGTCCGCGCGTTGAGCGCCGCGGCGTCGGCGAGCGCGCGGCGGGCCGCCTCTTCGGCCTCGCGGAAGCGGCCGAGGGCCAGCGCCATCCGGGCCTCGGCGACGCCGAGCCGCGGCAGGAGTTCCTTGCTCACGGCCTGCGGCCCGGTGACGAGCGCGCGCAGCTCGGCGAAGTCGGCGCGCGCCTCGTCGAAGCGGCCCGTCTGCCAGAGCAGGTTGGCGCGGTTGATGAGGCCGTAGGCGACCTGCCGGCGGTCGCCGAGCGTGCGCGAGACGGCGAGGCTCTCGCGGTAGTGTTCGAGCGCGCGCGGGGCGCGCCCCCAGAGCAGGAGGACGTTGCCGCACTCGTTGTGGAGCGCGCCGATGTTCTGGAGGTCGGAGGGCGGCGCGGCGCGCAGCGACTCCTCGAAGATGCGGAGCGCGCCTTCGAGGTCGCCGCGCCGCGAGACGAGGCGGCCGAGGAGCATGCGCGCGCTGGCGGCCTCCTTGCGGAAGCCGCCCCGCTCGTAGAATTCGAGCGCGCGGCGGAGGAGCGGCTCGGCCTCGTCGTGGCGGTTCTGCTGCTCGCGCAGGCTCCCCATCTGGAACAGGGCCAGCGCCTCATAGCGGCGCATCTGGTTCCCCGACGTGAAGCCGAGCGCCTCGGCGTAGTGCTTCTCGGCCTCGGCGTGGTCGGCGCGGGAGATGTAGAGGTTACCGAGCGTGATCATGCCGAGCGCGGTGAGGTCGCGCATGCCGTCGGCGCGCGCCGCGGCGAGCGCCTCGCGCGCGCGCGCCAGCCCCGCGTCGCCGACCTCAAGGTAGGAGAGCTGGTAGTGGATTCTGGTCTGCTGGTGGCGGCTGTTGACGGCGCGGGCCAGCTCCAGCGCCCGCTCCAACTGCTGCCGCCCCTCGGCGATCTTGCGCAGCTCGACGAAGAGGCGGCCGCGCTGGAAGTGCGCCTCGGCCCGCCCCTCGTCGTTGCGCCCGTCGGCGAAAAGCTTCTCGGCCTGATCGAAGGCCGTGGTCGCGCCCGACAAATTCTTCTGCCGCGCGTGGAGCGTGCCGAGGCCGAGGTAGGCGGTGGCGTAGCCGGGCGCGAGCGTCGTGGCCGCGGTGTAGCTGGCGACGGCCTTGTCGGGCTCGTTGTTGCGGTCGTAGGCGCGGCCGAGGTCGACGTGGACGTGCGGCTGCTTCGGGTCGAGCGCCCTGAGGGCTTCGTAGGCGCGCACGGCCTCGGGGTATTTGCGCTGGGCGGTCGCGGTGACGGCGTCGAGGTAGAGCCGGTCGTGCTCGGGCAGCGCGCTGCGGTCGGGCACGAGCCTCGTGATGGTGAGCAGCTCGTCGGTCGCCGAGTGCTGGTTGTCCAGCTCCATCAGCGCCTCGGCGAGGCGGGCGTGGGCGAGCGCGTAATCGTCGTCGGCGGCGACGACCTCTCTGAGGATGCCGCTCGCCTTGTGGTAGGCGCCCTCGCGCAGCGCCTCGACGCCGCTTTCGTAGAGGGCGCGCACCTCCCCCGTCGGCTCGTGGACCGACGGCCGGCCGAAGTAGATGAAGCCCGCGAGGCCGAGGGCGACGAGGGCGAGCGCGCCGATGAAGGCGAGCGGCGAGATGCGCGGCCGCCGCAGGTTCTCGGCCAGCGTGATGAGCATGCTCGAACGCGTGAGGTGCGCGTCGGTCGTCAGCCGCCGCGTCCGCGCCGTGTCCTCGCCGGAGAGCCGGGCGCGGACGCGCGCGAGGTCGGCGACCATCTCGTCGGCCGTCTGGTAACGCTCCTCGGGCCGCTTGGCGAGCGCCTTGAGCGCGACGCGGTCGAGTTCGGGCGGGACGCGCGGGTTGAACTGCGAGGGGGGCGCGGGCGTGACGTGCAAGACCTGCGCGCCGATCTCGATGACGTTCGAGCCGGAGAAGGCGGGCCGCCCGGCGACGCACTCGTAGAGCAGCGCGCCGAGGGCGAAGATGTCGCTGCGGCCGTCGACGGGCGCGCCCCGCGCCTGCTCGGGCGAAAGGTAAAGCGGCGTGCCGATGACCACGTCGCTGCGCGTGTGCGAGGCGGCGAGCGAGCCGCCGTTGCCGTTGCCTTCGCCGTTGTCGAGCTGCTTGGCGAGGCCGAAGTCCAAGACCTTCGTCTCGCCGCGGTCGGTGATGATGACGTTCGACGGTTTCACGTCGCGGTGGACGATGCCGCGGCGGTGCGCCTCGGCGAGCGCCTCGGCCACCTGCGAGGTGACCTCGACGGCGCGCGCCACGGTCAGCCCCGCCCCCGTCAGGATGTCGCCGAGCGTCTGCCCCGTGACCAGCTCCATGACGATGAAGGGCGAGCCCTCCGGCGTCTCGCCGTAGTCGAAGACGGCGGCGATGTTCTTGTGGTTGAGGGCGGAGACGGCGCGCGCCTCGCGCAGGAAGCGCGAGCGGTAGTGGCGCTCGTCGCGGCCGGCGTGCGGAATCTTGACGGCCACGCGGCGGCCCAGTCGCGTGTCCTCGGCGACGTAGACGACACCCATCCCGCCCTCGCCGATTTGGCCGAGAATGCGGTAGTGGGAGATGGTCGTGCCGATCATCAGAGCGAGTCGCCGGGGCCGGGGCGCGAAAGGAAAAGGCGGTTGAGTAAGAGCGAAGGTCTGCGGCGGTTGAGACCTTGCCGGCTACGAGCGCGAGTATTCTGCCTCTAAAGGCGTGGCTTTTCAAGAAGGTTGAGGAGGCGGAGTCCCTTCAGTGGCACTCGCCGCCGCAGCAGGTCTCGCCGCGCAAAGCCCCGACGCCCTCTTTGACGATGAGCGGCGTCATCAGGAGCGCGGCCGCCGGGTCGGCCCACCACCAGCCGAAGAGCGCATTCAGGGCGAGGCCGCCGAGCAGGATGGCCGAGAGGTAGGCGCAGAGGTCGGTCTGCCGCGAGTCGGCTTCGAGCGCGCGGCTCCCGAGGCGCGCGGCCACGCGCCGCTTGGCCCGCGCCAGAAGCGGCATCACCACGAGCGAGAGCGCGGCGACGGCGATGCCGACGGCGCTCGCCTCCGGCTCCTCGCGGCGCGCGAGCGCGGCGGCCGCCTCGTAAAAGACGTAGGCCGCGAGCGCGAGGAAGCAGACCCCGACGAGCCTGAGCGCCCGCCGCTCGACCTGTTCGCGCCGCGCGGCGTCGCGCGCCTCGGCCCGCAGGCGCCACCACAGCACCGCGCCCGAAGAGACCTCCACCAGCGAGTCGATCCCGAAGCCCACGAGCGCCACGCTCCCGGCCGCCAAGCCCGCCCCGACGCTCACCACCGCCTCGGCCACGTTCCAGCCGACGGTCGCGTATTCGAGCCACACGCCGCGCCGCACGTCGCGCGCGCGCGCGTCGCCCGAAGCCTCGACGGTGATGAGATTGCCTCCGGTCATGGGGGTAGTTTACACGCCGCCGCGGCCCGCGCGCCAAAGGGCGGGGGCCTGACTCGGCGGTTGCGTCAAGCGTCCGCTTCGCGCGGGGCGGCACGAGAATTTGCTTGCGCGGCGGCGCGGGTTGGCGGCATACTTCGGGCCGTCAGGTTCCTGCTCTCGCGCGGCCGACGGTGGCCGCGCCTGCCCGTGACTGTGAGGCGGCGGTGTTCGGCTGAAGGAGAGTGAGGTTTGGTCTTAGGGTCAGAAGCCGCTCTCGTTTGGTAGAGCATCGGGCCGAGGTCGCCGCCCTTGTCGCCGCCGCCGCGCAAGACCTCCCGCACGCGCGGATGCGCTCACGCCAAGTCCTTCTCGCCCGCGCTTCATCTACAGCTAAGGATAGGAAAAGTATGAGCACGAGACTGTACGTGGGAAACCTGAGCTTCCGCACGACGAGTGACGAGCTGCGCGACCTGTTCTCGCAGTTCGGCGAGGTCGAGTCGGCCTCGGTGGTCGAGGACCGCGACACGGGCCGCTCGCGCGGCTTCGGCTTCGTCGAGATGGCGACCTCCGAGGGCGCGGCCGCGGCCATCGCCGAGTGCAACGGCAAGGACTTCGGCGGCCGGCCGCTGACCGTCAACGAGGCCCGGCCCCGCGCCGACCGCGGCGGCGGCGGCGGTGGTTATGGCGGAGGCGGCGGCCGCGGTGGCGGTTACGGCGGAGGCGGCGGCTACGGGGGCGGCGGTGGCGGCGGCCGCGGCGGCGGCAACCGCGAGCCGCGCTGGTAAAGACAGAACAAAAAAAGTTTCAGGTTCCGGGTTCCGAGTTAAAAGACCTTCTCGCTTTTCAACTCGGAACCCGGAACCTGAAACTTTTTTTATCTTCTTTCGGCGGGCGTGAGCTTGAGCGTGAGGCGCCGGCCGGCGCGCAGGGCCTCGACCTCGTACTCCAGCCCGGCCTTCATCTCGGAGAGCGCCTGCGTGTAGTCGTAGACGTTGCGGATGTCGCGGCCCGCGAGTTTCACGATCACGTCGCCGGCCCGCAGTCCCGCGGCCTCGGCGGGCGAGCCTTCGCGCACGCCGTCGAGCTTCATGCCGTCGGCCGAGTCGCCGTAAGAGGGGACGGTGCCGAGGTAGACGCGGAAGCCGGTGGCGCGGGCCGCGGCTTCGACTCTGGCCCGCGTGAAGGTCGGGCGCGCGTCCGAACCTTGCAGCCCGGCGACGAGGTCGCGGACGAGGTCGGCGACGCGGGCGAGGCCGTCGTAGTTGACGCGGTCGGCCGTGTCCGAAGGCTTGTGGTAGTCCTCGTGCGTGCCGGTGAAGAAGAAGAGCACGGGAACCTGTCTGGCGTAGAACGAGGCGTGGTCGCTCGGGCCGAAGCCGTCCTCGTTGAGCCGGAGCTTGAAGGGGCGGCGCGGCGCGGCCGAGGCCACGACGCGGCCGTCCGCGCCCGTCACCACGGCCTCGCCCGCGCGCGGCGCCGCGCCGTGGCCGTGCGGCAGGACGGCCGCGGCGAAGGCCCTGCCGTTAACCTTCTCGATCAGCGCGCGCCACTCGGCCGCCGTGCCGACGCCGCCGATGGTCAGAGCGTCTTCCCTGAGGCGCCCGACCATGTCGAGGTTGAGCATCGCCACGGTTTGCGCGCCGGGGCGCGCCGGGTGCTCGACGTAGAACTTCGAGCCGAGCAGCCCCTCCTCCTCGCCGCCGAAGGCGACGAAGACCACCGTCCTCCTCATCCCCGCCCTCTCGCGCGAAAGCAACCGCGCCAGCTCGACGACGGCCGCCGTGCCCGAGGCGTTGTCGTCCGCGCCGTAATGCACGTCGCCCTCGCGCGGGGCGAGGCTGCCGCGGCCGCCGCGCCCGAGGTGGTCGTAGTGCGCGCCGACGACGATGACTTCATCCTTGAGTTTCGGGTCTGAGCCTTCGAGCACGCCGACGACGTTCGCGGCCGGCGCGCCCTTCCGCGCCACGTCCGTCTTGATGCTGAGCGAGCTGTCTCGCAACCCCTTCAGGGCGTAGTCTTCCGCCGGGAAGGCCGGCGCGGCCGCCTTCTTCTCGCGGAACCTCCTCCACGCCGCCGCGAGTTCCGTGACCGGGTCGACGAGGGTGGAAATGCCGAACACCTGCGCCGCCGCCTGCCGCGAGAGCGCCACCACCGGCAAGCCCGCGTCGCCCGCGTTGTCGTAGGAGAGGCGCGAGAGTCTGTCGTCCCTGAAGTTGACCTCGTCGGCGATGATGACGAGAGCCTTCGCGCCCGCGGCGAGGGCCGCGGCCGCCTTGAACCTCGGCTCCCCGGCGCGCGCGAAGCGCCCGTGCGGGTTGTCGCCGTCCGGCGTGCCGGCGAACGCGAGCGCGATTTTGCCCTTCGCGCCGGCGTCCCTGTAGTCGTCGTAATTCTGTTCGGCCGCGGTGACGCCGTAGCCGACGAAGACGACCGGGCTGCTCTCGACCGTCGCGTTCGCGCTGAAGCCGAAGGGCAGCCACGCCTCGCCGACCGTCATGGCGACCCCCGCCGGTTTCCCCGCGGGGGCGTCGCCTCCCGGCCGTCGCGCGAGCGTCATCGCGTTGCCGCGGCCGAGTTCGGCGGCGGCGACGTAGGGGAATTTTTGGAGGAAGGAGCGCGGGCCCGCGCCCTGCGCGTCGCCGCCCGGCTCAAGGCCGACGCGCTTGAACTCGGCGGCGACGTAGGCGGCGGCCTCCTCGGCGCCGCGCGTGCCGGTCTTGCGCCCTTCGAGCTTGTCGGAGGCGAGGCGCGCGACGTGCGCGCGCAGGCGTTCGAGGTCGGCGGACGGGGCGCCGGACGGCGCCTGCCGCGCGAGGGCGGAAGGCGCGACGAGGGCGACGGCGAGGAGCAGCCGGGGGAGCGTGGTTCGGTGGAGCATGGCTTTCAAGTTCAAACAAGCAGTAAGGCGGAAGGCGGCAAAAGTCTTCTCTGGCGAACCGTCAATCAGAAGGCGTCAACGCCGGCCGACGAACCCGGCCGCCTTCCGCCTCCCGCCCTCTCCTTTCACTCGACCCAGTCGGCGATGAAGACGTTTGTGTCGCCGGGGCGGGCGGCGTTGCGGTTCGAGGCGAAGACGAGCTTCCGGCCGTCGGGCGAGAACATGGGGAAGCCGTCGAAGGTCTCGTTGAAGGTGACCTGCTCCAGCCCCGTGCCGTCAGCGTTCACGACGAAGAGGTTGAAGTCGCGGCCGCGCGGGTTCGGGTGGTTCGAGGAGAAGATGATGCGGCGGCCGTCGGGCAGGAAGTAGGGCGCGAAGCTGGCGACGCCGAGGTCGGTCACCTGCCGCTTGTTGCGCCCGTCCGCGTCCATCACCCAGATTTCGAAGCGGCCCGGCTCGATGACGTGCTCGGAGAGCAGCGCACGATAGCGCGCGACCTGCTCGGGCGTCTGCGGGTGGTGCGCGCGGTAGACGATGCGCCTGCCGTCGCGCGAGAAGAAGGGGCCGCCGTCGTAGCCGAGCGCGTCCGTCAGACGCCGCACGTTCCCGCCGTCGGCGTCCATCGTGTAGATGTCGAGGTCGCCGTCGCGAACGGAAGTGAAGACGATCTTCTTACCGTCCGCGCTCGTCGTCGCCTCGGCGTCGTAGCCGGGCGAAGAGGTCAGGCGTTTTAAATTCTTCCCGTCGGCGTCGGCCGCGAAGATGTCGAAGCCGGGGTGGACGGCCCAGACGTAGCCGCGCGAGCGGTCGGGCGCGGGCGGGCACTCGGCCGAGGCGAGGTGCGTCGAGGCGTAAAGGATTTTCCGGCCCGAGGGGAAGAGGTAGGAGCAGGTGGTCGCGCCCGCGCCGGTCGAGACCATGCGGAGGTCTGAGCCGTCGGCGCGCATCGTGTAAATCTGGTCGCAGCGGCGCCCGTCGCGCTTCGACTGGAAGATGAGACTTCGGCCGTCGCCCGAAAAGTACGCCTCGGCGTTCTCGCCGCCGAAGGTCAACTGGCGGACGCGGCGCAAACGCTTCTCGGCTGTCAGTTCGACGGCCGGAGGGTTGTCCGAGGGCTGCTGCGCGGCGGAGAACGCGGCGGCCGAGAGCGTGACGAAGAGGGCGAGGGGGAACAGGATTTTCGTGCTCATGAATCTTGACAAGGGAAGGTTCCGCGGCGCGAAACGGGAGACTGCCGGCCCGGCCCTTACTTTAAACCGCGCCCGCCCCCGTGCCAAGCGCGCCCGTCCGAAGGTGTTGGCGATTGCGGCCCCCGCCGTATCGGCTTGGGAGGTCGCGCCTCTCAGGTCTTTTGCAGGAGCCATGCGTCTTGCAGGGAGCCGCCGCGGGCGGCTTGGGGTTTGAAGGCGAGGATGGCGAAGCCGCGGGAGAGGTCGGCGCGGACGTAGGGCTCGGGGTGGTAGGCGGCGCAGAAGTTGGTGCCTTCGCTCGCGGCGTCGCGGACGGCGAGGCGGCCGGCCTCGAAGTCGGCGCGTTCGCGGTCGGTCATCGAGGGGGTGAAGCCGCGGCCGTGGAGCGTGAGGTAGAAGAGGCCGCCGGGCCGGAGCACGCGGCGCACTTCATCCGCCCAGAGGCGCTGGGAAGGCCCGGAGAGGTGGGTGAAGACCGAGTAGGCGTAGACGAGGTCGAAGGAGCCGTCGGCGTAGGGCAGGGGGCCGGCGAGCGGGTTGACCTTGAACTCCGCGAAGTCGAGGTGGCGCGCGCACCACGCGACGAGGCGCGGGTTGTAGTCGGTGCCGTGGAGGCGCGGCCCCGGCGGGTGCCGCAGGTGGCGGATGACGCGGCCGCAGCCGCAGCCGAAGTCGAGGACGGAGGCGAAGCTCTCGAAGGGGCGGCCGGCTTCGGCCACCGTCTCGCGCAGCGCCGCGGCGGCCCCCGCGCCGTTCGTGAGGAACTGGCGCGGCGAGTAGTTGCCGCCGACGAGGTGGAGCAGTTCGGGCGGGGGCAGCGGCGGCCCGCCCCGCAGGCGCGAGGCGGCGCGCGCCGGCAGGTGGCGCGCGTCGCGCCGCAGCCAGACCCTCCACGCGAGTGGGACGAGTTCTCTCAAGGGGCGCATGCGAGGGCGGCGCGGGGCCGCGCGCGGGACGAGTCACTTAACCGTTGGCGCGCTCGAACTCGCGCATGAACTGGACGAGCGCGTCCACGCCCTCCGGCGGGAAGGCGTTGTAGATCGAGGCGCGGATGCCGCCGACCGAGCGGTGGCCCTTGAGGCCGTCGAGCCCCGCGGCGGTCGCTTCGGCCGTGAACTTCTTTTCGAGCTCTTCCGAGGGCAGGCGGAAGGTGACGTTCATCAGCGAGCGGGCCTCGCGCGCGGCGTGGCCGCGGTAGAAGTCGGTCGAGTCGATCACGTCGTAAATCTTCCGCGCCTTCTCCTCGTTCAGGCGGCGCATGCCTTCGAGGCCGCCCTGCGCCTTCACCCAGCGGCAGACGAGGTCGAGGATGTAGATGCCCCACGTGTTGGGCGTGTTGTAGAGCGACTTGTTCTGGACGTGCGTGCGGTAGTCGAGCATCGTGTGGAGGCCGTCGGGGATGCGCCCGAGCAGGTCGTCGCGCAGGATGACGACGGTGACGCCCGAGGGGCCGAGGTTCTTCTGCGCGCCGGCGTAGATGAGCGCGTACCGGGAAACGTCCACGGGGCGCGAGCAGATGTCCGACGAGGCGTCGCAGACGAGCGGCACGCCCTGCGTGTCGGGGTCGTGCTTCCACTCGACGCCCTCGATGGTCTCGTTCGAGGTGATGTGGACGTAGGCCGCGCCGGGGCTGAGCCTCAGCTCGTCGTCGCCGGGCACGCGGTTGTAGCGGCTGTCGGCCATGTCGGCGGCGACGTTGGTCGCGCCCTGCTTCTTCGCCTCCTTCAGAGCCTTCTTGCCCCAACTCCCCGTCAGCACGTAGTCGGCCGCCGCGCCCTCGGCGAGGAAGTTGACGGGGAGCATCGAGAATTGCAGGCTCGCGCCGCCTTGCAGGAAGAGGACGTGGTAGCCTTCGGGGATGCCGAGCAGTTCGCGCAGGCCCCCCTCGGCCCCGTCGATGATGGCCTGAAAAGTCTTCGAGCGGTGGCTGATCTCCATCACCGACATGCCGACGCCCGGCAGGCTCAACATCTCCTCGCGCGCCTGCTCCAGAACGGGCACGGGCAGCACGGCCGGCCCCGCGCTGAAGTTAAAGATTCTCTCGGTCATTGATTCATTCCTCTCACAACTAAGTAGCCAGTAGTCAGTAGCCAGTAGCCAGTAGGAAGACGGTCGCTAATGAATCGTTTAAGTGTCGGCGTTAGTCGTCATGGCGCGGAGCGCCGGCTGACTACTGACTACTGTCTACTGTCTACTTTATTTCCAACAGACTCAGCTCGATGATGTCTTCGTTCTCGTCCTGAAGGCGGGCGAGCGTGTCGGCCGGGGGCGCGGCGTCGAGGTTGATGCGGGCGACGGCGGCCTCCGCGCCCTCGAAGACGATGTTCTCCATCTCCTGCACGTTGATCGAGGCGGCGCGCAGGGGGCCGAGGACGGAGGCGAGGACGCCGGGGCGGTCGCGGTGGCGCACGACGAGCGTGCGCGTCGCGGGCGAGCGCCGCGCGAGGTTGACGACGTTCGGGACGCGGCCCGTCTCCTTGAAGGTCTGGATGATGCGGACGGTCTCGGCGGCGATGGCCTCCTGCGCCTGATCGGTCGAGGCCCCGACGTGGTGCGTGCCGTAGAGGTTCGGCTCGCGCGCGATGTCGTCCGTGAACTCGCCGGACGAGCCGGCCGGCTCGGCGGCGAACACGTCCAAGCCCGCGCGGATGTTCTTCTCGCGCAGCGCGCGCCGCAGGGCCTCCTGATCGACGACCTCGCCGCGCGCGGTGTTGATGAAGTAGGCGCCGTCGCGCATCGCCGCGAAGAAGTCGGCGTCGATCAGGCCGCGCGTCTCCGGCTTCAGGGCGACGTGGACGCTGACGATGTCGGAGTCGCGCGCCACGTCGCGCGGGTGGTCGCGCCGCTCGACGCCGAGCTCGGCCGCGCGCTCCTCCGTCAGGCTCCGGCTCCAAGCGACGACCGGCATCCCGAAGGCCCGCGCCCGCGTCACCATCTCGCGCCCGATCTGGCCCGTGCCGACGAGGCCGAGCGTGCGCCCGTAGAGGCCGCGCGCCTTCGAGAACTCCTTCTTGTTCCACTTGCCTTCGCGCAGCTGGATGACGTTGTCGGCCACGCGGCGGTCTAAGGCGAGGATGAGCGCGAAGGCCAGCTCGGCGACGGCCACCGAGTTCTTGCCGGGGCAGTTCGAGACGTAGACGCCGCGGCGCGAGGCGGCCGCCACGTCGATGGTGTTGTAGCCGGCGCCGGCGCGCACGATGAGCTTCAGGGAGCCGACGGCGATCATCTCCTCGGTGACCTTCGTCGAGCGGACGACGAGCGCGTCGGGCCGGTAGTGGGCGATGGCCTCGACGAGCGACTCGTCTTTGGCGTCGGGCTGGTAGGCGTAGTCGCAGCCGGCGGCCTCAAGGCCGTCGCGGCCCGACTGCTCGAACTTGTCGGCGATCAGCACACGCATGATTGTCAAAGCCTCTCGGGGTGCTCAAAGTAGCCGGTAGTCAGTAGCCGGTAGCCGGTAGAAAAGAGCTTCGGCGGCGAGCCGTCCATGCGTCATCCTCAACCACAGCAACGCGGAGCGCTACTGACTACTGACTACTGACTACTGTCTACTCTCAAATCGTGTGAATCAACACGCCGTCGCGCAGCTTCGGCTCGAACCAAGTGGACTTGGGCGGCATGATGCCGCCGGCGTCGGAGACGCGCAGGAGGTCTTCGACCGACGTGCGGTAGAGCGCGAAGGCGACGGCGGCGCGGCCCGAGTCCACGAGGCGGACGAGTTCTTCGGTGCCGCGGATGCCGCCGACGAAGTCTATGCGCTTGTCGGTGCGCACGTCCCGGATGCCTAAGACGGGGTCGAGCAGGTTGTCCTGTAGGACGCTCACGTCGAGCGCGGCGACCGGGTCTGCGGAATCGTTCGCGCCGTCCTTCAGAGTCAAACCGCGCCAGCGGCCGCCGAGGTACATGTGGTAGTGGCCGGGCTGGCCGGGGCCGCGCGGGTTCGCGTCCTCGTCGAGCCGGAAGCGCTCGCCGACGGCCGCGAGGAACTCCTCGGGCGAGAGGCCGCCCAAGTCTTTGACGACGCGGTTGTAGGGGAGAATCTGCATCTGGTCGGCGGGGAAGACGACGGCGAGGAAGCGGTTGTACTCCTCTTCGCCGGTGTGGCTCGGGTTCTGCCCTTTCAGAGCGGCGCGGGCGCGCGAGGCGCTGGCGGCGCGGTGGTGGCCGTCGGCGATGTAGAGCATGGGCACTTCGCCGAAGCAGCGCACGAGCTGTTCGGGCGCGGGCGCCCGCCAGACGGTGTGGCGCACGCCGTCGGCGGCCTCGAAGTCGTAGAGCGGCTCGCCCTTCGTCTCGGCCTCGACGAGCGCGTCAATGCGGCGGTCGGGCCGGTAGGTGAGGAAGACGGGGCCGGTCTGCGCGCGCAGTTCGAGGACGTGGCGCGTGCGGTCGTTCTCCTTGTCGGGGCGAGTCTTCTCGTGTTTGCGGATGAGGTCTTGGTCGTACTCGTCGACGGAGACGCAGGCGGCCACGCCCGTCTGCGTGTGCTCGCCCATGACGAGTCGGTAGAGGTAGAGGCTCGGCTCGCGCTCCTCTTCGAGCGGGGCCTCGCGGCGCAGGCGGTCGAAGTTCTCGGCGGCCTTCGCGTAGGTCTCGTCGGCGTAGAGGTCTGCGCCCGCGGGCAAATCTATCTCGGGGCGCGAGACGTGGAGGAAGCTCGACGGGTTGCCCTCGGCCAGCGCGCGGGCCTCCTCGGTGCTGACCACGTCGTAGGGGACGGCGGCGACCTCGGCGACTCGCTCGCGGGGCGGACGCAGGGCGCGGAAAGGATAGATGGCGGCCACGGTACGATGCGCCTCCTTGTCTGTCTCGTCGGATTGCGGGTGTGGAGCTTTAAGGGCCTAAGCTTAACGGCTCGCCGCGCCTTTTGCCAAGCCGCCGTGCAAGACCGCGGCGCGGCGTGTAGAATGCTCCCCCGGAAGCGGGGCGGGCCGCGGGCCCGCGGCCGGCGAGTTCGGCGCGCCAACGCCGCCCGACGCCGCTAATTCTCACAGGGAGTCAGAGGACGAAGATGGAGAGTCTGGCCGGCCGCCACTGCGTGCCTTGCCACGGCGGTGTGCCGCGGCTGAAGGGCGCCGAGATCGAGCCGCTCGCCGCGCAGTTGCGAGGCTGGCGGGTCGTCGACGAGCACCATCTGGAGAAGGAGTACAAGTTCGGCAACTTCGCCGCCGCCCTTGACCTCGTCAACCGCGTCGGGGGCATCGCCGAGGCCGAGGGCCACCACCCCGACATCGCCTTCGGCTGGGGCTATGCCCGCCTCACCATCTACACCCACGCCATCGACGGCCTCAGCGAAAGCGACTTCATCCTCGCGGCCAAGATTGATCAGGAAGTAGACAGTAGACAGTAGTCAGTAGACAGTAGTCAGTAGCGCTCCGCGCTGCTGTTGTTGACGATGACGCCCGGACGGCTCGATAGAGTTTGTATTTCTACTGACTACTGACTACTGTCTACTGACTACTCCTTTCCGAGGTCTCTCATGGAAGTTGAGAAGAGTTTCAGGGCCGGCGAGGTGGAGGCGCGCGGGGCGCTGTGCGTGGAGTGTCTGGGATCGGTCGGGGCGGGCGAGGCGTTGTTAGACCGGACGGGCGCGGCGCTGTGCCGCGGGTGCGCGGCCGAGTTCTACGCGGCGTGCGCGGGCTGCGGCGGGCTGGTTCCGCGCGACGAGGCGCTGGCGCGCGCGGGCGACGGCGCGGCGGTGTGCGCCGAGTGCCACGCGCGGGGTTTCGCCGGCCCCGACGGCGAGCCGCCGCCGGCGGAGGAGGAGGTCGAAGCGCTGGTGGCCGAGTACGTCGCGCTCCACGACGAGGCGAAGCGGGTGGGCGCGCGCATGGACGAGATCAAGGAGCGCCTGAAGCTGGCGGCGCAGGCGCGGCCGCGCGTCTCGAACGCGGTGGTGCTGAGGGCGGGCGAGGCCGGCGTGCGGTGCAGCTTCGCGGTGCGGACGAGTTACGACGCGGCGCGCCTCGCCGCCGCCGAAGAGTTGCTGGGCGAGGAGTTCGGCTCGCTCTTCGAGCGCAAGGTCAGCTTCTCGGCGGTCAAAGGCCGTCTCGAAGAGTTTCTC
>Ga0196977_1000666_pt1 | contig 16563 bp, 12 predicted proteins | sample S3v_1013CmetaG_FD_148634 | JGI IMG/M metagenome (GOLD analysis project Ga0196977, IMG submission 148634) | Soil microbial communities from Anza Borrego desert, Southern California, United States - S3+v_10-13C | ecosystem: Environmental > Terrestrial > Soil > Desert | place: USA: California...
TCGGCCGCGCGCCGCTCGACGACCCACGAAATCTCGGCCCGCGGCAGCGCCCTCCGCACCGCCGCCAGCGCCGGCAGCGTGTGCACCACGTCGCCGATGCTCCCGAGTTTGACGAACAGAATCCGCATACAGGTGCCGGGCGCGGGGCGTCAGGAGCCGGGCGCGGACGAATCATCCGACGCCTCAGACCCGACGCCCGACACCCGCTTCAGCATCTCCGTGCTTGAGTGGTCTTTGGGGTCGCCGACGATGCGGACGCGGCCGCCGTAGGAGCGTACCACATCGCGCTCGGGGACGCTCTCCTCCGTATAGTCCGTGCCTTTGGCGTGGATGTCGGGCCGGAGCGCCAGCAGCAGCTCGGTGACGGTCGGCTCGTGGAAGACGGTCACGTAATCGACGGCGCGCAGCGAGGCGACCACCTCGGCGCGCTCGCGCTCCGCGACGTGCGGCCGCCCCTCGCCCTTGAGGCGGCGCGCCTGCGCGTCCGAGTTGACGCCGACGACGAGCAGGTCGCCCAGCGCCCGCGCCGCTTCGAGGTAGCGGACGTGCCCGACGTGCAACAAGTCGAAGCACCCGTTGGCGAAGACCACCCGCGCCCCGTTCTTGCGCGCGATGGCCACCCGCGCGATGAGCCGGTTGCGTTCAAGGATGCGCGACGCCGCGCTCGCGCGCTGTTGTTCCTCAGTCTCCTGCATCTTCCCTCACTGCCCGCCCGCCGTGCGGGCCACCTTCCCCTCGAAGCGTTCGAGGCTTGGGTTGTAGCGTATCTCGAACCCGTCGAGCGAGCCGCCGCGCCCGCGGTAGTCTATCTCATAGTTCCAGCGGCCGGGCCGGGCGGGCTCGCGCGCGAAGAGGTAGTCCACCCAGCGCCAGACCTGCCGCGAAATCTTCCCGCCGTCGGAGACTTCGAGGTGGAAGTCGTATTGGACGACGCGGTCTTGCCTGCGGCTGTAGCCGTAGAGGGCGGTCATCAGCGGCATGCAGGCGACGGCGTCGTAGAGGGCGAACTCAAGGGACTCGCCGTCGCCGTTGTAGTCGCGCAGGCGGGTGACGACGGCCCGGCCCTCTTTCCTCTCGTCGCCGCCCTCGACGTGGTAGTGGTTGCCGGGGCGGAGGCGGTAGGGGATGTCGAACACGTCTTCGGCCCCTTCGTCGTCCGGCATGACGCGGACGGTGTTGATGACGCGCCCGGCCGCCGTGTCGAGCAGCGAGACGCGCGTCGGGCCGTGGTAGTGGCTGCCCCTCGTCTGGTCGGGGCAGGTGTAAGACTCGTCGTCGCCGCCCGCGAAGGGGTGTCGGCTCGGCCCGAGCATCCAGAGGAGGAGCGCCCGCCGCCGCCCGCCGCCGAGATCGAGCGGGCGCGTCTCGACGACGAACGCGCCGCGCGGCAGGCCGCGCACCCCGCCCGCGGACTGCCCGCGGCCCGCCGGCGCGAGCGCGAAGAGGAGCACGAGTGCCACGCTGATTTTCATTCTTAAGTCACAAGGGGCGGCGCTCAGGCGTCGCCTCCGTGCGCCAGAGACGCCATCAATTCCTCGCCCGTGACGCAGGCCGTGCCGCGCTTCATCACGACGACTCCGCCGGCGTGGTTGGCGAGGCGGGCCGCGTCGGCGAAGCCCGCGCCCGCGGCGAGTGCCAGCGCGTAGGCGGCGATGACGGTGTCGCCGGCGCCGGTCACGTCCACGGCGTCGCGCGAGCCGACGGCGCCGAGGCGCAGGGGCGCGCGACCCTCCTCGAAGAGCATCATGCCCTGCTTGCCGCGCGTGACGAGCAGCGCGCGGTGGCCGAGCTGTTCGCGCAGGCGCGCGCCCGCCTCCTCGACCGCCCGCTCGTCCGCGAGCCTGCGGCCGGCGAGCTGCTCGACCTCGTCCTCGTTCGGCGTGGCCGAGGTGAAGCCCGCGAACTCCCTCAGGCGGAAGCGCGAATCGACGAGCGCCGGCGGGCCGCCGCGCCGCGCCGCGCCGCGCAGGAACTCGACCGCCCCGCCCGACGCCGCGCCGTAGTTGTAGTCGGAGACGATGACGGCCTCCGCGCCGTCGTGCCGCTCGCGCACGAGCCGTTCGAGCCGCGCGCCGACTTCGGGGCCGACCGACGGGCCGCCCTCGTAATCGACGCGGATCACCTGCTGGCGCGGCGCGTGCGCGTGGCCGGCGAGGACGCGCACCTTCGTCGGCGTCCGCACGCCGGACTCGACCAGCACGCCCGCGCAATCGACCCCGGCCGCGGTCAGCTTCTCGACGAGCGCGCGCCCGCTCTCGTCGTCGCCGACGACGCCGACGACCGCGGCCCTCGCGCCGAGCGAGGCCAGATTCATCACGCAGTTGGCCGCCCCGCCCGGCACGGTCTCCGTCCGCTCGTGGCGCAGGATCAGCACCGGGGCCTCGCGCGAGACGCGGCTGATCTCCCCGAACAAAAACTGATCCGCCACGAGGTCGCCCAAGACCAACACGCGCCGGCCCTCGAACGACCGCACCACGCCGCCCAGAGATGTCTCGCTGTCACCCGTCACCTGCTTTAACTATCTCCCGCGCGGCTTCGAGCAAATTCTCGGCGACGAGGTCGGGGCGGCGCGGCCAGACGTGGCTCTGGTGCTCCAACTCGCCGCGGCCGTAGCCGGTCAGGACGAGGGCCGAGCGGACGCCCGCGTTGCGCGCCAGCTCCACGTCGCTGTAACGGTCGCCGACCATCCAGCAGCCGGCGAGGTCGAGGCCGAGGTCTTCCGCGGCGCGGCGGATGAGGCCGGGGCGCGGCTTGCGGCAGTCGCAGTCCTGCCGGTAAGGCGGCTCGCCCACCGAAGGGTGGTGCGGGCAGTAGTAGACGGCGTCGAGCCGCTCGCCGCCGCGCCCCAGCTCCGCGGCGAGCCGCGCGTGCACCTCGCCGATCAACTCCTCCCTGAAATAACCCCGCGCCACGCCGGCCTGATTCGTGACGAGGACGGCGAGCCAGCCCGCGTCGTGGAGCAGGCGCAACGCCTCGGCCGCGAACGGGAAGACGCGGTAGCGCGTGACGTGGTTGACGTAGCCGACCTCTTCCGAGATCGTGCCGTCGCGGTCGATGAAGACCGCGCGCCGCGGCCCGCCCGTCAACGCGCCACCTCCGCCCCGAAGCGTTCGAGCGCCCGCGCGGCCCGCGCGTAGACGGCCTCGGGCGTCACGGCCGTCATGCAGCGGTGGTCGATGGGGCAGTCGCGGAGCATGCAGGGCGCGCACGCGGGCGGCTCGCGCACCAGCTCGGCGAGCGGCGTGAAGGGGCGCGTCGTGGTCGGGTCGGTCGGGCCGAAGATGACGACGACGGGGCGCGCGACGGCCGCGGCGAGGTGGGCCGGGCCGGTGTCGTTGGTGACGAGCAGGTCGGCGACGCTGAGCAGGGCGACGGTCTGCGCGAGGTCGGTCTGCCCGGTTAACATGACGGGCCGCCGCCGCGTCAAACGTGACACGGCCTCGCTCACCTCCAGCTCTTCGCGCGAGCCGATGAGGAGCACCTGCGCGCCGGCCCGCTCGGCGAGCAGGTCGGCGAGGGCGGCGAAGCGTTCGGCGGGCCAGCGCTTGGCGCGGCTGTTGGTCGAGCCGGGGCAGAGCGCGACCACGGGGTGTTCGAAGCCGACGCCGCGCGAGCGCAACAACCCGCGCGCGGCCTCGCGCCTCTCGGCCGAGACGACGACATCGGTCGACGGCGCGGGCGCACGCGAGGCGGCGCGCGCCGCGCCTCGAAGCGCCGCCGGGCGGGTTCCGAAAAGCTCGCCCGGCGCGTCGTCTCCCGGCGGGACGGAGGTCGAGCCGTACAGCGCGCGTTCCAACTCGGCGACGACGTTGAGGTAATAAAACACCTCGTGGCGTTTGCCGCGCCAGCCGGGCACGGCGAGCGGGTGGGTGAGCAGGGGGGCGCGGCCGTCGGTGGCGTGGCCGACGCGCAGCGGCACGCGCGCGGCGAAGGCCACGAGCGCGGGCGCGAAGGCGTTGGGCAGGAGCACGGCGAGGTCGAAGCGGCGGGCGCGCCACGCGCTGACCTGTCTGACGAAAGAGCCGACGCCGCGGCCGTCGCCCCCGACGACGAGCAGGTCGTCGAGGAAGTCCGCGCCGTCGAAGACGCCCTCGGCCCACGCGCGGGTGGCGAGCGTCACGCGCGCGCCGGGCAGCACGCGGCGCAGCTCGCGCAGCGCGGGCACGGTCATCACCGCGTCGCCCACCCAGTTGGCGCCGCGCACGACGACGCGCTCGATCTCTTCGGGCTTGAAAGCTCTCTTCACGTCTCAGGTCACGGCCGAAGTAATCAGGCCGACGGCGGGAGGCATCGAACCGTGCGCGACTGCGGCGGCATCCAACACAGGCGTCCGGGGTAACGGGCCACGTTAGCGAATGGAGTTTGGCGTGTCAAATTGTGATGGACAGCCCGCGGGGGACGGTTTAAAGTTGAACCACGGCGGTTCGGCCCTCCCCTCGGCGACGATTTGACCATGACGTTTCGGCGACACTGTCTGAAGAGCGCGCCCCTTTCGCCCGCCCGCGGGGGGCGGCCGACTCCGCCCGCGGGCGGCGGCGACGACCGACGGCCGAGCGGGCGCTGACCGCAAGATGTCACAGAGATACCCGCCGAAGGATTACATCCGCCCGCCCGCGCGCCAGCGCCGCGGGCCGCGCGTCGTCCGCTTCGAGGAGCCGCCCGAGGGCTTCTTCCGCCGCTGGCGCCGCCGCCTGCTGCGCCCCCTCTTCGTCGTCCCCGTCGTCTTCCTGACCGCCTTCGCCGTCGGCCTCCTCGGCTACTACTACTGGGTCTTCTCGGCGCGCATCGACCGCCTGCTGCGCGGCGAGGTCTTCACGCGCAGCGCCGGCGTCTACGCCGCGCCCCGCCAGTTGCGGCCCAACGACAACCTCTCGGTCGAAGACCTCGTCGTCCGCCTCAAGCGCGCCGGCTACGTCGAGCGCGCGCAGCAGGCCGACACCTCGCGCGGCCGCTTCAGCGTCGGCGGGCAGAGCGTCGAGATCGAGCCGAGCAAGGATTCCGACATTGACGGGCGGCGGCAGTTCGCGCGCGTCCGCGTGCAGTTCGGCAGGGGCGGCAAGGGCGTCGCCTCGATTCAAGACCTCGACGCGGGCGGCGCGCGCCTCCAGTCGGCGTGGCTCGAGCCGGAGCTGCTCAGCTCCGTCTCCGGGCCGGAGCGCGAGCGGCGCAAGATCGTCAGCTTTCAGGACTTGCCGCCGCACTTGGTCAAGGCCATCACGGTCACCGAAGACCGGGCCTTCTTCGACCACTACGGCGTCAACGTGCGCGGCATCCTCCGCGCCCTCTTCCGCCGCTTCGACGCCGACCCCGCCTCGCCCATCGCGCGGCAGGGCGGAAGCTCCATCACGCAGCAGCTCGTCAAGAACCTCCTGCTCTCGCCCGAGCGCTCGCTCAAGCGCAAGGTGGCCGAGGCCTACATGTCCGTCATCATCGAGACGCGGCTCTCGAAGGAGCAAATCTTCGCGCTCTACTGCAACGAGGCTTACCTCGGGCAGCACGCCGGCTTCTCCATCAAAGGCTTCGGCGAGGCCAGCGAGGCCTACTTCAACAAGGACACGACGGCGCTCACGCTCCCGGAGGCGGCGCTGCTCGCGGGCCTCATCCGCAGCCCGAACCGCTACAACCCGTACCGCCACCCGCAGGTCGCCTTCGAGCGGCGCAATCAGGTCCTGAAGTCGATGGTCGGGGCCGGCGCGATCTCGGAGGTCGAGGGCGCGCGCGCGATGGCGACCGAGCTGAAGGTGGCCCCCGCGAAGGGGCGGCTGGACGCTTCCGAAGCGCCCTACTTCGTGGACTACGCGCAGCAGCAGTTGGCCGACATGCTCTCGGACGCCTCGGCGGCCGACCGCCTGCGCATCTACACGACCATCGACATGGACTTGCAGCGCGCGGCCTACGCGGCCGTCGTCAAGCAGCTCGCCGCGCTCGACCGCGTGCAGTCGAAGCGCTTCCCGGCGGGCACGCTTCAGGCGGCGCTCGTGGCGATGAAGGCCGACACGGGCGAGGTGGTCGCGATGGTCGGCGGGCGCGACTACGAAAAGAGCCAGCTCAACCGCGCCACCGACGCCATGCGCCAGCCCGGCTCCGTCTTCAAGCCCTTCGTCTACGCCGCCGCGCTCAACACGGCCTACGACCCCGTGCCGCGCCTCATCACGGCGGCCACGACTTACGACGACGCGCCGAAGACGTTCCACACGGGCGGGCAGGAGTACTCGCCCGGCAACTTCGGCGAGCAGTACACGAACAAGAAGGTCACCCTGCGCGACGCGCTCGTCCGCTCGCTCAACGTGGTGACGGTCGAGGTGGCCGACGAGGTGACCATCGGCCGCGTGACGAACCTCGCGGCCAAGGCGGGCCTCCCGAAGCCGAAGCAGAACTACCTCGCGCACGCGCTCGGGGCCAACGAGGCGACGCCGTTGCAGGTCGCCTCGGCCTACACGGCCTTCGCGCAACTGGGCACGCGCGCCGCGCCCGTCGTCATCAACCGCGTCACCACGGGCTCGGGCACGACCATCGCCGCGCCGCGTGGGCAGAAGAGCGACGTGCTCAAGCCGGAGGTGGCCTACATCATGACCTCGTTCATGAAGGACGTGGTCAACCGCGGGACGGCGGCGAAGGTGCGCGCGCGCGGCTTCCGCGCCAACGTCGCCGGCAAGACCGGCACGAGCCGCGACGGGTGGTTCGCCGGCTACACGCCGAACCTCGTCTGCGTCGTCTACGTCGGCTTCGACGACGGCTCGCAGCTCGGCATGACGGGCGCGGACTCGGCCCTGCCCATCTGGGCCGACTTCATGACGGCCGCGCTGCAAACGCACCCCGAGTGGGCTGGCGACTGGCGGATGCCCTCGGACATCGAGCAGGTCGAGATCGACCCGGCGACGGGCCTGCTCGCCGCGCCCGAGTCGGAGTCCAAGCGCGTCGAGCTGTTCGTCCGCGGCACCGCGCCGACGGCGACGAGCGACGAGCTGGAGGGCGAGGAGCCGGGCGAGGGCGAGGAGCTTGAGGAGGGCGGAGAGCTGCCTCTGCCGACGCCGCCCGACACGCTCGAAGTGCCGCCGCTGCCCGAGGCCACGCCGTCGGGGCGCGGGCGGCCCGGCCTCGAAGGGCGCGGCTCGCCGCAGCCCGACGGCTCCTCGCGGCTCTCGGGCACCATCACGCTCGACATCGACCCGACGACGGGCCTGCTGGCCGACGACACCTGCCCCGTCATCCGCACCAAGACCTTCGTCATCGGCTCCGAGCCGCGCCTCCGCTGCGGCCCGCGCTTCCACACCGGCCGCGACCTCGTCCCCGCCGAGAGTCGCCCCCGCCGCGTCTCGCCCTAACCGAAAACGGGGCCGCGGGCGGAGACGCGCCGGTTCTCAAGTAACGTCAACAGTCTCGGCTGTGGGTTTCACTTTGCGGGACAACCTCTTCTCCGATCCGGTGGGCCGGTGGGGGAGAGTTTGCCACCCGCGCGGGGCGGGGCCACGGGCTTACGCCGCTCAGGGGAGTTGCCGGAGGGCGGCGTGGAGGGTCTCGGCGGCGAGGGCGGCGGCGTGGCGCTTGCGCGGCGGGAGGCCGCCGACGGCGTCGGCGATCTCTTCGCGCGTGAGGCGCGCGGCCTCCCCGACGCCCATGCCTTCGAGCATCTCGGCGAGGGCCGACCCGCAGGCGAGCGTCGGCGCGCAGCCGTAGGCGAGGAAGCGCGCGGCCTCGACGCGGCCCGCGCGGACGCGCAGGGTGAGGCGCAGGCGGTCGCCGCACACGGGGTTGGTGAACTCGGCCGCCGCGTCCGGGTCGGCGAGTTCGCCGGCGTGGCGCGGGTTCGCGAGGTGGTCTTTGAAGGTTTCGGAGTAAGGCACGGATTTAAAGTTCGGAGTTCGAGGCCGCAGGCTCAGGGCTCACGGTTTGGGACGCTCGTCTTCAACCGTGAGCCCTGAGCCTGCGGCCTCGAACTCCGGACTCACGTCGAGACGCAGGCGCGTTCGGCCTGCGCCTTCTGGTAGAGCGGCGAGAGGCGGCGCAGGTTCTCGACGGCGCGGGGGAGGACTTCGAGGACGTAGTCTATGTCCTCGGGCGTGGTGTCCTTGCCGATGCTGAAGCGGATCGAGCCGCGGGCCAGCTCGTCGTCGCGGCCGAGGGCGCGGATGACGGGCGAGGGTTCGAGCGACCCCGACGAGCAGGCCGAGCCGGTCGAGACGGCCACGCCCTGCATGTCGAGGTTGATGAGCAGCCCCTCGCCCTCGATGAAGCGGAACGAGACGTTCGAGATGTGCGGCAGCCGGCGCTCGCGGTCGCCGTTGAAGACCACGTCGGAGACGCGCGCGGCGACGCCCGCCTCGAAGCGGTCGCGCAAGGCGCGCATGCGCGCGACCCTCTCCCCGAGTTCTTCGCGCGCGAGGCGGGCCGCCTCGCCGAAGGCGACGATGAGCGAGACGGCCTCGGTTCCGCCCCTGCGCTCGCGCTCCTGATGGCCGCCCACGTTCTGCGGCGTGAGCCGCACGCCGCGCCGCACGTAGAGCGCGCCGACGCCCTTCGGCGCGTGCAGCTTGTGCGCCGACAGCGACAGAAGGTCGCAGCCCAACTCGTCCACGTCAACGCGCATCCGGCCCGGCGCCTGCACGGCGTCGGTGTGGAGCCAGAGGTGTTTGTGCCCTTCGGCGCGGCGCGCGCGGACGAGCGCGCCCAGTTCGGCGACGGGCTGGACGGTGCCGATCTCATTGTTGGCGAGGTGGACGCTGACGAGCACGGTGTCGGGGCGAAGCGCCGCGCGCACGTCCTCGACGCGGACGAGGCCGTCGGCGTAGACCGGCAGCCGCGTCACCTCCCAGTCGCGCCGCTCCAGCGCCTCGCAGATGGCGCGCACCGACGAGTGCTCGATCTGCGAGGTGATGACGTGGCGGCCGCGCTCGGCCTGCGTCTGGCAGAGGCCGAGGATGGCGAGGTTGTTGGCCTCCGTCCCGCCCGAGAGGAAGACCAGCTCGTTCGGCCGCGCGTTGATTAAAGCCGCGACCTCGCGCCGCGCGCGGTCTACGGCCGAGCGCGCCTCCTGCCCGAAGAAGTGGACGCTCGAAGGGTTGCCGAACCGCTCGGTCAGGTAAGGCAGCATCGCCTCGACGACCCGGCCATCGACCGGCGTCGTCGCGCTGTGATCCATGTAGACGCGGCGCATAAAGGCAGTAGTCAGTAGTCAGTAGTCAGTAGACAGTAGAAGAACTTTCGGCGGCGAAACGTCAGCGCGCTAACCTCAACGGCCTCGGCGCGGAGCGCCCCTCGGCTACCGTCTACTTTTCCTGTGAACCTTCCGGGCGGCCGGGCGCATCTCACACAGTCGGACGACTCTCCCCGGCTTGCCCACGCGAAAATTCTGGTTTCGAGTCTACGGCGCGGTCGGTGGAGCGTCAAGGAGTTGGATGTTTGGCCGCGCGTTGTTGTAAGCTCCCCGCGAACCCCCCGGTTCTGTTGGGCCGACTCTTTGAGGAGAAGAGCGATGAAGACCCGCAAGCAGTTCTCCGCCTCCCTCGCGCTGGCTCTGGCGCTCGCGGCCTCCGCGGCCGCCCTGCCCGCCTCGCCCGCCTCCGCCTCAACCCGCGCCGCCGCGCAGGCGCAGCAGTACGGCCCGCTCGAACGCGGCTACCGCACCGGCTACTCGGACGGCTATCAGGCCGGCTGGGGCGACCAGCTCAGGCGCGCCCCCGCAGACTTCCGCGACAAGCCGGACTACCAAAGCGCCGACCGCGCCTACATCGCCGCCTACGGCTCGGCCGAGGACTACCGCGACGGCTACCGTCAGGGCTTCGAGGTCGGCTACGAGGCCGGCTACGCCCGCCGCGGCTTCGACTCGAACGTGCCGCCCGGCCTGACCCGGCGCGGCGACGTGGCGGGCGGCGCGGGGCCGGCGGCCGTTAACGACCGCGATGATTCCGACGCGGCGGCCTCCGACTCGTCCTCGCCTTCCTCGGCGTCCGGCCCGCCCGCCGCGTCGTCTCCCGACGCGGTGCGCCCCGACACGATGCTGCTCGTGGAGCTTCTGAACCGCCTCTCGACGGACGTGAGCCAGCGCGGCGACCGCTTCGAGGCGCGCGTCGTCGAGCCGCGCGAGTTCGAGGGGGGCGTCGTCGCGGGCCGGCTCTCGGAAGTGCAGCGGCCGGGCAAGGCGAGCGGGCGGGCGCAGCTCCAGCTCGATTTCGAGCAGATCAGGATGCCCGGCGGCGAGTGGGAGGACTTCAGCGCGCAGGTCGTCGAGGTCGTGCCGACGGGCGAGGACAACGTCGGCGACGTTGACCCCGAGGGCGGCGTGCGCGGCAGGGACTCGCGCAAGGACGACGCGGTGAAGGTCGGCGCGGGTGCCGGCATCGGCGCGATCATCGGGGCGATTGCGGGCGGCGCCAAAGGGGCCGGCATCGGGGCCATCATCGGCGGGTCGGTCGGCACGGCCGGCGTCCTCACCGAGCGCGGCAAGGAGATTCGCCTCGAACGCGGCCAGCAGATCAGGATTCGCGCGACCGGCCGGAGATAAGAGAAGTAGCCGGTAGACAGTAGTCAGTAGACAGTAGCGCCCCGCGACTCCTGACGCCGGCACGCTGACGATTCATTGCCGAAGGTCTTCCTACTGGCTACTGACTACTGACTACTGACTACTGCTTTCCATGCTCATCACCTTCCTGAGCGACTTCGGCACGGCCGACTACTACGCGGGGGCGATGAAGGGGGCGGCGCTGGCGGTCGCGCCGGGGGCGCAGGTCGTTGACCTCACGCACGACATCCCGCCGCACGACATCGAGGCCGGGGCCTTCGCGCTGGCCGCGGCCTTCGAAGCCTTCCCGCGCGGGACGGTTCACGTCGCGGTGGTTGACCCCGGCGTCGGCTCCGAGCGGCGCGGGCTGTTGGTCGAGGCTTCGGGCCACCTCTTCGTCGGGCCGGACAACGGTCTGTTCGGGCACGTCTACGAGCGCGCCGACGGCCTCCGCGTCTTTCGACTGACCGACCAGCCCCACGCCCGCCCGCCCGCGAGCGCGACCTTCCACGGGCGCGACGTGTTCGCCCCGGCCGCCGGCGCGCTCGCGCGCGGCGTGAAGCCCGAAGACCTCGGCGAAGAGATTCAGGACTTCGTCCGCCTCGCTTTCGCGCGCCCCGAACGCCGGCCCGACGGCTCGCTCGAAGCCGCCGTCATCCACACCGACCGCTTCGGCAACCTCGTCACCAACGTCACGCCGCGAGACATCTCGCCCGACGCTCTCGCGGCCGGCCGCGCGCGCCTCGTCGTCGGCCCGCACGAGGTTCGCAACTTCCGCCGCTTCTACGCCGACGAGCGCGGCGGCGGCGGCCCGGCCGAGCCTTTCGCCATCTGGGGCAGCGCCGGCTTCCTCGAAATCTCCCTCAACCAAGCCTCCGCCGCCCGCGCCCTCGGCGCGCGCCGCGGCCAGAAGATAACGGTGACGGTGAAGACGTGAATCGTCAATCGTGAAAAGCAGTCGTCAGTCGGCAGTCAACAGTCACCAGTTGTTTTTGACTTTACTGACGACTGCCGACTGAGGACTGATAACTCCTCTCCGCGATTCACGATTCACGGCCTTTATGTTATTTTCGGGCGAAGGAAAACACCTTAAGGACAGTGCATCATGGACAAAGCTGAGAACAAGCCCGCGGCTGCGGCGAAGGCCCCGGCGGGGCTGGAGGGCGTGGTCGCGGCCGAGTCGTCCATCGGCGACGTGGACGGCATCAACGGCGTCCTCATCTATCAGGGCATAGACATCCACGAGCTGGCCGAGCATTCCACCTTCGAGGAGACCGTCTACCTGCTCTGGCACGGACGCCTCCCGCGGCGCGAAGAACTCGAAGCCCTGCGCCGGGCGCTCGCCGCCGAGCAGAGCTTGCCGGCCGAGGTCGTCGAGCTGATCCGCGGTTTCCCGCGCGACGCCGAGCCGATGGACGCGCTGCGCACGGTCGTCTCGGCCCTCGGCTTCTACGACGCGGGCGCGCGCGACCTCTCGCGCGAGGGCGCTCTGAGGACGGCGACGCGGCTGACGGCGCAACTGCCCGTCCTCGTCGCCGCCTTCGAGCGCATCCGCAAGGGCGAGGAGCTGGTCGCCCCCCTGCCGGGCGCGAACCTCGCCACCAACTTCCTCCACATGCTCAAGGGCGAGCCGCCCACCGAGCGCGAGGCGCGCATCTTCGACGTTTGCCTCATCCTCCACGCCGACCACGAGCTGAACGCCTCGACGTTCACGGCGCGCGTCGTCGCCGGCACGCTCGCGGACATGTACGGCGCGGTGACGGCGGCGATTGCGGCGCTGTCCGGCCCGCTCCACGGCGGCGCGAACACGAACGTGATGAAGATGCTTCTGGAGATCGGCAGCCCCGAGCGGGCCGAGGGCTGGCTCGCGGAGGCTCTGGCGCAGAAGAAGAAGGTGATGGGCTTCGGCCACCGCGTCTACCGCACCGAAGACCCGCGCTCGGTCTGGCTCCGCCGCTTCTCGCGCGAGATGGGCGAGGCGAAGGGCGAGCCGAAGTGGTTCGAGATTCTGGAGACCCTGCGCGGGGTGATGATGCGCGAGAAGAAGCTCTACCCGAACGTCGATTACTATTCGGGGTCGGCCTACCACCTGATGGGCATCCCGCTCGACCTCTTCACGCCCATCTTCGCCGTCAGCCGCGTCGCCGGCTGGACGGGCCACGTGCTCGAACAGTACGCCAACAACCGCCTCATCCGCCCGCGCGCCGAGTACGTCGGCCCGCGCGGCGTCAGGTACGTGCCGATTGACGAGCGTTAGGGGAGGGAGTTGGCGGCAGACGAAAGCAAGCCCGGCCGGCGTCGAGACTGACGCCGGCCGGGCTTTCCGCTTTCACGCGCGCAAGGTGGTCTCGCGCGATTCCATGAACCGGCGAATCTCTTCGCGCGAGAACGGCCACCCGGCTTCGTCGCCGTACTCGCCTTTGAGAAACTCGACCAGCTCGTCCTCGCCGAACGGGCCGAGCGAGGTCATGTAACCGCCGTGGTCGTCCTGCGCCTCGCGCCAGTCGGAATAGTTTTTCTTCGAGAGCAGCACCCCGTCGGGCCGCAGGTAGACGAGGTGGACGCGCGCGGGCGCGCCGCCGTCGTCGCTGCGCGGGACGACGTGGGCGAAGCCCGCCGCGTCGGGGTTCGGGTTCTCCTCGTCGGTGTACTGCCGCAGCTCCGGCGTCGCCGAGACGAGTCGCGTGCGCCAGACGAAGAGGGTCGAGAGCGCGAGCGCGAGCGTGCAGGCCGCGCCGCCTTCGATGCCGTAGTCGCCGCCGCCGAGCCACGCCGGGCCGGCGTCGGAGAAGCGCAGCAGGGGCGCGGGCGTCAGCTCCGTGATGCCGCTGACGGGCGAGCCGAGCAGCGCGCCCTGCGCCCAGTTCCAGCCCCAGTGCAGCCCCAGCGGGAACCAAAGGCTGCGCGTGCGCCAGTAGGCGACGGCCAGCCACACGCCCGCCAGCGTCGTGTTCGCCACGGTGAAGCCGGGCGCGACGTTCGGGTTGCCGAGGTGGACGAGCGCGAAGAAGACCGAGGTCGGCGCGAGCGCCACCCACACCGGCCACGAGCGCAGCAACGTCTGGAAGGGGTAGCCGCGGAACAGCATCTCCTCGGCGGCCGCGCCGGCGAGGAAGATGAGGCCGGAGGTGACGAACGTCTGCGCGACGAGCAGCCAGTGCGGGCCGGCCGAGGCGGCGCCCGCCGCGTTGAGCGCGAGGCGGTAGCCGCCGAAGAGGTAGCCGGCGAGGAAGGCCACGCCGATGGCCGCCGCACTCAGCGCCAGCCCCAGCAGGAGGTCGCGCGCCCACCCGCGGTGCAGCGCCCACCCGAGCGCGCGCCACGGCAAGTCCTCGATGACGCGCCCGCAGCCCCAGCCGACGAGCGCCGCCGTCGCGAACAGCATCACCGACTGGACGACGAAGGCCCACACGCTCCCGACGAGCAGCCAGCGGTGAGTCTCGCGGGGCAGGGCGAAGGCGAGGCCGAACTGCACGAGCAGGAAGGCGGCGTTCACCACGAAGACGTAGACGAGGGTGAAGGCCGCGAGCCGCCAGAAACTCCGCAGCCTCCCGGCGCGGTTGATGAAGAGGTCGGGGATGGTCATGGGAAGTAGACGGTAGACAGTAGCCGGTAGCCGGTAGGAAGACCTCCGGCAATGAACCGTCAGCGTGCCGGCGTCAGGAGTCGCGGGGCGCTACCGTCTACTAGCTACCGACTACTGTCTACTGTCACTATAACCGATGGCGCGGCGCGGGGGCGACGCCGGTGCGCGGGGCGCGGGGCGCGTGATAAACTCCGGCGCGGATTCCGAAGTGATGGACGAGAGGCGAGAAGAGGCGGGGGTGTCGGGCGCGCGGCGGGCGCGGCGGAGGGCCGCGCCGTGGCTCTTCGGCAGCCTCGTGCTGATGCTGCTGACCGTCCTCGTCATGCTTCAGGTCTTCGGGCTGTGGGAGATGTTCACGCCCGACACGGCCCGCGACACGCTGCTCGTCTACGCCCTCTCGACGCTCAACTTCGTCGCCTTCTTCGTCTTCACCTTCATCTTCGTCCGCAGCCTCCTCAAACTCCGCCGCGAGCGGCGCGAGCGCCAGCTCGGCTCGAAGATCAAGACGCGCCTCGTCGTCTACTTCATCGCCGTCAGCCTCCTGCCCATCACGGCGATGGCCCTCTTCTCCTACATGTTCTTCAACCGCTCGCTGGAGAAATGGTTCGGCAGCTTCCCGCAGGACGTGGTGCGGCAGTCGCAGCAGGCCGAGGCCGAGCAGGCCGCGCGGCAGGCCGAGGCGCTGCGCGACATCGCCGCGGCCGCCGCCGTCGCGCTGGCCGACGCCGGCGAGGGCTTCGCGCCCGTCGAGCGCCTCCGGCAGTTGCGCGAAACGTCGAACCTGACGCTGCTCGCGCTCATCCCGCCGGACGCGCCGCACGAGGCCGCGGCGGTCGCCGCCGACGGCGGTCTCGGCAACGAAGTGAGGTCGCGACTCGTCGGGGGGGCCGGGCTGACCGGCGGGCAGGGCGGCGAGGTGAACGCGGGCGGGCGCGTCTACGACGTGCAGGCCGTGTCGCTCGCGGGCGGCGCGACGCTCGTCGCCGCGCGCGAGCGGCGCGACGACCCGAGCCTGCGCCAGCTCACGGCCGGCGCGCAGACCTTCGAAGACTTCCGCCGCAACCAGCGCAAGGTGCGCGCCCTCGGCCTCTCGACGCTCGGGCTGCTCACGCTGATGCTCCTCTTCGCGGCGACGTGGAGCGCCATCCACCTCGCGCGGGGCATCGGCCAGCCCATCCGCGCGCTCGCCGAGGCGGCCGGCGAGGTGGCCGGCGGCAACCTCGACTACCGCGTCCAGACCATCGCCGACGACGAGCTGGCCGTCCTCGCCGCCGCCTTCAACGACATGACGGCGCAGCTCGCCGAGAACCGCGGCCGCATCGAGCGCGACGCCGCCGAGCTGGGCGAGAAGAACCTCGCGCTCGAAGAGCGGCGCGACTACATCGAGACCGTGCTGCAAACGGTCTCGACCGGCGTCATCTCGCTCGACGGCGAGAACCGCCTGACGACGATCAACGCCGCCGCGCTCGCCATGCTCCGGCTCGAAGACGCGCCCGCCCCTTCGACGCCTCTGGCCGAGGTCGTCAGCGTCGGGGACTACGCCGTGCTCGAACGCGTCCTGTGGCGCGCGCGCCTGCGCGGCCGCGCGGCCGAGCAGATGGAGCTGGCCCGCGGCCCCGCGCACGAGGGCGGCCTGATCCCCGTCGCCCTGACGGCCACGGCGCTCAGCCCGCGCGCGGGCGAGAATCGCCGCGGCATCGTGCTCGTCATCGAAGACCTCTCGGAGCTGCTCGCGGCGCAGCGCGCCGCCGCGTGGAGCGAGGTCGCGCGCCGCCTCGCGCACGAGATCAAGAACCCGCTCACGCCCATCCAGCTTTCGGCCGAGCGCATCGCGCGCAACTTCCGACGCCGCGAAGAAGCGAACGGAGACGCGCACCCTGCGCGCGTGGGCAACGGCAACGGGCACGCCGCGGGGCCGGAGGGCGAGCGCGTCGCCCGCATCGTCGAGGAGTGCACGCAGACGATCAGCCGCGAGGTCGCGGGGCTGAAGGCGCTCGTCGACGAGTTCACGCGCTTCGCCCGCCTGCCGCACGCGCGGCTCGAACCGGCCGACCTCAATCAGGTGGTGCGGCAGGCCGTCTCGCTCTACGAAGACCGCCTCGACGGCGTCCGCATGGACGTGCTGCTCGCGCCGAGCCTGCCGGGCGCGCTGCTCGACGCCGAGCAGTTGCGCCGCGTCTTCGTCAACCTCATCGACAACTCGCTCGAAGCGCTCTCCGAGGCCGAGGGCGACCGCCGCATCACCGTCGCCACCGCCCACGACCCGGCGCGCGGCCTGCTCATCGCCGAGGTCGCCGACACCGGCCACGGCATCGCCCGCCACGACTTCGCGCGCCTCTTCCAACCCCACTTCTCGACCCGCCGCCGCGGCACCGGACTCGGCCTCGCCATCGTCCACCGGATTATGACCGAGCACGGCGGCCGCATCCGCGCCGAGTCGAACCGGCCGCGCGGCGCGAGGATGATTATCGAGCTGCTT
>Ga0196977_1000667_pt1 | contig 16560 bp, 23 predicted proteins | sample S3v_1013CmetaG_FD_148634 | JGI IMG/M metagenome (GOLD analysis project Ga0196977, IMG submission 148634) | Soil microbial communities from Anza Borrego desert, Southern California, United States - S3+v_10-13C | ecosystem: Environmental > Terrestrial > Soil > Desert | place: USA: California...
CAGAAATGCCCAGTTGCCCGCGGTGAGGGTCGTTGGCGCGGTGCCTCCAGTCAGCATCGCGCAGCGCGCGCCGCCGAAGGCCTTTTGGTGCAGCGTGGCGGCCGTCACAACCTGGTGCGCGCTCGGATCGTCGATCATGGCGATCATGCCCGCGCTGAGATCTGAGGCCGCCGCCTTCAGCTTGCACAGCTTGAAGAGCTTGGGGCCCTCGGCCGTGTCCGCCACGATCACGCGGCCTTTGCCGATTTCGTCCGCCTGAGCATCCGTGAAGATCTCGGCGATCCGGGCGATGAGAGAGAGTGCGCTCATTGTCTTGCCTTTCTTTCTCGGGTGTCTTTCTGGCCGGCGCAGCCGCCGGCGGTAGCTGTTCTGTCCTCAGAATTCGCGATCGGATCCAGGCTCAGCCGGTGATGTCCACACGCGCCGAGCTGGCGCGCTTCGTGAACAGCATGCAGAGCTGAGTGGCCATCACGATCTTCTTGATGATCCCCGTCATGTCCTCGCCGTACGTGCCGATGAGCTGGTCGCTCGACTCTGTGCAGTGAATCTCGCAGTGGTCGAGGTTGGGCATGTACATCGTGTTTGCCGTGCAGAACGTGTCCCAGTCCATCGGCTTGCGCTTGAAAGTCAGCGTCTTGTAGGACGCATCCGGCGAATCCGTCATGATGCGATCGCGGCCGTGCAGACTGTTCTCGTACTTCTCGTAGGAGGTCTGGTCGCAGATCGTGAGCGACGGTTCCTCCCGCACGTCCGAAAAGCTTTCGTTGGTGCCCTTGCCGCTCTGCTGTCCAACGCTCGCGTCGTTCCAAGCGTTGCGCATCGTCTTCAGGCCGTTCGGTTCATCGGAGAGAATGTCGTCTCCGAAGAAATCGGCCTCCGTCTCGACCTTCGCCTGCCACCAGGTCGACGTCGCGGAGTTCTCGCCGGCGACGGTGTTGTCGTTGTCGACCCAGCCGCCCAGGCCAGTGATCGGATCGCCGACGTCGTTGCGTGACGTCTGGCGCGCACCGGTGCCGTAAATGTCGCTGCCGAATACATTCATGAACTGCTGCAGGAAAGACTTCATCTGGAGCGCGACATAGTTCCAGTTGGTGTCCGCGGCGTTGGCGTTCTTCGCGCGCTTCTCCTGGAACTTCGAGCTCGCCAGGGCGCGAGCGTAACGACACCAAGGCATCTCGAGCGCCTTGTAGTCGTCGATCGTCTCGGCCTGCGGTTCGGTGAAGTCCGACACCGCGCGAGCGCCGAGGCCGCTCTCCTGGTACCGGACATAGAACTCGACGGCGTCGCCGCCCTGCAGCCACTTGAAGCAGCCGTGTTTCTTCGCGTACTGAATGAAGCGGTTGCTCTTGAGGATCTGGTCGTTGACTCGATCCTTCAGGCGATTGTTAATGACTGCGACGGAAAACGACGTAACGGCCATGGTGTCCTCCTGGCCGTCCGCCTTCCCTCGGACGAATCCGGTTTAAGATTGTCGGGCTTCAGAGCCCGAACTTGCTGAATGCGAGCTCCGCGGCTTTCACATCCTCATCTGTCAGATCCTGCCCACTTGCTCGGGCCTGGGCTGCAGCCTGCGCGATACTCTCGCGTAGATTCGTCGCCCTCTTCTGAACAACCGGAGCCGCGGATCCTGGTCGGGCCGTCGCTGCCTGTTGTCCAATCTGCTTCTGACGCTTTTGTGCGGCCGCCACTTGAGCCGGTGCAATCTCGCCTAGCACCCAGCGTGCCCCCGCTTCGTACGGATCGTATTTTGGATTCCGCTGCGCGAGGTAACACTGCTCCTGCCAATTGTCGTTCCACCACTTCGCCCACGCGTCGTGATACTGGCCGCCGGGTGCGAAGTCCGGGCGGGACTTGATGAGCTTCTCCGAGAGCGTGTACATGTGCCCCTCGAAGCGCTGTTGAGCCTCGGCCTGCTCGCGCGCCTGGCGCTGCTGCTCGCTCTCCTGGAGCTGCTGGAACTGCGGGCCATAGATCTCCTCGGCCATCGCGCGCAACGCTTCGCGCATCTCCGGACGATTGCGCATCTGATGCGCGAGCACTTTCCACTGAGTGCCCTGCGGATCGGCCTTGAGCGCGGCCTGGTATTCCGCGGCGCTCGCAAAGCCGTAGTAATCATTGGCCGCAGTTGCCGCGGCTGCCGGCCGCTGCTGCTGCTGCCGCGCGCCAGGCTGTCCGCCGGCGCCGGCGATCGCCGCGGCCGCGGCATCGTCCGCGCTCGCACCCTGCTTCATGAGCTTGATGGCACTCGCGACGAGCTGCATCTGTCGCTCGTAAGCGGCGCGCTGATTATTGGTCTGCGTCTCCCAATTCCGGTGCAGCTCGGAGAGACGCGTCGCGCCGCCGTAACGCTGGCGCAGCGCCTCAGGGATTTCGAGATCCTCAGGAGCAGCGGCCGCGGCCGGCTTCTTCGCAACCGGCGTTGGAGTGCCGATCACGTCGTTGTCTATGTCGTTTTGCGCATCGCCCGCGTCGTCGTTGTTGTCCTGGGCGCCGTCGTCTTCGTTCACGTCATCGTCAACGCGGCCGTCGTCATCGCCGCCACCTCCGCCACCGCCGGCGCCGTCGTCTTCGTTGAAGCACACAAACACAGGGCGAAACAGGCGCATGGCGAGATTTAGAATTCCAAACATGAGGGGCTCCTTCCCAAGAGTTTTAGACTTTGCGACAAAGTGCTAAGCCTGCTCGAGCCGATGCACCCGGCGGCCGTCCGCGCGTGCGTTGTGCTCGGCAAGGGTCTGCTTCAGTTGTGAGCGGCTCGAGATCTGGCAGTCGAGCGCGTTCGAATAAAACGGTTTGTGTGTGTCTGGGATGATCTGCAGCCCGTCGATCTTTGGCGCAGCGTGCCGACGACGCTGTTGTGCGATCGCTTTCTTCCGCCGCGCCGCGATCGCTTCGTCGCTGCCGAAAATGCGCTCCCAATTCGAGCGCGCCGCGGCGGAGTCGCACGGCCGCACGAGGATATTTCGCTTCCGGACTCGGCTCATGCTGCAGGCCTCGGACCCATGGCGCCCATCATCGGGACGCCCGTCGGTGTGGTCGGTGTGGCAGGATTGGGGGCCGGCGCCGGAGGAGCTGCCGGCGCGCCAGGCGCTGGAACTGCTCCGGGACCGGCAAGCTGAGGCGCCGCTCCGGGTGCGCCTGGCGGGAAGGGGCCAGGCGGCACTCCGGGGACGGCCATAGGCGCTTGCGCGCCAGGCAGCATAAAGCGGTCAACGTTGCGAATGTTGTCCTCGCGAGCCTGCTCGCGCATGATCTGGAGAGTGTCGACGGCCGGCGGCCGCCCGGTGCCGATGAGAGCCTGGTTCTCCTGGTGTCCAGCCTGGCGGAGTCGCTCCATCCGATCGAGTTTCTCGCGCCGCGCGCGCTGCCCGGTGGATCCGGCCGCGATTCCGACGGTGTACTGCGCGACGAAATCCTCAGCGCTGGAGGCCTCGAGGCTCCAGAGCAGGGCGGCCTTGTCGCCGGCAACCTTGCGCACCAGGTCGGGAGTAATGAGCTGGCGGCCGATCTGGGCGCGGTGTCTACACTGCGTGATGAGGAATCGATCGAGCATGATCGCGCGCACCGCTGAGCGGCGCTGCGCGTTGTTCTCGCGTATGTCCGCCTCCGTCGCGGTCACATCGTCGCGAGCTGACGCGCCGCGGATGATCTCGTCCAGGCCGGTGATCTCGTCGGCGAGCTGCTTCAGGAAAACCGCGGTCTGAGCTGTGACGTCGTTTGGAGTGTTGAGATCGAGGACCTGGACGACATTCGCCAGGCCTTTGCCGAGTGTCTTGCACTCGATGATCTCCATCGTCTTCGAGTTTTTGATCTTCTCGAGGACTTGGGGATCAATGCCGGCGTCGACCAGGATCTTCTTTGCGATCGAGCGGTGCGTCTGTTCGTCCAGGAATCTTACAAGCCGATCGTACGCGCGGCGCAGCGTTGCGATCACCTCGAGCTCGGAGAAAGAGTCGCGGAGGTTCACGTACTGGCGATTGAAGGCGAGCGTCGAAAATGGGAAGTCGTCGATCTCGAGCTCGAACGGCCAGGGCCGCTTGAGCAGCGTCTTCTTCGTGATCGCGTCTTTGTAGATGAGCCAGCGCTTATCCGAGTCGCGGAGCCACATTTCGTGGAATCGGTAAAGATCTTTGTCGCTGTCGTCTTCCGGAGAGCAATGGCCGCGGCCGTCGAGCCCTTTGCTGTCCCGCATTGCGTAATTCGGATTGATCTTCGTGATGCCCTGGGCATCGAAGAAATCGCGCGCTTCCCAGATCGGCTTTGTGCAGGTGTGGATCACGTAACCGCACTGCCGCATCGAATGCCGCGCGTGAGGGTCGAAGTAGACTTCGTGCCTCCAGAGACGGTCCGATCGGTCCATGCCTCGCAGCGGATCGAAGCTCTCTTTTGTGATCCCCAGGCCGCGGGTCTGTGCGTCGAAGACGGCGGCCTCGTTTTCCTCCTGCGTTGAGCCGCGATGGTAGGTGTGCTTGAGCATGTCCTCCATAGCATCTGCGTACGCGCGCTTCGCTTCATCGATCGAAGCAAAGACGCCCAGGCGCACGAGCACAGAGAAACTGTCATCTGCGGCGCCGGCCATGTCCCGCGGATCTACTTCAATCCCAGGCTCGTACGTGTAGAGCTCGGCGCGTTGGACGTTGACGTGCGAAAAGGTGAGGTTTGCCTGGACGCGTTCGTTGCCCGTCGGCTTCTCGGTCTTGCTGTCTTTACCCTTGTCGGGGCCGCCGTGGTAGCCGTAGCGGTACTCGTCGACGAGCTGCTCGGTCTGTTCCTGGCATTCCTTGAAGTGTCGAGAGGCGGCGTCGCAAATGCGGTCGAGGGCGCGGTTGTCATCGGGTAGACGCAGCACCGGTCCCGCTTCCGCGGGCTCCGATGCTGGCGTCTCGGCATTTGCCTTCCCCGTATCCATAGGCCTTGCCGCTTCGCAAGGCCTGAGCCATTAGTCTGCCTCACCGCGCGCGCGTGCCGCGTTCTCCTTGCGCTTCTCCCACATCTTCCGCGCCAGGCTGCCGTCCGGAGGCGGCGGCGCCGCCGGCGGCTTCCACGCCAGGCCCGCAGCGATCAGGTAGCGCAGATTGTCGAGGAGATGGTCGTTACGCTTGATCGGCTTTCGCTTGCGATCATCAGCGTCGCCCTTGTCCGGATCCGGCTCGTGCCGGCCGTACTCCCGGCGCTCTGCAAACAGGTTGGCCAAGTTGTCGAAGAAGACCAGGAGCGGAGAGCCGTCTGGGGCTCGCTCGAGCAGCAGTTCGCGAACCTTCTCGATGCCAGACTCGACGCGATTGTCCGGAGCCGGGTCGACGTCGATCGTCACACGTTCAGAGCCACAGGCAGCGCAGCGCCGCGGATCCCGCGCCGAGGCCTCCGTGTTCTCACACCGGATGCAGTAGCCGGATCGATTCCAGATATCGATCAAACGCTCGCCCGTCTCCTGGCCAGATCCCAGAGTCGCGGGATCAATCCACCGCGCCGCGTAGCGCTTCTCGCCACCATCCAGGAGGCTGAGGCGCAGAATGTTGAGCGCGTTGCCCTCGACCGCCGGCGTCACGTCCCGACCGTAGTACTCGCGATAGACGACGATCTTCTTTGAGCCAGGCGCCACAGCCGCCCAGAGCGCAGCGACGGTGTGCACGCCGTGGTCGATCGACCGGAAGCGCGTCCAATCGTGCGGGATAGAGAACGGCGCGACGATGCGGCCGCCGCCTTCAGGATTCCAGATCGAGTCCGGATAAATGCGCCCTTCATCGACGACGGGATGCCCTTCCATGCGCAGCTTGAAGAGATCCGGCCGCGCCTTGCATTTGGCCATCATGCCGGCGATGGCCTCTGCCGTGAGGCCTGGGTTCTCGTACGTCGGGAAACGCGTATGGAAGATGTGTTTCCGATCGCTCTCCGCCGAGTCGCGCAGATCCTGAAGCCACTTCACGCCGGTAACCGGCGTAGCAGCGACAACGATCTGCCCGTTGCGTTTGAGCAGTCGCGGCTGCGCTTCCTCGTAGATCTCGGTCGGGCACTCCTCATCGATGGCGAGGACGTCGACCTCCGCGGCCTGGAATTCCTCGCGCCCTTGCTTGAAGGATTTGATCCAGGCCTCGGCAATTTCGCCGTCATCCTGGAGGACCTTCAGATACGTCGGCGTTTCCGGGTAACGCGCATCCCATCCGATATTCAGGATCCGCCTCGTCGGCAGCTTGTGGACGCTCTCGCCGGGGAACAGTAGCAAGGCCTTGAAATGTCCCCAGGCCTGCTCCGCAAATCGATCGTATGTTGTGGTCGAGTACCATCCACGCCAGGCGCCTGCGCCGCGGCGCTTCCGCGTCGGGTGTTTGCCCGCCAGGCCAAGACAGAAGTCGATGCAGGTTGACCAGGACTTGCCGCTCTGATTGCCACCCTCCGCGACTTTCTCGCGCTGCGTCGCACCGACGAAAGCCTTCTGCCGCGGCGTGAGGCCGTCATACGCTTTGAGCAGCGGATCCGCGCGCCGCAGTAGCAGCTCCTTCAGGAGCTCAACCCGGCGGCGTAGGGCGTGGACGTTCGGCGTGCTTTCCATTGCGCGGGGCCTTCGCTCCTATGAGTTGCCCCTCTCGCAAAATTAATGTCACAGCGCCGGTACCTGGATGGATGTTCTTCTGAAAGACGAATTGCTGCGGGACTGCCGCACACGCCAGGCGCGAGATCTCGATGCGGCCGCCGTTGTCTTTGCAGATCGCGGCGAGGATCTCCTCCGCCATGCGCTTCTTGGCGCGCGCCGCGGCAGTCTCTGCCTCGAGCTGCGCACAGGCTGCGGCGAGGTTCGTGTTCTCAATCATCGCCGCGACGTTGACCTCGGTCAGGATCTCGACCGTTGCCATCAGCCGGCGCACGTCGTCAGGCGAGACGCTTTGCGGAATGCCGGAGGTGTCGACGAATAACTTCCGCAGTTTCTCCCATTCGGGAGGATCGAGCGGCGCGATCTTCAGCTCGCCAAACTGCGGGAACTCCGACATTTTCGGAAGGGCGGCTGTCTTTCCGCATGAGCCGCCGGCGGTGCCTTCAGACGGAGACGGGTTCTCTGCTTCCATCGTTGTTGCCCTCGAGTTTCGCGAGCTCGGCCATGAGCTCAGCCTCTGTCATGGATTCGACCGCCCGGGTGAGATTGATCTTCTCGGGAGCATTCAGTCCAAGCAGCCGCGCCAGGCGTTCGGCGGCGCCCTGCACGGAGTGAAGTTTTAATTTGATGCCATCGACCGTGATGTTGAGCGACTCGAGCTGCGCGAATTGTTTCGCCCTCAGCGCCTTCTGCAAAGAGACCCGACCCTTCGCATCCACAAACTGCGACAGGTCCCCGCGGAGGTGTCGCGTCAACGTCTCGAGGATCTCTTGCCGTGTCGCGACCGCTTTTGCCTCATGCTCTTTTCTGAGCCTGTCGATCTCTGCGACGACTTCCGGATCATGCATCAGGCGCGACGCCTGGGCCTCGAGGCCGGCGCCGGGTGCACAGCCTGCAGCGCGCGCGGCCTGGGCCTGCGTCTTGCCGGCGAAGACGGCTTGCGCAAACTTAACTTTTCGGATGGTCTTTTTGCGCGGCATTGCGTCGCTTCCGTTCGCGTTCGTCCGCCTCACGCTCAAGGTCGACCAGCGTGCGCAGCTCCGCCTCAACCCGCGGATCCTTCGCAGCCTTCACCGCGACGGCTGCGGGCGTGACGTGTGCAGTGAACGCTCCTTCGCTGACAATCAACTTCACGCACTCAACGCACAGATCGGGCCGAGCGCCCGAACCGTCGGACTTCGCAAAGGAAAACGTCACGTGAACCGCGTAGGGGCCCGACGTCGCCAGGCCGCCGATCCAGGGCTGCAGCTCGCCGCGGCAGCGATCGCAATAGACGCGCGTCAAGGTGTCCCCCCGTCTACTTCTTGAGCTTCTTCTTCCCCAGGCACTCGAACACACCGCGCGCGTTGCGGCCGTAGACGGCGACGGCCGTGATAAGCGTGTTTGGTTTCGATGTGTCCGCGTGTTTGTTGGCGTCTTCCGCGATCGCGACCGCGGTGTTGAATTCGATCTTCCGCTCTGACTCTTCGACGATCTCGGGCGCCTGGTCGCCCATCTGAACAACGGTGCAGCTCGTACTCTTCGGCTGCAGCGGCCGCTCCTGGCCGTGCAGCGGGCCGCCGTGAAATGACGCCGGCGCCGGCGCCGCGGGAGCGGCTGCAGGTTCACCGCCTGCAGGCGCCGCCGGCGGCGTGTCCAGATTCGCGTTGAGGCTGGGTTGCTGGGGAGCACCCTCCGAACCCACCGCCGGCGGTGTTACTCCTGGATCCGGAGCCTCGCCTTCACGCGGCTTGGTCCATTCGATCGGCACGCCCTTGAACGTGAGCGGCTCGTCTCCGCCGGCAGCCTCGAGCCGCGCTGCGTCTTCCGCGCGTGCCATCTCGCGATTGATCGGGAGACCTTCCATCAGGCGCGATCGCGCAGCCTTCGCAAACTTACGCCAGGGAAGCATCGCCTCCCGATCGGGAGCGAGCTCCAGGTATTTCTCGAGCGCAATCAGCGAACGCATAGCAATCTGCGGATTGGAGCTCTCCGGATACAGCTCGACAAACTCGCGGCCGGCAAGCTCCTCGATCGACTTAAACCAGCCGGTCGCCATCGCGGCCTCGATCGACGCCGCTTGGATCCTCTGCGCCATGTCGTCAGTCAGCGTGCGGCCGTTGCCTTTCGGCGTCTTAGCCGTCGTCTCGACGCAGTTGATCCAGAGCGTCAACGATCGCCCCTTTGCAAGGCGTCCAGCGCGCCCGCCGATCATCGGTGTCGTCTCCAGGTTCACTTGAGGCGCCTCCAGTCACGCAGCCAACAGCCGATCAGCAACACACACAACAACAACAGTACAAAGCCAGGCGTGCAGATCGTGAGCGTCACCGTCGCCCACCTCCGGCGCCGATGACAATCCCCAGGCCCATGAGCACGCCGCGGATCCGCCACTCGGCCAGCTCCTCCGGAGTGCACGGCTTCACAACCAGGCGCTCAGGGATCGCGCCGCTCTCCACGTCTTTCTGCATAGCCATCGCCTGGACCCGCGTGCCGTGTGGATGCCAGCCGCGGCGGCTCTTATAGAACGGAACATGCGGCACGCAGTACCGCCGGCGCGTTCGATCGAATGGTTGCGAGCGGCTCTTGGCACTCATGCTTGAATCCTCGCCGCCGGCGGCGTTGCTTTCGTTGCTTGCCGGCACTTGCCGCAGATGTGAAGCACCACGACGCCCGTCTTTGTTGTCTCGCATCGCGAGACTGTTCCATTCACGTTCAGCGCCGCAGTAAACGCGTCGAACTCACACGTTGAGACCAGGGGCCCTTTGTCTCCGCAGCGGTCACAGTCCACGCGCCATGCATAGGCGTCGCCAGTGATGAGCAGGGTCAGCTCCCTGTGCAGCATCGGAGAAAACTCCCGACTACTCGCCGCGCGCGATCGCCGCGTTGGCTAAAAAGACGGCTTGCTCCAGATGCGAGAGCGCCGCGGACTGCTCGCGCCCGGGCGGAGTCTTCGCACAGATGAAGAACGCGAGCTCCTTGGCCATGTTGCGGATCTTCACGTATCGCGCCGCCTGGTCGCCCTTCGGCGGGTGATGCGTGAAATCGTTCTCGAGGCGCTTCCGCATCGCCTCGGGGATCACGTACTCGAGCGTCGGCTCAGGGATCGCCGGCACCTGTACGGGTGGCGCCGGCGAATTGTCTTTGTCCATACGGTCGAGATCTCCGCGCGTGAGGTGTTGGCCTGGCTGGATCAGGAAACGACTTCCCAATCCTCCGCCAGGAGATCGGTCTGCGACGCGAGCCACGGAACGCGCTGGCCGTCCGGATACGCCGGGTGCCCCTTCGGGTACTCGATGTACACGTAAGGGTGCGTCATCTTGGAGTTGGGGTCGGGGACCTGCAGCGCGATCCACATGCCGCGGCCGTTCCAGCCAGAGCGGCGCAGCTTCATCCCCTGCCGCAAACGGCGCAGCGCGGCGCCAAAGTTCAGGAGCGTAGGCGCCTCCGGCGCCGGGCTCGCGGCGCAAGGCCCGCCGTGACCCGCATCACGCGAACAATTCCAGCCATTCGGCGCTTTGTCGCACACCGGCGCGACCTGGTGCACGCCCAGCGCTTCGCTCAGGCGCGCGATCGCTGTGGTGTGCGGATCCGCCATGGCATCGATCGAGAAGTTGAGCGCGATCGACTCGTTTGTGCTCGGGCCGCGAGCCATGCCCTTCTCAGGATCATCCGAGAGCACGTCAGATACAGAGAAAGAAACGTGTACGATCCGATGCATAACCTCTCCTGTAGTGCGGGCCGCGGCTGCCGGCGGCAGAAGCAGGCAGCCAACGGCCGCGCTCGGCTCCCCCGCCGCAAGGACAGCCGGAAGTCCTATCCACCGCCGAACAGGTTCGGCGGGTCTCCCTTGATCTTCGGTTTCGCCGCGGCCTGGACAGCAGCGCCGGCCATCACGGCGGACCTGTCCGGGCCCGGCCGCACGGTGAACGATTCGCCGGGTACCGCCTCGAAACACTTCCTCAGCTTGGGCGCGAGCTCCGGATCCTTGGAATCGAGCGCCTTGCCCAGGTCCGCAACCTTCGGCGTTGGCGGACAGAAAACCTTGAACTGTTTTGGGGTGAGGTATTGCTTCAGATCCTCGACACGCCAAAGGCGCTTCGTCGTTTCAATGACGAGCGCCTCGGCGCCGGCGGCCGTCACCTGGCGAATGACCTTCGCCTGGCGCATGAGCTCGCGGGCCTTGGCCTTCTCCGCCTCGATCTGGGACTCGAGCGCTTTGTATTGGAGCTGCAGATCCGCGATCTTGTCGATCGTGGCGTCGAGCTCAGGCAGCGCCGCGGCTGCCGGCTGTGACGTGGTCTGCATGTGCAAGCCCTCGCGGGATTTCAGAACGGGAACGTTCTGAAACTACGCTACGAAACGAGGCTCCGGAGACCGTTGTCGCCGTGTGTCGCTTCCTGTCGGTTCAAATTGTGTGATGAATGTGTGATACGGAGCGGCTCAGACCGTGCCCTCGAAGAGGCGGTGCATCCTCTCGACCTCGAGCGCGCGGATCTTCGCCATGTCGCGCGAAACGCGGCGCCGCTCTTGGAGCTGGCGCAGTACCTCGTCCCGATCGTAGAGGAGCATGCGGCTGCCAGGAGGCTTTACGACTGCGGCGCCGGTGAGGGTTCCGTTCTTGCGGTAGCGTCGTAAGGTAACGACATCGCACTTAAGCTCGGCGGCCATGACCCGAGCCTTAACCAGCGAACGGCGGCCGCCCCCTCCAGGCAGTGCCTCGGCAGCCGGCGCAGCAGATGCCACCGGCAGCGGAACCATGATGATTGAGGTATCGTACCACGGACGAGTCTACGGTAGCACGAAATTCCAGCATCGTGCTACAGTTGCACAGGTGCGGGCTAGGCCTCGTCGGTTGCGATTGCCGCATCCTGGCGCGCGTTGTTCGCGTTCGAGATTTGAACGCACGCGACCTGCGTAACGTCGATGTACATGCCGTAGCCGTGCGAATGCGGAATAAGCCAGATGTTGCCGCCGACGAGTAGCGTAGACTCTCGCAGCGACGGCGATATCCGGAGACCCTGAGGCGCTCCGTTCACATGTACGATCAGGTCCTGCTTTGCGGTCTCCTGGCGCTCGAGGAGCATCTTAAATTCTGCATTCGTCATGGGGGGCGGTCCTCACTTTTTAGGGTTGGCGGCGAGATAATCGTTTGCGAATTCGTCGACCAGTGTCTCAGCTAGTTTGCCTACCGCGTCCTCGAACTTGAGCGAGCCACAGTGCGCGATGTACCCACGGTGCCATACGATGGCGTCAGTTTGAAGGTTGACCTTTTCAGCGACTAGATCCATTGAGAGGCATGGCACACTGGCGGATACTTCGGCGTGGTAAGAGCAGAAGGTGTTGTCCTGCGACCATAAACAAAGAAAGCGAACCGCGACGACGCAGTGCTTTTCTTTGACGCCTGACTTCGAGACCGGGATCGATAGCGACCTTAAACGCAACTCGGCCTTGGTTTGCAACGCGTCCAAGTCGAGCTTCTTCTTTTCGTCTTGCGCACTGACGTGAATCCGTACGGCGCCCGCGCCTTTGAGTGCATCCGTGATCTCGGCGTGCTTCATCAACGCGGTAAAGGCGTCTTTAAAGCTCGGCTCCTTCGCTTCTGATTCGCGATATACAACTCTCTCAATCTCTGGTCCCTGCACCTGGACCGGAACTTCGACGCGCTTCTCAACGATCTTCTCGACGGGCTTTTCTACCGTGCGTACCGCCGGCCCTTGCATCCACAACGCACCGAAGAAAACCGCCGCAATCACGGCGATCGCCACTGCGGCCCATGCAATTTTCTCTCGCTCTTCCATACGTCATCCCCCGCGCTGATATCACTCCGCTTTGCGCTTCCGCTTCGCCTTCCCTTCATCGGCCGGCGGAGGCTCGAACGTCTTCACGCCTGGCTCTGGCTGTCGGATCTGCGTCCCGATCGGAAGCGTCGCCGAACTGTGAACTATCGCCGGCGGCTCGACGCCAGCCTTCTCGTAGCTCATTCGGATCGACTCAGCCAAGCCTTGAGCCACGACGCGAATCGGACTCGTCGGCCCGACGTACATCTTCCGCAGTTCGATCAATAAAGCGCGCACCCGCAGCAGCTCGATCTCATCTTCGTCAGACAACCGCTCCTGATCTCGCAGCAGCAGTGTGTTTGGATCCAGCCCCAGACCGAGCGCGATTTGCGTCACGCCACGGACGCCACCCTCCTGCTCGCCATTTACATAGCGATACCAGCTCTTGACGCTGACGCCCGGATCCGCCGCGGTAACGGCCTCGGATGGCGATTTACCTGCGGCGCTAAGCGCTTTCTCCAAGGCCTCGCCGATTTCTTTTAACGACGCGATTCTTGCTGGCATCTTTTTTCTCCTGAGGTCCCTACGGTTTATCTCATTTTAGACACGATCACAGCTTTGTCTCGAAAAGGTCTTGACCCTTCTACTTTCGGCGCTAAACCCGCCGTCATGAAACAAAAACCTCTTCCCACGAAGACCGTCCCCGAGCTCGAAGCGGACATGAACCGCATCAAGGCTCGTCTCACGCGCCTCGAGGCCGACGCCATCGAGCGCGGCGAGTTCTCCGTCTCTCCCCACGGCGCATCCCGCGCCGCGGAATCCACAACGACGTACGGCCGCAAGCGACGGAGGAAAAACTCCACGCCGCGCCGCGATGCAGTTCGCCACGAGTCCCAGAAATAAAGCACGGAGTGTGCCGCAGGTGGGGAGGGAAACTGATGGCCGTTCATTTCGACGATAAGAACCCTATGCATCAGGCGCTCCGAATTCAAGAGCGCCAGAGACCGCGCGGCCTGGCAATGCTGCTCACACAGACCGCAGAGCAGACACCGCCGGAAAGCGGCGCACTCTCTCAAATGCCCGCAGACCAGGTCCCGGCCGCGGCCGCGAAAGCGATCGCACAAGCCGACGCCCGCGCCGCTTCGATCTGCAGAATCTGTCTGCAGCCCATCGGCCGCCGTGGATGCCTGCCCGATCACAGAGACGCCGGTTACTGGCTGCATCCCAGCTGCGCAGACAACGATCGCGCCGAGCTCACGCCGATCGGGATGAATGCGATCGTCGCCGGCGACGCGCGCGAGATGGTGCGGCCCGTTCCCAACTGTGAACACGCAAACGACGGCGACGGCCTCTGCAGCCATCCACGGAACATGACGCCCGAGTGTCACGACGGCGCATGTCCGCGAGTCGATGACAACGGGAATTTGAAGGTAGACGGCAACGACGTTGCGGCGCGCTTTCTCGAAAGCACCTTCCGCGCGATCGGCCTCTGTTGCCTCGTGCTCAGTCTCTCAGGCTGCCGAGAAGGCACCGCCGATCGGCCCGCCCAGGACAAACTCCGCGAAGGCAGGAAGCCGCCGCCGCGCACTTCCGAGATCCCCGTTGAGGATCCCATCCGTGAATTGATCGACACCGAGCCGCCGGCGTTGCCTCCGGAGGATCTCGGCCCGCTTTAAGCAGCTCCATCCACGCGGCCCCACCTCGTGGTCCAAACCGTCGGCTCCGAACGGGGAGATTCGGGCATCCCCAACACTCACACACAGGAGGGAACCATGTTCAGCAGTGATCCAGATCCGGCGCCAGGCGGCGGCAACGACGCACCGCCCGAATCCAGCCCGGCCGCGACGGACTTCAACAGCAAACCCACGCCGCCGCCGGCATCGCCACCGCCCGCGCCGCCGCCACCGCCTAAGCAGGAGCCGCCAAAGACGACGGCCGCGCTCGAGGAACCGGAGGATCGAGTCCCCGAAGTCGGCGACACGATCCTCGTCAACCTGGGCAACAGCGACGTCCGCCCCGGGATGGTGACGCGTGTCTGGGGGCGATTCACGGTCAACGCGACGATCGTTCTCGACGTCGACGATCCCATCGCGCTCCGTCGTGACGGCCTCACGATCGGGAAGTCGTCGCTCTCGTATCACCCGCAGCTCTCGAGCGCTCACACGTGGCGCTTTAAGGACTGACCGGCGACCGCCGGTTGCGGAACTAGCTCAAGTTAGAGCACCGGCCAGCCAGGCCGGAGATCGTGGTGCAAGTCCACGGTTCCGCTTTCAGTGATGTTCAGGCGAACGATCGATATCAGGAACCTCCGTGTCCCTGGTGCGAAATATCGAACGGACGCCGCCCGCGGAGGTGTTCTCCGCGGGCTATTAAAACTCAATGCTCCGGGGGGAGTATGCTCAACGTCTATCTGTCAGCTCGTTTCTCACGCGCAGCCGACTGCGAACGCGCGGCCGCACAGATCCGCGCCGCCGGCCACGAAGTCACCAGTCGCTGGCATCGTCCCGACTCCGATCATCGCACGCCGGCGACGGAATACGGCGCCGGCGCCGATGAGTTCCGCGCGCGCTGCGCTCGCGAGGACCTCGAGGACCTCCAGGCTTCCGACGTCCTGATCTTCTTCAACGAAACGCAGGACAGCGAAGGGCGCCGCGGCGGCCGCCATGTCGAGTTCGGCCTGGCCTACGCAGCCGGCCAGCTCTGCGTCATTCTCGGCAAGCCCTCGAACGTCTTTCACTATCTGCCGGGAGTCCCCATTGTGGACAGCCTGCCGGCCGCGATCGAGATCCTCAACGGCCTGGCGATCGCCAATCCGAAACAAGACGAACCGATCACGGCGCTGAACGTCCGCGCGGATCTGCTGGATCAATAGCTTCAACGCCGCGGGCCCATGACCAGGCCCGCGGCCACTGCACCCTGGCGGGTCTCTACATTCTGGAACGAAAGCGCCAGGCCTGCAGGTTTCGCGGGCGAGCGGTTTTGAGCCGGCATCAGCCGGCGGCCGTGATTGGCTCGAGTCATTTGCAATGCAGCGGCGAGCCACGCCCGTGGGAATTTTAACGATGCCCAGGCCCAAGGCACAACTCCAATGCGTTTACTGCGGATGCACAGAATCCGCAGCATGCCTTGATGAGCTGGGTCAGACATGCGCCTGGGCAACTCTAAAGCCTCCAGTCTGCACGGCGTCGACGTGCCTGGAGAAGCACAACAAACAACAGATCGCCACGCTCCGGACGTTTTCGAAAGGCCTGGCGAATTGGCTAAGGAACCGACAGTATGGACAACGCGATAGTCGAAGTCGGTCAGAAGATCGCGCGCAAAATCCTGCGCAACCAACTCGCGCTCCTCGACGAATACGATCCGGGCCTAGCCGCGGACGTCCGCGACGTTCTGAGGCGCCGAACACCAAAAGCGACGCGCCAGGACCTCGACGCCGAGGATCCGCCGCCGGCTGAGACACCCTCAAAAAAAGAGTAGCTCGCGCGACGAAGGGAGACGCCGCGGCGAGCAAGAAAGAGAGCCCTCCCGAGCTCCCCGCAAAAGTCCAGCGGGCCCGCGCGCCTCAGCAGCGGCCGGCCGCCCTGGTCAAACCCGATAATCGCGTGAAGCGTGAGAAGACGCTGCAGCTCACGCCAGACCAGGAGAAGCTTTTCAAGGAGCGCGAAGAATGGGCGCTCAAGATCGCGTCGAAGTGGTCCGACCGTAACAACATCAACGAAGATCTGAAGCCGGCGATCGCCAGCGCGGCGCTTGTGGGCCTGGCTGATTGGTGCACCCGATTCGACCCGGCGCGCGGCCTCGCTTTCAGTACCGGTGGAATCCCGCGGATTCTCGGCGAGATGAAAGACGAGCTCCGCCGGCACGATCACGTCTCTCGAAATACGCGCATCGCGATCAAAGCCGGAGAGAAGGAGAACGTCGTTCTCGTTTCCGGGCACGCGGGGGAAGCGGACAAGCTCGGCTTCTTCGACCTGCAACATGCCCCGCAGCCAGAGTGCGAAGTCGAAAAGTCCGAAGAGTTAAGACAGGCGTTGTCTCTTATACCCGCCGGCCAGGGCCGCCAAGTTTGCGAGATGTACTATGTCGAGGGCTTAAAGCTGCACGAGATCGGCGACCGCCTGGGCCTGACCGAGTCTCGTATCGCGCAGATCCACACGAGGGCGCTCGAGCATGCGCGCCGTATGGCTGCCGGCCGCGAGGCTGAAAACGGGATTA
>Ga0196977_1000668_pt1 | contig 16544 bp, 13 predicted proteins | sample S3v_1013CmetaG_FD_148634 | JGI IMG/M metagenome (GOLD analysis project Ga0196977, IMG submission 148634) | Soil microbial communities from Anza Borrego desert, Southern California, United States - S3+v_10-13C | ecosystem: Environmental > Terrestrial > Soil > Desert | place: USA: California...
CTTGCCGCCGCCGAGCGCTTCGGCGTACCGCCCGGCCCACCAGGCGGCGTCACGCCCGCGGTAGGCGGCCTCCACCCGGGTCTGCACCCGCCTGAACGCCTCGGCCTGGGAGGCGCGGGCCCGGGCGATCATCGTCTCCAAACTCGGGACCGCGCGGGTGCGCGTCACCGGCAGCGGAACGACCGACCCGAGCACCACCTCGTCGAGACGCCCCAACGCATCGTTCAGCCAGCGCTGGGAGGCATCCGCACCCACGAACACGCGGACGCGGGGGTCCACCAGTTGCTCGCGCAGGTCGAGCGCCGAGAGGCCGTCGAGGAGCTCGAGCGGGTCGGCCTGCACGATGGTGATCGGGGGCGCAAATCCGATGCGGTTCCGCCCGAGCTTCCGCCAGGCGGCGTCGAAGAGCCAGGGGGGATCGAGGCCCTCGATGATGAACGGGCGCGGGAACATCTCCGCCGCACCCATGTGCTGCTCGACGAAGCGCGCCGCGGCGCCGCGCTGGTCGGTGATGAAGTGGGTCCAGTGGGGCGCGCCGGCCCAGCGCATGCGGCGGACGAGATTCCCGTCGGCGCACCGGAAGCAGTCGTCGAGATCGCCGCGCTCGCGCCATGCCGCGAATTGTTCCGACAGATCCACGCCGCGGACGCGCAGCGCCCGTAGATTCCCGAGTGCCGTCGCCGCCCTCTCCCTGGAGCCGACGCGATCGTCGGGGAGGCGCGACACCGCCTCGCGCAGCGCGCGGACGTCCGGGGTCGCCTGGGCCGCCTCCGGGAGCGCGTCGAGCGCCTCGGATGCGAGGGTCCGAAGCCCGAGCTGCGCAATATTTGCCGCGAACAGGAATTGCAGCGCCGGGTCGCCGGGCGCCTGCCCGAGCGCCCTTGCGGCGATCGCGACGAACTCGCGCGGCCGGCCGCACCGGCCGAGCCCGAGCAACTCCGCCCGGCTTATGGACTTGCGGCCTTGTTCGGTCTCGCGCGCGCTCATGCCGACCCGTGCTATCGGTCGATCCGAGCCGGCCCGCGCACAGTTCCGGCGCCGGTCGCCGACCGCCGCGGGGGCCACGGGGGACGGCGTCTTTGGGATCCCGGGGCCTCATTGGTCCGATACAGAGCGGACGCACGGAGGCGGCCACCATGTCCCCTGCTCCCGGCCCGAAACGCAAGATTCTGTCGCACAAGGATTTACTTTGCGTGCGCGCCGCCGAGCGGACCGCCGGCCGCCGGCTCGTCCATTGCCACGGCTGCTTCGACATCGTCCACCCCGGTCACATCCGGCATCTCCGCTTCGCCCGATCGATGGGGGACCGTCTGCTCGTGACGATCACCGGCGACGGCGGCGTCTCCAAGGGGGACGGCCGCCCGCTGATTCCCCAGGAGCTGCGCGCGGAGAACCTCGCCGAGCTGGATTGTGTGGACTACGTCTACATCGAGCTCCGGCCGACGGCGGCGGAGCTTCTCGGCGAGCTCAAGCCCGACGTCTATGTCAAAGGGCGAGAGTACGAGTTCAACGCCGACCCGCGCTTCCAGGCCGAGCGCGAGGCCGTGGAGCGCGCGGGCGGGAGGGTGGTGTTCTCCTCCGGCGACGTGGTGTTCAGCTCCACCGCGCTGATCAGCGCGCTGGAGGCGCACGCGGACCCCTTCCACCACCGCCTCACCCAGCTCCTCGGGCGCCCGGACATGCACGCCGAGAGGCTCATGGAGATTCTCGCGGCGGTGCGGGGTCAGCGCGTGGTCGTTGTGGGCGAGGCAATCCGCGACACGTACATCTTCTGCGACCGCCCGGATGTCGCTCACGAGAGCCCGGTCCTCACGCTCCGCCCGGCGGATCGGCGCGCCTTCGACGGGGGCGCGGCGGTCATCGCGCGGCACGCGGCCGCGTTCGGCGCCCGCCCGGTGCTCGTGACGCCGCTCGCTGCCGACGCGGAGGCGGAGGCATTCCGTCAGCGCATGGGCGCGGACGGCATCGAGGTGGTCTCCGTGCCGGGGGCCGCGCGGATGCCGGAGAAGCAGCGCTTCCTGGTCGGCTCGCAGAAGCTCATGAAGCTCGACCTCATCGAGCCGCTGGTGCTCGACACGGCGGGCCAGCACGCGCTCGTCCGGGCGGCGCTCCAGGCGGCGGGCGCCGGCGTCGATTGCGCCGTCATCGCCGACTTCGGCCTCGGGATGTTCACGCCCGGGCTCGTGGCGAGGCTCTGCTCGGCGCTGCGCCCGCGGGCGCGGGTCATGGCCGGCGACGTCAGCGGCCGGCGCCACGGGCTGCGCGCCATGCGCTCGCTCGATCTCCTCTGCCCCAGCGAGGACGAGGTCCGCACCGCCTACGGCCTTCATGCCGACGCCCTGCCCAGCGTCGCGTGGCGACTTCTCGAGGAGACCCGCGCGAAGGCGGCGATCGTCACCATGGGCGCCGAGGGCCTCGTCGCGTTCGAGCCGCTGGCGGAGGAGCCGGACGCCGGCAGCGGCGACCCCTTCCGGTCGCGCGTCCGCGGCGAGCACGTGCCGGCGCTCGCCCCCCACGCCATCGATCCGCTCGGCTGTGGCGACGCGATGCTGACCGTCGCGGCGCTCTGCCTTGGAGCGGGCGCCGGCCTGGTGCCCGCGTCCTTCCTCGGCTCCGTGGCCGCGGCGGCGCACGCCCAGCGCCTCGGCAACCCGACGCTCGAACCCTCGGACCTGCGCCGGTCAGTCCTCCGCATCGCCGGGGCTCACCTGGCGTACGCGGGCGCCGAGATCAAGCCACTTCAGTCGAGGCAGGCCTCATGATCTCCTTCGTTATCCCCACGAGGAACCGCCCCGAGCGCCTGAGCGCGACGCTCGACGCGCTGGGCAAGCTGACGCTCGGGCGATCGGCCGAGGTCATTCTCGCCGACAACGCGTCCGACGAGCCGGTCTGCGCCCCCGGCGCCATCGCGAGCGGTGCACCCGTCCGCGTCGTGCGCCTCCACGTCAACCTCGGCGCTGCGGCTCGGAACGCCGCCGTGGACGCGGCCTCGCCCGCGGCGTCGTGGGTCATCATGCTCGACGACGACTCGTACCCCGTTGAGCGGCACGAGCCGTTCGGGGCGTTCCTCGATCGGCTCGACCGTCAGCCCCGCGAGGTCGCGGCGGTGATGGCCGACATCCACCTCCCCGCCGAGCGGAGGCGGGAGTCCGGCGGGCTCCCAGAGGTCTTCATCGGGTGCGGGGCGGCGATCCGCCGGGATGCCTTCGCGGCGGCGGGGGGGTACGACCCGGCGTTCGGCTATTACGCCGAGGAGTACGACCTGGCCGCGAAGCTCCTCCTGCGGGGCGCCCGGATCGTCTTCGACCCGGCGTTTGTCGTGCATCACCACAAGGCGGCGGCCGGGCGCGACGTGGATCTCATTCTCGAGCGCCTCGTCCGCAACAACTGCTGGGTGATGCAGCGCTACGCCCCCGACGATCTCCGTCGGCGCATGCTCCGCGAGCAGCGCCGGCGATACCGCCAGATCGCGGACAAGGAGCGGGCGCTGGCCGGCTTCGGGCGCGGGCTCGTGGAGCTTCGCCATACGCTGAGGGCGCAGCCCCGCACGGTCATGCCCCGGCCCGTGTGGCACCGTTTCACCGGCCTCGCCCACGCGCGGGCGGCGCTCGCTCAGGCGTGGCAGCACCGCCCCTTCGGCTCCGCCGCGACGATCGAGCCGGGGAAGAACAGCTGGGCGGTCGAGCAAGCGCTCTCGGAGCTCTGCGCCGAGAACGGCATCGAGCTCACCGCTCCCGACCGTGCGGACGCCCTGGTCATCGCGACGCTCAGCCCCGGCCCCATGCTCGACGCGGCGGAGCGATGGGCCAGAGCCGGCCGGCATGTCGTCCTGCCCTGGATCGCCGCCCGCCCGCACGCCACCGGCGGGATCTGCCGCGTCGTCGCCGCCTGATGCCGTGGGCGCACCACTTCTCATCTCCCTCCCCCACGGGCTGAACGCCAGCGGCGTCACGACGTGGGCCGTGCGCCTGGTGAATGCGCTCGCGCGCGCGGGCCGGGTCTGCGGCCTGATCGTCCACAACGAACCGGCCGACCAGCGGGCGCTAGCGCTCGACCTCGACCCGCGGGTCGAGGTCGTCGATGCGCGCGCCCTGCCCCCGCTCGATGGCTGCGCCGGCGACCTGACCGGGCATCTCCCCGTCTACCGCTCGTCGGTCGCCGCTCTCGCCGCGCGCGCGGGCGGCCCCGTGGTGTGCAGCCCCAACCTGCTGGGGGATTCCTACGGGATCTTCGCCGAGCTCTCGCGCGAGATGCCGGAGTTGCTCAGGGTCGTCGCCGTCCACCACGCCGATCTGGCGTACAACGATCTGGTCTGCGCCCATTACGCGGACCTTGTTTCGGAGTTCGTCGGCGTGAGCGAGAGGATCGCACGCCGGCTGCGGGACGCGATGCCCGGCCGGGCCGCCGACGTCCGGAGCATTCCCTACGGCGTCGAGGTTCCCCGGGAGATCCGGCCCCGCGAGCCCCTGGCCGGCAGGCCGCTGCGCCTGCTCTACACGGGGCGGATGGATAACGAGCAGAAGCGCGTCGCAGCCCTGATCGAGATGTCGGATTTGCTCCTGGCCGGCGGGATCGCCCATGAGCTGGCGCTGGTGGGTGACGGGCCCGCGGGCGCGGAGGTCGACGCCCTGTGCGCGAACCGCGCGCAGGTGCGTCGATTCCCGGCGACGGGGGCGCGTGGCATCGGCGCTGCTCTCGACGCCGCCGACTTCTTCGTGCTCGCGTCGCGGTACGAAGGCCTGAGCGTCTCGATGCTCGAGGCGCTCGCGCATGGGTGCGTGCCGGTGGTGACGCCCAGCGCCTCGGGCACCGGGCAGCTCGTCCGCGACGGCCTGACCGGCTTCCTCGCGTCGGCCGGGGCCGACGCCGACGCGCGGTGCGCCGGCGAAGCGATCGCCGCGGCCGTCCGGCGGGGGGCCGACGCCGGCGATCGGCGGCTCGGTGAGGTGCGCAGGCGGGGGCATGCGCTCGTCCGCGCCGAGTTCTCGGCGGAGCTCTGCGCCGAGCGCTACGGGGAATTGATCGACCGCGCGGCCGCGTCGGCGGCGAGGCCGTGGCCCGCGGGGCGGGCGGCGGCGTTCACCGGGGCCGGCGGGGGAGGCTCGGCGACCGTTCCCGCCGATGCGCCCGCGCGTCTCGCCGCTCTGGCGGCGGAGCTCGCGGGCGCGCGCGTCGCGGTGTACGGCACGGGGAGGCACACCCTCGAGCTGCGCGAGAGCTTTGTGCGCGCTCCGGTCGAGATCGTCGCCTTCGTCGACGACGATCCGGCCCGGTGCGGGAAGTCGCTCTGGGGCATCCCCATCGTGCCGCCCGATCGCGTCGCGGCGGCGGGCGCGACGGAGGTCGTGCTCAGCTCCTGGCTGCATCAGCGCGCGCTCTGGTCGCGCCGGGCGCGGCTTGAGGCGCTGGGTGTGCGTGTGCACAGGATGTACCCGGAAGAGGAGCTCCCGAGCGAGGCCGCGGGCGCGCCGGGGGCGGAGCCCGCGCCGGCGGATCGGCGTCCGCACAGCCCGCCCGCATGAGCCGGCCGCCTCCGCGCCCTCACCTGTCGCCCCGCGCCGCATCCAGCAATCCCCGTCTCCACTCCCAGCGCTTGAGCAGGAGGTGCTGCTGGTAGAGGGCGGCGATCATGGTTCTGCCCGCGGCGCACGATGGCTCCGGCGCCGCGTCGGCGGGCAGGCCGGCGAGCCCGAGGAATGTCGCCCGGATCCGCTCGGCCAGCGGCCGCTCGCGCTCGACGAACTCGCGCGAGTACGCGATCTCCTGCTCGCTCCTGATCTCCCGCCCGAACATCGCCGCCGCGCAGTCCGGCGATTCGGCGGCGAAGCCCCACGCGGCGAACCCGAGCTTGTATTCGCGCCCGAGGTAGTCGTGCGGCTCCATCCGGTGATCGTGGTGCGCCACGGCCGCCGGGCAATACCGGATGGGCGATCCGAACCGCTGCGCCATCCGGAACGCGAACTCGTTGTCCTCGTAGCCGTAGGTCGCCGGATAGACCCGGAAGCCGCCGATCTCCCGCGCCACGGGCAGGGGCGCCGAGAAGTTCAGCCCCCAGCAGTGCCGGAAGCCCCAGTCGTGCTCCGGCCCCGCCTCGCCCGCCGCGAGCGCCGACTCCATCCGGTCGTAGAAGAAGATCATCGACGTCTCGCGGATGAGCCGGTCGAACAGGCGGTCGGGCTCGTGCACGACCCAGGGCGAGCTGCCGACCACCACCGCCGGCGGCCGCCCCGCAGCAGCGCCGCGGTGCGCCGCCGCGTGGCGCTCCAGCAGGTCCGGCTGAGGGAGCACGTCGTCGTTGAGCGAGACCATCAGCGAGCCGCGCGCCCTGGCGAGCAGCGCGTTCCGCACCGCCGCGAGCCCGACCCTCGGGCACCGCACGATGACGAGGCGCGATCGGTCCTCCTCGCCCCAAGCTTCGGCGAGCGCCGCCTCGACGCGCGACGCCTCGCACGGGTCCTCCAGCCCGCCATCGATCCCGACCAGCACCTCGCTGCGCCGGAGGGTCTGGCGCGCCAGCCGGCGCACGCACTCCGCGGCCTTTCGGGCCCGCCCGAACGTCGGGATGACGGCCGAGACCTCCATCGGGCGCAGCCTAGCCGCCCGGCGGATTGTGCGGATTCTCGCCCCGGACGCTAAGCCGCGCCGCGTGCGGGCCGATATCACGCCGGGACGCACCGCTGCATGGAGCCCGGCGTGAGTGGGGGTACAGGGAACATGACAGAGGCCGACCCGATTCAGCTGGAGCGCCGGCGGCACGAGCGCCGTCCGGTCGAGCGCGCGTGCAAGCTCATCCACCCTTCCAGCCTCCGCTACCTCGCGGCGCGGACGCGCGACCTGTCTTCCGGCGGCGCTCTGCTCGAGCTCCCGGCCGAGCGTCCGCTCGCCGTCGGCGACCGCGTCGACGTGCTGGTGGACTGGGATTCCCGCGGGCTCGTCTCCCGGGGTTCCACGGTCGGCGCGACCGTGGTGCGAGTGGGAGACTCCGGCCCCGAGCGCCAGAGCGTGGGCGTCGAGTTCGATCGTGAGCTCGGGGCAACCCTGGCCGCATGACGTGGGCGCCGGCGCACCGTGAAACCCGTCGCGCATGAGGTTCCGGCGGCGCGCTCCCTATAGTTCGCCAGGAGGCGTGCATGCTCTGGCAGCCATCGCTCAGCGATCATTACACCCGCATGCCCGCCGACGAGGCGGCGCACGAGATCTCGCAGCGCCGGGCGCAGCTCGGCGAGTCGCTGGTGATCCTCGGCCATCACTACCAGACCGACGAGGTCATCCGCCACGCCGACTTCACCGGCGACTCGCTCAAGCTCAGCCAGCTCGCCGCGCAGGTCGCGCGCACGCGCCCCGTCCGGCACGTCGTCTTCTGCGGCGTGCACTTCATGGCCGAGACGGCGGACATGCTCACGCCGGAGCACGTCGAGGTGATCCTGCCGGATCTCTCCGCCGGGTGCTCCATGGCCGACATGGCCGACTACGACGACACCCTCCAGGCGTGGGACGCGGTCCATGGCGCGCTCGCCGCGCAGGGGTGGTCCGGTCGCGTCGTGCCCGTCACGTATGTGAATTCCACCGCCGCCATCAAGGCGTTCGTCGGCCAGCACGGCGGCGCCTGCTGCACCAGCTCCAACGCCGATGCGGTCTTCGACTGGGCGATGCGCGGCGGGGAGTCCCCCGGCTCGGGCGACGACGTCAAGATCCTCTTCCTCCCCGACCAGCACCTCGGCAGGAACACCGCCGCGAAGTACGGCATCGACACCGCCGCGCACACGTGCGTGTACGACCCGCGGCTCACCAAGCGCGGCGAACCGCTCGGAGGAGCGACGCCCGAGCAGGTCCTCGCCTCGCGCGTGATTCTCTGGGCGGGCCACTGCTCCGTGCACAAGCTCTTCCGGCCGGAGCACTGCGCCGCCATCCGCAAGGAGAACGCCGAGCGCGCCCGCCACGGCTTGGAGCCGACGAGGATCCTCGTGCATCCGGAGTGCGCGAAGGAAGTGGTCGACCTGGCCGACGACTCCGGCTCCACCGAATACATCATCAACACCGTCCGCAATTCTCCGCCCGGCAGCAGCTGGGCGATCGGGACGGAGAACCACCTCGTCAACCGGCTGGCCGACGAGGGCGCGGCCCGGGGCGTGCACGTGCGCATCCTTTCCGATTGCCAGTGCCTCTGCACCACGATGTACCGGATCGACCAGCCGCACCTGCTGTGGGTGCTCGACAACCTCTGCGGCGTCGGGACCAAGGACAACGCCCCCAAGGCGGTCAATGTGATCCGGGTCCATCCCGAGGTCCGCGCGCTCGCCCTCCGAGCCCTGGACCGCATGCTCTCGCTCGGCTCGGCCCGGCCGACGCTGCCGGTCGATTAGCCGGGGTCCGGATGCCAGCGCTCTCGGAGCGACGTCGCGGGAGGGGTCTCGGGGCGGGCGCGCCCGGCCCTACGCCCGCTGGGCGGCTTGGCCGTCCCGTGCCGCGGGGCTGTCGATCTGGAGCGGTCCGTCGAGCCGCTTGCCGAACCCGTCGGTATCGGGCCGGATCCCGGCCTTGGGCTCGGTCAGGGGCGATCCGATGTCCTCGGACACCGAAGATGGACCCTTCTCGATCCCGTCGCGCATCAAGCTCCCGGGCTTGAACTTCACGCTCCGCCGTTCGGGCACGCGCACCCGCTCCAGCGTGCGGGGATTCTGCGCGGTCCTCGCGGCGCGGGTCTTGATCTCGAAGACGCCGAACTCACGGAACTCGATGCGGTTGCCCTGCGCCAGCTCTTTGACGATCTCCTCCAGGAACTCCTGGAGAACCTTTCGCACCGCCGCGCGCTTCTCGCCCGTCCTGTCGGCGATGCGCTCGGAGAGCTCTTTCTTCGTGATGGTGCGCACGTCGGCTCTGTCCATCGCCCGCCCCCAGTTTCTCTCCTCGGCCAGCCACCCCACGGGCGGGGCCCGTCCGCGACGCCGGGTCGGACCATACTCCCACGAGAAGGGGCGAGCACACACCCGACCGAACGTAGACGGGCAGTGTCGCATACCGGGCAGCGCGGGTCAAGCCCTCAGCGCGAGGCTGTTGGGAACTCGTGGAATCGGGCGGCTGCGCAGCTCCACTCAGAACCGCAGCGTCAACCCCGCGTAGACGCCCGCCAAGCCGCCCTGCCACGCGAATTCTGTGGGGGCCTCGCCATCTTCGACGCCCAGCAGGAGCTGGCGATATCCGATCTGGGCGCCGATGTGCGGCGTCGGATTCCATTGAAACCCCACGAGGATGTCGCTCGACCACGACTCGGATTCCCCCGACGGCAAGCCGCCCAGGGTCGCGGTCACATCGATCGTGAAGTCCTCGAGCACTTCGAGCTCCCAACGCACCCCGGCGAAGGGGTGCGCGTGCATCGCGTCGCCACCCGCGGTGCCGGGGGTGCCAGTAGAATCCATGGGGAGCACCGCGGTGTCGAAGCTCACGTCCACCGCCCGGATCCCGGCCACCGCCAGCAGGGTGGACCGGGCCTTGACCCCTCCGGAGGTCATCTCCCCGGACTCGAACCCATGGAAGGCGTACGCCCCGGCCGCCGAGAACGTGGTCAGGTCGAGCGACGACCTCAGGGAGTCGCCGGCGGAAAAGGGGACGGCTCCGATCTGCCCCGCCTCGTCCGCGATCGCGCCGCGGTCGTCGGTGGCGAACGAAGCCCCCTCGACGCTGATCCGCCAGTCGCCCCGCTTGAGCTGCAGCTCGCCGAAGAGGCTCGGACGCGGGCTGTCGAGGTTGAGGTCCCCGACGGTGTACGTCTCTCCGTTGCCCGCGCCGGAGCTCCCGGGCAGGCGCACGTTGCCGTTCGGCGCGACGTACCACATCGCCGGCTCGAACTTGATCGTCCAGGCCTGTTGAGCCGACTCGATCGTGTGCGTCTCCTCGGCGAGCGGCTCGGAGGCCGCGGGCTGCGGCTCGGGGGGCTCCGCTGGGGTCTCCTCCTGGCCCAGCGCTCCGGAGGCGATCGCCGCACAAAGGAGGACCGCGTAGATCAGCGTGTGGTCGCGCAACTGGGTGCTCCTGCCTGTCCGCCGCGCGGCTCTGCGGCGGGCCGATCGCCGCCCCGCGCGGCGTGGTAGCGTACCGGAGGTGAATGAGCAACGCGACCAGCAGGGCGCCGGCGGGGTGGAGATCGCGCCGGGGGTGCGCCTGCCCCCCGCGGCGCTGCGATTCTCCTACGCCTCATCGTCCGGGCCGGGCGGGCAGAACGTCAACAAACGCGCGACCAAGGCGGTCCTCCGCGTCGCGCTCGACGACCTGCCGGTGGACGCCCGGGTCCGGGCCCGTCTTGAGCGGTTCGCGAAAGGCTGGCTCGCGGGAGACTCAGACGACGGGGCGGCGCCCGAGCTGGTCATCCACGCCGACGAGCACCGCTCCCAGCGCCGCAACCGCGAGGCTTGCCTCGAGCGGCTGCGCGAGCTGCTCGTCCGGGCGATGGCCCGCCCCAAGCCGCGCGTGGCGACCCGGCCGGGGCGCGGCGCCGTGGAGCGGCGGCTCCGGGCCAAGCGCGAGCAGGCAGAGAAAAAGGGCCGCAGGAGGCGGGACGGCCCCGCCGACTGACGCGCGTGCGCCGGGCGGCGTCGGCGACGGCCGGGCTCTGGCAATGCGGTGATTCAAGAAAGGGCGCGCGTACGCTCCGGGAGTTCGGCGCCCGACGCCGCAGGCGAAGGATTCGCCGTCGGTCCGGGGCGCGACCGGAGGTGTCGGTGCCGTCCAGCGATCGCCATCTGACGCTTGCGATCGAGGCGAGCAACCCGTCCGCCGCGAGCGGCGGCTCGGGCCCTGGCGTCGCGGCGGGGTTGGTGGGGTCGGGCGGCTCCTTGGAGGTGCTCGGCGTCGAGATGCTCCGATCCACGGCGCGCCACGACGACGACCTGATGCCGGCGATCGACCGGCTGTGGGCGAGGGTCGGTGCGCCGCGGAGCGCCATCCGGCGCGTCGCGGTCTCGATCGGGCCCGGCGGCTACACGGGTCTGCGCGTCGCGATCGTCGGGGCGAAGCTGATCGCCGAGGCGGTGGGAGCGATGTGTGTCGGCGTGCCGTCGGCGCTCGTGGTCGCGCGCCGAGCAGCGCCCGACACGCCCGCGCCCTTCGCCGTCGCCCTCGCGAGCAAGGCGGAGACGACGGTGGTGAGCGTGTTCAGGGAGAGAGGCGGTACGGGCTCCATTGCGCGCGAGATCGGCGCGAGCGAACTCGCGGACCTGAACGTCCGCGCGATCATCGCCGACAGGCACCTGCCCCTCCCGATCAGGGCTCGCTGCACCGCCGCGGGCGTGCGCATTGATGAGCCGGTCTTCGACCCGGTCGCCTGCTTGGAGGCGTCCGGTCTGGTCGCGCCGGTGGAGCCGGCTCGGCTGCTGCCGATCTACGGGCGCGAGCCCGAGGCGGTGCGCAAGTGGCGTGAAATGCATCCCGGGGGATGAGGTCCGGCCGCCCTGGATCGGTCCCAAAAAAGGCGTCGCCCTCGGACAGAGGGGGACAGGTTCCGTCCAAGGGCAACACCAATTGCCAGAGTGTACACCGCTCGGCGCCGTGACGCCACTGTTTCTTGCGCCGCCGGCTCGGGCCGGTGCGGCGCGCGGACTCGCGGCCCGGTCGCGGGCGCCTTGCCGCCGCAAGGGCGCGACGCCGCCCGAGTGCCCCGATAACGATCGGGGGGCGCTCCGGGTCGGGTTTTCCGGCCGTGCCGGTCTGGAACTCTGGTGAAGTTGGGGATGCATCGCGCCGATGGAGCCGCGTGGCCGGAGACGCGCGTCCGTCGCGCGTGGAACCACGGACGGTTTCGGCGGCCGGTTCGACACCTCCTGCGAGGGCATCGCCATGGCGGGCGAGATCAACCCATGGGCGGATAAGAAGATTTTCACAACCGGCGAGGCCGCGGAAGTCTGCAAGGTGAGCCAGCAGACGATCATCCGCTGCTTCGACGCGGGCCGGCTCGGCGGCTTCCGGGTGCCGGGCTCGAAGTTCCGGCGGATCCCGCGCGAGGAGCTGATCAAGTTCATGCGGGGCAACGGCATCCCGACCGACGCGCTCGAGGGGGCGACGCGCCGGGTGCTGGTGGTCGACGACGACGCCGCGATCCTCGAGCTGTTCGAGGACCTGCTGGGGCGCGACGGACGCTTCGAGGTGAAGACCGCGAGCACGGGATACGACGCGGGCCTCCTGACGGAGAGCTTCCGGCCGCACCTCATCGTGCTCGACTACATGCTCCCGGACATCAACGGGAACGTGGTGTGCGAGCGTGTGCGCCAGATGCCCCACACGAAGCACACGAAGGTGATCTGCGTGAGCGGCGTGGTGAACCAGGCCGAGGTCGACGACCTGCGCCGCGCGGGCGCGGACGACTTCGTCAAGAAGCCCTTCGACATCCGCGACATCGTGCGCCGGATGACGGACCTGCTCGGGATGAACGAGGACGCCACGCGGAACGGCGCGCCGTCGCTCCACTAGCGCCGCGTGGGATCTGCGGAGGGGCGATGGGCGGCAACCCGCGTGATCCCGGCGGCGCAGCTCACCAGGTGGAGCTGATCCTCCAGTCGGTGGACAGCCTGCCCACGCTGACCCCGGTGGCGACGCGCGTCCTCTCCATCGGCTCGAGCCGCGACGCCGACTTCCGCGAGCTCACGCGCCTCATCGAGGCCGACCCGGCGCTCACCAGCAAGATCATCGGCCTGTGCCGCCGGGCGGCGCTCGGCCTGGGCGACCGGATCACCACCGTGCGCCGCGCGCTCGTGATGCTCGGCTACGAGGCGGTTCGGGCGGCGGTGCTCAGCGTCAGCGTGTACGAGCTCATCTCCGGCGAGGCCCAGCAGCGGGACGACAGGCTCGCGTCGAGTCTCGGCCCCGGCGCCGAGGGCTCCGGCCGCGCGTTCGATCGGGTCGGATTCTGGATGTACTCGGTCGGCGTCGCCTCGGCCGCGGAGATCCTCGCGGCGGGCAACCGCAAGCTGCGCGTGCGCCCGGAAGAGGCGTTCGTCGCCGGCCTCGTGCACGGGCTGGGCAAGCCGATCTTCGACCTGCTGCTGCCCCGCGCCTATGGACGCGTGCTGGAGATCGCCGAACGGCGGAGGAGCGACATTGCCCCCATCGAGCGCGAGGTCTTCGGGATGGACCACCACGCGGCGGGCAGGCGGATCGCGGACCGATGGGGGCTTCCCGCGGCCCTCCGGGACGTGGTCTGGCTGTACGACCACCCCCTGAGCGCCCTGCCGCAGGGCGTCGCCGCGGAGTTCGTCCGGATCGTCGCCGTGGCGAGGGCGCTCTGTCGGGAGCTGCACGTGGGGGACTGCGCCGAGTTCGGGCCGGTCGAGCCCGCCGCGAGCGTGTGCGAGGCCGCGGGCCTGGAGCGGCGTTCGCTCGACGAGGCGATGCGCCGGCTTCACGAGGCCGTCTCCGAGCGCTGCAAGGTGCTGGGGCTGGACGAGAAGGCCCCGCCGGAGCTGCTGCTGCGCTCGATTACTGAGGCGAACCGGTCGCTCGCGAGGCTCAGCGGCGAGCTTGAGGAGCGGGCCAACGAGGGCCGGCGCGTCGCCGACGTGCTGGGCGCGATCGCCGAGTTCTGGCGGTCCGGCGGCGGGAGCGGCGATCCGTTCGCGTCGCTGGGAGCCATGGCGCGGAGCGCGGCCCGTTTGCTCGGCTCCGGCCGATGGGGGGCCGTGCTCGATCAGGCGGACGGGCGGGGGTGGCTGCTCTGCGTCTTCGACTCGCAAGGCACGCCGATCCGCACGCACGTCGCCGAGCCGCCCGCGAGGCTCGCCGCGCTTGACCTAGCGCACGCGGCGACGTGGTCGGACCGCTCGGGGGTGCGTTCGGCGCTCGCGGCGTGGGCGGGCGAGCAACTGGGGCTCGACAGCCAGACTCGGCCCCTGCGGGTCGTGGTGGGGTGCGAGGGCGACGGCGCGCCGGGGTGCGTGCTCCTGACCGACGCGCCGCTGCCCGACGAAACGCCCGACGAGCGGCACCTCGCCCCCCTTCGGGCGACGTGGTCGGCGGCCATGAGCGCCGCGGCCCATCGCGGCGCGACGGAGCGCCTCGCCGAGAGCCTGGCCGACTCGAACCGCGCCCTGGCGGCGGCCCAGGCCCGCCTGACCGAGACCGAGTCCATGGTGCGCCTGGGAGAGATGACCGCGGGCGCCGCGCACGAGATGAACAACCCGCTCACCGTCATCCGCGGCCGGGCCCAGCTGCTCGCCGACACGCTCCATAACGAGAGCGACCGGGCGACTGCGGCGAAGATCGCCGGCGCAGCCGCGGACCTGTCCGACCTGGTCACGACGCTGCACCGGGTCGCGGTGCCGGGCGAGCTGGAGGCGTCGCCGGCGCTCGTGCGCCGCGTGCTTGAGCGGGCGGCCGAGCTGGCCGGCGCCGGGCCCGGGGCCGTGGCCTTCGAGCTTCCCGAGGAGGGCCTCCTCGCCCATGTGGACTCCGAACGGCTGGCCAGGGCGCTCTCGGAGCTGATCCGTAACGCCCGAGATTGGGCGCCCGCGGGCATTGTCCGCGTTCGCATTGAAACCGAGGGCCCCGATGGCCGACTTCTGATCCGGGTCGAGGATGACGGGCCGGGCCTGTCACCCAAGGCCCAGCGCCACGCCTTCGACCCGTTCTTCAGCGAGCGGCCGGCGGGGCGCGGGAGAGGACTCGGCCTCCCCCTGGCCAAGCGCCTGGTGGAGCTGCACGGAGGGGCTCTGCGGCTGGAGCCGCGAGAGCCGCAGGGCACCGCCGCGATCGTCAGCCTCGAGCGCTGGCGCGCGGCGCAGGATCGAGAGGCAGGAAGGGCGGCATGAGCAGCGGATCTCACAACCAGCCCGGTCAGGGGGGGCGGCGCAAGCGTGCCCCGGTCGAGCGGGCGCCCGAGTCGCCCGCCGTGCCGCAGTCCGCGCCGGCCGGAGCGCCCGCCGAGCAGGCGCCGAGCGTCTGGCCGTCGGGCCAGGTCTCGCCGCGGATCCTCATCGTGAGCGCCTCGCGCGTGGAGCGGGAGTCGATCCTGGCGCGGCTGAGCGCCCGGGGCATGCAGGTGGATCAGGCGGCGACGCCCGCCGACGCGCTCGCGGCGGTGGCGACGGCGCGCTTCGACCTGGCGATGGTGCAGTGCTCGATCGCCGGCGGCCGGGGTCTCGAGCTGGTGCGGAACCTGCACGAGCTGGACGCGGCGCTGGGGGTCGTGATGCTCGCGCGGAAGGCCGACCTTGACGACGCGATCGGCGCCATGCGGGAGGGCGCGCTGGACTTCCTCGTGGGACGGATGGACGGGCCGGCGCTTGCGGGGCGCGTGGAGCACGCCGCGGGCAGGGCCCGCACCGCCCGCGTGCAGCAGCAGCGGGTTGACCGGCTCAAGCGCGTCTGCCGCGACGTGAGCGCCGCGCAGGAGGACATGACCGAGCACGTCGGCGCGTTCTGCGACGACCTCGCGACCGCGTACCAGGAATTGACCGAGCAGATGGCCCAGGTCGGGCTCGCGGCGGAGTTCAACAGCCTGATCCGCCAGGAGCTCGATCTCGAGAGCCTGCTCCGCACCGTGCTGGAGTTCGTCCTCGCCAAGGTGGGACCGACCAATGCGGCCGTGTTTCTGCCCTCGACGACCGGCGACTACACCCTCGGGGCGTACGTGAACTACGACTGCCCGCGCGACACCGCGGAGGTGCTGCTCGAGCACCTCGCCGGCGTCCTGCCCGAGCGATTCGAGGGCGAGCGCTCCGTCGTGCTCATGCGCTCGGAACGCGCGCTCGTCGAGCGCCTTGGGGATCACGCCGACTGGCTCGACGGCCACGCCGTCGCGTGCTTCTCCTGCCAGACGGAGGAGGAGTGCCTCGCCGTCGTGACGCTCTTCCGCGACAGGCGGACCGGCTTCGGCGACGATCATGTCGCGACGCTCGACACGATCGCGGAGCTCTTCGCCCAGCAGCTCGCCCGGGTGATCCACATCCACCACCGGCACCTGCCGAAGGAGAAGTGGGGGCTCAGCGACGAGGCCGACGACGCGGACGACTACGGCCTCGCCGCCTGAGCCGCGCTCCCGCACGCGGAGCGGCCGCGCGGCGCATCAGCGCCGCGCCGCGGCCCGCTCGCGCCTCACTCGCACCCGGCGGTCCATTGATTGAAGAAGCACAGGAAGTCCATGGTGTTCAGCGAGCCGCACCCGTCGCAGTCGGCGCGCTGGTCCCCGGCGCTCCATGCGTTGAGATACGCGAGCACGTCCCGCGTGTCCAGTGCGCCGTCGTGGTTGAAGTCCGCATAGCACGTGGTCAGCACGTGCGCCGCGCCCGACCCGGAGCCCGCGCCGTGGGCGCCCGGATCGCCGACCAGCGTCGTGTTGCCGGACACGGCGACGGAGCTGCCGAAGCTCACGCCGGCGTCGGCGGAGCTCCAGTCGCGCTGGATCCACTCGCCGCCTGTCTCTTGGAAGAAATAGGCCTTCCCAACGCTGCCGAACTCCTCCCGCGCCGGGGCGCCGACGACGGCCCACATCGCCGTCAGGTCGACCGCCGAGCCGAAGCCGTCGCCGGGCGCGCCGTCGTCGGCCGTCACCTTCGCGCTCT
>Ga0196977_1000669_pt1 | contig 16537 bp, 11 predicted proteins | sample S3v_1013CmetaG_FD_148634 | JGI IMG/M metagenome (GOLD analysis project Ga0196977, IMG submission 148634) | Soil microbial communities from Anza Borrego desert, Southern California, United States - S3+v_10-13C | ecosystem: Environmental > Terrestrial > Soil > Desert | place: USA: California...
TCTCGTCCCACTCCGCCGCCGGGTCCGAATCCGCCACCACCCCCGCCCCGACGCAGTACGAGAACTCCGCGTCCTCGAACTCGCCGGTCGCCTCATCGATGCTCCCCACGATCACACCCGTCCTGATCGCGACGGCCAGCTCGAACGACCCGTCGTCTTCGAACCTGCCGATGCACCCGCAGTAGGGGCCCCGATCGAACCCTTCCAGCTCACCGATGACCTGCATCGCCCGGATCTTCGGCGTCCCCGTCACCGACCCCGGCGGGAACGTCGCTCGCAGGATCTCCGCCGCGCCCACTCCCTCGCGCACCACCCCGGAGACGGTCGCCGTCGCCTGCAGCACGCCGCCGGCCCCCGGCGCGTGCCGCTCGATCTCCCGCGCCCGCTCCACGCGCACCGACCCGAACTCGCACACCCTTCCGAGGTCGTTGCGCATGAGGTCCACGATCATCGCCAGCTCCGCCCGGTCCTTCTCCGCGTCGCGCAGCTCCGCCGGGTCGGCGCCCCATGGACGGGTGCCCTTCATGGGGCGCGTCGCCAGCCGGCGCGTGCGCGCATCGAAGCTCAGGAACAGCTCCGGACTGAGCGAGACCAGGCCCACCCGGGTCCCGTCCGCGAGGGGAGCGCTCTCGTAGTACATCCCGTGCCGGGGGGAAGCCGCGGCGCTCAGCCTCGCGAAGAGCGCCCCCCCGCGCCCGCTGAACCGGCCCGCGAGCCTGTGCGCGATGTTCGCCTGATAGATGTCGCCCGCGCGGATGTACTCCAGCGTCCTCTCGACCGCGCCGACGTACGCGCCGCGCCCCGATTCCGAGCGGAGCACCGGCCTGTGCCGGCGCCCGTCGCACGCCGGCTCCCCCCGCGTCCCCCCCGGGGCGATGCGGTGGAACTCGGCCAGGGGCAAGGCCCCGCCCGCGTCGGCCACCCCGCTCGCCGGCTCGATCCAGCGGGCCAGGCCGTAGGAAAGGAACCCGACCCAGGACCCATCGCCCCAGTCGCGCCGCCCCGTGCCCAGCGCCGCCTCGATCATCCCGGTCACGTCCGGCCCAGATTCCGGCCCGGACGCAGCTTGACGGCCAGGCCCTCCCTCGGCGCCGAACCAAGCCACCCGCGCCTCCGGCGCCGCCTCCAGTCGCACCGTGGCCAAGACCCTCCCGGGCTCCAGCACCGCGCCCGCGCCGCGGCCTTTCCCGGGCGCGCGGGCGGGAAACAGCACCCGCGGCGGGGCGGGCGCGTGGGCTCGGGATTGGGTGACACCGCTCGCGTGCATACGGCGGCGCGATCGTAGCGACCGGCCCGGGACGTCCGGTTTGCTCGTCCGGGGGAGGGACCGCTTCTAGACTCCCTCCCTGCTCGGCGCACCTCACGGCCGCGTCTGGGCACCTTTCGCACGCAACCGCGACACCGGCGGACCCCGCCGCCAGGCAGACGGAGTGGCCATGGCAAAGAAGACGACAGCGAAGGCCCCGGCCCGCAAGGCGCCGGCACGGACCACCCACAAGGCGACCAAGCGCACGGCGGCGAAGGTCGGCAAGAAGCCGATCCGCAAGTCGCCCAGCGTGCGGGCCAAGGCCGGCAAGATGGTGTATTACTTCGGCGCCAAGGGCACCGAGGGCGACGGCGGGATGAAGCTGATCCTCGGCGGCAAGGGGGCCAACCTCGCCGAGATGACCGCCATCGGCCTGCCCGTGCCGCCCGGCTTCACGATCACCACGGAGACCTGCGCCGCCTACTACCAGGCCGGCAAGCGCCTCCCCCACGGCCTCATGAACGAGGTCCACAGGCACGTCGCCACCCTCGAGAAGGAGACGGGCAAGACCTTCGGCGACAAGGACAACCCGCTGCTGGTCTCCGTCCGCTCCGGCGCCGCCGTCAGCATGCCCGGGATGATGGACACGATCCTCAACCTGGGCCTGAACGACGAGTCGGTCGAGGGCCTCGCCCGCGCGACCGGCAACCGCCGGTTCGCCTACGACGCCTACCGCCGCCTCCTCAACATGTTCGGGGACGTCGTCCTCGGCGTCGACCACGAGCACTTCGAGCACGCCTTCGACGAGCTGAAGCACCGCTACCGCGCCCGCCTCGACACCGAGGTGCCGGAGGAGGGCATCGCCGAGCTCTGCGAGCGCTACAAGGACGTGATCAAGGCCCACTCGGCGCAGGACTTCCCGCAGAACCCCTTCAAGCAGCTCGAGCTGGCGATCGAGGCCGTGTTCAAGAGCTGGAACGCCGACCGCGCCATCAGCTACCGCCGCCTCTCCGGGATCGCCGGCCTCCAGGGCACGGCCGTGAACGTGCAGTCCATGGTCTTCGGCAACATGGGGGACGACTCAGGCACCGGCGTCGCCTTCACCCGCGACCCCTCCACCGGGCGCAACGTCTTCTACGGCGAGTTCCTGATCAACGCCCAGGGCGAGGACGTCGTCGCCGGCATCCGCACGCCGCAGCACGTCTCTCAGATGCCCAAGTGGAACAAGAAGGTCTACGACCAGCTCATCAAGATCAAGAGCCGGCTCGAGAAGCACTACCGGGAGATGCAGGACATCGAGTTCACGATCGAGCGCGGCAGGCTCTACATGCTCCAGACGCGCACCGGCAAGCGCACCGGCTTCGCCGCCGTCAAGATCGCCTGCGACATGGTGAAGGAGCGCCTCATCACCGAGAAGGAGGCCATCCTCCGCATCCCGGCGGGCGACCTCACGCAGCTCCTGCTGCCCAGCTTCGATCCCAAGGCCAAATCGATCGCCTCCGTGCTCGCCCGCGGCCTGCCCGCCTCGCCCGGGGCCGCCGTCGGGCGCCCCGCCTTCACCGCCGACGAGGCCGTCGAGCGCGCCCGCGCCGGCGAGGCCGTCATCCTCGTCCGCAAGGAGACCAGCCCCGAGGACGTGGACGGCATGCACTCGGCCGCCGGCATCCTCACGTCCACCGGGGGCATGACCAGCCACGCCGCGGTCGTCGCCCGCGGCTGGGGCAAGTGCTGCGTCGCCGGCGCCGGCGAGGTCGTCATCGACGCCAAGAGCGGCACGCTCAGCGTCAACGGCCAGGTGCTCGGACGCCAGGACCTGCTCTCGATCGACGGCTCCACCGGCGAGGTGATCGCCGGCTCGGTCCCCACGCTCGAGCCCACGCTCTCCGGGGACTTCGCCAAGGTCATGCGCTGGGCCGACAAGTACCGCACGCTCGGCGTCCGCACCAATGCCGACACCCCCGCCGACGCCGAGCGCGCCCGCGAGTTCGGCGCCCAGGGCATCGGCCTCACCCGCACCGAGCACATGTTCTTCGAGGGCGACCGTATCCGCGCGATGCGCGAGATGATCCTCGCCGACTCCATCGAGGCGCGCGAGGCGGCGCTCGAGAAGCTCCTCCCCTACCAGCGCGACGACTTCGTCGGCATCTTCCGCGCCATGAAGGGGCTCCCCGTCACCATCCGCCTCCTCGACCCGCCGCTCCACGAGTTCCTCCCCAACGACGACGCCTCGCAGGAGGAGATGGCCGCCGCCATGCGCGTCCCGGTCGCCAAGATCAAGGCCCGGGTCGCCGCGCTGCACGAGTCCAACCCCATGCTCGGCCACCGCGGGTGCCGGCTCGCCGTCACCTACCCCGAGATCCTGCGCATGCAGGTCCGCGCCATCGTCGAGGCGACCATCGAGTGCGCCGCCGAGCGCGTCAAGGCCATGCCCGAGATCATGGTCCCGCTCGTGGGCACGCGCGACGAGCTCGCCATGCTCCGCGCCCAGATCGAGGAGACGATCGCCGAGGTCAAGGCCGACATGGACTACAAGAGCCGCCTCGACATCAAGATCGGCACGATGATCGAGGTGCCCCGCGCCGCGCTCACCGCCGACCAGATCGCCGAGGTCGCCGACTTCTTCAGCTTCGGCACCAACGACCTCACCCAGCTCACCTTCGGCTACTCCCGCGACGACGTCAACACCTTCCTCCCCGACTACCTCAGCCAGGACCTGCTCCCCGGCGACCCGTTCCAGTCGCTCGACGTCTCCGGCGTCGGGCAGCTCGTCCAGATGGGCACCGAGAAGGGACGCGCCACCAAGCCGGATCTCAAGGTCGGCATCTGCGGCGAGCACGGAGGCGATCCCGCCAGCGTCTTCTTCTGCCACAAGGTCGGCATGGACTACGTCTCCTGCTCCCCCTTCCGCGTCCCCATCGCCCGCCTCGCCGCCGCCCAGGCCGCGATCCGCGACGGCAAGTAACCCACCGCTCAAATCCCCGCGCCCTTGTGCCACTGGCGGCGCGTCCGCCAGTGTTTCTTTTTCTCCCCGCTCTCTCGTCTGCCCCGAGGCCTCTCTTCCAATCAATTCTCTTTCCATCGGGCCATCCAGCGCTCCGAGCAACCCCGTCGGAGGCCAACCGGTATCCTTAGCGGTTTCTGGAGCCGACGAGGAGAGTGAGCCATGAGGGGTTGGGAGCGCGTCGTAGCCGCCGTTGCGGTTGGACTGTCCTTCTCTCGGTCCGCGCTCGCGCAGGAGGAGGCGCCCGCCCCACCTCCCGACGCGGTCGAATCCCTCCGCGCCGAAGCCGCGGCTCTTGCCCCGCTCGTCGAGACCGAGAGCGCAAAGGCGTTCCTCCGCGCCACCGAGGCCCTGCCCCTCCCCGAGCCCCGCACCCTCTACCGCCCCGCCGACCGCTCCGCGGCGTACACCGAGTCCGAGGCCGCGGCCTTCCCCGAGAGCGAGCGCGCCGCGCTCACGCCCCGCGAGTTCGACGCCCGCTTCTACTACTACACCGGCTACGGCTCGCCACTGGTCTACGCTCGTCCGCTCGATCTCGTCGCGCACCTGTGGGAGAGCGGGGCCGCGGCGAGCGATGCTGCACCCGGCTCTACCCCCACCGCCTTCGCCGGCAAGCGCATCCTCGACTTCGGCTATGGGTCGGTCGGCCACCTCCGCCTGCTCGCGAGCCTCGGCGCTGAGTGCGTGGGCGTCGAGGTCGAGCCGGTCTTCCGGGCGCTCTACTCCTTACCGGGCGACCAGGGCGAGATCGCGGGGTTCGACGGCTCGCCCGCCGGACATGTCGAACTCCTGCACGGCCGCTGGCCCGCGGAGGAGTCCATCCGCGCCGGCGTCGGCGAGGGCTTCGACCTCGTCATCTCCAAGAATGTGCTAAAGCGCGGCTACATCCACCCGGCGCGCGAGGTGGACGAGCGCTTCCTCGTCCACCTCGGCGTCAGCGACGAGGAGTTCCTGCGGGCCGCGCACGCCGCCCTCAAGCCCGATGGCCTCTTCCTCATCTACAACATCTCCCCCGCCCAGAACCCTGAGGACCAACCCTATCTCCCCCACGCCGACGGCCAGTCCCCCTTCACGCGCGAGCAGCTCGAACACGCCGGCTTCGAAGTTCTCGAATTCGATCGCGTCGACACGGAAGCCGTCCTCGGGTTCTGGAAAGCCCTCGGCTATGACGGGGGTAAGAGCGAAGAGCAGACGCGCCGCGAGCTCTTCGCCTGGTACACCCTCGCGCGCCGCCCGAAATAGCGTCGGCGCTCTTCAGCGCGGCTCCGGCTGCACGAGCGCCAACTCTGCGCACGAGCCTTGCACCCGCCCGGCAGGCTCGGGCGATGTCCCGAAGTGCGGGCCGCGGCGGATTCATGCACCATCGGCGAGACGCGACTCGCGCTGAACCAGCTCGGCGGCCTCGGCGTGCCCGGCCCGACCAGCGGCCGGCATCGTCGCATCCACAGTGGACGTCGCCATGGAGGATTCTCCTCCGTAGCCGGTTCTCGCCCCCACCGAGCCGGGCGCGGCTCCCCGTCAGGAGCTCACCAGCTCAGTGAGGTCCTCTGCGTGCCACGTGTTCGTGCCGTCGGGCAGCCAGAACAGGTGGATCACGTGCCCGCCTTCGCTCACGCCCGCGATGTGCTGCGAGCCGTCGCTCGCGACTTCGAACGAGAGCGGGCCGACGATCCGCGCCGTGGGCTCGGCCTGCCGCGCGGTGATGGATTCATACGTCCAGCCGCCGGAGCCCGGCGCCCACCAGTACGTCGCGACCTCGTTCTCCGCCGTGCGCCCGACCACCTCGATCGCGCCCCAACGCGTCGCCGCGCCGGTGATCGAGCCGGGGGCGAGAGGAACGCCGCCGGTCTCCGCGGTGAGATCGCTCCATTGCCAGCCGCCGGACCCGGGCGACCACCATACAGCGATCGCGTGGCCGCGCTCGTCGGTGCCGACGACCTGCATGGCGTTCCAGGGCGTGGCTGTGGCGGTGACGTTGCCGACAAGCTTGGGGGCGCCGGTGATGGCCGAGAGGTTGGAGCTCGTCCAGAGCGGCGAGCCGAGCCCGGGGCTCCACCACACGGCGTGCAGGTCGCCGGAATCGTCGATCCCGGCGATGGTCATCGCGCCCCAGGGCGCGATGAATGAGTCCAGATTCGAGGCGAAGGCGGGGGTCGTCAGGCCCCGCTGCGCCAGGTGCTCCGAGAGGGACGCGTAGCCGATGGAGTAGAACGCGCCGCCCTTTGGAATGATCGTCAGGTCATAATCGAAGGCGAGCCGCAGCTCGCCCGCCTCGGTCGTCCCGGCGACGACGACGAAGCCGTTGGGCCGGAAGAACCCTGTCACACCGGACGCGATCTCCGACGCCTCCAAAGACTCGTAGCGACCCGCGCCGAGGATCTGGAGTCCCGCCGGGCCGCTGAAGACCAAGGCCTGCCCGCCGGCGGGATGGCTCATAAGGTCGCCGGCGAAGTAGCCTGCGCCGGCGCTCCCGCTGTGGCCCAACGACCAGTCTTCAAGCGCGCCGCGCGAGATCGTCAGTCTGCGGCCGCGACGTGCCCAGGTCTCCACGGTCACGCCGTCGCTCTCGCCCCAGACATGCGCCGGCGCGCCGCCGAGGGCGATCACCGCGTCGGCGGGGTCGATCGCGCGGAACCAGCCGGCCCGGCCATCGTGGACGAGGCCCGACTCGGTGATCGTCGCCGCCGGGGCGATGGGGCGTTCGTCCTGCTCCAGCAGCGTGATCGGCTTGAACGGCGAGCTCGCGCTCAGAAAGGTGTGTATCGCCGACCCTCCGGGGCCCCGGTTGATCTGGGTCACGAGGCGCACGCCGTCCGCGGCCCGCCCCGCGGGCGCCCAGGCCGAGCCGAACTGGTCGTCGTGGTCGCCGTCACCATACCCCGTCCACTCCGTGTCGCCGTCGCGCCACAGGATCAGCCGGTCGTCCTGCTTAGCCATGATCGTCCCGTCGTCGTTCACCGACGCGACCTGCGTCAGGTCGGTGAGCTCCAGCACGCCGGTCTGCGGGGACCAGAGCATCGGCCGGATCTCGGACTCGGACAGGGCGCGGTAGCCGATGACCGTGTCGCCCGCGTTGGTGTCGATGAGCAGCTCGCCGTAGTGCAGGTGCTCCCAGACGTGCTGCCCGTGCGCGAGCGCCGGGTCGGCCTGCCACAGGCTCGACACGACCTGGTCGCGCACGATCCACAACCGCACGAAATCGGTCTCGGGCACGGGCGTCAGCACGAGCACGGCGCCGCTGTCGGTCAGGGCGGCCGGCGACGCGCTCGCGAGGTCCAGCCCGCTCTCACCGCTGAGTTCCTGCTCGTCGAGATAGGCGCGGATCGTGGGGTCGTCGATGTGCGTGGTCAGCACGCGCTCCCGATCCCCGGCGGAGTCGGCCGCGAGGACGAGCCCGTCGCTATTGATCGCGTGCACGGAAAGGTCCGACAGGCCGTCGAGCTCCCGCAGGTAGCGAAGCTCGCCGTCGATGATGAGGTAGGGCTCGTCGGGATCGGTCGGGTCGGCCGCGGCCTCGGACCACATGTATCGCCCGTTCTCGCTGACGCCCGCGACATCGTCGGGCGTGCCGTATTCGGCTTGGTAGCCCGGCAGCATCTCGACGCCTACCCACTCATAGTACGTCGTGCTGAGAACGATGCGCGCCTCGAGCTGCTCGGGCGCGTGCGGCTCGGGTGCGATATGTGTGCTCCGCCTGCGCCTCATGTCGCTTCCTTTCAGCCGAGGGCCAGCTCGGTCAGGTTCTCCGCGCGCCAGAGGTCCTGCCCGTCGAGTAGCCAGTAGAGATGGATCACCGCGCCCTCGGCGCTGATTCCGGAGATGTGCTGCGAGCCGTCGGGCCCGATGGAGATGGACGCGGGGCCCACGATGCGCGGCGTGCCGGGCGCGAGCTCGGAAGTGATGGACTCGAACGTCCAGCCGCCGGAGCCGGGCGCCCACCAGTAGGCCGCGACCTCGTCGGCGGCCGTGCGCCCGACGAGCTCGATGGCGCCCCAGGGCGTCGCCGCGCTGGAGAGCGTGCCGGCCTCGAGCGGCGTGCCGGCGGTGAGGGTGGTGAGGTCGGTGGATTGCCAGCCGGTCTGGCGGGTCCACCAGATGGCGATGGCGTGGCCGCGGGCATCGGTGCCGAAGATCTGCATCGCGCCCCAGGGCGTAGCGCTCGCGGCGAGGTTGCCGACGAGCATCGGCGCCCCCGCCGCGGCGGTGATGTCGCTGACCATCCAGCCAAGTCCGCGCCTGGCGGGCGACCACCAGACGCTCTGCACTCGCCCGGCCTCGTCGAGGCCGGCGATATTCATCGCACCCCAAGGCGAGGCGAAGCCGGCGAGAGCGCCGGCGAAGCGGGGCGTTCGGATGCCGCGGGCGAGGAGGTGCCGGGTGAGCGAGGCGGAGCCCCAATCCGGGTCGGCCCTGCCGGTCTGGAAGCCGAGATAGAGCGAACCGTCGTCGCCGAGGCCGGCGATGTGAGCGCGCCCGTCGCTGGCGAGAAATGCCGTGAATGCGCGGCGCATATAGAACCGGCGCAGGCCCCCTTCGTTGGTGGAGAAGAGACCGCCGGTATCGTCGCTCCAGCGGAGCACCTGCGCACCGTCACCTCCTGCCTGTACCACGATCCGGAGCCCGCCGTCGCCGGGATCGATATACGCCGCGACCAGCCCTCGCTCGCGCGTCTCGTCGCGGTCCGATTGAGGGTCGAGGTCCCACCGCACCTCGGGGCCGCTCCGCTCGAATGCCATGGGCGCGCCGTGCCCGCCATAGAGCGCGGCGAGTGTTCGATCGCGATCGCGGATCACGACGACTTCATCGCCCGGGATCGCGGCCATGAGCTCCGCGCGACTGAGAGGATCGAGGATGATCGAGTCGCCCACCATCCGCCCGCTCTCGGTCACGTCGGTGTCGAACGAGGTGGATGTACCGCCGGTCAGGATGCGCTCGTGGATCTCGGTGGCCGCGTCGTCGATCACCATCAGCTTGTGGTAGACGGTCTGAAACGTCTCAGTGCTGAGGACGAGGGCGCGCCCGGCGCCGTCGAGGCCGATCGGCGTGAACTCCTGGAACGACGATTCGGCCAGCCCCAGCGACCGCTGCTCGCCGGACTGCCAGAGGACGACGGCCTCGTCGTCTTCCGCGAGCACCTGCGCCGCGTCGTTCAGCGCGAAGACCCGATCCAATCCGAGCGTGCGCACGCCGTGGCCCGGCGCCCACAGGACCGCCTGGTGATCTTCGCCCCCGGCGGTGCGGTAGCCGATGACCTGATTGCGCGAGTTGATATCGACGAAGTGGGCGAGGCCGGGCTCGTGGGTCCAGAGTTGCCGCACCCTGCCATCAATCAGGATCCAGACAGCGCCCTCCACCTTGTGCGACCGGGTCGCGAAGACGATCGCCCCGGCGTCGCTGATGGCGAGGGGGTCGTACGCCGCGGCGTTGAAGTCGGGCGGCGCGTCGGTGATGAGCGATTCGATGGGGACGCGCTCGCCGCCGGCTTCGATGTCGTAGAGGAAGGCCGTCCCGTCGGCCTCCTCACCGACGGCGGCCCCTTCGCTGTTGATGTCGAGGACGCGGACGCCCGCGAGAGCGGGGATGTCGCCGATGTGACGGACCTCGTCGCGGACGACGATGAACCGGGCCGCGTCGCCGGGGTTATCGCCCCGCGCCATGCCGAGCGACCAGAGATACTCGCCGTTCTCGCTCGAGCCGGCGATGGTCATGTCGTTGCCGTCGTTGGGATCGAAGCCGGGGAGGCTGCTGACCTCGATCGAGGCGTAGTACGCGATGCTGAGGAGCGACCGGGCTTCGAGCGGCTCGAAGTCGGGCGCGGGCGGGCGCTCGGCTGCTGATCTCGTGCTCATCCGATGCTCCTTCGCGTCGGGATTCGCCGGGCGCGGGCGCCGTCGGATCGCGCGGGTTCCGGTCGGCCCGCGCCGTCCCGAGGAGCCCGGTGATGTGCCGCGGCAGTACGCGCGGTGTGCGGATCGCCGGCACGGGGCATGCGCCGATTCACCGATTCTCCACGGCGCCGAGCGTCCGCGAATCTCGATCCGGTCACGTTGTACTCCTCCAGTCCGCGGGCGCGTCCCCTGCCCGGCCCCGCCTCGGCCGGCGGGGCTGCCGGGAGCGGGGGCTTCTGTGGCAGTATACCGGATCGGCGGGGGAGCACAAGAGGGGAGAAGCCGCGAGAAGAAAGGGGGCAAGCTCGGCTGCGGAGCCGAGCAGATCCATGAGCAGGGCACCGGCGGACACGCCGCCGCTGGCACGGGAGAGGCGGAAGGATTCAGGGCATGAGCAGCGCGGCGGTCTGGGCAATCCTTGCGTTCAGCGCGATCGAGGCGGCGGTCGCGCTGGCCGTGGTGCGCGCCTTGGTTCGGGGCGTCTGGCGGCCGCTGGAGGACGCGTACCCGGCGCGGGCGCCGGCCGGAGGGGCGGTGCGGAAACCGTTTCAGTCGTACCGCTTCGGGATCCTCAATCTAGGCTCCAGCGTGCATACGACGGTGGACGCGGAGCACCTGCACCTGGAGCCGGTCCGGTTCGTGCGCTGGCTCGGCGTGACGCCGGTGAGCGTTCCGTGGGACGCCGTGCGACCCGTGCGCATGCGGGGCAGGCGGTGCGCCGACGTGGATATCGGAGGCCAGATGATCACAGGGCCCCGGTGGGCGCTGGAGCTGGTATTTGCAGGTCGCGAGGGGGAATGAGGGCCTGCGCGACGCGGAATTCGCGCACTGAGGGTGGAACGCTGGATCTCGGAATCCGAATCTCGGATTCCCAAGACTCAAGACTCAAGACTCAAGACTCAACGCCCGTTCAGCATCCCCCGGTCCACAGGTTGAGGAACGTGATCACGTCCACGGTGTTGATGACGCCGTTGCTGTCGTAGTCGGCCAGGCGATCCTCGGCGTTCCAGAGGTTGAGGAAGGTGATGAAGTCGATGGTGTTGACGGCGCCGTCGCCGCTTGTGTCGGCGGGGCAGGGGACGAGCTCGACGCGGAGGCCGAAGTCGGCGTCCGGGTCGGTGTTGTCGTAGAAGAGGCTGTCGGACGGCGTGACGAAGAGAAACTCCGCGCCGGCCGGGACGCGGACAATGACGTACCCGAACGAGGCGTGGTGGGAGATCAGGAAGTCCTCGGCGATGTCGGTCGGGAGATTGCCGCGCCAGGTATTGGCGGTCTGAAACTCGAACCCGACGTCGATCGCGTCGGGGACACGCTCCTGGTTCGCGCTCGGGAGGAGGGTCGATGTCGAGCTGAAAACCCCTACCAGGCTCTCGAAGGTGTCGCCGTCGGGGCCGTTGTCGAAATCACCGACGGACTGGAGGCGGATGTAGTCGCCGGGAACGGCGCCGAGAGCCGCCAGGGCCAACGGGGAAGCCGCGAGCGCGGGATCGTCGTTGAGGCGGAGGTAGGTGGCACGGGCGTCCAGGGGCACGTCGGCCGCGAGGGCCTGCCCGGAGACGGCCGCGGCGAAGAGGACGGGGGAGAGGCTCGGGCGCATGGTTCGCTCCTCGGCGAGTGGGGTTTGCTCGCGTTGGAATGCGAGATCGGCGCGGGGGCGGTGCCGAGATCCCACGGGATTTCGGGGCAAGCCGCGGAGCGGGCGGCGCCGGGCGCGGGGGTCAGCCCTCTTCGAGGGTTTTTTTCCGGCGCAGGACGTGGTGGTAGTGCTGGGCGAAGCGGTGGGCCTCGTCGCGGATCGCCTGGCAGAGGCGGAGGCCGGGGTTCTCGCGCCCGAGGCGGATCGGCTCGGCCCGCTCCTGCACGTAGATCAGCTCCTCCTTTTTAGCGAGGCTGATCACCATGGGCGGGCGGATATCGAGCTGCTGGAACGCCTCGAGGGCGGCGTGGAGCTGGCCGAGCCCGCCGTCGATGAGGACGACGTCCGGGTAGAGCTCGTGCCCCTCTCCGGCCTCGCGGTAGCGGCGGCTGACGACCTCGCGGATGCTGGAGTAGTCGTCGTTGCCGCCGTCGACGGAGCGGATGCGGTAGCGGCGGTACTCGTTCTTGAAGGGCTTGCCGTCGATGAAGCAGACTTTGCTGCCGACGGTCTCGCCGCCGGCGAGGTGGGCGATGTCGATGGCCTCGATGCAGCGGATGGGCTGGTCGAGGCCGAGGGTCCGCTGGAGGGACCTGAGCGCCTTCTGGGGGTCGATGTACCCGATCTCGGTCTCCGGCTGCCAGCCCTCGGCGCGGGTGGATCGCTCGTCGAGCTTGTCGATCGCGCGGATCTGGTCGCGCAGAGCGGCGGCGCGCTCAAACTTGAGCTCCTTGGCGGCCTGCTGCATCTCGTCGCGCATCTCGCGCAGGACGACCGAGCGCTTGGAGCCGAGGAAGCGGACGAAGTGCTCGACGTCGTCGCGGTAGGCCTCCCTGGAGACCTTCTCGGCGCAGGGGGCGGTGCACTGGCCAATGGCGTAGAGCAGGCACGGGCGGAAATGCCGGTTCTTGGGGTCGCCCTCGACGATGTCGAGCTTGCAGGTACGGAACTTGAAGACGCGCTGGAGGAGCTGCACGGCCTCGCGCAGGGCGCCGGCGTTGACGAACGGGCCGAAGATCTTCGCGCCCTTCATCTCGGGCGCGACCTCGCCGCCCTCTTCCAGGCCCTGCGGGTTGCGGGTGACGAAGACGCGGGGGAAGTCCTCGCGCTGGGTGACGACGAGGTAGGGGAAGGTCTTGTCGTCGGTCAGGCGAACGTTGAAGCGGGGCTTGATGTCCTTGATGAGGCGGTTCTCGGTGAGCAGGGCCTCCCACTCGCCCTCGCAGGTGAGGGTCTCGAAGTCATGCACGAAGTCGAGCAGGGGCTGCTTGTGGATCCCGAGGTCGGCGGACGGGACGAAGTAGCTGGAGACCCGGTCGGGGAGGCGGGCGGCCTTACCGACGTAGACGACCACGCCCTTGTGGTCCTTCATCAGGTAGACGCCCGGGCGGTCGGGCAGCTCGCGGGCCTTGCGCGAGAGGCGCGCAAGGCGGTCCTCGCGCGGCTCGGAGCCCCACGCGGGGGGCGCATCGGACGGCGCGATGCCGTCGGCATCGGCGGCCTGTGGGATGGGGTCGTCGGGCACGAAGAACTGTAGGGGGGAGGCCCGGAAGGCCGAGGCAGAGGCGGAGCGGGGGGATGAGAGTCGCGGGTCAGGAGAGCGAACGGCCGCAGGCGTCGCAGAAGTTGGCGTCAGGGTCGTTCGAGGCGCTGCAGGAGTGGCAGGTGCGGGAGAGCGCCGCGCCGCACGAATCGCAGAAGCGGGCGTCGGGGTCGTTGGCGCCGGCGCAGGATGGGCACGCGCGCGCCGTCGCGGCAAGGCCGCTGCGGAGGGCGGCTGCGACGGCCTTCGCCGCGGGCGCCGTCTCGCCGGCGAGGTAGTTGAGCGTGTCGGCCGCGACGGGGGCGTGCTCCTGCGCGGCGTAGCGGGCGACGGCGGCCATATACCCGGCGTTGGTCAGCACAAACCCGACGAAGAAGAGAGGCATGCCGAGGAAGAACATCCAGAAGAAGCGGGGCGAGCGGTCGAAACTCCCGAAGGCGAGGAAGAAATCCACGAGCGCTGCCGCGATACAGGCGACGCCCGCGAGGAGGATCGCCGGACCGAGAACGCGGAACACGCGTCGAAGCTTGTGGTGGCCGGGGTTGATCTGCTCTAGGTCGTCCCTCATGCGATCATAGTAGCGGAAAGAGCCCCGGGTCGGTGAGGACGGATGACCCTCCGGCGTGCTCGGGCACGCGGCCGGGCGCGCATCCGCTCACGCGGCCTCCGGCCAGACGACCTGGGCGCACTCGGCGCGTCCGGAGGGCGAGCCGTAGACGACGGCCCACTGGGTCGCCATCGGGGGGAAGACGGCCTCGCGCCACTTGTGGGAGTACGCGGCGTCGAAGCGGCGGTCGATCTCGTCGAGGGCCTCCTGGAAGCCGGTGGCGGAGTCGTTGACGCCGAAGTACTCGCCGGGCTTCATCGCATGCGTGCGGAGGCCGAGGCAGAGCGGCTGGCCGCCGGAGCACTCGTCCTTCCAGATCGCGACCTCGACCACGTCGGACCAGTGGAGGCGCCACACCTCGCGCCCGCCGAAGCTCACGGCGACCTCCTCGCCGTCGAGCAGGATGCGCGGGTTGAAGTCGCTGAGGTTGAGTGATTGCGGTTCCATGGTTCGTGCGCTGACGCGTTGCCCTCCCTGGCTTGCTCGGTTACGCCACCGGCCTCTTGGACTTGGGGTTGAGCATGACGGCGATGACCATCGCCGCGAGGGTCCAGCCCACGAGCACCTCGCCCAGCGACATGGCGGTGCGGTGCGCCGAGAACTCGGCCCAGCCGCCGCCGGGGATGCCCATGCCGAGCCCGACCATCGCGCCGAGGAGGACGCCGAAGAGCACACGCTCGGCGAACGGGCGGCGCGGGCCGCCGAACCATGCGATGAGCACGGCCGCGACCGTGGCCGCGGCGCAGGCGATGCCGAGGTTCTTGGCCAGCGCTCGCAGGTCGAACGAGGGCGCCGGGGGCGCGGCCTGCTGGAACTCGACCTGTCGCGGCGCCGCGCTGGCCGCCGCGGGACCAAAGGGCAGTTGGAATCCGGTGTGCGCGGCTCTGGCGCGGAGCGACTCCACCGTTGCGGCGGCGCGGGCGGAGGCGGGGGCCGGCCCGTCCGCGGGCCCGACGGCGCTGAAGACCACGCTCCAGAGCATGAGAACGAGCCCACCGACCAGCCCAGCGCCGATGAGACGGACCATGACTGCCTCCTCGTAGACCCCCACCCGGCTCCGCTCACCACAGAGTGTGGGAAATGCGCCGGTCAATTGCCCCGTCTTCCCAGGTTCGCCCAGCGCGCCGGGGGTTGCCTGATCGGCATGGAGCGCGCAGGGGGCGCAGCTTGCATCTCCTGGAGTGAGTGCGCGTAGGTCCGATGGGACCTATAGGACCTATGGAGCGGTGCTTCAGAGCTCCGCCAGCGCGAGGCGGCACATGAGCTCGACCCCGGTGGGGATGGCCTCGTCGTTGAAATCGAACTCGGCCTGGTGGAGCTTGGGTGTGGTGGCCGGGTCCTGGCCCGGGGGCAGCAGGCCGAGCATGTAGAAGCATGCGGGGACGTGGCGGCCGTAGTAGCTGAAGTCCTCGCCGCCGAGCGAGGGGTGCTCCACCACCGACACGCGCCGCTCGCCCAGCGCCTCCCTCGCCACGGCGAAGAAGTGCTCGGTGAGCCCTGCGTCGTTGCTGGTGACGGGGTAGCCGTCCTCCCAATCGATCTCGGCGCGGCAGCCGAACGCAGCGGCCGTCTGCTCGACAATGGCGAAGAGACGCTCGCGGGCGAGCCGCCGCGTCTCGACGCGCAGCGTGCGGACCGTGCCGACGAGCTCGACCGAGCTGGGGATCACGTTGCTCACCGTCCCGCCGGCGATTCGCCCCACGGTGACAACCACCGCGTCCGTCGGGCCTACATTGCGCGAAGCGATGCTCTGGAGGGCGGTGACAATGTGGGCCGCCGCGATGATGGGGTCGGCCGCGAGGTGCGGATAGGCCGCGTGGCCGCCGATTCCGCGGACCCGGACCACAAAATCGTCGGTCGCCGCGAGGAGCGGTCCCGGGCGTGTCGCCACCGTGCCGAGCGGAACATTCGGCCAGCCGTGGAGGCCGAAGATGCGCCCGATTGGCGGGCCGAGGCCGCCGCCTTCGTCGCCAAGGAGGCAGCCCTCGTCGCACATCCGCTCGCCTCCGGCGCCGCCCTCTTCGGCGGGCTGGAAGATAAAGGTGACGGGGTTGGGGCGGTGGTCGAGCTTGGAGAGGACACGTGCGGCCCCGAGGAGGATGGCGGTGTGCCCGTCATGGCCGCAGGCGTGCATGACGCCAGGGTTCTCCGAGGAGTACAGCCGTCCGGAGCGCTCGGCGATGGGGAGGGCGTCCATGTCGGCGCGGAGGGCCACGGCGGAGGCGCGGCGCTCCGAGCCGTGTGGGCGCACGGCTGGGACGGCCCTGCCACCAGTCCCAGAGCCGCCGGTTGCGGGCAGATGGGCGACGACACCGGTGCCCTTGGCGAGGCCGGCCTTATACGCGATGCCCAGCTTCTCCAGCTCCTCACAGACACGGGCGCTCGTGCGGTGCTCTTCGTACGAGAGCTCAGGGTGGCGGTGGAGGTCGTGCCGGAAGGCCACGAGCTCGGGGAGCTCGAGCGCGACCGCGTCGGTCAGGGAGGCGGTTTCGATCATGGGCGGATGGTAGGTGGCGGGGTGCGGAGCGGATGAGCCCGGGCGCTCCGCCGCCGCGCTACGCCGCGGCCGCGTGCAGACGCTCCGCGGCGGAGTGCATGCGTCGGCGGATCTCGTCG
>Ga0196977_1000670_pt1 | contig 16482 bp, 12 predicted proteins | sample S3v_1013CmetaG_FD_148634 | JGI IMG/M metagenome (GOLD analysis project Ga0196977, IMG submission 148634) | Soil microbial communities from Anza Borrego desert, Southern California, United States - S3+v_10-13C | ecosystem: Environmental > Terrestrial > Soil > Desert | place: USA: California...
GCGGGAAGGATCGGCTTCGGCGGCCTCCATCAGCATGAAGTCTACGGCCCCGCCGACGTTGGTGCGCACGATGAAGCGATCGTTCCAGTGCTCCAGCTCGTAGCGGACGCCGGTTTCGCGCGGCTGGGCCACCTTGGGCTCGGCCTCCGGATCCGACGAGGGGATCAGCAGGGCCTCGGAGGTCTCGTGGTCGCCGGCGCCGATGATGATCCACTTCTGCGAGCCGGACAGACCAACGCTGAGGAAGAAGCCCGGATCGGCCTCGTGGTAGACGAGTTCGTCGCGACCGCCGGTCGCGGGGCGGCGGAAGACCTTCGCCGGTCGGCCGTTCTCGTCGCGCCAAATCCAGAACAAAAACCGCGAACAAGCCGAGAAGGTAAAGTCGCCGGTTGAGCTCGTGACGGCGCTTTCGAGCGTGTATCCAGTCTCCAGGTTTTTCACCCGGATGGAATAGTACTCCGACCCCTGGTCGTCTTCGGCCCAGGCCCAGAGCCGGTGGTCGGGGCTGTGACCGACGGCCGAGACCTGGAAGTAGGCCTTGCCCCTGGCCATGGCGTCGACGTCGAGCAGGACCTGCTCGTCGCCGGCCAGGTCGCGCGGCTTGCGCGCGAACACCGGGTGCTGGGCCCCCATCTCGTAGCGGCTGTAGTAGGCCCACCGTCCGTCGGGCGCCGGGACGGAGGCGTCGTCTTCCTTGATGCGCCCCTTCATCTCTTCGAACATCTGCTGCTGCAGCGCCTCGGTCGGCGCCAGCAGGGCCTTGGTGTAGGCGTTCTCGAGGTCGAGGTGGGCGCGGATGTCCGGGCGCAGCACCGAGGGGTCGCGCATCACCGCCTGCCAGTTCTCGTCCTTCATCCAGGCGTAGTCGTCGGTGCGCGTGCGCCCGACCTGTTCGATGACCTTGGGGATGCGGGCGGCGGTCGGCGGAGACGGGAGGGTCATGGGCGCGTTCATGAACGGGCCGCCGGGCCCGTTCAAGCCTCGATACGACCCTCCCTGTCCGGTCAGGCGGCGGCGCAGGCGTCCTGCGGCTGCGGGTGGCCGCCATCGGCCTTCGCGTCGCCCGAGCCTTCGGTCGCGACCAGCTGGCGTTCGGGGGCGGCCGGCGCCTGGGCGGCGACGGGTTCGGCCGGCTTGGCGGCGCCGAGGCCCTCGGAGGCCGGCTTGGCGACCGCGGTCTGGATGCAGCCGGCGGGCTCCTTCTTGGGCGCGGCGTCGGCGGCGGGCGCGGCGGGAGCAGCCGCGGCCGTGGAGGCGAGCGCGGTCACGGCGGCCGCGAGGGCCAAGCCGGCAAAGGTTTTCATTTTCGGGAGTTCCTGTGGATCCGCACCCTGGACCCATTCGGCCCGCACAGCAATGACACACTTGGACGCCTAAGGCGTGCGCGACCTTGCGGCGGCCGAGCTTGGCGTCTTCTATGCGCCCGCAGTCGCGTACGAGGGGACCATGGAGCCCGATCTGACGATCGAGCTGATCAACGCCACGGTGCAGATCGAGCAGCCGTCCGCCGACGGTCGGCGCACCGTCGGCACCGGTTTCCTGGTCGATGCGCCGACCCCGGACGGTCGCCCGCGCACCGTGCTGGTCACCGCCGCCCACGTGTTCGAGCAGATGCCGGCCCCCGACGTGCAGGTCGGTTGGCGCTTCCAGGCCGGCGACGGCGCCTGGCGCTATAACCCGCGTCCAATGACCATCCGCGTCGCCGGCCGGCCGGCCTACACCCGCCATCCGACGCTCGACATCGCGGTGATGGCCGTCGCCGCGCCGGACGCGATGGCGCGCAACGCCATCCCCCTCTCCTGGCTCGCCGACGAGCGGTCGTTCACCGACTGGGGCGTGGGGCCGGGCGACGAGATGATGACGGTGGGTTATCCGCTGGGGCAATCGTCCAACCGGGCCGGCTTCCCGATCCTGCGCACCGGGCGGGTCGCCTCCTGGCCCCTGACGCCGTTCGAGCACTATCCGACCATGCTCCTCGACATCACCGTGCTGGGCGGCAATTCCGGCGGGCCGGTGTTCATGGCCAGCTACGGCCGCCGGCGGCCCGGCACCGAACAGTCCTCGGGCGCCTTCATCGTGGGCGTGCTGACCAAGCAGCTGGAGCTGGAGATCGGCGTGGTCACCCACGCGGTCTATGTGCGCGAGGCGATCAGCCTGCTCGACGGGCCGGGCCTACTGGCCGCGCCGCCGGGCCCCAACAGCGACTAGCTGGCGAGGGCGTCGGCCGACAGCGCCTCCAGCGCCTCCGCGCCCATCGCCACCGCCCGCGCATGGCCGGGCGCCTGCGGCAACACGGCCGAGGCGTAGACCCGGAGCAACTCGATCTTGCCGTTCAGGAAGTCCGGGTCGCCCCTGCCCTCGGCCAGGCGCCGGACGGCGCCGATGGCGCCGCGCGCCAGCATCAGCCCACCGGCCAGGTCGCCCATCAGCTTCAGATAGGCCGCCGAGCCGGCCAGCACGTCGGCGGGGGCGGAGGCCTTGCGCTCGACCAGCCAGTCGGTGGCCATGCGCGCCGCCGTGGCGGCGGCGTGCAGGGCGGCGTGGCATTCGACCAGCCTCGGGTCCCTGGCCAGCTTGAGAATGTCGCCGGCCTTCGAGGCGTCGTCGATCAGGGCGCGCGCCGCCTCGCCGCCGTCGGCGAGCTTGCGGCCGGTCAGGTCCTGCGCCTGGATGCCGTTGGTGCCCTCGTAGATCGGGGCGATGCGGGCGTCGCGGTAGTGCTGGGCAGCGCCGGTCTCCTCGATGAAGCCCATGCCGCCGTGCACCTGCACCCCGATGGAGGCGACCTCGCAGCCGAGGTCGGTGGACCAGGCCTTGGCGATCGGCACCATCAGGGCTTCGTAGGCCTCCAGCCGCTTCTTTTCGGCCGCGTCGGTCGCCTTGCCGGCCAGGTCGGCGGCCACGGCGGTGGACAGGCAGATGCCCCGGGCGGCTTCGATCCTGGCCTTGCAGTAGGCCAGCATGCGGCGCACGTCGGGGTGGTCGAAGATCGGGGCCGAGGCCTCGCCGGTCCAGGCCGAACGGCCTTGCCGGCGCTCGAGCGCGTACCCCAGGGCCTGCTGGAAGGCGCGCTCGGCGATGGCCACGCCCTCGACGCCGACGGCCAGGCGGGCGGCGTTCATCATGATGAACATGTGGGCGAGGCCCTGGTTCGGCTGGCCGACCAGCTCGGCGGTCGCGCCCTCGTAGGCCATGACGCAGGTCGGCGAGGCGTGGATGCCGAGCTTGTGCTCCACCCCGACGGGACGGAAGGCGTTGCGGTCCCCCAGCGATCCGTCGTCCTTCACGAGGAACTTCGGGGCCAGGAACAGCGAGATACCCTTGGACCCCGGCGGGGCGTTCGGCAGGCGGGCGAGCACCAGGTGGACGATGTTGTCGGTGGCGTCGTGGTCGCCCCAGGTGATGAAGATCTTCTGGCCCGACAGCGCATAGGTCCCGTCGCCGTTCGGCGTGGCGGTGGCGCGCAGCGTGCCGAGGTCGGAGCCCGACTGCGGCTCGGTCAACACCATGGCCCCGGTCCATTCGCCGCTGACCAGCTTCGAGAGGTAAACTTCCTTCTGCCGCTCGGTCCCCACCGCCTGAAGCGCCTCGATCGAGGCCAGGGACAGCATGGGACAGAGGCCGAACGCCATGTTGGCGGCGTGGAAGCACTCGTAGGAAGCCAGCTCCAGCGCCTTGGGCAATGCTGATCCGCCGTGGGCATGGTCGGCAGAGAGGCCGGTCCAGCCGCCGGCGGCGAACTGGCGGTAGGCGTCGGCGAACCCAGGCGCGGCGGTGACCGCGCCGTTGGCGTACTTCGCCCCCGACCGGTCGCCCTCGCGATTCAGCGGGGCCAGCACCTCGTCGGCGAACTGGCCGGCGGCGCCCAGGATCGCCTCCATGGTCTCCAGGTCGAAGTCCGGAAAAGCGCCGACGAGACGCTCGGCGCCGGCGGCCTCCACGAGCGAGAAGGCGAGATCGCGGACGGGGGCGCGGAAGGTCATGGGCGGAACTCCGGTCGGTCAGCAACGCTGCTAGGCAGCGGAAGCCAGCGTGCAAGGCCCTTGATCGTGCCGGGCTTCCCCGAAGCTGTGCCGCGGCGTAAGCAGGGGGCGCCCGGCCATGGGAGACCCAAGCATGGCGACGACCCGCGAGACCTACTCACCCTTCACCCTGACCCTGCACTGGGTGACCGCCGCCCTTGTGCTGACCCAGCCGCTGCTGGTCTGGCTTTCCGAGGAGATGTCGCGCGAGGACAAGAGCCAGTGGATCGGCGTCCACAAGTCGATCGGCGCCACCCTGCTGATCCTGACCCTGATCCGGCTGTCCTCGCGGCTGGCCGGCAACAAGGCCATCCCCCTGCCCGAGTCGACGCCGGACTGGCAGAAGCTGTTCGCCCGAGCCACGCACGTGCTGTTCTACGTGCTGCTGATCGCCATGCCGCTGGTCGGCTGGGCCGGCTCCACCGCCTTCGGCCGCGAGGTCGTCTGGTTCGGCCTGTTCCAGCTGCCGCCCCTGCCCTTCGTGCCGGAGGATCGCGAGTTCGGCGGCTCCCTGATGGGCCTGCACAAGTACGCGGGCTACACCCTGGTGACCCTGGTGGTGCTGCACATCCTGGGCGGGCTGACGCACTACTTCGTCAACAAGGACAACGTGCTGCAGCGCATGTTGCCGTTCCTGCCGCGCCGCGATCAGGCGATCGAGCCAGCCCGCCACGAGGTCGTGTGAGCGACCCGGTCGTCGAAGCCGTCCGGGCGCTCCGCGCCGGCGACCTGGTGCTGTTTCCGACCGAGACGGTCTACGGCCTTGCGGCCGACGCCGCGGACCCCGACGCCGTGGCGGCCATCTTCGAGGCCAAGGGAAGACCTCGCTTCAACCCGCTGATTTCGCATGTTTTTGATCGAGAGGCCGCCGAGCAGATCGCGCATTTCGACGACCGCGCCCGCGCCCTGGCGGACGCCTTCTGGCCGGGGCCCCTGACGCTGGTCCTGCCGCTGAAGGATGCCGCGGCGGTGTGCGACCTGGCCCGCGCCGGGCTGGAGACCGTGGCTGTCCGCGCGCCCTCGCACCCCCTCGCCCGCGCCGTGCTGGAGACCTTCGGCGGGCCGGTCGTGGCGCCCTCGGCCAACCGCTCGGGCCGCCCGAGTCCGACCCGCTTCGCCGACGCGGTGGAGGAGACGGGCGCCGCGACCGCGGTCCAGCTCGACGGCGGCGACTGCGACGTGGGGCTGGAGTCGACCGTCGTGGCCGTTCTTGAGGACGTCCGCCTGCTCCGCCCCGGCGCCGTCACGCGAGCCGAGTTGGAGGCGGTCGTCGGTCCGCTGGCCGACGCCGAGGCCGACGCGAAGCGGTCGCCGGGGCGCCTCGCGGCGCACTACGCCCCCGACGCGCCGGTGCGGATCGACGCCGCCGACGCGCGGCCCGGCGAGGTCTTCATCGGGTTCGGCGCCATCGACGCGGGCGGGCTGAACCTCAGCCCCTCCGGCGACCTGCGCGAGGCTGCGGCCAATCTTTTCAGGATGTTGCGTGACGCCGATTGCACGCAGCCTGAAGCCATCGCGGTGGCGCCCGTGCCGCACGAGGGGCTGGGCGAGGCGATCAACGACCGGCTGCGGCGCGCCGCGGGCCACGTCGGCTGATCAGACGTCCTCGACCTCTATGCCGGCGGCGCGGAGGATGTCGGCGGCGGGCTTGAGCTTCTTGCCGTAGCGCTTCCAGCGCCCGAGCGCCGACGAATAGATCGGCTTGCGGACCTGCACCGCCGATGCGGTCGCCACCACCCCGGCGTGCTCGTGGAAGTTCAGGACAGCCGCATCGAAGCCAAGGCCCGCGAAGGCGAGCAGCTCGCGGGTCTGGACCTCCTGGTCGGCGACGAGGGCCTCATAGGACTGTTCCCGGTACCGGTCGGCCGGCAGGTTGTCGCGCCAGAAGTCGGCCAGGCCGTGGAAGCGGACGTAGTGCCGGGCCGCGTGCTCCAGATCGTAGACCGACGGATAGACGTGCGGCGAGGCGAAGAACATCATCCGGAAGAAGCTGATCACGCTGTCCATCGGATCGCGGCGCACGCAGACGATGCGCGCGTTGGGCAGGGCCCGATGGATCAGGCCCGCGTAGAGCATGTTGATCGGCGTCTTGTCGGTGAAACGCGGCGTCCGGCCCGCGACCGGCCGGGTCGATTCCACATAGGCGCGGCCGTACTCGCCGAGGTCGGCGTTGGCCATGCCGTCGAAATTGGCCGCATCCATCAACGGCCGCTGGGCCCCGCCCGAGAAGTGCTTGGTGAGCGCCGGCAGGATGCCGAGCTCGCCGCCGGCGGTGACGTCGGGATGCGCCGCCAGGATCGATTCCACCAGGGTGGTGCCGGTGCGCGGCAGGCCGACCACGAAGATCGGCTCATCCGAGGGATAACCCCCTCCCCGCCCGTGCTTCAGCGTGTCGGCGGCGGCGGCGAACAGGGCTTCGTCATGCTCGTCCGAGAACGCGGCCCGCGCGCGGCGCGCGGCCTTGGCCTTCACCAGCCAGTCGAAGGCGGCTTCGTAGTCGCCGAGGTCTTCGTAGGTCTTGGCCAGGGCATGGCCGGCGTGCAGCGTGCGCGATCCGTCCGGATCGGTGCCGTCCTCGAACAGGCGCGTCAGGGCCTCGATGTGGTTGGCGGCGACGGTCTGCCTTTCCAGGTCAACCAGGGTGTACCAGGCCGGGAAGTGTCGGGGCTGGATCTTCACCGCCTGGGCAAGCCGTTGTTTCGCCTCGTCGAACCGGCCCAGGAAAACCAGGGCGGCGCCGAGGTTGTAGTTGTTCGAGGCGTCGAACGGCGCGGCCTCCCAGGCCCTTCGCAGGAAGGGCTCGGCCCGGTCGTGGGCGCCCAGCAGGGTGTAGGCCCGGCCGACCTGGGTCAGGAACTGCGGCCCCATCGGCGGCACGCGCGACAGCTCGTCGGCGGCGGCGCTCAGGCCCGACAGCCTGCCGACGATGCGCTGGACCTCGGCGTTCATGGTCAGCGGGCGATCCCGTCGCCGTTTTTGTCGACCCAGCCGTCGGCTTCCAGCCGCGCGCGCAGCGGCTCGAGCTGCTTGGCATAGCGCCGCCAGGCCCCGATACGGCCGGTGGTGATCGGCTCGCGCACCTGATTGGCGGAGGGCGTGATGACCGCGCCTTCCGCCTTCTCCGGCTTCATGCAGGCCTCGTTGAAGTCCAGCCCGCAGGCGGCCAGCATCGCGCGGGTCTGGCCCTCGGGATCCTTCACCAGGGCTTCGTATTCGACGTCGACGAAGCGCTCGCCGAGGATCTGGCGCCAGTGCTCGGTAAGCCGGCGGTAGACGCCGTAGTGGTCGGCCAGGTGGTCGAGCTGGTAGGTCCACGGGAAGGCGCTGCTGAAGCTGATCTTCAGCGAGCCGAACAGGGCGTCCATGGGCTCGCGGTGGGCGTGCAGGATTGTCGCGTCCGGCAGGGCCGCGGCGATCATCGGCGCGTACCACCAGTTCAGGGGCAGCTTGTCGGTCACGACCTCAGCCCCGTCCGAGAGCCCCGCGACCTCGGTGCGGTAACGCTCGCCGACCGCGGCGTAGTCGATCGGCCCGGCCTCGGCCAGGCGCGGGTCGATGAAGGGCAAGGGTTCCAGACCCGCCACGGCCTTCAGCGCGCGCGGGAAGGTCTCCAGCTCGCCCAGGCTGCGCACCCGCGGGTGGGCCGAGAAGATGCGCTCGATGAGCGTCGAACCGACGCGCGGCAGGCTGATGACGAAGATCGGTCGCGGCTTGCCGGGCTTCGCGCCGGTCCGGGCTGGAATGGCGGCGGCGACCTTCTTGAGCGCCTCGGCGGCCGCCTCGTCCTGCGCCACGGTCCAGGCGTACAGCGAGCCCTTGCCTTCCGAAGCCCGCATCAGGGACGCCCAGGCCTCGTCGTGGCGGCCGAGGTCGTCGTACTGGCGGAACAGGGCGTAGTCGACGAAGGCGGCGTCTGGCCCGGGGCGGACCCGGCTGCGCACGGCGTTCAGGCGGGCCAGCTGGTTCTTCTCGGGCGTGGCCTTCTTCAGCTCGCCGAGGAACTCGTAGGCCGGCAGGTAGCCGGGGGCCATCCTGAGGATGGTCTCCAGCGCCGCCTCGGCGTCGTCGACCCGGTTCATGCTGTTGTAGACGACGGCCAGGTTGAACCAGATGTCGGGCCGGTCCGGCAGGGCCTTGGCGGCGAATTCGAGGTGCGGCACCCCCTCGGCCCCGAGACCGATGGTGACCAGGGTTGCGCCGATGATGTTGCGCGAGATCGGGTCGTTGGCGATCGACGGGCGGTCCTGACGGGCCAGTTCGGCGGCCTCGGCCCAGCGCTTCTGGCCGGCCAGGGCCCAGGCGCGGTCCACGGCGAGCCGGTCCTTCATCAGCGGATCGGTGGCGACTTCGAGGGCCTGCAGCTGGGCCTGCTCTGCGCGGTCGAAATCGCCCAGCCGCGTCGCCGCCCCGGCCACCATGGCCCAGATGTCGGCGCGCTGGGGGGCCAGCTTCGCCGCCGCCTCGGCCGCCTCAAGCTCCTTGGGCGAACCATTGGGGGTACGGTGCGCGCGCACCGCCTCGATGGCGGCCTCGACGGTCGGGTAGGTCATTGTCCTGCAGGCCTTACTGGGCGGTCCAGCCGCCATCGACGGAGAAGCTCGACGCATTGGCGGAGGCCCCCGCGTCGGACACGAGATAGAGCAACAATCCGGTCAGCTGGTCGAAGGTGACGAACTGTCGCGTCGGCTGCGCGGCGAGCATGACGGTCTTGACCACCTCCTCCTCGGAGATGCCGCGCGTGCGCGCCTGGTCGGCGATCTGGTTCTTCACGATGGGCGTCATGACGTAGCCCGGGCAGATGGCGTTGCAGGTGATGCCGTGCTGAGCGACCTCCAGGCCGACCGTCTTGGTGAAGCCGACCACCCCGTGCTTGGCGGCGACATAGGCCGACTTGAACGGCGAGGCGACCAGGCCGTGGGCCGAGGCGATGTTGACGATCCGGCCGCGCTTCTGGGCCTTCATGATCGGCACGGCGGCGCGGGTGGCGTGGAACACCGAGGTCAGGTTGATGGCGATGATCCGGTCCCACTGCTCGGGCGGGAAGTCCTCGACGGCTTCGACGTGCTGGACGCCGGCGTTGTTGATCAAGATGTCGAGCCGGCCGAACTCCTTCCTGGCGAAGGCGATCATGGCCGCGATCTCGTCCGGGTCGGTCATGTCGGCGTCGTGGTAACGCACCGGCGCGCCGGTGCGGACCTCGAGCGCGCGGCGGTTGGCCTCGATCTCGGCGCGGTCGCCGAGGCCATTGAGCACGACCTTCACGCCGCGGCAGCTGAGCGCCTCGGCCATGGCCCAGCCGATGCCGGACGTGGAGCCGGTGATCAGCGCCACCTGGCCCTTGAGGCTGCCCCACGGATCGGCGGCGCCGAGCTTGGTCTCGACGTCGTCGCCGTACTCGTCGAACACCGCGGCCGGCGTCGCGGCCTCGGGCATGAAGTGCTTTCGGAACCAGCCAAACATGTCGAAGGTCATTCCAGGGTGTTTAGGGCCAAATTGCTGCAAGCGCGAGATCACGCACCTGTTCCGGGAGTCGGCGGCTGCGGGCGGGCGAAGGTCCAGCAGCCGTCGTCGGACCCGTCGGGCCGGAAGCTGTAGCCGGCGGTATCGAACGCCTTGAGGTCATCGGCGCGGGCGGCGCGGTTGTCGATCGCCCAGCGGGCCATCAGGCCGCGCGCCTTCTTGGCGAAGAAGCCGAGCATGCGGGCCTCGCCGTCCTTCTCCTCGAGGAAGCGGATTTCGACCAGCGGACGCTTGAGCGCCTTGCGATCGATGGCGCCGGCGTACTCCTGGCTGGCCAGGTTGACGACAGTAGGATCGGCGTGGTCCGCGCCGTCCTCGCGCAGCTGGCGGGCGATCCTGGTCCCCCAGAAGTCGTAGAGGTTCTGGCCGCGGCGGGTCTTCAGGCCGACACCCATCTCGAGACGATAGGGCTGGATGGCGTCGAGCGGGCGCAGCAGGCCGTAGAGGCCCGAGAGGATGCGGATGTGGTCCTGGGCCCAGTCGAGGCTGGCGGGATCGAGCGTGCGGGCCTGCAAGCCGAGGTAGACGTCGCCGTTGAAGGCCAGCGCCGCCTGCAGCCCCTCGGCGTCGGCCCCGGTGTCGAAGGCCTTGAACCGGTCCCGGTTGAGCGTGGCGAGGCCGTCCGAAATGCCCATCAGGGCGCGCAGGTCGCGCTTGGTCAGGCCGCGCACGCGCTTGGCCAGGATGGCCGTGTCGGCGGCGAAGCGCGGGCGCGTCGGCGCCGGCGCGTCGGGCGCCGGGGTGAAGTCCAGCGACTTGGCGGGCGACAGGACGAGAAGCATGGCAGGCAGATAGCCGCTGGCGCCCGACCGCGCCAGCCGACGAGCCCCTCCAGACAAAGAAAAGCGGCGGGGGTTTCCCCCCGCCGCTCGGTAGTGGTTGCTGGTTTCCCAGTGCTTAGAAGCGGACCTTCGCGGAGATCGAGAAGGTACGGCCGAGCACGCGGTAGACCTGCGGGTCGGTGTTGGCCTGCGAGAAGAGACCCGCCGGAGTCTGGGGGGGATCTTCGTCGAACAGGTTGCCGATGAAGCCGGTGACCTGGAAGTTGTCGGTCACGTTCCAGCGGGCCGACACGTCGACGTAGCTGGCTTCCGGATCCATCTGACCGAAGTCGGTCGAGCTACAGCCGGCGGCGGTGCCGACGGTGGCGAAGGTCGGGTCACACAGCTTGGGCACGTAGCTCCAGCGGGCGAAGGCCGTCCAGTCGCCGAGGGTGTAGTAGATCGACAGGGTCGACTTCCAGTCGAAGATCGCGCCGCCGATGGCCGCCGACGTGGTGCCGACGAAATCGGTGCCGTTCACTTCGAAGCTGTCGATGATCGAGAACAGCTCGTTCACGCGCAGGCGGCCCGGGATGCCCAGGAAGGTCTCTTCCAGGTTCACGGTCCACTCGGCCTGAATGTCCACGCCCTCGGTCGCGATGGTGCTCAGGTTCGCGATCGTGGTGTTGACGGCGGTGATCTGACCGGTGACCGGATCACGAGTGATACGGGCGCAGGCCGGGTCGGCCGGGTTCAGGCTGGTGTAGCAGGTGTTGATCCAGAACTGAGCGCCGAGGGCGCCGACGGCGTCCTGGATCTCGATGTCGTACCAGTCAACCGTCATGCGGAAGTCGCCGATCGGGAACCAGTCGGGCTGGAACACGAAGCCGGCCGTCCACGTCTCGGCGGTTTCCGGCGACAGGTTCGGGTTACCGAACGCGAACGCCTGCACCTGGCTGTTGAGCGCGGCGAACGTCGGGATGAGGGCCAGGGGCACGCCCTGGTTCACACAGAAGTTCTGCAGCGGGATGTTGCCGGCGGTGTTCGAGGCGCGGCAGGGATCCAGGTAGGACGGGAAGCCCTGGTCGCCGTTCTGGAACAGTTCGATGACCGACGGAGCGCGGGTGGCTTCGTTGTAGACGGCGCGGAAGCGCAGCCATTCAACCGGAGCCCACTCGCCGCCGATCTTGTAGGTCTCGATCTGGCCGGCCGACGAGTAGTCGGACACGCGGTAGCCGCCTTCGAGGCCGAGGTAGTGGAAGAACGGCATGTCCTTCAGCAGCGGCACCGAGACTTCGGCGTAGAGTTCCGAAACCTGGATGGCGCCGTTGATCGCCTGAATGGCGTTGAAGCCGAAGATGTTGCCCGAGCGCTGCTCGTTATCCACTTCGAAGTCGATGCCGGTGTCGCGGTATTCGAAACCGAACACGGCCGCGATCGGGCCGGCCGGCAGTTCGAACAGGTCGCCGCGGACGAAGCCCGCAACGCGCGACTCTTCAACCTGGGTCTCCGAGAAGGTGTCGACGGTGATGAAGTTCACCATCGTCGGGGTCAGGGTGCCCGGGCCGAAGATGTCGAGCGGCACACAGCCCGGAAGGGCCGACGTGCCGAGCGGAGCGCCGGCGGCGGTCTGACAGCCGGCGAGGCCCTGACGAAGCGCAGTGGCGTTCACGGAGTTGATGCCGCGAGCGTCGAAGCGGTTCGAGCCGTAGCTGGCGGTGATCGACCAGTTCCAGTTGTCGTTGAAGTCGCCGTCGACGGTGGTCAGCAGGTAGAACGAGTTGTTCTCGAAGAACCCGTTACGGGTGCCGACTTCGTTGGTGCGGCGCTGCATCGTGAACGGAGCCAGCGGGTTTGGACGCGACTGCAGGGCGATCCACAGATCCGGCGCGTTGGCCGAGATCAGGGCCTGCATGGCCGGCGTCAGGGTGACGACCAGGTTGGTCGCCGGGGTCGGCGCCAGCTGAACTTCCGAGGTCGAGTTGACGAAGTTGAACATGACCTTCGCACGGATGTTGTCCGTGATGTCGTAGGTCCCGGTCGTCGTCATGTTGATGCGCTCGGCCGGGATGATCAGGAAGTTATCCGGCGCGAAGTTGTAGCGCGAGGAACCAGCCGCACGATCCGGCACGCCACAGGCGCCCGAAGCGTTGTTCGGGGTCAGCTGACCGGCGTCGTTGAACGACAGGTTGCCGCCGTTCACAGCGCCGCCCGGAACGCCGTCACAGTTCGTGTCGGTGTTGCCGGCGCCGAACTGGCCCGGCAGCAGAACCGACAGGTTCTGGAACGGGTTGGCGGCGTTGTTGGTGACGATGCCCCAGGCCGGCGTGGCCGAACCACCGGCGAAGATCACGCCGATGTTGCTGCCGCTCGGGATGCCTTCAGCAGCCGTGTCACAGATGGTGACGCGCAGACGGACCGAGTCGTAGCAGGCGGCCGCCGAGGTGCGCGAGAAGTCGAACTCCGACTGGAGCACTTCCTCACGGTTATAGTAGGCGGCGTACATGGTCATGTTGCCGCGGCCGTTGGCGAAGTTGCCGCCGAGCAGGGCGTTGACTTCGATTTCCGGAGCGTGGCCCGAGAACGACTGGCCGTAGGTGGCGGTGATTTCCGCACCCTCGTAGTCGTCCTTCAGGATGAAGTTGACGACGCCCGAGATGGCGTCCGAACCGTACACGGCCGAGGCGCCGCCGGTCACGACTTCGATCCGGTCGATCAGCGAAGCGGGGATCGTGTTCAGGTCGACCACGCCGGTGGTCGAGGAGCCCGGAACGCGCTCGCCGTTAACCAGCACCAGCGTGCGCTGGGTGCCCAGGCCGCGCAGGTCGATGGTCGAGAAGTCTTCACCGCCCGAGTTGTTCGAGGTGCGGGTGTTGCCCGGCACGATCTGGGGCAGTTCGTTCAGCAGGGTGTCGACGGTCAGGGTCGCGGTCAGCTCGAGCTGCTCGGAACCGACGGTCGTAACCGGGCTGATGGCCTCGAAGTCCTGACGGACGATACGAGAACCCGTGACGACGACGTCTTCGACCGTGGTCGAGTCGTCCTGGGCGTACGCGGGCGCGGCCTGCAGAGCCAGCAACGCCGCACCGCCGATGATCGTAGACGCCAACAGGCGCTGACGAGCGGTTTGGATCTTCAACTTCATTCCTCCTGAGCCCGGCTCCCCGAATGGATTGTCACGAAGTGACTCCCCCCTCGCCTCGCCATAGCGAAATAGCCCGCAGACAGAACGCCTCCGGATGCTTGCACGTTATGGAGATGCCAACGCGGCGGTCAACGGACGATTAAACGCGTGTAATTTGTTGGCCCCAGCCTGTCGCAAATCCGCCACAGCTTCGCCTTGTTGGCGAGCAGGCCTTTTGGCGCAAGGGATTCAGCGAGGCCGACCAGCGCCCGAATTGCCCAGGCAAAGGTACCGTGATCGGTGGTGGTCGACGATGTTGTCGACCCACCCGGTGACCCTCGGACTGACCAGATTCTTGTTCACGTAGAAATAGATCGGCGCGACCGGCGCATCGGTCAGCATGATTCGTTCGGCATCCGCCAAATAGGCCGCGCGCCGGTCCGCGTCCGGCTCGCTGTCCGCCTTGGCCAGCAAGGCGTCGTAGGCGAGATTGTCGTAGTCGCCGTAGTTCTGCAGGCCGGTCGCCGACTGCATCAGATAGAGGAAGCTCATCGGGTCGTTGTAGTCGGCCGCCCAGGAGGCGTCGGCGACGTCGAAGTCCCTCAGCCGGAAGGACTGGTAGGCGATCTGGGTTTCGTTCTGGGTGAGCGTCGCCTGCACCCCGATAGCCTTCCAGTCGGCCTGGATGGCGGGGGTGAAGGTCATGGGGTCGGGCGTGTTGCGGTGCTTGATGTCGACCTTCAGCGGCCGATTCGGACCGTAGCCGGCCTCGGCGAGCAGCCGGCGGGCCTCGATGCGGCGGCGCTCCAGCGGCCAGCGCGACCAGTAGGGCTCGGGCGGATGGGCGACGTAGTTCGCCACCCCGGGCGGCGTGAAGCTGTGGGCCGGCAACTGCCCGCCGCGCAGCAGCTTTCCGGTGATGAACTCGCGGTCGATGGCCATGGCCAACGCCCGGCGCACGCGCACGTCCTTCAGCGCCGGGGTCACCGCCCTGTCGCCGTTGTTGAACGCCAGGTAGGCGACGCCCAGCCAGGCGCCGGTCCGCACATAGGGCCGACTCTTCGCCTTGCCGCGCAGCCAGGCGATGCGGTTCGACTGGATGTCGGTGGAGATGTCGAGCTCGCCGCGCAACACCCGCCGCTCGGCCGAAACGACGTCGGTGGTCGGGTAGTAGTAGATGCGGTCGACGCAGACCTTGTCCGCCTCGAAGAAGCGCGGGTTCTTCTCGACCCGGATGTGGTCCCCCAGTCGCCAGGCCCTCAGCACATAGGCCCCGTTGCCCACGAAGTTGGCCGGTTGGATCCAGGCGTCGCCGACCCGTTCCACGACATGGCGGGGCACCGGGAACAGGGTGTGGTGCTTGGTCAGCTCCGGCAGGTAGGGCGCCGGGTGGTTCAGGCGGATCTCGAGGGTGAGATCGCCGATGGCGCGGACGGCGAGCGACGTCAGGGGCGCGCTGCCCTCGTTCACCGCCTGCGCCCCCTCGATCAGGTAGAGGATCGAGGCGTACTGCGAGGCGGTCCTGGGATCGAGCGCGCGGCGCATGGAGAAGACGAAGTCGTGGGCGGTGACCGGGACGCCGTCCGACCACAGGGCGCGGCGCAGATGGAAGATCCAGACCTTGCCGTCGGCGCTCACGTCCCATCGCTCCGCCATGCCGGGAATCGTGGCCCCGTCAGGCCCGTCCTGGGTCAGGCCCATGAACAGGTCGGACTGGATGCGCTCCTCGGCGACGGCGGTGGAGAACTGCGGATCCAGCGACACCGGCTCCGAGGTGTTGCCGATGTGCAGGCAACGCTGGCCCTCGGGACACGGCGGGCGAACCGAGTCCGGATCGCCGCACCCGGCGGCGAAAACGAGGATTACGGCAAGGAAGAGATTGCGGATCACTCGCGCCTCTTCTTCAATGCGGGCCTCTCAGGTCGGGTGACGGAAGCACAGCCATGACACAGTTGAACGGCGCCAGGAAAGTCGCGCTTGGCCTCACGCTCGCGGCCCTTGCGGTCGCCGGGACGGCCATCGCCGCGCCCCCGGGATCGACCGAACGCGCCGCGGCGCTGAAGCAGCTCTCGGAATGCCGGGCCATCGCCGACTCGGACCAGCGCCTGGCCTGCTACGACCGGGCCGCCGCCGCCGTCGATTCGGCCGAGCAGGCTGGCGACCTGGTGGTCATGGACCGCGGTCAGGTGACCAACGCCAAGCGCTCACTGTTCGGCTTCGACACCAGCGCCCTCAACATCTTCGACCGCGGCGACCCGGAACGGCGCGTGGTGGTGGACAACGTCACCCTCACCGTGGCCCGGGCCTACCGGGCGGACGGGGGCAAGTGGACGGTGATCATGTCCGACGGCCAGGTCTGGAAGCAGCTCGACAACACCCAGCTGTTCAACCCTCCCAAGGCCGGCGACGAAGCGAAGATCCGGAAGGCCTCGCTCGGCAGCTACTTCATGAACATCGACGGCCAGAACGCCATCCGGGCCAGGCGCGAGAAGTAGGTCAGCGGTCCTTCGGGTCGATCGCATCTCCCCGGCCCTTCGCTGAAGGGCCGGAGGCCATCAGCGTCAGCACCATGGTGGTCGCCGGCACGATGAGCAGCCACGGCGCGATCTCCATGTCAGTGGCGCCGCGCGAGATCAGTGCGCCCAGCGAGGTCAGCGGCTCCTGGATGCCCAGGCCGAGGAACGACAGGAAGCTCTCGGCCAGGATGATGGTCGGGATGGTCAGGGTCACATAGACCACCACCGGCCCCATCAGGTTGGGCGTGATGTGGCGCCAGAGAATCGCCGGCGTGGACAGGCCCGCGGCCCGCGCCGCCTGGAGGAACTCCTTCTGCTTCAGCGACAGGGTCTGACCGCGGACGATGCGCGCCATGGTCAGCCACTCGACCGCGCCGATGGCGGCGAAGATGAGCAGGAAACTGCGCCCGAATGTCACCGTCAGCAGGATCACGAAGAAGATGAAAGGCAGGGCGTAAAGCACGTCGACAACGCGCATCATCGCCTCGTCCACCCGCCCGCCGAGGTAGCCCGCCGTCGCGCCCCAGGCCACGCCGATG
>Ga0196977_1000671_pt1 | contig 16457 bp, 10 predicted proteins | sample S3v_1013CmetaG_FD_148634 | JGI IMG/M metagenome (GOLD analysis project Ga0196977, IMG submission 148634) | Soil microbial communities from Anza Borrego desert, Southern California, United States - S3+v_10-13C | ecosystem: Environmental > Terrestrial > Soil > Desert | place: USA: California...
GGAAGCCGGAGCAGGCGCCGCAGGCGATGGTCACGAAGAGGAAGGGGAAGAGCGCGCCCGTCATCCCCGGCACCGTCCAGCCCTTGAAGGCCGGCTGCTGTATCTCGTAGCCGCCGAAGAAGACGCCGACGACGCCGAGCGCGATGGCCGCGTAGAGGATGAAGCCGCCGAGGTAGCCGCGCGGTTGCAGGAGCGACCAGACCGGAACCATCGAGGCCACGCAGCAGTAGGCGAGGATGAGCAGCCCCCACGTCCGGTGGTCGAGCGTGAAGGCGGTCGAGACCAGCGTCCCGACCCACGAGAGCGCGAAGGCCGCCGGCACGAAGACGACGGTGACGAGCCACAGCGGCGGGTCTAAATACTTCTGCGCCAAGCCGAGCACGACCGAGAGCGCGAGGTACATGATGCTGGCCGCCGCGACCGCGCCGCCCGCGTTGAAGGAGACGCCGGCCGCGCGCAACTCCTCGGAGCCGGCGACGAAGGTGCCGGCCGTGATGTCCGCGAAGGCGACGATGACGTAGACGAGCGCGATCCAGATGAAGGCCATCATCGCGCGGCCCGCGCCCCCGCCCAAGTGCTCGCGCGTGATCTCGGCCACCGAGGTCGCGCCGTGGCGCACCGAGGCGGCGAGGCTCGTGAAGTCGTGCACGGCGCCGATGAGCACCACGCCGAAGCCGATCCAGAGCAGGCACGGCAGCCAGCCGAACGCCTGACAGGCGAGGATCGGGCCGGCAATCGGCCCGGCCGCCGCGATGGCCGAGAAGTGCTGCCCGAAGAGGTAGAACGGCCGCGTGGGCACGAAGTCCACGCCGTCGTTAACTTCGCTGGCGGGCGTCGCGCGCGCGTCGTCCAGACGGAACTGCCGCGCCACCCAGCCGCCGTACAAGCGGTAGGCGGCGACCAGCGCCACGAGGAACCCGAGCGCGAGAAGTGTCAGGCTCACAACACGAACCTCCGGAGTCAACGGCGGCCGCTCTCAACAAGCCCCCGGCCTCAGGTCTCAAGCCTCTCGTCAATCCTGATGTCGCGGCGCGCCAGCTCGGCGACGAAGGCGTCGGCGGGGATGCAGCGCTCCTGCGGGATCGCGCCCTTCGAGGCCGTCTCGCCGCGGGCCATCATCTGCGCGACGAGGGAGGCGGGGAAGGCCGTCGTCCGCATCATCGCGGAGAGGCCGGTGCGCTCGTCGAAGCGGTCGATGATGTCGTAGCGCAGCCGCGCCGTCTGAGTCTCGGACGAGCGCGCGGCCCCGCGAATCACCTCGTCGAACAGGCCGGAGGCCGCCTCCCCGGCGCTGACCTGTCCCGTCTCGACGAGCTGTTTGCGGAGCGCGGCTTCGTCCGCCTTGAGGCGGCCCGTGAATTCGAGGCGGATGAAGACGAGGTCGGGTTCGTCCGCCGGGAGGTGCCGGTAGAGCAGCTCGCCGAGCAGGCGGCGCGGCGCGACGCGGGCGCCGCCGACTTCGACCTCCTCGCTCGACGCCAGCCCGAGGTCTATGAGCAGCTTGAAGCGCTCGCAGTGGCCGGGGTAGCGGATGGTCTTGTAGTCGAGCTCGCGGACGCGGCCCAGAAAGGTTTCGGGCAGCGTCGAGGTTCCGCCCGAAGTCTGGAAGGCTTCCATGCGGCCGTAGGGCGCGGGGAAGTCGAGCGGCTCGATCTCGGTCATGGATTCGACCTCGACGAGTCGGCCGCCGCGGATGACGCGCGCCCGCTCGACGTACTCGTTAATCAAGCCCTCGACGGAGAAGACGATCTGGTAGTCGAGCGGCGGCTTCGGGTTCTGCGGCAGGCCGCCGACGCGGATATGCAGCTCGTCGAGCTCCCGGAAGCGGGCCGCGCCGTGCGCGGCGAGCACGGAGACCATGCCGGGGGCGAGGCCGCAGTCGGGGATGATGTTGACGCCGGCCGAGCGCGCCTCCGCGTCGAGCGCGAGTTCGGCGTCCACGACGGCGTTGTTGCCGCCGAGGTCGCAGAAGTTCGTCCGCGCCTGAAGGGCGGCGCGCGCGAGGCCGAGGTTGTGGAAGTAGGGCACGCAACTGACGGCGGCGTCGTGGCCGCGCATCAGCTCGACGACGCGCGCCGCGTCGGCCACGTCGAGCCGCGCCGCGCCGACGCGCCCCGCCCCGACCGTCTCGGCCACGGCCCGCGCCCGCGCCTCGTCCACGTCGGCCACCGTGACGCGCTCGACGCCCTCCGAGTTGTGCGCCAGATCGTAAGCCGCGCCCAGCCCCATGCGCCCCGCGCCGATGATGAGAATTCTCATAGAAGGAAGTGGTCAGTAGACAGTAGTCAGTAGCCAGTAGTCAGTAGCCGGTAGGAAGACCTTCGGCGGCGAACCGTCGGCGTTAAAGCGTCGGCATCGGTAACGCGGCAGCGCTACTGTCTACCGACTACCGACTACTGTCTACTCTTCACGAGCACGTCGTGATCGTGCTGTGGCACTGGGAATCGCGGTCGAGCCAGCCCTCGACCTGCTTGTGGCGGACGCGCGCCCAAGTGCCTTTGCAGCCCGTCAGGGTGACCTCGGTCTCGTTGGGGAGGCGGAGGAGGACTGGCGCCCTGAGGCTCGGCGTCTTGAAGATTTTGACGCGCGGCGCGCCCGGGTCGAGCCCGGCGTAGTTCTTCGTCTGCGTGACGAGCATCGGGCCGTAGACCCAGCCCGCGCCCTTGAAGACCACCTCGCCCGTGTCCTGCGACTCGGCCCCCTCGACGCGCAGCCACTGGCCGGTCGCCCCCGTCACGTGAACCATGATGTTGTACTCGAGTTGCGGCAGCCTGCCGACGACCTCGAACTGCTTGCCGGGGCCGGAGCGCACGTTGAGCCCGGCCGGGTCGGGGTCGCCGAGGTAGGCCCAGATGTCGCAGCGCGTCTCGGCCGCGGTCACCTGCCGCGCGCCGCCCGCCGCCGGCGCGAGCAGGGCCGGCAGGCACAGCGCCGAAGCCACGATCAGTCGCCATCTCATCTCGCCTGAGACCTCCGATAGATTCGCGCTTTCCGATCCGCTCATCAGCCGTCAGTCGCCGGCGCGGCGCGGGGCCAGATTGCTGTGGCGGTAGCTGTAGAAGAAGTAGATGATGAGGCCGGCGAGCAGCCAGAGCAGGAAGCGTATCCAGTTGGTGATGCCCAGCTCGGTCATCAGGTAGCCGCAGGTCAGGAGCCCGAGGACGGGGATGAGCGAGAGCCTGTAGACAAAGCACAGCACGGCCAGCGCCGCCGAGGCGACGACGTAGATGAGCATCGGTATCTCGTGCTTGAAGACCTCCCACCCGCGCGCGCCCGTCTCCGGGTCGTGGAAGGCGAAGTAGTTCGTCAGCGTCTCGCGGTAGAAGAGGAAGAAGACGAGCCACGCGCCGACGTACAGGGCCGGGACGATGAAGCGCGAGTCGACGTAGGGCACGAAGCGCCCGCCCTTGTTGCCCGTCAGAATCAGCACGCCGCCGCACACCAGCACGAAGGCGAAGAGCGTCCCGATGCTCGTCAGGTCAGTCACCTCCGTCAGGTTCATGAAGAGCGACGGGATGGCGACGACGAGGCCGGTGACGAGCGTGGCGAACCACGGCGTCTTGAAGCGCGGGTGGATGGCCGAGAAGATTTTCGGCAGCAGGCCGTCGCGCGACATCGCCATCCAGATGCGCGGCTGCCCGAGCTGGAAGACGAGCAGGACGGTGGCGAGCGCGACGACGGCCGAGACGGCGACGATGCCCGCCATCCACGGCACGTTCGCGCCCTCGGGGCCGAAGACGTAGGCCAGAGGGTCGCCCACGGCCAGAGACTTGTAGTTGACGATCCCCGTCAGCACCAGCGCGATCAGGATGTAGAGCACCGTGCAGATGATGAGCGAGAAGATCATGCCGCGCGGCAGGTCGCGCTGCGGGTTCTTGCACTCCTCGGCCGTGGTCGTGATGGCGTCGAAGCCGATGTAGGCGAAGAAGACGGCCGAGACGCCTTGCAGCACGCCGCCGATGCCGTTGGGCGCGAACGGCGACCAGTTGTCGGCGCTCACGTAGAACGCGCCGACGACGATGACGAGCAGCACGACCGACACCTTGAGCGCCACCATCGCGTTCGACGCGCGCTTCGACTCGCGGATGCCGACGTAGACGAGCGCCGTCACGAGGAAGACGATGCCGAGCGCCGGCAGGTCGCAGACGATGGGCAGCCCCGCGACGCGCGGCGCGGTCGTCCACGCCGCGTGCGCCGTGCGCATGGCGTCGGTGATCTCGGCCGCCTTGCCCTCGGCCGTCAGCTGGTTCAGGGCCTCGAAGCCGCGCGAGGCCGAGAGGAAGTCCATCGTCAGGTAGGCCGGGACGTGTATGCCGTCGGTGATGCCGAGGGCTTCGATGCGGATGCTGGAGAGCAGCCCCGTGAAGTAGTCGCTCCACGAGATGGCGACGGCGATGTTGCCGATGGCGTACTCGATGAGCAAGTCCCAGCCGATGATCCACGCGACGAGTTCGCCGAAGGAGGCGTAGGCGTAGGTGTAGGCCGAGCCGGCGACGGGAATCTGCGAGGCGAACTCGGCGTAGCAGAGCGCCGAGAAGGCGCAGGCCACGGCCGTGAAGACGAAGAGGAAGGCGACGGCCGGGCCGCCCGAGGCCGAGGCGTTGCCGATGGTCGAGAAGATGCCGGCGCCGATGATGGCGGCGATGCCGAGCGAGGTCAGGTCGACGACGCCGAGCGTCTTCCGCAGGTGCGGGTGTTTCTCTTCGAGTTCGCCGTGGTCGCCGTAGCCGAGCGCGGCGTCCTGCTGAATCTGTTCGATGGGTTTGCGGCGGAGCAGGTTCGAGAAGCTCATCGTCAACACAGTCCGAGGCTGTCAGTCTGGTAGAGCTTGGCCCGCGAAAGGAGGAATCGGGAACGTGGCCCGGCCGGCGGAGTTTGTCACCAACTAAAGGCGAAAGCAAGAAGGAAAAAGGGCGGAGGGCGGCGGGCGCCGGGTAGAGACGAGTTGCTTCCCCCGGCGCCCTCCGCCCCCCTCGGTTACTTGGCGGCCTCGGTCGGGAGGTTGGCCTTCTGCCACGCGGCCAGCCCGCCGAGCAGCGCGGCCGTCTTCTCGTAACCCTGCGGCTTGAGGTCGAGCGCCGCACCGGCGCTCTGGCTTTCGTTCGGTCAAGCACAGTAGAAGACGAGCAGCTTGTCCTTCGGCAACTCCCTGCCGCGCGTCGCGACCTCGCCGCGCGGCAGCGAGATTGACCCCTTGATGTGCCCGCCGTCGTACTGCTCCTTCGTCCGCACGTCCACGATGACGGCCTCGCCGCGGTCAACCATCTCCTTCGTCTCGGCGACCGTCAGGCGCCGCACGACGTTGGCCGGGGCCTGCACGGGGACGTTCGCCACGGGCAGGTTCTGCGCCTGCCCCGTCGAGGCCGGCGAGGCGGCCGCGTTCGCGCCGCCCCGCGCCGTCTCGGCCCCGTCCGGGGCCTTGCACGCCGCCACCAGCAGGGCCAGCGCCGCGCCGTTCGCCACCAACACGCTCAACAGAATCTTTCTCATCTCACCCCTCAAAAAAACAGTCTGGAGTCCGGAGCCCGGAGTCGGAACGAGCCCGCCCCAGCGGCGGGCTTAAAGAGTACGGACTCGGCACTTTCGGGTATAGCATCGCACAGGAGGGCGGCCGGGCGGAAGCGGCCGGGCGGCGGGAAAAGCTTTCGGCCGGCGCGCGAACCGTGCTGTAGAAGCCGAAACTTTTTCAGCCCGACAAGTTTTCGTGGAGCCGGACGAGCCGCGTCCCCGGAGCCGGAGGTGGGGATGAGAGTCAGCAGGGGGCGGCCGCCGTCGCCCGAACCCAAGCGCGCGGGCCGCGCCTCGCCGCGAAGGTCGGCGACCGCGTCGCCCTCGGCCTCACCTCCTTCCGCGTCCTCCCCAACTACGCCCTCGCCTCGGAGGGAGGGGCGAAGACGGTAGACGGCAGACGGTAGAAAGAGCTTCGGCGGGCGTTCGGCTTGATGCCTCAACGCCCGCCGAAATTGTTTTTCTACTGGCTACTTCTTCCGTTATTTCCTGAAAATCCCGATCACGTCGGGGAGGAACTCGCGGATGACGTTGTAGATCATGTCGTTGGGAAACGAACGGGCGATGCGGCGCAGCGTGGCGTCGGTGCCGACGCGGTCGTGGCCCGGCGTGCTCCGCTCCCAGAGGTTCGACAGCCCCGCGGCCGTCACCACCCCGGCGAAGCGCGAGACGTTGGGCTGGAGGTTGCCGTTGTCGCCGCGGGTGACGAAGACGCGGCTGACGGCGTGGCCCGTGCGGTTGAGGAAGCCCTTCTTGGTGGCGCGCTCGTAGCGCGGGTCTTGCTTGAAGAGCACGGGGTAGACGCCCGAGGCGAAGAGGGTGCGCGTCGCGCGGTTCGCCACGTTGCGGCCGAAGCGCGCGGCCCAGTCGCCGAACTCGTCCTCGAAGTCCTTGTCGGGCAGCTCGTCCTCGCCCAGCTGCGTGAGCGTGGCGCGGAAGGCCGAGAGCGCGTAGCCCTGCGGGCTGAGGAAGGCCGACTTGAACGCGCGGCTCATCTTCTGCTCGGCCGTGAGCGGGACGTAGGGCTGCGCGGCGGGCGTGGGCTGCGCGCTCGGGTCTTGGGTCGTCTGCGGGAAGAGGCGCGCGGCCGCCCCCTCGTCGCGCCCGAACTCGAAGCGCGCGGCCGGCTTGGCCTCGGCCTCCGCGGCGGGCGCCGCTTCCGGCTTCGCGGCGCCGGCCGCCGTCGCGGCTTCGGGCTCGGCCGAAGGCTTCAGGAGGTGGCCGAAGTCGGACGCGGCGCGGGCGGCCGTCGCTTCCGGCGCGGCCGGGCGCGCGGCCTGCTGCGCGCGCGCCGCCTGCGGGCCGAAGGCGAGCAGGGCGAACAGAGAGGGGGCGATTAATTTCAAAAGCGGACGGTTGGGCATTCTTTCCTCCGGGTGATGCGGTCGCGTGTCGAAATCCAGCGCGGCATTGTAGCCGAAGCGCGAGCCCGACGGCGAACGTGGGCCGGCCGGTCGCGCCGCTCTCCGGTTAACGCGGGAAGCGGCGCGGGATTCAATCACCAAATTTTTCGCCGCCGCCGCGCCTTATCCCGGCTCGCGTCTTAGTATAAAATCCTCGCCGCCCGGTTCGCCTTCAACGGAGGAGTCCGCTGTGTACTTCAAACAGTTCTACCTCGGCTGTCTGGCCCACGCCTCGTACCTCATCGGCTCGGACGGCGAGGCCGCGGTCGTAGACCCGCAGCGCGACGTGGGGCAGTACCTCGCCGAGGCGGAGGCCGAGGGCTTCCGCATCAGGTACGTCGTCGAGACGCACCTGCACGCCGACTTCGTCAGCGGCCACCGCGAGCTGGCCGCGCGCACGGGGGCCGAGGTCGTCTTCGGCCACCGCGCCGGCGCGTCCTTCCCGCACCGCGCCGTCCGAGACGGCGACGAGCTGAGCGTCGGCCGCGTCCGCCTGCGCGTGCTGGAGACGCCGGGCCACACGCCCGAGAGCATCTCCGTCCTCGTCGTCGACACCGAGGTCTCGGACGAGCCGCGGATGGTTCTGACCGGCGACACGCTCTTCGTCGGCGACGTGGGGCGGCCCGACCTCGCCGGCGCGCGCGGCTTCACGGCCGGGCAGATGGCCGCGATGCTCTACGACTCGCTGCACGAAAAACTGCTCCGGCTCCCCGACGCGGTCGAGGTCTACCCGGCGCACGGGGCCGGCTCGATGTGCGGGCGCAACATCTCGAAGGAGACTTCCTCGACCATCGGCGAGCAGCGCCGCGCCAACTACGCGCTGCGGCCGATGCCGAAGGACGAGTTCGTCCGCTTGATGACGACCGATTTGCCGGAAGCCCCCGCCTACTTCCCGCGCGACGCCGAGATCAACCGCGCGGGCGCCCTGCCTCTCGAAGACCTGCCGCGCCCGGCGGCGCTCGGCCCGGCCGAGGTCGCGTCGCTGCTCGATCAGGGCCACGTCGTTTTAGACGTGCGCGGCGCGGCCGAGTTCGGTGCGGGCCACGTCCCCGGCGCTCTGAACGTGGGGCTCGGCGGGCAGTTCGCCTCGTGGGTCGGGACGCTCGTCCCGCTCGGCACGCCGATGCTGCTCGTGGCCGACGACGAGCGGCAGGTCGAAGAGGCCGTGACGCGCCTCGCGCGCGTCGGGCACGAGGGCGTGCGCGGCTACCTGCGCGGCGGGGTGGCGGCGTGGCGCGGGGCCGGGTTCGAGGCGGCCGAGGTTCCGCAAATCTCCGTCGAAGACCTCCGGCGGATGCTCGCCGAGCGCGAGGACTTGCAGGTCTTGGACGTGCGCCGGCCGCCCGAGTACGCCGCGGGCCACGCGCCGCGCGCGGTGAGCGCGCCGCTCGGCCCGCACTTGGCGGAAGATGCCGCGCGCCTCGACCCCGGCCGCGAGACGGCCGTCATCTGCGCGGGCGGGTACCGTTCGAGCGCCGCCGCGGGCCTGCTCAGGCGACTCGGCTTCCGGCGCCTCCTCAACGTCACGGGCGGCACGGGCGCGTGGGTCGCCGCCGGCTACCCGGTCGAGCAGGCAGCGGCGACGGCGGAATGAGCGGATAGTCCTGAAACTCTGTACGGCGTCAAATTTAAAGCCGGCGCGGACGTTCGAACGTCCGCGCCGGCTTCGTCGCAGGAGGCGGCAGAAGTTGCCGCGTTTAGTAGTTGCGGCGGTTGCGGTGGCCGAAGACGGGGTGGCTGCGCGAGCCCGCGCCGCGGCGGTAGTAGCCGTTGCCGCGCCGACGGCTGCGCCGGTCGTCGTCGCGAATCTCGCGGCGGATTTCGCGGTCGCTGCGGCGCTCGTCGCGGCGCAGTTCGCGGCGCTCCTCACGCGTCAGTTCGCCGCCCGAGCGGCGGTAGGCGCGCCGCTCGGCCCTGTTGGCGCGCTCCTGCTGGCGCAGCCTGCGCGCCTCTTCGCGCGTGAGCCGGCCCGTGCGGACGCCGCGGCGGATGCGCGAGCGGTCGTTGTAGCGGCGGTTGCCGTCGTACCTGTCGTCGCGTTGGCGTCTCTGCGCGAAGGCGTCGGCGGGGAGGCCGACGAGCAGGACGGCCGCGCACAGAAGTAGTAATTTCTTCATCACGAAACCCTTTCCTTGTCGCTTGAAATTTTTAACGACACGGGCTTGGCGGCTGCCGCCGCAGTGACCGGAGAGAGGTCGTGTCGTGATTCGACCTGACAAGCTTGCACCCGCCGTGCCGCGCGCCGCAAACCCCGGCCCGCGAGGGTTATTCGCAGGCGCGGCGGCCGCGGCCCGACTCAGCACCGGACAAACGCGTCCGCCGCCGCCCCGAATCCGGCCACGGCCCCGCGCGCCGGGCGGCCTCTCACGCGCGCCGGGAATCTCAACGCCCGCTTTTCGCAAATTGCTACGTCGGCCGCCGCCCGCTCGCCGTTTGCAAGCCGCCCGCCCCGCCCCGACGCCCCGAAACCGCGTAAACGGCCGAGAACGCGCGGGGCACGGCGCTTGTGAAGCTCACGGGCGAGGGCGCGTGGCGAGGCCCTCGGAAGGAGCGGCGGCGATGACGACGAAAGGGCGTGTGGTGCTGGCGGGCGGGAGCGGGTTTCTGGGCCGGGCGCTGTCGGGTGAGTTGGAGCGGGCCGGCTACGAGGTTTGGGTGCTGACGCGCAGGGCGCGACGGGGCCGCGCGCGGCAGGCGGTGTGGGACGGCCGCACGCCGGGCGGGTGGGCGCGGCTGCTCGAAGGCGCGGAGGCGGTCGTCAACCTCGCGGGCCGCAGCGTCAACTGCCGCTACACGCGCCGCCGCAGGCGCGAGATCGTCGAGTCGCGCGTCGGCTCGGTCGAAGCCCTCGGGCGCGCGGCGCGTGAATGCGCGCGGCCGCCGAAGCTCTTCGTGCAGGTCGCCTCGCTGGCGATTTACGGCGACGCCGGCCGCCGCCTCTGCTGCGAGGACGCACCGGCCGGCGCAGGGTTCTCGGCCGAGACCTGCGTGCGCTGGGAGCGCGCCTTCGACGCGCTGACCCTGCCCGCGACGCGCAAGGTGCTTTTGCGAACCGGCCTCGTCCTCGGGCGCGGGGGCGGCGCGTTCCCCGCGTTCGCGCGGCTCGCGCGCTGCTACCTCGGCGGGACTATCGGCGACGGCCGCCAGTACGTCAGTTGGCTGCACGCGCGCGACTTCGCGCGCCTCGTCCTCTGGTGTCTCGAAGAGGAAGGGGCGGCGGGCGTCTACAACGCGACCGGCCCCGCGCCGGTGACGAACGCCGAATTCATGTGCGAGCTGCGCTGCGCGCTCCGCCGGCCGTGGAGCCCGCGCACGCCCGCGGCGCTCGTCCGCCTCGGCTCGTTCCTCCTGCGAACCGAAGCCGAGTTGGTGCTCGGCGGCCGCCGCGCGCTGCCCGACCGCTCGGTCGAACAGGGCTTCAAGTTCATGTACACCAACCTCGAAGCCGCGCTCGCAGACCTCTGCTACGAGCCGGCGGCCCCGGCCGAGCCGGCGCGCGAGGCCGAGTCGGTTCAGGAGACGCGCTCACCCGGCCCCCGCCGCGGCGCGAATCCGCAATCCCCGACCCCCGAGCCGCAATCCGTGTTGACGCCCTCCGCCCCGTCCGTTTAGCATCGCACCTGTTCCCCGAATAGATTGGCCGCGTTCGCCGCTCCTATGCAGGGCATCTTCGACAACAAGTGGTTCGAGCTGCTGATGATCGTCGTCGTCGCCACCTTCCACGGCTACGGGGCGGCGTGGCTCGCCGTGCGGATGCTTTTCCGCCCGCACCGGCCCGTTAAAATCCTCGGCCTCACGGTCTGGCCGCAGGGCATGATCCCGCGCCACCGCGAAAAGCTCGCCCACTCCATCGCCAACGCCGTCGGCAACGAGCTGGTCTCGCAGGAGACCATCGTCCACTCGCTCTTCGAGACCGGCTTCTTCCGCCGCAAGGTCGAGACCTTCGTCGGCTCCTACACCGACGAGCTGCTCAACAAGAATTACGCGACCTTCCTCGACGCCCTGCCGCGCGCGGCCCGCGCCCCCGTCCTCGACGCGCTCGCCGCCTTACAGTTGCGCATCGCCGAGCACGTCGCCGGCGCGCTCCGCAGCGAGGAGACGGCCGAGGCCGTCACGCGCTTCATCGACCGCCGCGTGGACGAGCTGCTCTCGCAGCGCCTCGGCGAGACGCTGAGCGGGGAGACCTTCGAGCAAGTCCTCGGCTTCGTCGAGAGCCGCTTCCGCGGCGTCGTCACCGAGCGCGGCTTCGAGCGCAAGGTGCGCGACTTCGTCTCGGCCCGCGTGGACGAGCTCGCCGCGAGCCGCGCCACGCTGGCCGAGATGTTCACGCCCGAGACCGTCGCCGTCATCAAGGAGCGGGTCGACCGCGAGGTGCCGCCCATCGTCCGCCACCTCACCGAGATCGCCACCAACAAGCGCACCCGCACGCAGATCGGCGCGCTCATCAAGCGCGAGGTGGACGACTACTACCAGCAGCTCAACTTCTTCAAGAAAATCTTCATCTCGCGCGAGCGCATCCACCACGAGGTGGACGACCTCGTCAACAAGACTCTGCCGCGCCGCGTCGAGGAGTTCCTGTCGGGCGAGGCGTTCGAGCAGCAGGCCGAGGGGTTTTTGAATTCGACCATCGACGGCGTGCTCGCGCGCCCCGTCAACGAGCTGGTCGGGCAGCTCGCGCCCGACAAGATGGAGATGATCAAGGAGCAGGTGGCGGGGCGCATCCTCGCCCTCGCGCGCAGCCCCGAGCTCACCGCCACCGTCTCGGCCTACGCCACCGACGCGCTCGCGCGCGTCCGGCCGCACACCCTGCGCGCCCTGCTCGAACACGCCAGCCCCGACTCGGCCGACCGCCTCAAACACTTCCTCGCGCGCGGGCTGATGGACATCCTCTCGCGCGAGGAGACGGCGCGGATGGTCAACGTGATTCTGACGGCGCAGGTCGAGCGCCTGCTCGTCGCGCCCATCGGCCGCGTCGGCGACCTCCTGCCCGAGTCGCAGGTGCGCCGCGCCAGCGCCGCGCTCGTCGAGCGCGTGACGGAGGCGGCGCGCGACCGCCTGCCGACGACCATCGCCGAGTTCGACATCGGCGGCATCGTGCGCGAGAAGGTGGCCGGCTACCCCATCGAGAAGCTGGAAACGCTCGTCCTCTCGGTCGCCAAGCAGCACCTGCGCACCATCGAGCTGTTCGGCCTCCTCATCGGCCTCTTCATCGGGCTGGCGCAGGCCACCTACATGTACTTCCGCGTCTTCTGGCGCTAACGTGCTACTCTCACGTCAGAAGTTTCCGAGATGAAAGCCCCCGCGCACGACGACCGGACGCCGCGACGCCCGCGCCTGCTCGCCCCGTGGCTCGTGCTCGCCCTCGCGCTGCTCGCCACGGCGGCCGCCGCCCTCTACGTCTCGCGCGCGACGCGCGCCCGCGACCGCCTCCGCTTCGACAACGCCGTCCAGCGCACCGAGGACGACCTGCGCACCCGGCTCGACACCTACGTCGCGCTGCTGCGCGCGGGCGCGGCGCTGTTCGCCGGCGGCGACGTGGCGCGCGCCGACTGGCGCGCCTTCGTCGGCCGGCTCGACCTCGCCGCGCACCACCCCGGCGCGCAGGGCGTCGGCTTCGCCCGCCGCGTCGCGCCCGCCGACCTGACGGCGTTCGCCGAGGGCGTGCGGCGCGAGGCCGGCCTCGCCGACTACGCCGTCCGCCCCGCGGGCGCGCGCGAAGAGTATTTCCCTATCGTCTACCTTGAGCCGCTCGACGGGCGCAACCGCGGGGCGCTCGGCTTCGACATGTTCTCCGAGCCGGTCAGGCGCGCGGCGATGGAGCGCGCGCGCGACACGGGCGCGCCGGCCGCCTCGGGCCGCGTCACGCTCGTGCAGGAGGAGACGGAGCGCGAGAAGCAGTCGGGCTTCCTCATCTACGTGCCGGTCTACCGCGGCGGGGCGGTGCCGCCGACGGTCGAGGAGAGGCGGGCCGCGCTCGTCGGCTTCGTCTACAGCCCCTTCCGCGCCGGCGACCTGCTGCGCGGCATCTTCGGGCAGGAGCCGAACCCGGTCGCCGACTTCAGCGTCTACGACGGCGCGGCGGCCGACCCCGCCGGCCTCCTGCACGGCCCGGCCGGCGGCGAGGGGCGCGAGCCGCGCTTCACCTCGACGCGCACCTTCGACGTGGAGGGCCGCCCGTGGACGCTCGCCTTCTTCACGCGCCCCGAGATCGAGCTGGCCTCGGGCGGCTGGGTCGTCTCGCTCGTCCTCGCGGGCGGCGCGCTCTTCGGCGTCGTCCTCTTCTTCATCGCGCGCGCGCAGGGGCGGGCGCGGCGCGAGGCCGAGCGCGCCGCGGCCGAGTCGCGCGCCTCCGAAGCGCGCTTCCGCACGCTCGTCGAGCAATCGCCCGTCAGCACGCAAATCTTCTCGCCCGACGGCCGCACCGTCCGCGTCAACCGCGCGTGGGAGGAGCTGTGGGGCGTGACGCTCGAAGCGCTCGGCGGCTACAACATCCTCGAAGACCCGCAGCTCGAAGAGAAGGGCATCGCGCCTTACATCCGCCGCGGCTTCGCGGGCGAGGCCCTCGCCATCCCGGCCATCCTCTACGACCCGGAGCAGACCATCCCCGGCAAGACCACGCACCCCGACCCGCGCCGCTGGGTGAGCGCCGTCATCTACCCCGTCAGGGACGAGCGCGGGCGCGTGCGCGAAGTCGTCCTGATGCACGAGGACATCACCGAGCAGCGGCGGGCCGAGGAGCGTCTGCGCGAATCGCACGCCGAGGTCAAAGACATTCTGGAGAGCATCAGCGACGCCTTCTACGCCGTCGACGCCGAGTGGCGCTTCACCTACGTCAACCGGCGGGCCGAGGAGTTGTGGGGGCGGCGGCGCGAAGACCTCGTCGGCCGGAGCCTGTGGGACGAGTTCCCCGAGGCCGTCGGCTCGCGGGTGCACGAAGAACTGCTGCGCGCCGCGGCCGGGCGCCGCCCGGTCAACTTCGAGACCCTCTCGCCCATCCTCGACCGCTGGCTCGAAGTCAGCGCCTACCCGACGGGCCGCGGCCTCTCCGTCTACTTCCGCGACATCACGGCGCGCAAGCGGGCCGAGGAGGAGCGCGAGCAACTGCTGGGGCGCGAGCGCGAGGCCCGCGAGCGCGCCGAAGGGGCCGAGGGGCGCGCCGCCTTCCTCGCCAGCGCCAGCGCCGCGCTCGACTCGTCGCTCGAATACGAGACGACGCTGGAGACGGTCGCGCACCTCGCCGTCCCGGCCCTCGCCGACTACTGCTTCTTCGACCTCGTCGCCCCCGGCGGCAGGATTCAGCGCGTCGCGTGGAAGCACAAAGACCCGGAGACGAACGAGGAGTTCGACGGGGTCTGGCGCTCCGCGCCGCCGCGCGACTTGGGAGACGACGCGGTGGCGCGGGCGCTCCGCACGGGCAGGACCGAGTTCGTCCCCGAGGTCACGGAGGAGTGGCTGCGCGCGGCCGCCGGCGGCCCCGACCACTTCGAGTTCATGCGCCGCCTCCGCGCCCACTCGCTTTTGACGGTGGTGCTCGCGGCGCGCGAGCAGACCATCGGCGCGCTCACCTTCTGCCTCGTCGAGCCCGCGCGCAAGTTCACCCCGGCCGACGTGGCGACGGCCGAAGACCTCGCGCGCCGCGCCGCGCTCGCCGTCTCGAACGCGCGCCTCTACCGCGAGGCGCAGGAGGCCAACCGGCTCAAGGACGAGTTCCTCGCCACACTCTCGCACGAGCTGCGGACGCCGCTGACCTCCGTCCTCGGCTGGGCGAAGCTGCTCCGCACCGAGAGCTTCGACCCGAAGGTGACGGCGCGCGCGCTCGAAGCCATCGAGCGCAACGCGGCGGCGCAGACGCGGCTCATCAACGACCTGCTCGACGTGTCGCGCATTGTCACGGGGAAGCTGCGCCTGAACGTCGCGCCGGTCGAGCTGGCCCCGGTCGTCGAGGCGGCCGTCGAGAGCCTGCGGCCCGCGGCCGAGGCGCGCGGCGTCCTCCTGCGGCTCGCGCTCGAAGGGCAGCCCGGCCCGGTCGCGGGCGACGCCGACCGCTTGCAGCAGGTGGTCTGGAACCTGCTCTCGAACGCCATCAAGTTCACGCCGCACGGCCGGAGCGTCGAGGTGCGGCTCGCCGGCCGCGACGGCCACGCCGAACTCGCCGTGGCCGACGAGGGGGCCGGCATCGCGCCCGAGTTCCTGCCCCACGTCTTCGAGCGCTTCCGGCAGGCCGACGGGGCCATCACGCGCGAGCACGGCGGACTCGGACTGGGGTTAGCCATCGTCCGCCACTTAGTCGAGCTGCACGGCGGCCGCGTCCGCGCCGAGTCCGAAGGCCACGGCCGCGGCGCGACCTTCACCGTCACCCTGCCCCTGCTGCGGAATAAATAAGTTCCGGGTTTAAAGTTTCGAGTTCAGACGACGATGGAACCCGCGACTTTAAACTCGGAACCGTCTCTCGCCCGCGACCCGCAACCGCTCCGCCGGGTTGCGCCGGACAACCTTTTCGTTGGATAACAATACCAACCCCTGAATCCCCGCACCCGACAGGCGCGCCGCCTCTCCCTTCCGCGGCCGCGAAGTTTACGTTTAGGGAGGGACAGTTCGACTCATGTTTTCACGACGGACTCTTATCGCCGCCGCCGTCCTCGGCTCGCTCTTCGCGGCCGGGGGCGCGCGCGCGCAGCAGCAGAACTTCATCCGCTACGACCGCTTCGAGTCGGAGCGCTCCGACCGCCTGACCGGCGGCCGCATCGAGCGGGCCGAGTTCGAGCCGAACCAGCCCGACATCCGCCTCACCTTGAACGTCCCTTCGTTCCGCCTGACGCTGTGGCAGAACGGCAGGGAGGTGAAGACCTACCCGGTCGGCGTCGGCATGAAGGACTACCCGATCTACATCGGCGAGCGCGAGGCGGGCGAGGTCATCTGGAACCCGGCGTGGATTCCGCCTTCGAGCGACTGGGTGCGCGGCCGCAAGGGCGTCAAGCCCGGCGAGGTCATCAAGGCCAGCGACCCGCGCAACCCGCTCGGCAAGGTCAAAATCCCGCTCGGCGACGCCTACCTCATCCATCAGGCGGCCGCCGCCACAGACCTCGGCAACCTCGTCTCGCACGGCTGCGTGAGGATGCTGCGCTCAGACCTCTACGACCTCGCCGAGAAGCTCAACGCCGCGCACGGCTACCCGGTCTCGGCGCGGCAGATCGCCGCCGCCAAGCGTTCGAGGCGCACGCTCGTCGCCGACCTCGAAACCAGCGTGCCCGTTGACATCAACTACGACACGCTCGTCGTCGAGGGCGGCGTGCTCCACATCTACCCGGACGTGTACGACCGGCGCACCAACACGGTCGGGCGCCTGCGCGAAGAGCTGCGCTCGGCCGGCGTCGCGGCCGACGACCTCGACGACGACACGCTCAAGCGGATGCTCGACCGCGTCACGCGCCGCACGCAGTTCGTCGTCAGCGTCCGCAGCATCGAGGAGGGGCGCGCCCTCGCCGACGGCCGCGCGCTCCCCCTCCTCGGCCGCCCCGACGCCGCCCGCCCCAACGCGCGGCGCAG
>Ga0196977_1000672_pt1 | contig 16444 bp, 14 predicted proteins | sample S3v_1013CmetaG_FD_148634 | JGI IMG/M metagenome (GOLD analysis project Ga0196977, IMG submission 148634) | Soil microbial communities from Anza Borrego desert, Southern California, United States - S3+v_10-13C | ecosystem: Environmental > Terrestrial > Soil > Desert | place: USA: California...
CGAGCTTGATGGTCGAGCACGGCTTGAAGCCGCGGCGCAGCCCCCAGTCCTGATTCACCACCGTGTAGACGCGCCCCGTCTTCGGGTTCATCACGACGACGGTGCCGGCCTTCTCGCCGAGCGCCTTGACGGCGACGCGGCGAACCTCCGCGTCCTCGCCCGTCGTCTCGTCCTTCATGATGTTGCTGACCGTCTCGTCGCGCAGCGCCTGATTGAAGGCGCGGATGCGGGCGGCGGCGATGGCGCGGGCGATGGCGAGCTGGCGGGCGCGCTCGGCGGCCTCGCGGCGGCGGCGCTCGGCCTCGCGCCGGGCCTCGGCCAGACGCTCGCGCTTCGACATCTTCTTCGAGTCTTTGCCGCGCCGCTCTTTGGCCGAGGCGCGCTCCTCTTCGCGGCGCGAGCGGCGGTCGTTCTTCGAGGCCCGCTCGTTGCGGCCGCCGCGCGCCTGCTTCTCGCGCTTCGAGGGCGCGGCCTTCTTGCGCGAGGCCGCCTCCTCGCGGCCCTTCTTACCCTTGGCCGACTTGGCCCCGGCCGACTTGGCCGGCGCTTTGGCGGGCGCCTTCTTCGACCCCTTCTTCGGGGCGGCGCCGGCGGCCGGCGCGGCGCAGAAAATGATGGCGGAGATGACGAACGCGGCGAGACCGGGGAACGGGAACTTCAAGAACATCAGGCTTCATCCTCGCTCGAATAACGAGCAAAGGGGCGGCCGGCGCGGTAGACAGCCGAGGGGGGCGCCGGGTCGCCGTGTCAACACTGAAAGGCGCGGGAGCGGGCGTGGCGGGCCGGCCGGAGGCGAACGGGACGCCGCCGTGTTGCCCAAAGCTAAATGTCGAATGCCACGTCCGGAACTCTTCCGAGCCAGCTTCTGGTCGAAACCAAACTTCTAGTTCGTTCAATGAAAAGGCTGGAGAGACTGCTATGTGGTCTCCGGGAGGGTTTGCGCTGGAGACCGCCGTGACTATAACATTTGAACATTAGTGCGGCAACAGAAAAAGAATACTTAAGTAGCCGGCAGCCATCATTTAGTGTCAGTAGTTTTAAAAACGGACGCCGTTTCTGTCAGCCTGACTGTCCGGCAACCAAAATTCCGCCGCCGCCTACTGACTACCGGCGACCGTCTATGTCTCTTATGCGTCTGCCGAGTCTCATCTACAGCTTCCGCACGCGGCTGCTGGTCGTGATGGCGGCGCTTTTGGTCGCCACGCTCAGCGTGCAGTATTTCCTCTTCCGCCGTGAGGAGTTGCGCCGCGCCGTCATCATCGCCGAGCAGGAGCAGGCGCTCGTCGCCAGCACCGCCCTCGCCCTCCAGAGCATCACGTCGCGCGCCTACCTCACCGACATAGACAAGGAGCGGCCCGTCCCCTTCCTCAGCGAGCAGGCCGGGCGCGTCGTCAACATCCTCGTCGTCAACGAGCACGGCCGCGTGGACGACAGCCTCGACCCGCGCTTCGCCCCCTCGCTTCTCGAAGACGGCACGGCCAAGTATTTCAACGTGCAGGACGTGGGCCTGCCGCGGCTCGTCGAGGCCGGGCAGACGACCAAAGACATCCGCCAGCTCATCCCCGACTCGCCGCCGCCCACCGACCGCCCCATCGCCGGCGAGAACCGCGCCTTCCCCATCCCGGTCGAGACGAGCGGCGGCGTCAACTACATCATCGTCGTGCTCGGCGCGGCCAAGACGCCGCACACCGACTCGTGGGGCGACGTGATGCAGCCGCTGCTGCCGACCTTCGCCGTCTTCCTGCTCGCCTTCGGCGGGCTGCTCTTCCTCGTCTGGCGCTTCACGCGCCCCGTCCAAGAGTTGTCGAAGGCCACGCAGCGCGTCGCCGCCGGCGACTTCTCCTTCCGCGTGCCCGCGGCCGACCGCCGCGACGAGGTGGGCCGGCTGGCCGCGACCTTCAACCGGATGGTCGACCAGCTCGGCGAGATGCGGCAGCTCGAAGCGCAGGTCAAGCAGGCCGAGCAGTCGGCCGTCATCGGCCGGCTCGCCTCGGCCATCGCGCACGAGATCAAGAACCCGCTCAACTACATCAACCTCACGCTCGACCACCTGCGGACGAGCCTCGCGCCCTCCGACCCCGAGAAGCGCTCGGTCGTCGAGCGCCTCACCGCGCAGCTCAAGTCCGAGGTGGCGCGCATCAACACGCGCGTCACCGAGTTCCTCAAGTACACGCGCCCCGCGAACACGGACATGAAGCCGCTCGACCTCAGAGAGACGCTGCGCGACTCGCTGCGGATGGTCGAGGTGCAGGCGGCCGAGGCGGGCGTCGAGGCGCGTCTGGAGTCGGGCGGGCCCGTGCCGCCCGTGCGCGGCGACCGCGAGTCTTTACGTTCCGTCTTCACAAACCTTATCATTAACGGCATGCAGGCGATGGAGGGCGCGGGGGGCCGGCTCACCGTCAGGCTCGGGGGGCACGACGGGCGCGCGCGCGTCGAAATCTCGGACACGGGGCGCGGCATCGCGGCCGAACACCTCCCCAAGATTTTCGAGCCCTACTTCTCGACGAAGGAGACGGGCACGGGCCTCGGCCTCGCCATCGTCAAGAAGGCCGTCGAGGATCACAACGGCACCATCTCGGTCGAGAGCACGCCCGGCGCGGGCACGACGTTCACGGTGGAGCTACCCACGGAAAGGGGCTAACGGAAGGCGTTAGTGTCAGACGCCGGGTGCCGGTAGCGGCGCGCCCGTCAACCGGCATCCGGCATCTCGCTAACGTCTGAGGCTTTCATTCATGGCACGCAAAAGCATACTGGTCGTTGACGACGAGAAGCCGCAGAGGGAAATCCTTGAGGCGATCCTTTCCGGCGAGGGCTACGACGTGACGACGGCCGCGTCGGGCGAGGCGGCCCTGCGCATCCAGCGCGAGCGGCGCTTCGACCTCGCCCTCACCGACCTCAAGATGACCGGCATGGACGGCATCGAGCTGCTGTCGAAGCTCCTCGCCTACGACTCCTCGATCATCGTCATCCTCCTGACCGCCCACGGCTCCATCGAGTCGGCCAAAGAGGCGCTCAGGCGCGGCGCGTTCGACTACCTTGAGAAGCCCTTCGAGCGCGACACGCTTCTGGAGACCATCCGCCGCGCCCTCTCGCGCCTCGACGCGCTCGATCAGGAGATCATCTCGGCCTCGTCCGAGATGGAGTCGGTCAAGAAGATGATCCTCAAGGTCGCGCGCTCGAACTCGACGGTGCTCATCCGCGGCGAGTCGGGCACGGGCAAGGAGCTGATCGCGCGCGCCATCCACACCCAGAGCCCGCGCGCCGCCGAGATGTTTCAGGCCGTCAACTGCGCCGCCATCAACGAGAACCTCCTCGAGTCCGAACTCTTCGGCCACGAGCGCGGCGCCTTCACCGGCGCGCACGCCGAGAAGAAGGGGCTCTTCGAGGTCGCCGACAAGGGCACGCTCTTCCTCGACGAGATCGGCGAGCTGGACGTGACGATGCAGGCGAAACTTTTGCGCGCGCTTCAGGAGCGCGAGATTCGGCGCGTCGGCGGGACGCGCCCCATCAAGATAGACGTGCGCGTCGTCGCCGCCACCAACCGCGACCTGCGCGCGATGGTGCAGGACGGCCGCTTCCGCGACGACCTCTACTACCGCATCAACGTCCTCTCCATCGACGTGCCCCACCTGCGCGAGCGGCGCGAGGACATCCCCGTCCTCATGGAGTTCTTCCTCAAGAAGCACACGCGCAACACCTCGCGCCTGATCCGCGGGCTCACGCCCGAAGCGCGCAAGGTGATGCTCGACTACGCGTGGCCGGGCAACGTCAGGCAATTAGAGTCGGCCATCGAGCGCGCCATCCTGCTCGCCGAGAACGACTACATCACGGTCGAAGACCTGCCGCTCGAAGTCCGGCAGGAGTCGCGCCCGGCCACCGAGGGCGCGGGCTTCCGCCTCCCGGCCGAGGGCGTCAACTTCGAGGACGTGGAGCGCAACCTCATCGTGCAGGCGATGGAGCGCACCGACTACAACATCACGAAGGCCGCCAAGCTCCTCGGCCTCACCTTCCGCACGCTCCAGTACCGCCTTGAGAAGTTCGGCATCAAACGCCCCGAGCGCCACGGCGGCAAGGAGGACGAGGAGGAGACGGAGGAATAAGCCGTGCCGGACTCCCCGCCCATCTCCCTCGGCGCGGCCGCGCGCTGCGACTACCGCCCGCGCGAAGTGTGGCCGCGCGGGGCGGGCGTCGCGCCTGACGAGTCACATCCCGCATGAACGCCATCGAGACTCTCAGCCTCGCGCTCGGCGCGGCGTGGACGGCCGGGATTAACCTGTACGCCACGGTCGCGGTGATCGGGCTGTTGCAGCGCTTCGAGTTGGTCGGCCGGCTGCCGGGCGGGCTCGACGCGCTCGACAACTGGTGGGTCATCGGCATCGCGCTCGCGCTCTACGTCGTCGAGTTCGTGGCCGACAAGGTTCCTTACGTGGACACGGCTTGGGACGCTGCGCACACCTTCGTGCGGGTGCCGGCCGGGGCGGCGCTGGCCGTGGCGGCGACGGCCGACCTCGACCCGTCGGTGCGCGTCGTCGCCTTCCTCTTCGGCGGCGGCCTCGCGCTCTCGACGCACGGGACGAAGGCGACGGTGCGCGCCGCCGCCAACACCAGCCCAGAGCCTTTCTCGAACTGGGCGCTCTCGCTCGTCGAGGACGTGCTCGCCGTCGGCGCTCTGGTGCTCGCCGTGCTCCACCCGCTGGCGATCCTCGCGGTCATCGTCATCTTCCTGCTGCTGCTGGTCTGGATTCTGCCGAAGGTCGTCCGCGCCCTGCGCCGCACGCTCGGCCGCCTGCGCTCGCTCCTGACGCGGCGGCCCGCTTGAGGAAGCTCCGAGTTTCGAGTCCCGAGTTCGCGGCCTCACCCTGAGCTTCGGGACTCAACGCCGCGCGGGCGAACTCGGGACTCGAAACTCAGCGCTCGGAACTTCATGCCGGCGCAAGCCGGCGCGGGGCGGGGCGTTCTAAGCTCGCTTGAGATTGAAACTGTTTCGGAGGCTCCGATGAAGCTGTTCACAACCCTTCTCGTGATGTCGTTGGCGCTGGCCGGCCTCGGCTGCGGCGTCCAGCGCGGGGGCGCGCCGGGGGCCGCCGGCGAGCAGACGGCCGCGCCCTCCGCGCCGAAGACGGCCGCGGGCGGCGGCGCCAACCGCGCGCCGGCCGACGGCGCGGACGCCACCGTCCAGACCGTCTCGCTGACGCAGGCCGACGCCGCGCAGCAACCGCCCGCCGCCGCCGAGCGCAAGATCATCCGCAACGCGGAGCTCACGGTCGAGGTCGACTCGCCGGCCGAGGCCATGCGCCGCGTCGCCTCCGTCGCCGAGCGGCGCGGCGGCTTCGTCGTCACCTCGGAGACGCGGCAGCAGACGGCGGCCGACAGCGTCACGCCTTACAAGGTGGTGACGGTCCAAGTGCGCGTGCCGGCCGCGCAGTTCGACGCGGCGGTGGGCGAGATACGCGGCGGGGGCGGCCGCGTCGTCGGCGAGAGGATCACGGGGCAGGACGTGACCGAGGAGTACATCGACCTCGAAGCGCGCCTGCGCACGCAGCGCGCGCTCGAAGCGCAGTTCCTCGAAATCATGAAGGGCGCGCGGGCCGTCGCCGACGCGCTTCAGGTGCAGCGCGAGCTGGCGAACGTCCGCACCGAGATCGAGCGGCTCGAAGGCCGCCGCCGCTTCCTCGAAAACCAGACGAGCCTCTCGACCATCGAGGTCACGCTCCAGCCGCCGGCCCCGCTCGTCAACGCCTCGGGCTTCGGCCGCGGGCTGCGCGACGCGTTCGGCGACGGCATCGAGGCGGCGGCCACCATCATGCTCGGCCTCGTCCGCGTCTTCCTCGCGCTCATCCCCATCGCCCTCTTCGTCGCCCTCCCGCTCTTCCTGCTCGTGCGCTACGCCGTCCGCCGCGCCCGCCGCCGCGCGCCGCCCGCCGAGCAGTTGCCGTAATAAGTCCGAGGCCCGGCCGTCGGCGGCGCGCCTCAAGTTTCATCTAACGACTGCGTGATGAAACTTGAGGCGCGCCGCCGGCGGCCGGGGCCTCAGACTTGTCTTAATCCGATTCCTGACTTTAGACTTCCGACCATGACCCGAATGACCATCGTCGTCGCCGCCCTCGGCGTACTTCTCTGCTCGGCGTGCGGTTCCGGTTCCAGCCCCGCGCCCGATTCGCCGGCCCCGACGCCTTCGCCGGTGGCGCGCGCGGCCGCGACCCCGACGCCCGCGCCGGAGATCGTCAAGGCGGCGGCCGGGGAGGCGCGCGTGGCGGCCGGCGGCGCGGGCGAGGCCGTCGTGAGCCTCGACATCGCCGAGGGATGGCACGTCAACGCCAACCCGCCGTCCGACAAGTTCTACATCGGCACGGAGGTGCAGGCCGAGGCGCAGGGCGGCGTCACGCCGGGCAAGCCGGTCTACCCGCCGGCGCTGACGAAGAAGTTTCAGTTCAGCAACCAGCCGCTCGCCGTCTACGAGGGGCGCGTCGTCGTCCGCCTGCCGCTGCGCGCCGACGCCTCGGCCGCGAAGGGCCGGCAGACCTTCCGCGCGCGCGTCCGCTACCAGCCCTGCAACGACCGCGAGTGCCTCCAGCCGCGCACCATCGAAGCCGACATCCCTTTGAACGTGAGCTGAAATATTTTGCGGCGCGAGGAAGGCGACATGGGGCCGGGCGAGGTCGGCGGGACGCAAGCCCGCGCGGCCTCGGGCGACGCCCCCGAGGCGCCGCCGAAGGCGGGGCCGTTCGCGGAGCCGTGGCTGCTCGGCGCGTGCCTGTGCCTGCTGGCGGCGGCCGCCTGCCTCGCGCTCGGCTTCTACGACGCGGCCTTCGTCGCCGCGGCCCTCGGGGCCGTCGCGTGGTTCCTCAACGTCCGCAGCCGGCTCCCGCGCCCTCCCGACGGGGAAGACGCCGGCGAGGACGAGCCGCCCGAAGAGGAAAACTAAAAAAGTTTCGGGCTGCGGGTTGCGAGTTAAAAACAGAAGATGAAGCGCCGGCCCTGAAGCATCGACTTCGCGGCCGGCGCTTTGTCTTCAACCCGCAACCCGAAACTTTTCCTCAGAGCATTTCGGCGAAGGTGAGTTGCGGGTCGTCAGTTTCGTGGGCCTGTTTGGATTGGCGCGGGCGCGAGTCGCCGTCGAGGGCGCGGCAGACGGCCTTGAGGTTGAAGCGGATGAGGCGCGGCGTGAGGCGCACCGAGGGGATGCGGCCCTCGCGCGCGAGGCGGCGCACCGTGGACTCGCTCACCTGTAGGAAAGCGGCGAGCTGGCGCGCCGTCACGAACTCTTCGCGCGTCCCGTCCTTCGATGCGTGCGCGTCTCTGTCCAAGAGAGTTTGAAGAGAAGGCCGCGCCGGCTCACGGGCGCGGCGCGAGTGTGAGCGCGACGCGGAAGATGGCCGCGCTGTCAACCGTGACCTCGGAGGTGGCCGTCGCGGCCCCGTCGGCGCGGGCCGTGACGCGGTAGCGCGCCGGCTCCGGCGTCAGGCGGAAGCCGAACTGCCCGAGGCTGTTCGTCACGCGGCTGTCGAGCTTCTTCGACGTGCCGTCCTCGCGGAGCAGCTCCAGCTCGACGCGCGCCCCGGCGTAGCTCGCGCCGGCCGGCGTAAAGACGCTGCCGCGGATGAAGGCGATGGCCCCCTCGTCCACCGGCAGGAAAAGCTTGTCCTTGAGCGAGACGAACTTGCCGGCCCGCACCTCGACGTTCATCCGCCCGACCTGCAAGCCGGCCTTGCGGAAGGTCAGCCCGTAGCGGCCGGGCGCGAGGCCGCCGACCTCGAACTCGCCTTTCGCGTTCGTCCGCGCCGCCTTCACCTCGCGGTCGCCCTCGCGGACGCTGACGGCGATGCCTTCGGGGTTGCCCGCGCCGACCTTGACGCGGCCGCGGACGCCGCCCGTCTCCGCCTTCTGCGCCCCCTTCTGCGCGGGCGCGGGCAGCGCCGAGGCGAGCAGCAGCAGGGCGAGCGCGAGCCTCGCCAGCAAATCAGTCCTGAAAAAAATTTCCGTTCGGGGCATCGCCTTCGAGTCTTTCTTTCGGCCGCCGGGAGGCATCAAAGCTCAGGCGGCAAAATTATAGCACGGGGCCGGGGCGCGGGCCGTCTTGTTGATGCGGCCGGGGCCGCCCCTTGTTGCCCGCCGCCGCGGCGGAAAAGGCTCTGGCGCGCCGCGCCCGCGAGGGCGTATAATGCGCCGCCGCCCGCCGCTCCCCGCGCAGCACGAAAGAGACATGAAAAAGTTTTCAGAATCCCCCGCCCGCGCGTCCGCCCTCAGGCGCTACGCCCTCGCTTGCCTCGTCTCGGCCCTCGCGCTCGGCCTCGCCCTGCCTGCGCGCGCCCAGCAGCAGCCCTTCGAGATTGACGAGGACGAGGTGCTGAAGATCGACACCGACATGGTGTTGGTCGAGGTGACGGTGACGGACGCGCAGGGGCGTCCCGTCCGGGGCCTGCGCGCCGAGGACTTCAAGCTCTACGAGGACGGCGCGCCGCGCGAGGTCGCCTTCGTCAACGTCGAGCGGCGCGGCGGCGTCGAGCGGCCGGTGGCCGCCGTCTTCGCCGTGGACGTGTCGGGCAGCATGACGGACGGGGAGATGGCGCGGCTGCGCGGCGCGATGAACGCCTTCGTGGAGAGGCTCGCCGGGCGGGCGTCGATGTTCGCGCTGATGAGCTTCGGCACGACGGCCAAAGTCCTTCAGGGGCTGACGGCCGAACCCGCCAAGATGCGCCGCGCCTTCGAGAAGCTCGGCCGCGAGACCGAGGGGCTTTCGACTCACACCTACGACGCCGTGGACGACGCCGTCCGCCTGCTCGCGCGCAAGGCCCCGCGCACGCGCGACCGGCGGCTGATGAAGCGCGCCGTCGTCGTCATCACCGACGGCTTCCCCGTCGGCGACAACGTCACGCCGCGCACCGTCATCGAGCGCGCCAACGAGGCCGAGGTGAGCGTCTACACGGTGACGCTGCCCTCCTACTCGCGGCTGCTGGCCTCGAACGACCGCGCCCCGCTGCCGACGCCGCTCGACGTGAGCGGGCTGGCCGAGAAGACCGGCGGCTCGAACGTCTACGCCGACGCCAAAGACTACGAGCCGCTCTTCCGCGCGCTGGCCGAGGAGGTCACCTCGACCTACGTCATCGCCTTCTACCCGCCCGAAGAAAAGAGGCGCGACGGGCGCTTCCACACCCTCCGCGTGGAAGCCCCCGCCGGCCTCTTCGTCCGCCAGAACCGCACGGGATACAAAAGCGACGGTAAATAAAGTCCGGAGTCCGGAAGTCGTCCCTGTCTCCGGGCTCCGGACTGTTTTTAATATTCCTCGTCCTCCTCGTCGCCGTAGTCCTCTTCGTCGTCCTCGTCCTCGACGATGTCGAGCTCGACCGGGTCGAGGCCGACGATCTCCAAAGCGGTTCCACACTCCTCGCACGTCACGGCGTCGCCCTTGTCGGCGTCGGTATCGACGTGGACTTCGGCATCACATTCGGGGCATGTTCCTAACGGCACGGTTCCTTTCCTCCAGGGTTTGACTGTGACGCAGAGGCGTACCCTGTACGACGGGGGAGACCTCCACCTTGTTCGGGTATTTCCGCCGACAATCTAACCGCCACCGCACTATTTTGCAATAGCCATCTGCCCGCCCGCCCCGCCCCCTCCGCCGCGGCGGGCGCTGAGAAATTTTCCGTTTTTTTTGCCGCGCGTGCGGGTTTCTAGCGTAGTATGACGCGCTGTTAATTGAGAGGCTGCGGCACCGGGCGCTAATCCCCCTGCCCGCGCCGCCGCGCGTCGCTCCGGTATCAGACCCCGCGGCGTCCCCGCGCCGTCTCACACCAAGACGAGGACAACATGACCCTTGACCGCACACTCGCCAGAGGCCGAACCGTCCAATCTTTCATGCTCATTTGCGCCGCCGCCCTTCTCTTCGTGTCGGCGGCCGTCGTCGGCCGTCGCGCCGCGGCGCCACGCGCCGCCTTGTCCCCGACAGATGTCGCGCGGGCGCGCGAAGGCTACGGCCGCATCCCGCTCGCCTTCGAGGCCAACCGCGGGCAGACCGCCGAGGCCGTCAACTTCACGGCGCGCGGCGCGGGCTACGCGCTCTTCCTGAAGCCGGACGAGGCCGTCTTCGTCCTCTCGGGGCAGGCGGGCGACGCCGCGGCCGAGACTCCCGCGGTGCTGCGCATGAAGCTCGTCGGCTCGGACAAGGGCGCGCCGGTCGAGGGCGCGGGCGAGTTGGGGGGCAAGGTCAACTACCTCGTCGGCGGCGACCCGGCCGCGTGGCGCACAGAGGTTCCGACCTTCGCGCGCGTGCGCTACCGCGAGGTCTATCCCGGCGTCGACCTCGTCTACTACGGCAACCAGCGCCAGCTCGAATACGACTTCGTGGTCGCGCCCGGCCGCGACCCGCGCGCCGTCAAACTCCACTTCGAGGGCGCGGACAGAGTCGAGTTAGGCGCGGACGGCGAGCTGCTGCTGGCGCTCGGCGAGGAGGTCATCCGGCAGCCGAAGCCGTTCGTCTATCAGGAGGCCGGCGGGGAGCGCCGCGCCGTCGAGGGCGGCTACGCGATCGGCGAGGACGGGCGCGTCGGCTTCGCCCTCGGCGACTACGACCCGAGCCGGCCGCTCGTCATCGACCCCGTGCTCATCTACTCGACCTACCTCGGCGGCACGGGCGCCGAAGGCAGCCTCGGCAGCGGCAACGACATCGCGGTGGACTCGGCCGGCAACGCCTACGTCTGCGGCTCGACCCTCTCGATCAACTTCCCCACGGCCGGCGCCTTCCAGGCCGACAACGCCGGCAACGAAGACGTTTTCGTCGCCAAGCTCGACGCGACCGGCTCGAACCTCGTCTACTCCACTTACCTCGGCGGCGGCGACCTAGACCGCTGCTTCGGCCTCGCGGTCGATTCCTCCGGCCGCGCCCACGTCACCGGCCAGACCGCCTCGACCAACTTCCCCACCGTCAACGCCATCGACGCCACGCGCGGCACCACCAACGAGGACGCCTTCGTCGCCCGGCTCGCCGCGGACGGCTCGGCGCTCGTCTATTCCACCTACCTCGGCGGCGACGAGAGCAGCGAATTCGGCCGGGGCATCGCCGTGGACTCGGCCGGCAACGCCTACGTCACCGGCACCACCTTCTCCGACAACTTCCCCACGCTCAACCCCATCCAGGCCGCGTTCGGCGGCGGCTCGACCGACGCCTATCTGGCGAAGATCGCCGCGGACGGCTCGGCGCTCGTCTATTCCACCTACCTCGGCGGCAGCGACAACGACGACGGCAACGGCGTCGCCGTGGACTCAGATGGCAACGCCTACGTGACGGGGCGCACAGGCTCCTCGACCGACTTCCCCCTCGCCAACGCCTTACAGGCCACGTACGGCGGCGGCGCCAGCGATGCCTACGTGTCGAAAGTCATCGCGGACGGCTCGGCCTTCATCTACTCCACCTACCTCGGCGGCAGCGGCTTGGACGTGGGCGAAGACATCGCGGCCGACTCGGCCGGCAACGCCTACCCCGTCGGGCAGACGCTCTCGATCAACTTCCCGACGGCCAACGCCTTTCAGGCCGACAACGCCGGCGGCGGGCAGGACGCCTTCGTCTCGAAAGTCGTCGCGGACGGCTCGGCCTTCTTCTTCTCCACCTACCTCGGCGGCACGGGCGGCGAGATCGGCCGCAACGTGGCGCTCGACTCGGCCAACAACGTCTACGTGGCCGGGACTACCTCCTCGTTCAACAACTTCCCCACCGTCAGGGCCATCCAGTGCGTGCGCGGCGCTTCGACCGACGCCTTCGTGACGAAGTTCAACGCGGCCGGCAACACGCTCTCTTACTCGACCTACGTCGGCGGCAACGGGGCCGAAGATGCTTTCGGCATCGCGGCCGACGCCGCCGGCAACGCCTACGTCACCGGCCAGACCGCCTCGACCAACTTCCCCACGGCCGCCCCGATTCAGGCCAGCAACGCCGGCTCCAGAGACGCTTTCATCTTCAAGCTCAGCGGCGCGACCGGGGCGACCTGCAACGCCACGCCCACCCCGACTCCCACGCCGACCCCGACACCAACACCGACCCCGACTCCGACGCCGACGACCTCGACCTTCAGGTTCGAGAAGGCGGGCTACGCCGTACGTGAGGAGATCACCTTCGTCACCGTCGCCGTCACGCGCACGGGCAACCTCACGGCGGCGGCGACCGTGGACTTCGAGACCGCGGACGGCACGGCCTCCGAGCGGCGGGACTACACCACCGCGCTCGGCACGCTCCGCTTCCCGGCCGGCGTCTCGCGCCTGACCTTCGACCTCCTCGTCAACGAGGACTCGAAGGACGAGGGCGAGGAGACCTTCAACGTCTCGCTCTCGAACCCGACCGGCACGGCCTCGGTCGGCTCGCCCTCCACCGCGGTCATCCACATCCTCGACGACCCGACCGAGGTCTTCGACAACGTCATAGACGTTAACGCCGCCTTCGTCGGCCAGCACTACCACGACTTCCTCGGCCGCCAGCACGACCCGGCCGGGCACATGTTCTGGACGCGCCAGCTCGACGACTGCGGCGCGGACGCCGCCTGCCTCGACCTCCAGCGCCAGCACGTCTCGACCGCCTTCTTCCTCTCCATCGAGTTTCAGGAGACCGGCTACCGCGTGATCCGCCTCTACAGGACATCTTTCGGCGACACGCCGCAGAGGCCGCGCGGCCTGCCGCGCTACCGCGAGTTCCTGCGCGACATGCGCGAGATACACCGCGGCGTCGTGGTCGGCGTCGGCAACTGGGAGGAGCAGCTGCGCGCCAACACGCTCGAATTCGCGCGCGCGTGGGTGCAGCGGCCCGAGTTCGTGGCCGAGTTCCCCCTGACGATGACGGCCGAGCAGTTCGTGGACAAGCTGTTCGAGACCGCGGGGGCGACGCCGGCGGCGGCCGAGCGCGACGCGGCCGTCGCGGCCTTCGGCGCGGGCGGCGTCGAGGGGCGGGCCGACGCGCTGTTGTCGGTCGTCGGCAGCGGCTCGGTCTACAACGAGCAGTTCAACCTCGGCTTCGTGCTCATGCAGTATTTCGGCTACCTCCGGCGCAACCCGAACGACCCGCCGGACAACAGCTTCGGCGGCCTCGACTTCTGGGTCGCCAAGCTCGACTCCTTCACCCGGCCCGGCGAGGACGCGCGCGATCAGGCCGTGGCGCTCGAACGCGTCCGCCGCGCCGAGATGGTCAAAGCCTTCCTCGTCTCGATCGAGTACCGCGACCGCTTCGGCCGCTGAACGTCGTCGTCGCTTCGACCGCCGGCCGCCGGTCATCAGTGCTTTGCCTGACTGATGACCGGCGGCCGGCGTCTGCCGACTGAACCCGAACCTCATCCCCCCGCTCCGACCTCATTCCCCTGCCTCGGCCCGGCGCTATGGCGCCGCGGCCGACGCGCCGAGTCTGGCGCGCGCCCGCGCGGCCTCGGGGCTGCGCGGGTGTCGGCGCAGGATTTCGCGCCACGCCGCGCCGTCGTAGTCGTACCGAGTCGTCGCCGCGTCGAAGGTGAAGGCGACGCCCCGACGGCGGAAACGGTCGAGGCCGCTGAAGTTGAGGAAGAAGCTGCGGCGCGGCGCGCCCGTCGCCTCCATCTCGCGCGCGTCGAGGCGGCGGCGGGCCTCGCGCGTGAGCTTCGCGGCCGCCTCCTCGGCGGCCTCGGCCAAGAGCAGGAGCACGGCCGCGCGGTGCGGGGAGCGCGCGAAGGTGTCGAGGAAGATGCGCGCCCGCTCGACGCGCTCGAACCCCGCCGAGGCGCGCACCAGCCGCAGCAGCCTTTCGTCGTCGCCCGCGCGCGAGGCCGAGACGAGCGCCTCGGCCTGCACCCACCCGCCCGTCCGCCGCGTCAGCACGACGCGGTAGAAGCGCACGCCGTCGGCCGCGCGCCTCTCGCCCGCGACGGCCACCAGCCGGCCGCGCCCGAGCCTCCGCACCAGCGCGGCCGACAAATCCGGCGCGTCGCGCACCGCCGCCAGCCGCTCGTCGACGACGACGGCCGCCCTGCCCCCGGCCGGCGCCCTCCGCTTCTTGCCCGCGCGCGCCTCGGCGGGAACCGAGAGGCAGGCCGCGAGCGCGGCCAGCGCCGCAAAGAAGATGTGCGGCCGGCAGACGAGGCCCGGCCGGCGCGGGGCGCAGACGCCCTTCCAGCGGTAAGGCATAGCTCACCCTCCATTATTCAGTCCGCGAACTGCGTGGGGTTTGAGACCGCCGGAGGGTAGCCGGGCGGCGCCGTGGTGGGTTCCGAGTTTAGCGAGGCGCGCGGCGGCGCGGGTTGGCGGCGAGCAGCGCTTCGAGTTGGGAGCGCGCGGGGGCCGTCGCGGCGCGCGCGGGCAGTCCCGCGTGGTGGAAGTGCGTGATGGCGATGGCGAGCGCGTCGGAGGCGTCGAAGGGCGCGGGCGGCTCGGCGAGCGCGAGCAGCACGCGCACCATCTCCTGCACCTGATGCTTCTCGGCCGCGCCGTAGCCGACGACCGTCTGCTTGACGAGCCGCGGCGCGTACTCGGCGATCCCGACGCCGGCCCGCTCGGCCGCGACGAGCACCACGCCGCGCACCTGCCCGAGTTTGAGGGCCGTCTTGGCGTTGGCGGCGAAGAACGCCTCCTCGACGGCGCAGACCTCGGGGCTGAACCGCGCGATCAACTCTTCGACGCCGTCGCTGATCTTCAACAGCCGCGCCGCGAAACGCTCGCGCGGGCTGGCCTTCACCGTCCCGAACCCGACGAGCCGGTAGCGACGCGCCGTCCCCTCGACCACGCCCCACCCCGTCGTCTCGCTGCCCGGATCGATCCCTAAAACTCGCACGCCCCTTTATACCTCAGACCCGGCCGTCGGCGACAGGCAAAAAAAGTCCGCCCCGAAGGTTCGGCCCCGGCGGCGAGTTTTTTTGCCGCGGGCGGCGGTCATCAACGCACCGCCGGGGACGACGAAGATGCTTGACGGCGGCGGCGGCCGTCGTTCATTCTAGGCGCTGCTCCGAAACGTGCCGGCGTCGAGAGTTGCCGGCGGCGGCCTTCGAGGCGGTCTCGAAGGTCGAGAGAGAAGGGACGGTTCGCCATGCGACGCTGTCATAACGACGAGGAGTGCGGCGGCTTTTGAGCGCAGCAGCAAGCGGCGCAGGGGTTATCCTTCGGAGACGGGCGTGAAACGCGGCATGAGAATCGTCGGGGGCGAAAAAGAGTTGGTCGAAAAGCTCGGCAGGAACGACTTATGCCCGTGCGGCTCCAAGCGCCGCTTTCAAACGGTGCTGCCTGCCTAAAGGCCGATTTCGAGGGAACGCTCCGGAACTACTACTTTCAGGACTTGAAATCGACGCACGGCGGGCGCTTTTAAACGGAGCACCCGCCGTGCTTCTTCTTGCCCAAGAGACTATGAGCGAATGACTGTTCACGTATGCTTCTGACGATCACGAACACACACCCGCCGGCGACCGACCTCGGTCACCTGCTGCGCAAGAGCCCTTACCGCGCGCAGTCCTTCCCGCTCTCCTTCGGGCAGGCGCACGTCTTCTACCCCGAGGCCCGGCCCGAGCGCTGCACGGCGGCGCTGCTGCTCGACGTTGACCCGGTCGGGCTGGTGCGTAACCGCCGCGGCCCCTCGGGCGAGGGGCGCACGCTGGAGCAGTACGTCAACGACCGCCCCTACGTCGCCTCCTCGTTCCTGAGCGTGGCGCTGGCGCGCGTCTTCGGCAGCGCCATGTCGGGCGCGAGCAAAGGCCACGACGAGTTGGCCGAGGCGGCGCTGCCGCTCGAAGCCCGCCTCTCTGTGCTCCCCTGCCGCGGCGGCGAAGAGTTTTTGCGGCGACTGTTCGAGCCGCTCGGCTACGAGGTGTCGGCGCGGCCGCACGGCTTGGACGAGAGCTTCCCCGAGTGGGGCGCAAGCCCGTACTTCACCGTCACGCTCTCGGCGCGCGTGCGGCTGCGCGAGCTGCTCACGCACCTCTACGTGCTCGTGCCCGTCCTCGACAACGAGAAGCATTACTGGGTCGGCGACGAGGAGGTGGAGAAGCTTCTGCGGCGAGGCGAGGGCTGGCTCGCCGCGCACCCCGAGCGCGAGGCCATCGCGCGCCGCTACCTCAAGCACCGGCGCAGCCTCGCCGACGAAGCCCTCGCCCGGCTCGTCGCCGAAGAGGTTCCCGACCCCGAAGCCTCCGGCGCGGCCCACGACGAGGAGGAAGAGCGGGTCGAGCGCCCGCTCAGTCTCAACGAGCGGAGGCTGAGCGCCGTCGTCGCCGCGCTCAGGGGCGCGGGGGCGCGCCGCGTCATTGACCTCGGCTGCGGCGAGGGGCGGCTGCTCAAAGCGCTCCTCGAAGACCGGAGCTTCGACGAGATCGTCGGCGTGGACGTTTCGCACCGCGCGCTGGAGCTCGCGGCCGACCGCCTGCGGCTGGAGCGCCTGCCGCCGCAGGCGCGCGGGCGGCTGAGGCTGATGCAGGGCTCTCTGACCTACCGCGACAAGCGGCTCGCCGGCTTCGAC
>Ga0196977_1000673_pt1 | contig 16442 bp, 16 predicted proteins | sample S3v_1013CmetaG_FD_148634 | JGI IMG/M metagenome (GOLD analysis project Ga0196977, IMG submission 148634) | Soil microbial communities from Anza Borrego desert, Southern California, United States - S3+v_10-13C | ecosystem: Environmental > Terrestrial > Soil > Desert | place: USA: California...
CGCACTGAAGGCGCTGGCGACGGAGCCGATTCAATATCTCTTCGTCCCGCGCGTCATCGCCGGCATCGTCATGCTCCCCTTCCTGGTCATCCTCGGCGACGCGCTCGGCATCTATGGCGGTTACCTCGTGGCGGTGAAGCTGCTGAAGACGAACCCGGTCGTCTACAAACAGAACACCTTCCAGTTCCTGCAGCTCAGCGACGTCTGGAGCGGCTTGATCAAGGCCGGTGTGTTCGGCCTGATCCTCACGCTCACCGGTTGCGTGCGCGGCTACTACACGACCGGCGGTGCGGAAGGCGTCGGCCGCGCGACGACGTACGCGGTCGTGTCCGCGTCGCTGATCATCCTGCTCACCGACTTCTTTCTCACCAAGATCCTCTTCTGATGGACATCATCGAGCTCCGTAATATCGACAAGTCCTTCGGCGGTCGCAAGGTGCTGAACGACATGTCGATCTCGGTCGCGCAGGGCGAATCGCTGGTGATCGTCGGAGGCTCCGGCACCGGCAAAAGCGTCACGCTGAAACACATCATCGGTCTGCTCAAACCCGATCGCGGGCAGGTCATCATCGACGGCCATGACATCACGCAGATGAAGGACGTGGAGCTGAATCAGTTCCGGCGGCGCTTCGGCATGTCGTTTCAGGAAGGGGCGCTGTTCGACTCGATGTCGGTCTTCGACAACATCGCCTTTCCGCTGCGGCGGCACGCGAAGATGTCCGAGAAGGAGATCCGGCAGCGCGTCGAGGAATGTCTCGAAGACGTGCATCTGCACGGCGTCGAGAAGAAACGTCCGTCCGAGTTGTCGGGCGGCATGCGCCGGCGCGTCGGTTTCGCCCGCGCGATCTCGCTCAAGCCCGAGATCCTGCTGTTCGATGAGCCGACCACGGGTCTCGACCCGGTGATCAGCGACGTCATCGCGGACCTCATCGAAGAGATGGACGTGAAGCTCGGCACGACCACCGTCACGATCACGCACGACATGAAAGTCGCGTTCAAGATCGCGGATCGCGTGGCCATGCTCTACAAGGGCCACATCATCGAGCAGGGCACGCCGGAGAAGTTTCAGGAATCGAACAACCCGATCGTGCGGCAGTTCATCGAGGGCCGTGCAGCCGGTCCGCTCACCGATGGCGAAGAAGAGACCGTGGTGCATCACCCCGAGCGCCGCTTTCATCCGCGGACGAACTGAACCCGCACAAACGAAAAGCGGGATCAGGCCTCCAGCCTGACCCCGCCTGACGTCGTGCACCACTCCGCTGGTTAGTCTTTGCGAAGGCGGGTGCGGGTCTCGGTTTCCGTGGTGGTCGACTGCGTCTCGGTCGTCGTCTGCGTATCGAGCGTCGAGGACGAGGTCATCGGAGCCTGCTCCGGCACGATCACCGGCGTCGTGACCGTGGTCGACTGCGTGGTGATCGTCGTGTCGGCAGTGTCGTCGATCTCCGTATCGAGCGTCGCCGTGTTCGACGTCGTCAGATCCGTGGTCTCCGTGATCGTCACGGTGCTGCCGGACGAGCGATCGGGAATCACGTTGACGTTGGTGTTGGTACCGACGTTCGAGGCGTTGCCCGCGCCGGGTGCCGCGCTGCTCGAGTAAATGTTGCCGTCGCTGTCGATCTTCGCCGGGCCCGGCGCAGGAACGACGGAATCGCTCTGGGTGACCTGCACGACGTCATCGGTCGTGTCGACCGTGGCCGCCGTGTTCGACGCACATGCGCCGGTCAGGAGAAGCGCCGCGAACCCTGCCGCGGCTACCGTGTTGCGCATCAACTTGCTCATCATGATCATGACTCCTTCATCGTTTGCTGGTCGTTTCCATGTCGGCCATCGTGTGGCCATCACGACGACGTAAGGGCAAAAGGAATGCCTAGTTATTCGGAGCAACCACAGCCGCTCCGACCTATGATGGTTCCGTGGCCGCCGCGCACACGTATTCGGTCTCGGAGTTGCTCCGCGAAGTCAACCTTCAGCTTTACCGCTTCAACGATGTTGCCGTCGAAGGAGAGGTCACGAACTTCGTCCGGTCCGCCGCGGGGCACCTCTACTTCACGCTGAAGGATGCCAAGGCGCAGATCAAGATCGTTCTGTTTGCCACAAACGCCCGGTTCCTGCGGTTCCGCATCGAGAACGGACTGCAGCTCGTTGTACGCGGGCGATTGACGATTTACGAGCAGAAGGGCGATTTTCAACTGAACGCCGTCAGCGCCGAGCCGGCCGGCATCGGAGCGTTGCAGCTCGCGTTCGAGCAATTGAAAAAGACGCTCGCCGCGGAAGGCCTGTTCGAGGCGGCGCGGAAGAAACCCATCCCCCTGCTGCCGCAGCGCATCGCGGTGATCACCAGCCCCACCGGCGCCGCCATCCGCGACATCCTCCACGTCCTCGGCCGCCGCTTCGAAAACCTGTCGTTGCAGATCTATCCGGTACGCGTGCAGGGACCCACTGCCGCGCGTGAGATCGCGACCGCGCTGCGCAATCTGTCGAAGTGGAAGCTGCACGACGTCGTGCTGATCTGCCGCGGTGGAGGGTCGCTCGAAGATCTTTGGGCGTTCAACGAGGAAGTGGTCGCGCGGGGAGTGGCGGCGTGCGAGATCCCGACGATCTCCGGCGTCGGGCACGAGACCGATTTCACGATCTGCGATTTCGTCGCCGACCTGCGTGCGCCGACGCCGTCCGCCGCCGCCGAGATCGTGATTCGCGCGAAGAGCGAGATCTGCATGCAGGTCGACGCGATGGTGCGTCGCGTGCGCCACGTGATGGAAACACGGGTGCGGCATTATCGACACGAGCTCCGCCACCTTTCGTCGTCCGATCGACTGGGCATCGTCGTTCGCCGCGTGGCCATCGCGCGCGAACGGCTGGAACGTCGCCGCCTCTCGCTCTTCCGTCAACTCGACGCGCGCGCGAAATCGCTCCGTCGCCGTCTCGACGCTTGCACGGAACCGCTCGCGCAGTACCCGGCGCGCGTGCAGCGTGAACGCATGCGTTTGCGCTCGACCTTGGCCACGCTGCAGGCGGTCTCACCGCTCTCGGTGTTGTCGCGCGGCTACGCGATCGCGTTTTCGCGCACGCGTCGCGGCCGCAAGCCGATCCTCGACTCGGCGCAGGTGAAAGTGGGCGAGCAGATCGAGGTGCAGCTCAAGCGCGGCCGTCTCGAAGCCACGGTCGATCGCCACACCCTCGGCGTCGAGAGTCTCTGGCCGGAGATCGAGACGAAAAATCGCTCGACGGGCTGAGAGCCCGTCGCTCCAGATGGCCGTGCTATAACGCGCGCAACATGGCCATTCGGCGTCCGAACGAGTTCGAGAAGTCGTTCCAGAATCTCGAGAAGATCGTGCATCGGCTGGAGAGCGAGGAGTTGCCGCTCGACGAGTCGCTGCAGCTCTTCGAGGAAGGCATCCGCCTCTCGCGCTTCTGCCATCAACGGCTCGAGGAAGTGGAAAAGAAGATCGAACTGATCCTCGCGGACGCGAAAGGGCAGCCGGTCACCGAGCCGTTCGAAGACGAGGAACTGCACGAGGATGAGGAAGTCGTGGAGTGACGCCGGCCGAATACCTCCGATCCAAGCGCGAGCTCGTCGATGCCGCGCTCGACGCACAGCTTCCGCCCGCCGAAACGTATCCACCCACCATTCATGAAGCGATGCGCTACGCCGTCCTGGGCGGCGGCAAGCGAATCCGCCCGATCGTCGCGATCGCCGCGGCCGAAGCGGTCGGCGCCAACGTCGAGCCGCTGCTCATGCACCTCTGCGCGCTCGAGCTGATTCACACGTATTCGCTTGTTCACGACGATCTGCCGCCGCTCGACAACGATGATCTGCGCCGCGGCCGCAAGACTACGCACGTCGTGTACGGCGAAGCGATGGGCGTACTCACAGGCGACGCACTGCTGACGGAAGCGTTTTCGTGGCTTGCAAAACCGGTTGCCGGACTCGATCCCGCCCGCCAACTGCGCGCGGTGGCGGAGGTGGCGATGGCGGTGGATTCAACGGGAATGATCGGGGGGCAGGTCGCGGACATCGTGGCCGAGCGCTCGCACGAAGCCGCACACGATCGCGACTCGCTGCTGCGGGAGCTGGAGTTCATCCATCGCAACAAGACCGGCAAGCTCTTCACCGCGTCCGCCATCCTCGGCGGACTGCTCGGCGGCGCGTCGGACGAGCAGCTATCCGCGCTGCGCCGTTATGCGGACGCGCTCGGTCTGGCCTTCCAGATCGTCGATGATCTACTTGACATTGAAGAGTCCTCTGCGACACTAGGGAAGACGGCTGGCAAGGACCTCGAGCAGGGAAAGCTGACCTGGCCTGCGTTGCTCGGCGTGGAGAGTGCACGGGCGGAAGTGGGGAGACTGCTCGGGGAGGCTCTGGAGAACGCTGCTATGATCGCCGGTCCTGTGAATTACCTGGCGCCCATCGCACGTTTCATCTGCGAGCGCCGCCATTAGCCGCTCGGATTGGACACGATGGCCAGACTATTAGACTCGATCAATACGCCTCACGACCTGCGGAAGCTCGACCGCAAACAGCTCCCGCAGGTGGCGCAGGAGATCCGCGACCAGATCGTCGACGTGGTCTCGCGCATCGGCGGCCATTTCGGCGGCAACCTGGGCATCGTGGAGCTGACGCTCGCGCTGCATTACCTGTATGACACGCCGCGCGATCAGATCGTGTTCGACACCGGCCATCAGAGCTATCCGCACAAGCTGATCACCGGCCGCCGCGACACGTTCCACACCATCCGCATGCACAACGGCATTTCCGGCTTCTGCAAGCGGGAAGAGTCGGAGTACGACGTCTTCAACGCGGGCCATGCGTCGACGTCGATCTCGGCCGCTCTCGGCATCGCGGTCGCGCGCGACTTCCGCAAAGAGGATTACCGCGTCGCGGCGATCATCGGCGACGGCGCGCTATCGGGCGGTCTCGCGCTGGAAGGGCTCAACCAGGCCGGCCACCTCAAGCGCAAGCTGCTGATCATCCTGAACGACAACGACATGTCGATCTCGACGAACGTCGGCGCGATGTCGGGATACCTGAACCAGATCATCAAGGGGCAGCGATACAACCAGGCCAAGGACCTCGCCAAAGGTGTGATGGACCGCATCCCGCTGATCGGCGGCAAGCTGCACGGATTGGCGCACGACATGGAGCAGGTGCTCAAGAACATGATCGTGCCCGGCACGCTCTTCGAGGAGCTCGGTTTCAAGTACCTCGGACCCTACGACGGCCACGATCTGGAGCTGCTGCTCGACCTCTTCGAGGAGAACCGCGACTACGACGGCCCATTGCTCATCCACGTCATCACCAAGAAAGGCAAAGGCTACAAACCGGCCGAGAACAAGCCGATCTGGTCGCACGGCGTGAATCCGTTCGACGTACTGACGGGCGAAGTGCCGAAGTCGAACAAGCCGGCGCCGCCGGTGACCTACACGGCCGCGTTTGCGGACGCGCTCGTCGCGCTGGCGAAAGAGGATCCGAAGATCGTGGCCATCACGGCCGCGATGCCGGAAGGCACCGGTCTGGACAAGTTCGCGAAGAACTTCCCGGACCGCATGTTCGACGTCGGCATCGCGGAAGAGCACGCGGTGACGTTCAGTGGCGGCATGGCCACGCAGGGGATGAAGCCGGTCGCGGCGATCTACTCCACGTTCCTGCAGCGCGCGTTCGATCAGGTCTTCCACGACGTGGCGATCATGGATCTGCCGGTCGTGTTCGCGCTCGACCGTGGCGGCATCGCCGGCGCCGACGGCCCCACCCATCACGGCATCTACGACATGGCCTACCTGCGGATCTTCCCGAACATGATCTGCATGGCGCCGAAGGACGAGAACGAGCTGCGGCACATGGTGAAGACCGCGCTCGAGACCGGCCATCCGACTTCCCTTCGTTACCCGCGCGGCAGCGGCGTAGGCGTGGAGCTCGACGCCGAGCTCAAGGCGTTGCCGGTCGGTAAGGGCGAGGTGATGCGCGAGGGCGCCGACGCGACCATCTTCGCCATCGGCAGCGAAGTCTGGCCGGCCATGGAAGCGGCAGAGATCCTTGCAAAGGAAAACATTAACGTCACAGTAATCAACGCTCGTTTCATCAAGCCTTTAGATGACGAATTGATTCGTAAGTATTGCGTGGCTAATTCGAACATCGTTACCGTGGAGGAAGGTTCGCTGGCGGGCGGCTTCGGTTCCGCGATCATGGAACGTTGCGAGGAGCTCGGCATCCACGACGTGAACTTCCACCGCATCGGCATCCCCGACGAGTACGTCCACCACGGCACGCAGGACATCCTCCGCGCCTCTCACGATTTGCATCCGGAGGGGATTGCGAAGAGGGTGCGGGAGTTCGTGGGGCCGCGGCGGTACGCGACGATCGGTGAAGTCGCCCAGATCTTCATCGATGCCGGCATGCAGATACCGGAAGAAGATCTGATCCGCATGCACGAGAAAGGCAAAGACTCGGAGCACATCGACGAGTTCGTGTACGGGAAGAAGAAGCGCGCGACAGCGAAGTGATGTTGAGGTATTTCGTTGACGCCTGGTTTTACATCGCGCTCATCGATCGCCGAGACTCTCACCATGCACAGGCTGTTCGTCTGGCCGGCACGCTCGCTCCGCAGCAGTTAGTGACGCACGATGCAGTATTCACAGAGTTCCTCGCCTATTTCGCGGAAGAAGGGGCCAGGATTCGGCGACACGCCGTCGAGAGCATCCGCCGCGCGATACGAGTGTCGCAAGTCGTTCCCGCTGATCGAGAATTGTTCCTGGCCGGTTTGGACCGTTATGCCGCCCGTCCCGACGAGGAGTGGTCTCACGTGGACTGCATGTCCATGGTCGTGATGGAAGACCGCGGCATCCGCCACGTCCTCACCAACGACCATCACTTCTCCCAGGCCGGCTTTACCGTCGTCAACGAATGAAAAAGCAGCGGCTCGACGTCTTGCTGGTCGAGCGCGGCCTCGTCGACTCGCGGTCGAAGGCGCAGTCGCTGATCATGGCCCGGCGCGTTCTCGTGAATGGGCAGTTCGTCGACAAGGCAGGGGCGAACGTTGCCGCGGATGACGACGTGGCCGTCGCCGAGCTCGAGCATCCCTGGGTCGGGCGTGGAGGGATGAAGCTCGCTCATGCATTAAAAATGTTCCCGATTAGTATGAACGGAAAAGTGTGCGCAGATATTGGCGCATCAACTGGTGGCTTCACCGATGTGATGTTAAAGAGTGGTGCTATGAAGGTGTATGCGATCGACGTTGGTTACGGCCAACTCGATGTCTCATTGCGCAACGATCCGCGCGTCGTCAATCGCGAAAAGGTGAACGCGCGCTATCTCCAGGCCGAGAGCTTCGAGGAGCCGATCGAGTTCGTCTCGATCGACGTGTCGTTCATCTCGCTGAAGTTGATTCTCCCCGCTGTCGCAGAGTTCCTGCGCGGTGAGCTCGTCGGCCTCATCAAGCCGCAGTTCGAAGTCGGCAAACACGTGGTGGGCAAAGGCGGGATCGTGCGGGATGAAGCGAAACGCGCCGCCGCCGTCGATTCCGTCGTCGATTTCGCGCGCGAGCTCGGGTTCGAGGTGAGAGGCGTAATCGAGAGTCCCATCAAAGGTGCGGAGGGAAACGTCGAGTACCTCATGTACGCAGCGTCAGGTACTCCCGCAGCCCCTCGCGCCATGAACGAGGACGCACTCCCGTGAGCCGCTCGTAGCGCTCCGTCGACAACACCGAATACGCCGGACGCCTCGCCGGCCGCGGGAAGTCTTCGGAGGTCACACGCCGGACCTTCACAGCCGCGCCGCTCTCCTCCGCGATCGCACTCGCGAAGTCGAACCACGAACACTCGTCCTCGTCCGCGTAATGCACGATGCCGCGCGCCACGTCCGAATCGTGCGCCAGGAAAGCAAGGCGAATGACCGCGTCGGCGAGGTGCGGCGTGTACGTCGGTTTCCCGCGCTGATCGGAAACGACTCGCAGCGGATCCGTCCCTTTGCGAATCTGATTGCGGATCGCCTCGACGAAGTTGTATCCATGCACTCCGAACAGCCACGACGTGCGAATGACGAGGTGCTTTTTCGAATGCGTCGCGGCCAGCTCGCCCAGCAGTTTCGAACGGCCGTACGCGGACAATGGCCGCGTGGCATCGGTGACATCGTACGGAGTCGTGCTCGAGCCGTCGAAGACAAAGTCCGTCGAGAGCTGCACCAGCAACGCGTCGACCGAGTTCGCAGCGGACGCCAGGAGCTCCACTGACGACCCGTTGATCGCGTTCGCCACGCTCTCCTCGGACTCCGCCTGATCGACTTTCGTGTACGCCGCACAATTGACGATCACGTCGGGCGCGTGCTCGCCGATGATCGAGTTCACGCTGCGCGAATCGGTGATGTCTAAATCGATGTGGGTGAGAGGAACGACGTCTTCACCTCGGGTAATGAGAGCGTCGTGCAGGTCGCGGCCGGCCATGCCGCCGGCGCCGGTGATGAGCCACTTCACCGCGGATCAGATCAGGCGTTGCGGTCGTCGGACGACTTCGGGAGGGCCTTGTCGTCGTTCTTGCCCTTGAGGCCGTCGCGGAAATTGGAGATGCCTTCGCCGAGGCCCTTGCCGAGCTGAGGCAGCTTGCTCGCGCCGAAAATCACGACCACGATCGCGAGAATGAGAAGCAGCTCCATTGCGCCAAACGATCCAAACATGTGGCCTCCAGGGGTGACTCGAACCGGCGGAAGTCTAACCCGAATCGATCCGTTTCCCGGCACAACACAACCCGCGCGGAATGCGTTCCCCTCCACTGCTACGATCAACGTTACTATCGACCCTCCACATGCTCGACCTCTCCGGACTCAATCCCCAGCAACGCGAAGCGGTCACTCACGGCACGGGACCGCTCCTGGTCCTCGCCGGCGCCGGCTCCGGCAAGACGCGCGTCATCACTTATCGCATCGGCTATCTGATGGGCGAGATGGGCGTGCGCCCTGCGCAGATTCTGGCCGTCACGTTCACGAACAAAGCGGCCGCGGAAATGCTCCATCGCGTCGATCAACTCGTGCCGCCGCAGGGCGGCTATCGCCCATGGATCGGGACGTTCCACTCGACGTCATTGCGGATGTTGCGGCGCTATGCGGATCGCATCGGCTACACGAAGTCCTTCGCCGTCTACGATACGTCCGATCAAATGACGCTCATCCGCCGCTGCATGCGCGAGCTGAACGTGAACGACGAGGCCTTTCCGCCGCGCTCCGTGCTGACGCGCATCTCGCACGCGAAGAACGAGCTGATCGGACCGGTCGAGTACGAGAAGACCAATCACGATTTCTTCGGCGCGCGCGTATCCGAGGTGTACCGGATGTATCAGAAGCGGCTGCGCGAGTTCGATGCGATGGACTTCGACGATCTGATCGGCAACTACGTGCAGTTGCTCGAGCAGCATGAGGACGTGCGCAACGAGCTGCACGAGCGCTTTCAACACCTGCTGATCGATGAGTACCAGGACACCAATCGAGCCCAGTACGTGCTGGTGAAACTGCTGGCCGGGAAGCAAGGGAACATCATGGCGGTCGGCGACGAGGACCAGTCCATCTACCGCTTCCGCGGCGCCGACATCAATAACATCCTCAACTTCGAGCGCGACTTTCCGGGCGCGCGCATCATCAAGCTGGAGCAGAACTATCGCTCCACCGGTAACATCCTCGACGCGGCCACGGGCGTCGTGTCGAACAACGTCGCCCGCAAGGGGAAGACGCTCTTCACCAGCGGCGGCAAAGGCGATCCGGTGCGCATCGTGACGTGCAGCAACGATCGCGAGGAAGCGCAGTTCGTGCTCGAGAAGATCTCGTCGCTGCGCTCGAAGTACAAGCTCACCGACTTCGCTGTGCTGTTCCGCACGAACGCACAGTCGCGGCCCTTTGAAGAAGAGTTGCTGCGCGCGAACATGCCGTACGTCGTGGTCGGCGGCGTGAAGTTCTACGAACGCGCCGAGATCAAGGACATCCTCTCGTTCATCCGTCTGTCGATCCGCCCGCACGACACGCCGTCGATCGAGCGCGTGATCAACGTGCCGACGCGTGGCATCGGCGATACGACGGTGACCGCGTTGTCCGAGCAGGCCGCCGCGCAGGAAGTGTCGCTGTGGACGATCATCGAAGGGGACCTCGCCTTTCTGCCGTCGCGTGCGGCGAAAGCGGTGCGCGAGTTCCGCGAGATCGTGCACGACCTGCAGCGCGCGGCGTCGCAGCCGATTCCCGAGCTCGTCGACTACGTTCTCCTGCGCACGGGTTACCGGCGCATGCTGCAGGAGTCGCGCGATCTGCAGGATGAGTCGCGGATGGAGAACCTCGAGGAGTTGCTGAATTCCGCGCGTGAGTACATGGAGCAAAACCCTGAGTCGTCGCTCGCGGATTACCTCGATTCGCTGACGCTGATGTCGGACATCGATCGCGCCGAGACGGGCAAGGGCGTGACGCTGATGACGCTGCACTCCGCGAAGGGGCTCGAGTACAAGGTGGTCTTCCTGGTCGGGATGGAGGAGGGGATCCTGCCGCACGCGAACTCGCTCGAGAAAACGGACGATCTCGAGGAAGAGCGGCGCCTTTGCTACGTGGGCATGACGCGCGCGCGGGAGCTGCTGTTTTGTACGCACGCGCACGAGCGTCGCGTGCACGGACGGTTTCGCGAGCAGAACGCGTCACCGTTTCTCACGGAGATTCCCGCCGATGCGACCGAGGCGGTGCGGCTTGCGTCGCAGCGTTATGTCTCCGCGGAGCCCACTTGGCGCGAGCGTCCGCTCAGCAACAACCGTTACGCGCGTCCAGAGCCACCGCGCCGGCCGCAACCGGCACCACCGGCGCCGCGAAAAAACGATTCTGCCAATGGCGTCCTGTCCTTCTTCCAGAATGCGCCGGTGCAGTTCGATCCGAGTGCGATTCAAGCGGCGCGGCAGCAGCAGCAGACCGGCGCTGGTGAGCTCAAGCGTGGGCAGAAGGTGAAGCACGAACAGTTCGGCGTCGGCACCATCCTCACGATGGAAGGCAGCGGCCCCGACGCGAAGCTGACCGTCTACTTCGATCGCGTCGGCTCGAAGAAGTTTGTGGCACGGTTTGCGAAACTGACCCGCGTGTGACCAAGTCGCGAATCGTCGACAACACCAACCGTCCCGCGCAACCTGAGCCCGGCGAAGATCCGGCGACACAGTCTCCGTCCGTCCGCGAACAGGCGCGCGAGGCTGGTGTGAGCCGCGCCGAGATCGATCGCGCCGAGCAGGACGAACGCGAGCGGCAGACCGGCGAATGACTGGAGCGACGGGCTCTCAGCCCGTCGGCCCATTCGCGTGGGGGATTCGACCGGCTGAGAGCCCGTCGCTCCAGAAAGTTACCCCTTCGCGACTTTGCGCCGCCGCGCGTGCAGGCGGTCGATGAGCTTCGTCGCCGTGCGCACCTGTTCGAGAATCTTCTCCTCGAGGCCCGCGCCTTTGATCTTGAAGCCCTTCGCGCGGCGGAAGACGGCGCGCGCGCGATCCTTCTCCCCGTTCTCGAGGAGCGCCATGCCGAGGTGCATGAGGTTCGTGGCGGTCGGTCCGAGGTCGGCGGATTTCGAGAGGAAATCGACCGCGCTCTTGAACTCTTTGCGCTTGAAGTGCACCCATCCCAGCGCCGCCAGCGGGAACTGCTTGAGCTCTTTCGGCGAGTACTTCAGCGCGAGCTGCGCGCTTTCCAGCGCCTCGTCGAGGTTCTCTTCCATGTCGGCGAGCGTGTAGGCCTTCTCGAAGTACGCGATCGATTTCGCGTAGTTCGAGGTGTAGTCGCGCAGCATCTCTTCGAGCGCGCCGTTCGCTTCCTTGAAGTTGCCTTCCGCGCGCAACGCTTCCACGAGCGTCGTGTATGCCGCGGCGGCGACCACCTCCGCCGGATGATGCTGCAGCACCCTCCGCGCTACCGCAATCGCCTCGGCATTCAGGTCGAGATGCGAACAGAGCAGCGCGTAGGGCAGGAGGATGTTGACGTTGTCCGGCTCTTCCTGCGCGGCCCGGCGGTAGTGATCGAGCGCCTCCGCGTATTTGCCTTCGCTGGCCAGTGAATCGGCCTGCGTGACAACCTGCGCCGCCGCTCCCTCGACCGGCACGTGACCGGAGATGCCTTCGTAGATCTTGACCGCCTGCTGATACTCCATCTTGTTCGGATTGAGCTCCAGCGCTTCCTGGAAGCAGTCGATCGCTTTGCGATTCCAATTGCGATCCAGGTAGCAGAGACCGAGGTGATAGATCGCCTCTTCGTAGTCGGGATCAAGCTTCAGCGCGGCCTGGAACGAGCGGATCGCGCGCTCGAGCTGTCCTTTCTCGTAGAAGATCGTTCCGAGGAGAAAGTACGCCTGCGGGATCGCTTCGAGCTGAATGGCCTTCTCGAGAAACTTCTGCGCGCGCAGGAGCTTGCCTTTGCGCGCGTAGATCGCGCCGAGCGAAAAGTACGGCAGGAATGATTCCTGGGAGATCTGGATGGCGCGGCGCAGCCAGCGCTCGGCGCCTTTGATGTCCTGCCGCTCGTGCAGCAGCACGCCGTAAAACACCGCCGCGTCGAAGTGGTCGGGCTGCACTTCGATGGTGCGTTCGAGATACGACTTCGCGCGATCGAGGTTGCCGTCGTTGAAGAACATCTCGCCGAGGAAGAACGAGAGCTCGTAGTTGTCGCGGTCGAGCCGGAATGCTTCTTCGAGATGCTTGACGCCACGCTCCGGATCGAAGCCGTCGAAGGCCGCTTCGGCATCGGTGACCAGCAGCAGGAACCGCTCGCGTTTCTCGCCACGGAACAACGAGACCATCCGGTCTTTGCGCTCCGTGAACCGCTGCTTCTTTTCGAGCGCGAGCATCTGCTCGCCCATCTTCGATTCCCACAACTCGACGACTTCGTCGGAGGTGAGGAGGTTCTTCTTCTCGAGGACTTCTTTGACGGAGAGCAGGCCGGTCTGGTTGATGAAGATTGCGCGTTCGTGCTTCTGCACAGCGTCGACGAGCGAGCGGACCGTCTCGGCCGAACGCTTCACGATCTCTTCGATCGCGGAGACGCGCTCGAGCAGGTGCTCGTCGAGAGAAAGGTCTTCTTCTTCCTCGTAATCGTCGAGGTCGTCTTCTTCGAATGAGGTGACGCCGGAGAGGACGAGGAGCTTGTTCTGGCAGCGAAAACAGAACTCGCGCTCGTCGTCGTTGTACGCGCTGCAGGTCTGACAGAGCATGATTGAGGTGCGGATTAGAACAGCGTGACCGAGGGATGTCATCCCTCATGGATTCAGGTCGGTTCCTCGGGTTCCTCGGGTCCCTCGGGTCCCTCGGGGAGCTACGCGACAACTTCACCCGAGGACCCCGAGGAACTCCGAGGAACCCGAGGAACTTCGTACTCGTAAAACCCTCGCCCGCTTTTGCGTCCCAGCCATCCCGCATCGACCATCTTCACGAGCAGCGGACACGGGCGGTACTTCGGATCGCCGAATCCGTCCTCGAGCACGCGCAGGATCGCGAGGCAGACGTCGAGGCCGATGAAATCGGCCAGCGTCAGCGGTCCCATCGGATGGTTCATGCCGAGCTTCATCACGCCGTCGATCGACTCGCGCGTGGCCACGCCCTCGTACAGCGAGAAAATGGCCTCGTTGATCATCGGCATCAGCACGCGATTGGAGATGAAGCCAGGATAGTCGTTCACCTCGATCGGCGTCTTGCCCATGCGGCGCGAGAGGTCTTCGACCTTCTGCCACGTCTCGTCCGAGGTAGCGATGCCGCGAATGACTTCGACGAGCGTCATTACCGGGACGGGATTCATGAAGTGCATGCCGATCACTTTGTCGGGACGCTTGGTCGCCGCGGCGATCTTGGTGATCGAGATCGAGGACGTATTCGACGCCAGGATGCACTCCGGGTTCGTGATTGCGTCGAGTTGCGAGAAGAGCCGCGTCTTCGCGTCGGCGTTTTCGATGATCGCCTCGATGACGATGTCGGCGCCTGAGATCTCCTCGACGTTCGTCATCGGACGGATTCGCGCAACGATCGCGGAGAGTGCTTCGGCGGTGAGTTTGCCCTTGTCGACGCCGCGTTGCAGGTTCGCGGTGATGGTGGTGATGGCACGCTGGAGGATCGATTCGTTGACGTCGACCAGGGAGACGTCGAAGCCGCTGGCCGCGGCGGTGTGGGCGATCCCGTTCCCCATCGTGCCGCCGCCGATCACGACGATGTTTTGCATTCGGTTGCTCTCCTGTAATGCCGAAATCGCGCAGACTCTATCTCACTTGGCGTAACATCTCCGGTCCAACGTCAGGCCTGCGAATATGGCGAAGAAATGCTTCATGTGCGGTCGCGAGGTCACCGAGGGGATCCTCTGTGAGAAGTGCGACAAGCCGCGCCGCAAGTCGCAGCCGCCGGCGCCTGCACCCGACGCCTCCGTGAGTGAGGCTGTTGCCGCGCCCGCGCAGCGTGCTTCCTCCGAGTCCGGACGCCACCAGAGTGTCGCCGCCGCTGTCCCTGTAATGGAACCCGATCCGTTTCCGAAAGCACCCATCCTCCCGTTCCCGGTCGAGTCCGCATCGCCAGCCATCACCAGCGTCGTCAACCTGCTCGTCGCCTCAGGCGTGCCGGCCGTCATCGTCGGTCCCGACCGCAGCGTGAAGTTCGTTTCCGATGAAGCGAAGAGGCTCCTCGACGCGCCGACGTCGGAGCTCGCCACGCTGGCCGCGGTGGAAGCGAAGGCAGGAATCCGCGTCGGCGATCTGACCATCCCGAACTCCGCCGGCGTGCGCATTGGCTCGCGCAACTTCATCTACACGCTCGTGCCGATGTCGGGCGGCGCCAGTGGCGCGGTGCTGGTGTTCCGCCAGAGCGATCCGATGAACGAGGCGCATGTTTCGTTCGTGACGTACGTCCGCGAGTGTGTGTTCGGTCCGCTGCGCGCCATCCGCGAGTCCCTCCGCTCCGCCGCCGAAACCCGCAACGATCACTTCCTCGGCGACTGCGCCGCCGGCATCGATCAGGTGCTGTCGTCGCTCGAGCTCGCGCCGGAAGTCGAAGAGCCGTCTTACGCCGCGCGTCCCGTGCCGACCGTCACCGAGGTCGTTCGCCGCGTCGCGGAACGGTTCCGTGCGTACGCCGATCTCAAAGGCATCCGCCTCGACGTCGACGTGCAGGAGCTCGACGAGCGTTTTGTCGATCACGATCAACTGGCCGAGGCGCTGGCGATTTTGATGGAGAACGCGCTGCATTACGTGCCGGCCAGCGGGCAGGTCGTGATCGGCGTGCGCTGGATGGAGCACAAGGGCAAGCCGCTGCTGCTGTTCTTCGTCATGGACAGTGGGCCGGTGGTGCCGGAGGCGCTGCGGCAGTCGATCTTCGAGCCGTCGTTCGTCTGGAGTCCGACGTCGCCGGAGCGCACGGGCCGCGGCCTGTTCAAGTGCCGCGAGTTTGCGGTCGCGCACAACGGTTCGATCTGGGTCGAGTCCAAGACCGGCAAGGCGTGTACGTTCTTCCTGCGAGTTCGTCCCGACGGAGCACGGTAGATCCCATGAAACGAATCGCGTTGCTCCTTCTCTTCGTCGCGTTCAGCGCGTTTGCGGACGACAACGAGATCACCGCTGAGAACGTGCTGCGCTTGATGAATGAGTATCGCGCCGCGGACGGTCTCGCGCCGCTGGCGGATGACGAGCGCCTCCATCTCGCGGCGGCGGATCGCATGCAGCACATGGAAGACGAGTCGTACTGGAGTCACCGGTCGCCCGACGGGATGGCGCCGTTCGAATGGCTGCATCGTCGCGCATACGAGTTCCGCGCCGCCGGCGAAAACCTCGCGTACGGATTCGAGACCGCGCGCTTGCTCGTAGAGTCGTGGATGGAATCGCGCGGCCATCGCGCGAACATCCTCTCGCCCCTGTATGAAGAGTGCGGCATCGCGATCATCGACGGCTCGACCACGGGTCCGGCGACGGGGAAATCGATCGTGGTGATGTTCGGGAGCCGGAAGCCGGGACAGCCGCAAGTCGCCCGCGCCTCTCAGTAGGGCACGAGCGACTCTCAGTCGTTGCAGATGATCCGCTCTCGGATTGCAACGGTCGCCGCTTCAGTACGACTGTGGACCTTCAACTTCTTCAGGATCCGCTTGACGTGAACGCGCACGGTGGCTTCCGCGATGCCGAGCTTTTTTGCAATTTGAGAAGTACGCCCGGCGGTGCCCATGACCTCGAGAACGTCACGCTCGCGCTCGCTGAGACGGCGGCCGCCATCCGCAGCGTTTTCGCCGGACGGAAAGTGAGTCTCTCCCAGCATGGCGCCTCGGATCGCACGTAACATCTCCGCGGCAGGGCTGGTCTTATAGACGAAGCCTGTCACTTGCCGCCGCAGTGCGAGCTGCAGATCTTCATCACAGTCGGAGTTCGTGAGGATCACCACATGCGCTTTCCTGGCGATCGCGCGAATGCCAGTGATCGCGTCGAAACCGGCCAGGGAATTGCCGAG
>Ga0196977_1000674_pt1 | contig 16415 bp, 6 predicted proteins | sample S3v_1013CmetaG_FD_148634 | JGI IMG/M metagenome (GOLD analysis project Ga0196977, IMG submission 148634) | Soil microbial communities from Anza Borrego desert, Southern California, United States - S3+v_10-13C | ecosystem: Environmental > Terrestrial > Soil > Desert | place: USA: California...
CCCCATGATCGGACGTTGACCACCGGGTCGCTGATTGTTCGGGCGATTCTGAGCATTAGCGTCGCCGCCTTCCGAACCAAAACTCCACGTCTTGCTGACGCGCACGTTCACACTCGTGGATCCCGGGCCCTCGCCGAAGTTGCGCGGAATCATCACGTCGCCCGGCGCTAAGTTTAGTTTGAAATTACCAAATGGCGTACAGCGGAAATTGTCTCTGTCGGAACAATCAACAGCGCCTGAAGCAAGCGCCGGTCGCTCATTGTTGACGGTGTCGTTGTTGTTGTCGCGGCCGAGAATGATGTTGAAGGGCCGCCCTGACTGGATGATGATGAAGGGATTGAATGTAATGCCCCACGGTGCACGTAAGGTGCCGGTCATGACAAAGCGATGCCTGATGTCGCCCGACGCGCGGCCATACTCCGTGCTCAGGTTATAAGGATCGGCAGGAAAAGTTCCGCTCCCGTCGGTGTCGCTGTTGGCTTTCGCCAAGACATAGTATGCATTCATCGACGCGTTGCGATGGAACCGGCTATTGAAATTGATGATGAGCTGGTTCTGGTTGTAACGCCCGCTCGACTCGTACTCAAAAATATTGCAACGCGGCGACGGGTTGATCTCCGAAGGAATAAAATCCCCGCAGTTCAGGGGACGAATGCCGGTTGTCGCATCGCCGGGAATGAATGTTCCGGGCAGCGACGCATTGAGTTGGCGGCTGCGCAAAACATGCAAGGTGCGAATGTTGATGTAGCTGGCGGCAATCGTGAGATTGCGCGGCAACTGACGTTCGACGCTAAACACTCCCTGCAACGTGTACGGCGCTTGAAGTCCGTCGGCGAGCCGGTAAACGGTTCCCGCCACAGCAAACGAAATCAACTGCTCGGGCGTGGGAATCAGCGGAAAGAAATCAGGATCGAACACCGTGAATTGCTGCTGATTGACGCCGTTCAAACGTAGCGCCTGCATCGTCAGGTTCTCGCTAATCCGCTCGTAGAAAACACCGTAACCGCCGCGCACGACAGTCTTAGATTGCTGACCACCGGGCTGCCACGCGAAACCCAGACGCGGACCGAAGTTGAGATTGCTGTCGATGTTTTTCTGGTTCTCGTAACGCAGCCCAAGACTCAGCGTGAGATTGGGACGAACTTTCCAATCATCCTGAACGAAGCCGCCGAAGTCCCACTGAGACACATCCGTCTCGGGATTGCCGGACGACAATCGAAACTGGTTGGCACCGCCGCCGAGCTCGCGAATCTCTTCCGGAGTAAGACCCTGCTGCTGCAAAACGATCGTGCGTTGATAGCGCTCGATACTCGGAACGCCGTCAACACCGCCGAAGAAGCTGAAAGTACCGCCGAAGTTTTGCGGCGAGAATTGATCAACTTTGACCCAACGGTACCGAAAACCGGTTTTCAACGAATGTTGGCCGATCGCGAACGACGTGTTGTTCGTCAGTTCGATCTCTTTGTCCGTACTGTGAGCCTGGCCAACCTGCGACCCGCCACCCGTAAACGCGTCCTGCACGTCAATCGTCGGAATCGAGTTGTCAGCATTCTGTTCGTTACGGCTGTGTTCAAACTGAAAGCGCGTTTCGTTGACGATCGTCTTGTTGATGACGGCGGTTTCAGTGAACTGAATGCTCTGTTCCGTGTTGGACGTGTCGTATGCGCGCGACGGAAGCGAAAAACCACCGATACCGACTGTGCGCGTGTTGTGCGTGTAGTTATAGCGGGCGATCAGTGTGTTGTTCGAATTGATCTGATAGTCGATGCGCGGGCTGAACGACGTGCGACGGCTCGGAATCGGCGCCGTCTCGGTAAAATCGACGATGTTGTTGTTCGCATCGAGGATCGTAGCGACGATCAGCGTCTGGTCGTCGATGTCGCGTTTGTCGAAGTCGACAAAAAACGAGGCCTTGCCTTTGAGCAATGGACCACCGAAGTTGCCGCCGTACTGGCGCGTTTGAATTGGGGGACGACTATCAGCAAAAGGGTTACGGGAATTGAGTGCATCGTCGTTAAAGTTGAAGGAGACCTGTCCACGAAAACGATCGCTGCCGGGGCGCGTTAGAATTTCGATACGGCCAAGACCTAGACGATCGTACTCGGCTGAAAACGGATTTGAATTGAGACGAATCTCGCGGATCGAAGCACGCGGCGGCAGGCGGCCGCCAGTGAAACCATCGACGAAGATCTGACCACCGTTTGGACCAGCCGATGGACCAGCGAGCGCTTGCAACGCCGCTGCCAGGTCGTCCGGATCGTCAGGCAGAGATTCGAGATCCTCGCCTTTCAACACGACCGCGCCCGCGTTGTTTTCCGGTTCGGTGCTGAGTTCGCGATTGTCAGCCGCAACGGTCACGCGTTGTTCTTCGATCGAGACTTTTAATGCGATGTCGAGTTGCTCTGCTTTGCCGGAAACCACTTCGACTTCCGTGTTCTCATATATCGCAAAGCCGGCGTTCACGACGCGCACCGTGTATTTGCCGGGAGCCAGTCCGTTGATTGTGTAAGTGCCGCTGTCGTTCGTAACGACCGACTTCTCTTTGCCCGTCGCATCGATTGCGGTGACGCTCGCGCCAACAATCGCGCCGCCCAATTCATCGAGCACCTGGCCACGCAAAGACCCGGGGCGTTGTTGCGAGTAACCGGCTTCGACAAAACAGAGGGTTAAGAGACAGAGGGCGATGGTCGTTGCGATTCTGGTCATGGGGGCGGATTTTACCCAAACAGGGCGTAAAGAGTCTGTCAACGTATTGTAAAGTTTTGTCAGTTTCGTGAAGTTTACGATTGACACTTCTTTACGGACGGAACCCCGCGCGTCGTGTAGGATTCGAAGCGACTTGCCTTAGGTGTGTGTATGTCCTTAAATCTGGCCGAGCGAAATTCGACAGAACCAATGGAACGCGTGCTGGTAATCGACGACGATGTCGGCCTCTGCGAGCTCGTTGGCGAATATCTTCAACCCGAAGGTTATACGGTTGAAGCGATTCACAACGGCGAGCGCGGCATAGATCGCGCTCTGTCAAACGAGCACGATCTCGTCGTCCTCGACGTCATGCTTCCAGGCACGAACGGTTTCGACGTGTTGCGCCGGATCAGAGCGCGCTCGCGCATCCCCGTGCTGATGCTCACCGCTCGCGGCGACGATGTGGACCGAATTGTTGGCCTGGAAATCGGCGCCGATGATTACCTCCCCAAGCCATTCAATCCGCGCGAACTTGTTGCTCGCATTCGCGCCGTGCTGCGGCGCGCGCAACCAATCGAATCCGCGACGACTGCTCGCGAAACGATTCGCGTCGGCGATATCGAAATGGATTCCAACACTCGCAACGTCCGCCGCTCCGGAGAAATAGTCGAACTAACAGGGGTTGAATACGATCTACTCGAAATACTGCTGCGGAACGCCGGCCAGATCGTGAAACGAGAAGATTTAGTGAAAGACGTTCTCGGACGCGAACTCTCGCCGTTCGATCGCAGCATCGATATGCACGTTAGTAACCTGCGCAAGAAATTGGGCCATCAACTCAACGGTCTCGAACGGATCAAGACCATTCGCGGCGTTGGTTACATCTATGGCGCAACAACAGAAAAGCCGGAATGAAGATCACTTTTCGCAGTCTGTATCTAAAAATATTCATCTGGTTCTGGCTGGCGATGATCATCATCAACGTCGCCACGTTTGCCATTTTTGCACTCACACGTCCGACGCCGATCCGGAGATCGTGGCGCGACCTCACGCAGGTTGGTCCAAACGCCCAACGGGCCGCCGAGATTTACGAACAATCGGGCGCGGCTGCTTTGACATCCGCGCTGCAAGCGACGGAAAAGTCTTCCGGTGTCAGCGCCACGTTCTTCGATGAAAACGGAAGAGAACTTTCCGGACGGACCGCGCCGGCGGGCGCTGGAGAACTGATCGCCAGAGCCGCGGAAAGCCGCGAGATCGAGTTTAACTTTGCCGGGCGCGAAACAATCGTTGCCCGTCCGGTCGTCAGTTCAAAGGGCCAGCGTTACATGTACGTGGCCCATATCCCGCGGCCGACGTTTCAACAAGGCTTGCAACCACAACTCCTGCGCTTGCTCGTAATCCTCGTAATCGGCGGCATGTTCTGCTTCTGGCTCGCTCGTTACCTGACGACCCCGTTGTTAAAACTTCGCACGACGACCAACGAACTCGCGGAAGGCAATCTCGGCGCACGCGTCGCTGCTAAACTCACTAAACGCCGCGATGAAGTTGGTCAGCTCGGTCGTGATTTCAACGGCATGGCTGAGCGCTTGGAATCGATGGTCAAAGCGCAGCAACGTCTGCTCGGCGACATTTCACACGAACTGCGTTCGCCGCTCGCGCGTCTCGGTGTTGCGCTTGGCCTGGCGCGGCAACGTTCGGGCGTGGAAGCGAATGGCGCCTTGGATCGTATCGAACGGGAGTCGGATAGCCTGAACGAGATGATCAGTCAGCTTCTGGAGTTGACGCGTCTCGAAAGCGGCACTGACGTACGCAAACGAACCACGATCGATCTCTCCTCGCTCGTGCGCGACGTCGCCGAAGACGCCGATTACGAAGCACACAGCGTGAATCGATCGGTGCAAGTGGTTTGGACCGAGCGCTGTACGATCAGCGGTATCGAAGAATTGCTGCGGAGCGCGGTTGAGAACGTCGTGCGCAATGCCGTGCGCTTCACGCCGGAAGGAACGGCGGTGGAAGTTGCGTTGCAGCGGCAGAACGGTGACGGCGAAAACGTCGCTGTGATCAGTGTTCGCGATCGTGGTAAAGGTGTTCCGGAAGAGGCGCTCGAAAAGATCTTTCGTCCGTTCTATCGTGCGGAGGACGCGCGCGATCGACAGAGTGGCGGTGGCACCGGTTTGGGACTCGCGATCACGGAGCGTGCGGTGCGCATGCACGGCGGATCGGTTACAGCCGAGAACGCGAAAGATGGCGGACTTTCAGTCGAACTGCGCTTAAAGCTTTAATTCAGCTTTTCGTTGTCGTCTTCTCGCTAACTGCAACTCGACAAACCTCACGAAGATAATCCAAATCAACGCTGCAGTGAATCCCGCGATCACGTCAGTCGTGTAGTGAACGCCGAGATAGATCCGCGAGAGTCCGATCAAAAGAAACATTATGGAGGCGGCGATCCAGATTAGCATTCGCGCTCGTTTGCTTTTGACGCGTCCGGAAAGAATCGCAGCCAGTCCGGCAAAGAAGCAACAACTAGCGAGTGAGTGTCCGCTTGGAAAACTGTATGACGAGGGCGCCGTGAGATCGAAAAACGGAACCGGCCGCGCGCGCTTGAACGCGAGTTTCAACGTGATATTCAACAGCGAGGCACCGATCATCGTAAGCGCAAAGAGTCGTGCTTCGCGGCCCCACTTGCGCAGTGCGAAAATCACGATGACTACGGCCGTGGCGATTGTTAGGAAGAGCGTGGAGCCGATAAACGAGAGGCCGTGGGCGAAGGTGGTCATCGCCGGCGAGGCAATACTGTGAACGGCGTCGCGCGTGGCGTCGTCGAAGCGTCGAGCATCGCCTTCAAGGACTTCATCGGTGAGCCAGCCGAGGAAGATCAGCATGGCGATCGCCGCCGCCATTCCGAGCAGCAACGAGAGGCCGAGATATTCGAGTAGTCGCTGTCTGGCCGTCGAGATCGACATACGCACTTAGGCGCTAGTGTAATATGGTCCGCGTCTATCCGTGGCAAAAAAACTTCCACGACGAACGTTTCTGCAAACTTTGGGCGGCGCCGCGGTAGTTGGCGCGCTGCCCGGCATTGTTACGAGCCGAACGAAGCGGTCTGTTGCCGTGTTTCACGAATGGGGATTTCCACGGATACAAAGCGGGGATTTTTCATTTACCGGTCTTGACGTTACTTTTCTCTCCGCACAACAAGTAGCACGGCTCGATCCGCGGGAATTTGATCTCTTCATCAATCCGTACGGATCTGCCTTCCCAAAGTCCGCTTGGAAAGCAATCCTCGAATACCTGCGTGCGGGCGGTAATTGGCTGAACCTTGGTGGCGTGCCGCTATCGAGGCCGGTCGTACGCGAGGGGTCGGGTTGGCGTGCTGAACCTTACCAGGCTACGTATCACAAGCGTCTTGGAATCACGCATTACGTTTCTGTCCAAACCCGAGAGATCGTCAAGTATCAATGTGCTCGCGAAGAGTTGGCGCCTGACTTTGACACGAAAGAGATCTACGAACTGTATGTTCGTTTGAGTTCGACGAGCAATGAGCCCGACGAAGCGGGTAGCGATGGACCACATGAGGGTGGAGTTGAACCGCTGGTCGTGGGATTGAATGGCGAGGGACGTGCGATCGCCGCGCCCATCATTCAGATCGATCGCTGGCAGGGAGAGTTTGTGGGTGGACGATGGGTGTTGGCCAATCTCGACGGATCTCTCACGGCGAATGCCGTGAGAGTCTTGATTGAAAGAGCTTCGCAACGTGCAGTTCGTCTCCGCGTGCGCAGCAACTTCGCGTGTTATCGAGCCGGTGAGTCGCCGACGATCTTGACCGCAAAAAACGTCTCTATCGAGGTTCGCGGTCCGTCGGGACAGGTTATAGCGAAAGACAAAAGGGAGGTGGGATCGGTCACTGAAGCGGGGCTGTATCAAATAAAAAGCCGGATTGGGGCGCTTACGTATGAGAGTGGGTTTTGGGTTTACGATCAGGAACTGGTGAAGAGTCCGAAGGCGTTGTTGAAGAGTCGGAAGGCGTTGACGGTCGATAATCATTTCTTCTATCGCGAGGGGAAGGTGTTTCCGGTGACGGGGACGACCTACATGGCGTCCGACGTTCATCGCCGGTTTCTGTTGGAGCCAAACCCGGCTGTGTGGGATCGCGACTTTCGTCAGATGAAAGAGGCTGGCGTGAACATGATCCGCACGGGCATCTGGACGGGCTGGAAGAAGTACATGCCCGCGCGCGGCAAAGTGAACGAAAGCGTGCTGCGCGCATTTGATGCGTTTCTGTTGACGGCACATAAGTACGACATTCCCGTGATCTTCACGTTCTTTGCTTTTCTGCCCGAGACGTGGGGCGGTGTGAATGCGTACCTCGATCCGCGCGCGGTGAAGGCCCAGCAGCAGTTCATTTCGGCATTTAGCGAGCGTTGTAAGGACATCGACGACGTGCTGTGGGACTTCATCAACGAACCTTCATTCTGTTCGCCGAAATATCTATGGAACTGCCGGCCAAACTACGACGAGTATGAAACCGCCGCGTGGAAACGGTGGCTCCGCGATCGCTACCGTTCCGCAAACGACGCCGATCTGGTCGCCCAACTGCAACACGCCTGGCGCACGACACGCACTGACGTGCTCGAACTGCCCACACTCGAGGACTTCGAGAGCGTTCATCTCATCGACGAACGCGCACCCTTAAAAACACTCGACTACCGGCTCTTCGCGCAGGACATGTTCATGCGTTGGACCAAACAAATGACCACCGCCGTTCGCAGCAACGGCAATCCGAGGCAACTGATCACGGTCGGTCAGGACGAAGCGGGACTCGGCGACAGTCCAAACATTCAGTTCTTCGCGCCGCTCGTCGATTTCACTTCGTTGCACAACTGGTGGGCCAATGACGATCTCGTCTGGGACAGCGTGCTGGCGAAAGTGCCGTCGAAGGCGAGTTTGATGGAAGAGACGGGCGTAATGTTTTACGAACGCGCGGAGGGAGATCTGCCGTGGCGCAGCGAACAGGAAGTCAGCAACCTGCTCGAACGCAAGATGGCGCTCTCGTTTGCCGCTGACGGCGCGGGATTTATCGAGTGGATCTGGAACACGAATCCTTACATGAACTCGACCAATGAAGTGGGGATTGGTTTTCATCGCGTGGACGGAACCGCGAAACCGGAGTTGGAACCGTTTCTGGCGATCGCGAAGTTCATGGCCCAACACGGGCACTTGTTACGAGAGCGGCAAGCGGAGCCGGTGGTGATGCTGATTCCGCATTCACACATGTTTTCGCCACGCAGTTTTGCGGCAGAAGCAACGCGCCGGTGTGTGCGGGCGATGTATTACCACTGCGGCGTGCCGGTGCAGGCGATCAGTGAGTACACGCTCGCGGATCATGCGTATCCGGCGAAGTTGATCGTCGTGCCGGCGCCGCGCACGTTGACGCCGGAGTGTTGGGACGCGCTGGTTGCGAGAATGGAACAGGGTGCGACGGTGGCGATCTCGGGAGCGATTGTTACGCGGGAAGATTCGTTGCCGGTGGCGCAGACGGAGAGTTTCGCGATTAAGGGGCGGGACTATTTAGTGCGGTTCGAGGGAGAAAAAACTCAACGGATTGAGAAAGCAGGATTTTCAAACATAACGCAGGAAGGACGCTTGATCCGGAGTCCGTTGCCACTTGAGCTTGGTGATTCGATGGAGGCGCTCGTTGCGTTTTACCGGTTCGCGATGGCGGAGGCGCGTGTTGCGCCGATCTTCACCGCTAATCCGCAGACACCCGCGGTGCTGGTGTTGCCGTCAGTGTTCCGCGATGTTGTGCTCTATACGTTTGTCTCCGAGACTAATCGAGACACGACGATGGAGGTGACGGACCTGCAAACGAAAACACGCTTTCCAGTCAGCGTTCCCGCCGGACGGACTGCGATGGTGATCATTGATCGACGCAACGGCACCCGGATCGTCTAACTAAACTTCACGGCGCTTTATTGCCAGCCGCCGCCTAGAGATTTGTAAAGCTGGACCAGCGACAAGAGTTCGTCGCGCTTGGTCACCGTGAGATTGCGCTCGGCGTCAAACAGGTCGCGATCGGCGTCGAGCGCGTTCAAGAGCGTGTCGACGCCTCCCTGGTAACGCAAGTAAGCGAGCCGGACGCGGTCGCGCAAGGTCTCAACGAGCAACTCTTGTTGCGTGCGAATCTCCTTCACTTTTCGATACTGCACGAGCGCGTCTGAAACTTCGCGAAACGCGGTTTGGATCGTTTGTTCGTACTGCACGACCGCGAATTCCTGTTGCGCGCGCGCAAACCGAACGTTTGATCTGAGTCTTCCGCCGGTGAAGATGGGCTGCGTGATCTGCGGTACGAAAGTCCACGCGCCACTTGGACCAGCGAAGAGACTCGAAAGCTGACCGCTTTGAAAACCCAGCAATCCCGTCAAACTGATCGTCGGGAAATAAGCTTTGCGTGCGGCCGAGACGAGCGCCTTTTGGGCCACTAGATTCTGTTCGGCCGCGCGAATGTCCGGCCGGCGTTCGAGCAGCGCTGAGGGCAGTCCCGCGGGCACAGCGGGCAATTCCTCTTGCTCGTTCAAAGGTTTGCCGCGCGTGATCGGTGCGGGATTATCGCCCAACAGAAGATTGATCTGATTTTCAGTTTGTTCGATCAGGCGTTCGGTGTCCGGAATCGTTTGCGATGCCTGGTAAACGAGTTCTTCCGCTTGCCGCACGTCGAGCATGGTTGCAACTCCGCCTTGCTGTCGCGCACGGATCAGGCGCAACGAGTTTTCGCGCGTAGCGAGCGTGCGCCTTGCAAGGTCGAGTTCGCTGTCGAGTTCCAACAGGGCGAAGTAACCGGTAGCGACGTCGCTCACGACCGTAGTCATCACCGTCCTGCGATCTTCTTCGGCAACGCGCAACTCCGCGCGCGCGGCTTTTGTCTCCTGCCGCCGGCGGCCCCAAATGTCCAACTCGAAACTCAGCAAATTAAGAAAGACACTGCCGATGCTGCGCGTTTGCCCCCCGAACCCCGGAACGATCTGTCCATTCCTCGACGTGCGCTCACTCGTCACATCAGCGCTCGCGGCAAACTGCGGAAACTGGTTCGAACGCGCCAATCCAAGGTTCGCACGCGCAGCGTTGATGCGCGATATCGCGGCGCGCAGATCGTAATTGCGCGTCGCTGCGCGGTTGATCAACTTCTGTAGTTCTTCGTCCTTGAAGACTTCGAACCACTTCAGGTCTCCGATCGATTGTTGACTGACTGGCGCGGCTGGATCAGCGCCGCGAAACTGATCCGGTGTTTTAACTACCGGCTGCTGAGCCGAAACACTTCTCGCGAACAGAGCAACGATCAGTATGGTGGTAGTTGCCGCTGACGACGGAACAGAACTGCGCGCGCGTCCTTTCCTCGTAAGTCTTTCTACGAGATAAAAGGAAACAGGGATTATGAAAATCGCAATCGCAGTCGCGGCCAACATACCCATGATGACGACTGTACCGAGAATGCGTCGCGACGCGGCTCCCGATCCGGATGCAAACCACAACGGCAAACAACCGAGAATGAACGAAAACGACGTCATCAAAATCGGACGCAGCCGCAACCGTGCACCTTCGAGTGCAGCGTCGACGATGTTTCGGCCTTTTTCCAACTCCTCTTTCGCAAACTCGACGATCAGGATCGCGTTTTTCGCCGCGAGTCCAATCAACACGATCAACCCGATCTGGGCGTAAACGTCGAGATCGTACTTACGCAAAAGCAACCCGAGAAACGCGCCGAAGATCGCGATCGGGACAGTCATCAAAACGGAAAACGGCAGCGACCAACTCTCGTAAAGCGCCGCCAGAATCAGAAACACCAGCACCAGCGACAATCCAAAGATCGCGAAGGCGGTTCCCGACGCTGCTCGCTCCTGGTAAGACAAGTCAGCCCAGTCGTAACCAATCTCCTGCGGCAACGTTTCGTGCGCGACTTCTTCGAGTGCCGCCATCGCCTGCCCCGAACTGTAACCCGGCGCCGCCGACCCGATGACTTGCGCCGCACGGTAGGCGTTGAATCGGTTCGTGTACTCGGGACCACTAATCCGTTCCGTCGACGCCAGCGACGACAGTGGGACCATCGTCTGATCGTTGTTCCTAACGTAAAACTGCTGGATGCTGCGCTCGTCCAACCGGTCCTCACCTTCAGCCTGCAGAAACACGCGCCACTGCCGTCCGAAGCGATTGAACTGATTCAGAAACAGGCCACCCAGATACGCCTGCATCGTTTGATATACGTCTCCAACCGCCACACCCTGCTTCAACACCTTGTCGCGGTCGACGTTTACAAAAACCTGCGGCACCGAAGCGGAGAACGGCGAAACAACGCCCGTTAGCTCCGGCCGTTTGCGCGCGGCTTCGAGAAACCGCTGCAGGTTTTGATCGAGAAAGTCGATCGAACCGCCGCTGCGATCCTGAAGGTAGAAAGAGAAACCGCCCGAACTGCCAAGTCCGGGAATCGACGGTGGCATGAACGCGAAAGCCGCGGCTTCCGGTATGTCTTTCGCCATGCGGCCGTTCAGCGTTGCTAAAATTGCGCGTGCCTGCAGTTCGGACGAGCCTCGCTCGTGCCACGGCTTCAACGCCACGAAGAAGAAGCCGTTGTAACTTGCAGACACGCGATTCAACAGACTGAAGCCCCCGATCGTGTTGTAGTACTCGACGCCATCAGTCGTTGAAAGAATCGATTCAACTTTCTTACAAACCTCGTTTGTTCGTTCGAGCGAAGCGGCGGGCGGAAGCTGCACGTTGAGAAACATGTAGCCGTAGTCTTCTTCCGGGAGAAAACTCGTCGGCAGTTCGCGCACGACCAGGAGGTCGGCGACAGCAAACACGGCCAGAATCACCGCGCCGACCAGCGCTTTGCGGACCAGAACACCGCTCCAGTTCACGTAGCCGTGCGTCGCACGCTCGAACCAGTGATTAAATCTAGCGAAAAACCGGCCCAGCAATCCCTTTGTTTCGCGGCGCGGCTTCAGCAACAACGCTGAAAGTGCCGGCGACAGCGTCAACGCATTGAAAGCCGAAATGATCACCGAGATCGCGATCGTCACGGCAAACTGTTTGTTCAACCGGCCTTGAATGCCGCTCACAAACGCGATCGGGATAAACACCGAAGCGAGAATCAACGCGATGCTGATCACCGGTCCCGACACTTCGCGCATCGCTTGCAGTGTCGCCTCGCGCGGCGTCATACCGTCTTCAATATGCTTCTCGACAGCCTCAACCACGACGATCGCGTCGTCAACCACGAGACCGATCGCGAGCACGAGTCCGAACAACGAAAGCGTGTTGATCGAGAACCCAAGAAACGGAAAAACCGCAAACGTGCCGATCAGCGACACCGGCACGGCGATCATCGGAATCAGAGTCGCGCGCCAGTTCTGCAAAAACAGAAACACGACCAGCAGCACCAGGACGATCGCGATCACGAGCGTCTCGACGATCTCGCGAATGCCTTCAGTGACCGGCAGCGTCGTATCTAGGGAAATCTTGTATTCGAGGTCGGCAGGAAAACGCTGTTTCAAATCCTCGATCGCCTTCTTCACACCATCGGCAACCTCGAGCGCGTTGGAACCCGGTGTTTGAAAGACGGCGATGATGCTTCCCGGTTGGCCGTTGAACCGCGTGAACTGTTGATAGTTCAACGCGCCGAGTTCGATGCGCGCCACGTCGTTCAAGCGCACCACCGAACCATCAGGATTCGATCGCACGACCACTTGTCCAAACTCTTCAGGCGTCTGCAACCGGCCCTGCGCGCGAATCGTGTAGGTCTTCTCTTTACCGGTTGGCGCCGGCTCCGCGCCAAACTGTCCCGCCGGATTCACCGTGCTCTGCTGTCGCACAGCTGTGACGAGATCCGGAACTGTCAAACTAAGCTTCGCCAGCACATCGGGTTTCACCCAGATACGCATCGCGTAATCGCTCGCACCAAACAAGCGCACCTCGCCCACGCCGGGCACGCGATACAGCGCGTCGTTGATGTTGATGTTTGCGTAGTTGGCGAGAAACAGTGAGTCGTAAGCTTTGTTCGGCGAGTAAAGCGAGATCACCAGCATCGGCAATCCCGTCGATTTGCGCATCGTCAAACCAAACTGACTGACGTCGGTCGGCAGGTTTGGCTGCGCCTGCGCGACGCGGTTCTGCACGTTGACCTGATCGATGTTCGGATCGGTGTCGACATCGAACGTGACCGTCAACGCCATCGAACCGTCGTTCGCGTTCGTGGACTGCATGTAGAGCATGTTGTCCACGCCGTTCATCTGCTGTTCGAGCGGCGTCGCGACTGATTGTTCGATGGTAACGGCGTCAGCGCCGGTGTAGGTGGTTGAAACTATAATCTGCGGTGGAATGATGTCGGGAAACTGGGCCACCGGTAACACTCGCATCGCCACGAGACCAACAAGAACTGTAATGATGGCGATAACTATCGCGACGATGGGTCGATCGACAAAAATCCGAGAAATCATAGCTTATGGAACCCTGTCCATGCCCTTGGTCGTGCTCTTCCCTGGGACCGCAGGCGTCTCGCCTGCTCTGGTCCGCTACACGCCCTTTGCGCTGCTTGGCAGGCGAGACGCCTGCGGTCCCAGGGAAGAGCGTTCACATTTCAATTCGACGCCACCAATTTCGGGCTGACAACCACTCCCGGCCGCACCTTCTGTGTGCCCTCGACAACAACGCGCTCGCCCGCTTTCAATCCATCGTTGATGATCCAGTTCTGATCGACTTTCTCGCCGACCTTGACCGGCCGAATCGCGATCTTGTTGTCGTCGCCGACCACGGCGACCTGGTAACTACCCTGCAACTCAGACACAGCACGTTGCGGCACCAACAACGCGTTGTCGCGCGTGCTCGTTACGGCGCGGACGCGGCCAAACTGTCCGGGCCGCAGTAAATTTCCGGGATTCTGAAAAACTCCGGCGAGCCGAATCGCGCCCGTCTTCGGATCGACCTGACGATCCGCGAATAGAAAACTGCCCTTTTGCGGATACGTGGTGCCGTCGGCGAGAACCAGTTCCAATTCGAGGTGCGCCACACTCGCTCCGGGCTGTGCGTCGATCAGGTTTCGCTTTGTGAACTCGAGATACTCCTGCTCGTTCAAAGTGAAGTAGACCTTGATCGGATCGACTGTAGAAACTGTCGTCAACGCGCCGCTTGTTGGACTCAGCAAATTTCCGACCTGCGCGAGCGCAATTCCCGCGACACCGTCGATCGGCGCAATGATTCGGGTGAAGCTGAGATTTAGCTCGGCTGTTTTGACTGCGGCTTTGGCGTTCTCAACTTGTCCTTTCGCCGTTGCAACAGCGGCTTTGGCCGTTCCGATTTGCGCATTCGCCACCCGCAACTGCGAACGCGCGGCTTCAACGCCCGCTTTCGCAGCTTCCACTTGCGCACCCGACGCTTTGTTCGCCTGGATCGCGTTGTCGTAGTCCTGCTGCGTGACGGCTTTCTGCTCGGCCAGTGGCGCGTACTTGTTTACATCGAGTTGAGTTTTGACCTGATTTGCTTGCGCGAGTGAAAGATTTGCCTGTGCCTGCTGCACCTGGCTGTTGACTTGCGCGAGTTGCGCTTCGGCTTGCGTTACGTTCGAAAGCGCCTGTTCGAGTTGTCCCTGAAACTGGGCCAGCTCGCCGTTTGCCTGGTCCAGTGCGGCTTGAAATGGACGCGGATCGATCTCAAAAAGCAACTGGCCCTTCTTTACCAGCGAGCCCTCTTTGTAATCCTGTTTCAGCAGATAACCGGTGACCTGCGCCTTGATTTCGGCGTTGACCATTCCGTCGGTGGTCGCGACCCACTCGCGATAGATCGGCACGTTCTCCTGCTTGACCTGAGTCACTTCGACTTCAACGGGTGTCGGCGCTGCCTGCGCGGGTCCGCCTGAACGCCCGATGACAATGATCGCAATCACGCCTAACACGATGACGATGATTGCCATTGATGCGAGTAGCTTTTGGCGGATGAGAAGGTTTTTGGTCGACCTTAGGATAGTCACGATATTGATCCCATCTGATTTTGAAAACACGAAGTGGGTGAACTTGCGCCCGAACCCCTGCCAGTTCCAAGTTCACCCACTTTTAAACACAGGCACCGCCCCCCAGCTCGGCCTGTGCTCTCTCCCACTACTACTTCATGCCCACCCTTATTCGTTCGTGGGGCTGCTACTGCAACAGGCTTGCCACAGTAATGATGAGTTAGGGATTTGGCCGGTTGCAGCTAAAACAGCAGGTTGAGAGTTGAAAGCAAACGCTAGCAACAAAGAGCAAGTGACAACATGTCGCCAGATGACGAGTGATTGTCACGACTGCTGAGGTTGAGGACGGCTGATGCCGAGTTTTCGCATGCGATGATTTAGTGTGGTGCGATTCATGCCGAGACGTGCCGCGGCTCCACTTGGACCGCCAATGACCCAACGCGTTTCACTGAGCACACGAAGAATGTGATCGCGTTCGACAGCTTCGAGTGTCGTGGAATTGTTGGCCTGGTTCGTCGAACGAGTTTGACGTTTCAATTCAGTCAGTGGAATTTCGAGCGTTGAACCACGCGAGAGAATCACGCCGCGTTCTACGAGATTTTGCAGCTCACGGATGTTGCCGGGCCAGTTGTAACTGATCAGCGCGGCCATCGTTTCCTTCGACACGCTCTCGATTCGCTTTTTCATCTGCTGGGCGAAACGATTAGCGAAGAAGTGAACGAGGAGCGGAATGTCTTCCGAACGATCGCGCAATGGCGGCACGGTGATCGGAAAGACGTTCAGGCGATAGTAGAGGTCACTACGAAACTTCTTTTCCGCAACCAGCTCCGCCAGATCGGTGTTCGTGGCTGCAATTATGCGCACGTCTACGCGCTGCGTGCGCGAACTACCGAGACGTTCAAATTCCTGCTCCTGAAGCACGCGCAACAACTTCGATTGCAACTCGAGCGGAATGTCTTCCACTTCGTCGAGAAAGATCGTGCCTTTGTCAGCGAGTTCGAAACGGCCGACACGGCGATCGATCGCGCCCGTGAACGCACCGCGTTCGTGTCCGAAAAACTCGCTCTCCAGCAAACCAGTAGGAATCGCAGCGCAGTTAACTTTTACGAGCGTGCGCTCGCGACGTTGGCTCAGGTTGTGAATCGCATGAGCGATCAACTCCTTGCCGGTGCCGGTTTCTCCGTAGACCAGCACGGTCGAACCAGTCGCGGCGACGGTCTCGACGTCCTGCAGAACGCGCTTCAAGACAGGACTATTGCCGATGATCTCTTCGAAGTTGTATTCAGTGCGAATCTCTTCTTCGAGGTAGAGCTTTTCCTCTTTGAGCTGGTTCTTCAGCTCGTCGATCTGCCGGAACGCAAGCGCGTTTTCGACCGCTATCGCAACCTGTTTGCCGACCTGGCTGAGCAAATCTGCGTCGTCTTCCCCGAACGCATTCTCTTGCAAACTGCCGATGCCGAGGATGCCGAGCGCGCGATCGTGCGACACCAGCGGAACGACGCAACTGGATTTCAAACCCGTGCGTTTGCCGATCGGGCTTGGCGGTTCGGCGCCAGTGATTACGGGCTGTCGCGTGGTAAACGCGCGTCCGGCCGGCGTATCGCCGAGTTCGATGACCTCGTCGGCGATGAACACATTCGCGTCAGTCGGAAAATCGAGCGCCGTCATGCGGAGCTTGTCGATGGTTGAATCGTAGAGCGCGAGTCCGGCCGCATCGTGCGGCATCACGCGCCGCAGG
>Ga0196977_1000675_pt1 | contig 16398 bp, 10 predicted proteins | sample S3v_1013CmetaG_FD_148634 | JGI IMG/M metagenome (GOLD analysis project Ga0196977, IMG submission 148634) | Soil microbial communities from Anza Borrego desert, Southern California, United States - S3+v_10-13C | ecosystem: Environmental > Terrestrial > Soil > Desert | place: USA: California...
GGTTTTCGCTGTTCAGTAAGTCGCGCAAGGGGGTGCCTCTGACAAACTCCATGACGATATAAGCCGGCGCGTGCTCGTCGTCAGTCTCGCCGAAGTCGTGAATCGTAATTACGTTCGGATGTCGCAACATCGCCGCCGCACGAGCTTCGCGGCGAAAGCGCGTGAGCGCTGCGTCGTCTTTAACAAACTTGCCGAGCAAAATTTTTACTGCGACGTCGTCGCCGATGTGCACGCGGCGTGCGCGATAGACCACACTCATACCGCCCTGACCCAACTTCGACACCAATTCGTACTTGCCCTCGATGACGTGACCGATCAACGGGTCGACATCGTACAGGAGAACAGTCGGCAGGGAAGCCTGATACTGGTTTTCGTAATACGGGTGCGCCGTACTCGTGCCGGGCAAGCTCAACGGCAGACCACACTCGGCGCAGAACATGGCTTCCTTGTTCAGGAACCGCTCACAGGCTGGACAAAACGGAAACCCGGCGCGTAGCCCCGCGATCATCTCGTCGAGTTGATCTTCGATCTGTTCGAGTCCGTTTGCGCCAGTCGTTGAGGTGCGAAGATTTCCTTCAGTATCGAACAGGTAATACGCCGGTAGAGCATCCGGCTCCAGGGTGAACACGTCGCGCAAACGGTGATTGTTATCGAGGGCGCAAGGTTCAGTAACATTCAATCGTTCGATCGCGTTGCGCACCGCGCGCGAATCTTTTTCCGCTTCGGATTGCGGTAAGTGAACGGCAAAGACGCGCAGTCCGTCGCGCTTGCGCTGGTCGCGCATCTGCGCTACCTGCGCCAGATTGGTTTTGGACTCTTCGGAGCTGATGGACCAGAAATGAATCAGTGTCGGGTGGCCCTTCGTTTCCAGGCCTTTCGTTTCCGGATTGTCCGCCGTCGCCCGGTTGAGCCATTCACTGGCTTCACGGAGCGACGGCAGCTTTGTTGAGACCCTCGTCTGTGGCTTCATCTGGCGACTGCTATCAATCCTCGGATGTCGTCGGGTCGATAATCGTTTTCACCTTCGCGACGTGATTGGCGGGAAAACCACCCATCCGCGCGTGTTCCTGAACCATCTCTTCATTGGGAGCGATGTAAACACAGTAAAGCTTGTTGTCGGTAACGTAGCTCTGGAGCCACTGAATCTGTGGTCCAAGTTCATTCAGGACGTTGCACGAGCGCTGTGATAATGCTTTTAACTCAGCCGGGCTTAGCTTGCTCGCGCCCGGTACGACTCTTTCAATTACGTATTTAGGCATTGAATTATCTCCATCTTCAAGAAAAGTAGTACCCCTTTACGGCGTTCTACTTTGTTAACGCGCAATGGAGGCGCTTTTTGTACCGCTACTGAAGCTCGGCGATTAATTGTTGAAAATCGTCATCGCCCTTTATTGCGTCAAAAGCGCTGTCTGTTTTTGCCCAGTTGCCCAGGGTGCGGAAGCCGTTGTCAAACGCGCGCCGCAGCAAAATGAGCGAAGCGTGCTTCTCGCCGAGCAAAGCGTACGCACAGGCACAGTTGTAAACCGCGAGACCGTCATTCGGCTCGAGTTCCAATACGCGCTTTAACGTCGCAGTGGCTTCTTCTTTGCTGCCAAAGCGCGCGTAAGCCTCCGCCAACCGGCTCATCACGATCGTGTCGTCCTGACTAGCTTCCAGCTTCCGCGACGTGATCTCAATCACTTTCAACGCGGCTGTTTCAGCCGCCTGGAGGTTGCCGAGTTTGCGTTCGACTCCGACCAGAAACCGCCACGGATCTTCGTTATACGGCTTTAACTCTGCGGCGCGGCGATAGTGCTTGCGCGCACTCTCGAGATCGTCAGATAACTCAGCGATTATGCCCAACCGCAGATAAGCGGGAAAAAATTCCGAGTCCTCGCGAAGTATGGCTTCAAGACTGCGCTTTGCTTCGGCGAGACGCTGGTGATGGAAGTAGACCTTGGCGATGCCGAATTTCGCTTCCAGCGAGGAAGGATCGAGTGCCAGTGCCTTCTGGTTCATTTCGATCGCTTTGCTCAGCCACGAAGAATTGCCGTCGTACCATTCGTACATCGACGAGTAAGCTTCGGCGAGTCCGGCATAGGAGGCCGCAAATTCGACGTCGATCGAGACGGCGTTTTGAAACATCTCGATCGCCTTCTCCGTGTTACGGCGTCCTTTTAAATAAAGGAGTTCGCGGCCGCGCATGTAGAAATCATAAGCCCGCAGGTCGTCGGTGGGTTTTTGCGCGAGGGCTTTTCGTTCGGAATCTGACAAAGAGATCTTGAGCGCGTCGACGATCTTCTGTGACACCTCGTTTTGCAGATCGAATATGTCCTCGGCGAGGCGATCGAAGCGTTCGGCCCACAAGTGATAGCCATCGCGCACGCTCAGGAGTTGGGCCGTGATACGAATGCGGTTGCCGGCCTTGCGCACACTGCCTTCGAGAACGTAGTTCACGCGCAGTGCTTCGCCGACCTGGCGCGTGTTCACCTCTTTGGCGCGAAAAGGAAGCACGTCAGTGCGCGAGACGACTTTCAGTTCTTTCACTTTCGAAAGATCGGTGATGATGTCCTCGGTCATGCCGGCGCAGAAGTACTCGCTCTCGCTTTCGGAGTTCATGTTTTCGAAGTAGAGAACGGCGATCGACTTCTCCGGAACTTGCTCCGCCAGTACCGAACCGCTGGACCGCGACGAAAACTCCAGTTGTCGTTTCAGGTCCTTGAGATCGATCAGTAAGTCTTTGACCGTTTGGTAGCGTTCTTCGCGATCCTTGCGCAACGCGCGCGACACGATACGGTCGAGTTCGCGTGGTCCATCAGGTAGACATTGCGTCAATGGTTCTGGTTCGCTCTGCAAAATGCCCGACATCACGTCGAGCGCCGTTGAACCAGCAAAGGGTTGGCGCCCGGTGACCATTTCGTAGAGCACACAACCCAGGCTCCAGATATCCGTGCGTGCATCGACTTCGAAACCTCTCGCTTGTTCCGGCGACATGTAATGCGCCGTCCCCATCACGATCCCGACCGCGGTATCGATCATGTTCTGAGTCGGCGCGAGTGAATCGGTTGGCGGTGGTTGTGGCCGTTTGCGCGTGAGTTTCGCAAGACCGAAGTCGAGCACCTTAACGATGCCGTCGCGGCGCAGCATGATGTTGTCTGGCTTGATGTCGCGATGAATGATGCCGACCGCGTGAGTGGCGCAAAGGGCACTGGCGACCTGAATACCAATGTCAATTGCTTCCCCAGGTGTGAACGCCGTGAAACGGATGCGGTCGCGCAGTGTTTCGCCGTCGACGTATTCAGTGGCGATAAAGTGTTCTGACTCGATCTCGTCGACTTCGTAGATCGTGAGGATGTTTGGATGATTGAGTGCCGAGGCCGCTTTGGCTTCTTGCACGAACCGGCGCACGCGATCGCTTTGCGAGCCGGAGTCGGTTTCAACAACGCTCGCGGGCAGGATTTTCAGCGCGACTTTGCGATCGAGTTTGGTGTCGTTGGCGAGATAAACCTCACCCATGCCGCCGACGCCGAGTTGGGAGCAAATTTCGTAACGGCCGATCTTTTTTCGCGCGGGGAACGGCAAGGGTGCAAATCCGGGGGAAATCAACTGGCTTTAACGAAGCAGCGCACATTGTAGATTAGTTCGCTGCGGCGTGCCACAAAGAGGCATGCCACAAAGAGGCACAAGAAGCACAAGAAGAGAAGGGGGGTTGCGAAGACCTTTGTTCTCCTTGTGCCTCTTGTGCTTCTTGTGGCTAAAGACGAAGCGCCTGCAAGCTGTTTAAGGTCGCAGGCGCTTCTGGGTTTGAAGGTTCTTAAAAATTTAACTTCCGCTCGATTTGGACCGGCTTCTGCCGCCACTGCTGCTCGTGCCTGTGTCGCCGGTGGAGCCAGTCGTGCTTCCGGTCGTGCCGGTCTCGCCGGTTGAACTACCGGTTCCTGTTGCGCCGGTTCCGGTGGGGCTTCCCGTTCCACTCATGGAACTGCCGGTTCCAGTCGCACCGGCGCTGGTCGAACTACCGGTTCCTGTTGCTCCAGTTCCAGTAGAGCTTCCCGTGCCAGTACTGGCGCCACCCATCGAACCTCCGCTGCTGCCTGCGCCCATCGAACCTGACGTTCCACTACTGCCGGCTCCCGCGCCCATCGATGCTCCGGTTGAGCCACTCGTTGCTCCGCTAGATCCGTAGTTGCTTGAACCACTGGATGATCCATAGCCGCTCGTTCCGGTACCGCCTGCTGCCGCAGAACTCGTTGTACTTCCAGTGGCGCCACTCGATTCGAGCTGACCGTACGTGCTCATGCCGCTCTCGCCGCCTTTCTTGATGCGCAGCCGGTTCTCGACGTTATTCACGCCGGATACCGCTTCGGCGATGTCTTCGGCGCGACGCTTGTCACTGCGACTGTTTACAGTTCCGACAAGTACGACTTCGCCATTCGTGACCATCACCTCGACATCGGAAGCGTCGAGCATGTAGTCGTAACCGAGCCGATCGTTTACGTCTTCCTTGATGCGCTCGTCAGATCGCCGGTAGTTTTTTGTACCACGTCCGCCGCGGCGTTGTTCGTCCTGGCGGCGCCGTCGCTCCGCGTCTTCATCGCCAAACCATGAGGCGACTGCATCTGAGGCGCGGTCCCACCAACCGCGTTCCTCGCCCTGGCCGCGTTCATCCCAACCACGTTCCTCTTCGCGGCCATAACGGCTGCCCCAGCCCCGTCCTTCGGTGCCGCCGCCGCTGCCGCGATCGTAGTCATAGCTTCGACCGCGTTCGTCGTAACTCTGGTTGGAACGCATGCCGGTTGGATAGTTGTATCTTTGCGACGACTCGTTGTAGCTGCCGGATTCGCCTTGATTGCGACCGCGCGACTCGCCGTAGTCCTGGCCCGAGGTGCCCCACGATTGTCCGTAACCACCACGACCCGACGATTGGCCATAGCCGCGATTTGACGAGTCACCATAATCGCGTCCCGAGCTGCCCCTCGATTGACCGTAACCACCGCGACCCGATGATTCACCGTAGTCTCGATTTGACGACTCACCATAGTCGCGTCCGCCGCCTTGGTTGTAACTGCTGCGGCCCGACGTCTCACCGTAACTGCGACCGTAGTTCGACTGGCCGTAGTCACGTCCCCAATCACCTGACGACTGGCCGCGGCTTCCCGACGACTCACCATAACCACCACGGCCCGATGATTCGCCATAACCACGTCCAGAGCCGCCTAACGACTGGTTGTATCCTCCGCGGCCGTAGCCACCCATGTAGCCGCCATATCGCTCATCGCGGTCCTCGACGTCATCGCGCTCACCTTCCCATTCGCTGCCTCCGAAGCCTCGATAACGTTGGCGAGACTGGTAATCGCTGCCTGAGCTTGATTGAGATCTACCGCCATACTCACGATCGCGGCCACGTCCTTCACGCTCGCTCTCATCTTCATATCGATAACGTCCCTGGGAACCCCCGCCCCCGGAGCGACCATAGTCTGATTCAGAACGACGGCCATAGTTCTGGCCTCCACGATCGTTATTGCGATCGTTGTATTTCGTTGACATGCCTGTTCTCCTTTCCCCTGCTCGTTGTTGGATCCCGGATTGAATTCAGTTGCGTAGGAATGCGGAAATCCGATGAAAACACTCCATTTCATGCTCGCAGTAGCTTTTCACAAAGCTGTCTCCGAAGTGCAACGTAGTTTGCACGCTTCGCAGCAGCGAAACTGTGAGTCTATTCCGCGGACGGTTCAACCTTCGAACAGGTGCGTGCCGTGCGTGATGGCGCCGCCGGCGCGCAGAGCAGCCGCAACGTGGACCGCTTCGGCCAACTCGGTTTCAGTGACGCCCGCTTCGATCGCATTTTTGCGGTGGATCTCGATGCAGTAGGGACATTGAGTCGTGAGCGCAACGGCGATCGCCATCAGCTCTTTGTACTTCTTCGGAATAGCTCCGTCGGAAAGCGCTAGTTTGTCCCAGGCGCGAAACGCATCCATCGTTTCGGGTGCGAGTTTGCCAATGTGACCTAGCTTATTGATATTTGATAGTGAATACATGGTTCTTCCTTCCTTTTGTTTCGCGGTAAGGGCCGGGTTAAAGCTCACGGTTGAGCACGTGGGCCAGTTTCGATACGTCGATGTTGCCGCCCGAGATGATGCAGACGATCTTGCCGGTGCCGGCGTGGCCGGAAAGAGCGCACGCGACGGGGCAGGCGCCCGCGCCTTCGGCGACGATGTGGTTGTGGGTGATGAGAAGGCGTAAGGCTTCGGCGACGGAATTGAGATCGGCGACGACGGATCCATCGATTAACTGTTGCGCGCGTTCAAACATCTGTGGGAAGACGGCCTTCGCGCCGATACCGTCGACCCATGATGGTTGATATTCGACCTCGGTTGGAAAGCCGGCGGCTAATGACGCTGCGAGCGGTGCGGCTGTTTCGACTTCGGCCGCGAAGATTTTGCACTCCGGCCTTAGTTCCCGCAGCGCCGAAGCGATCCCGCACGTCAGTCCGCCTCCGCCCCACGGAATCACGACCGCATTCACGTCAGGCAAATCTTCCAAAATCTCCAACGCGATCGTGCCGTTGCCCGCCATCACGTCCTTGTCGTCAAACGCGTGAATGAACGTACCTTCGACACCTGGAAACGATCGTTCCTCAAACGCTCGCCACCATTCAGCAAACGAGACCTTGATCACACGCCCGCCGAGCCGCTCGATCGCGTTGATCTTCGTTTCCGGCGCGGTCTCCGGCGCAATGACCGTACAGGGAATGCCAAGCGAGCGCGCGCACCACGCCACGCCCTGGGCCATGTTTCCCGCCGACGCCGTCACCACGCCACGTTCCAACTTCTCAGGCGACAGACGCGCAACCGCGTTCGCGGCGCCGCGGATCTTGAACGAACCGATCGGTTGCAGGTTTTCGAGTTTGAGATAGATCTCCGCAGGCGCGGAATCGACATCGAGCGGCGCGACATTGAAACGCACGAGCGGCGTGCGAATCGCATGATTCGCAATCACCCGGCGCGCGTCTTCAATCGCAGCTAAAGAGATCACCTGGCCCATAATGGCACCTCAATTTCTTCGGAGTAGGACCACAACGCCTTTCGAAATTCCTCGGCAGGCGATAAAGTAACAACGTGGATCTGGTAAAGGAAATACGAGAAAAAATTCGATCGAATGCTTCATCGCAGGATCTTCAGGGACTGGAATCTGTTCTGGCCCACATCGAGATCGCGGAGCGTTATCATCTGCGTGCAAAAAAGGAGCGCGACGAACATTTATACACCGATGTTATCTATCGCACCAATCATGCTTTTGAAGGAATTCTCAAAGAAGCATATCTCACCCTTGCAGAAAAGCCGGTAGACAGGATCACCCCTTACGACATCGAAAATTATCTGTTGGATAGCAATGCTTTACGTAGTCGAGTAATCGATCTGCTGAAGAATTATCGCGAAAACTGGCGAAACCCTTCGACCCATGACCATAAACTATTTTTCTCCGAGCAGGAATCGTTCCTGGCGATCGTTACGGTCACTGCGTTCGTGGCGATTCTGCTCGAACAGATTCTTGAGAAATTGGCTTACGTAGCAAAGTTGCGCGAACTCGAATCAGCCACTGGCCTGGCCCGAGATCGGATCAAGAATTTTGACCAGCTTAGCGCCGTTGACAAGGTACGCAAAATTCTCGAATCGTTTGCGGATCATTACGTTAAGAATTTTTCGACGATGTCCGTTTATAGCAAGAACGCGGCAAACGCGCAGATGGCGGCTTTTATTGCGAAGGTTGCGCCCGATTTGGGAGTCGAACTTGAACCTGAAGTCGTTTCGTCCGGCAAGAACCGCCAGCTTGACCTCTTGGTCCAAGTCGACTCTGTGAAGGTCGTCGTTGAAACGCGCGACCCGGATCCGAGCTACTTTTACGATGATTGGCTCGATGACGAAGCAGCAATCCAGCAACTAACACGGATACTTCGCTCGACGGGCCTTCGCGACGGTGTTCTGTTTTTCTATCCTCGGAAAAGCGACGATGCGGTAATAGCTACCACCGCTAGTTCAATCTGGCCGACCGATGTAAATCTGAGAGTTGTTCATCCGATAGACCCCGCGTTCTTGATCGACGACGGATACGACGAACCAGCTCATTTGGTTGACGAGTAAGCTGAGTGCGGTCTTACCTGGCCCATGATGGCTCGAATCCGTTTCGGACGAGGAGCTTCATGTTACTGCCATCAACGCCGACAATCCAGAGATCCGCTTCCTGGTCTTGTCGATCGTCTTCGCCCGCTCAAACACGATCGAGACTAGCGGAAAGGTATGTGTAATCGGTGAAATCTGTGATAAAAGATTCGCCACATCATTCAGGAGAACCCATCATGAAAGCCTTCGCCGCCGCCTCCATTCTGGTCGTCCTTTTTGTCTCTGCCGCGTCTGCGCAGACGTGGGACCCGGAGCTGCAGTTGAAAGTCAAAGCCGTCGGCGCGCCGCGCGTTTCGCCGGACGGCAGCCGCGTCGTCTACACCGTCAACGAAGCCGTCACCACGGCAGACAAAAGCGAGTTTGTCACGCAGATCTGGATGGCCAACATCGCGACCAAGCAGAGCACTCAACTCACGTTTGGCGACAAGTCATCAACTAATCCGAAGTGGTCGCCGGACGGCAAGTGGATCGCGTTTCAGTCAAACCGGAAAGACAACCGAAACAATCTCTATCGACTAAGTCTCGACGGCGGTGAAGCCGAACCGCTCACCGAACTGAAGAGCGGTGTTATCAACTTCAACTGGTCACCTGACGGCCGTTACATCGCTTACACGATGACGGACCCAAAAACGGAAGAGGAAGAGAAGAACGACAAAGGTAGAAACGATTTTCGCTGGGTCGATGAAAACGTGAAACTCGCGCGACTCTACGTCGTTCCCGTGGCGAAAGACGCAAACGGCAGACGTGAGGCACGCAAATTAACCACTGCGAACTATCACGTCGGCGATTTTGATTGGTCGGCCGACAGCTCGCGCATCGCGTTCAGTCACAGTAAATCGCCGGTGGCAAACGATTGGACCAGCGCCGACGTTTCGATCGTCGAGGTCGCAAATGCAAATGTGACAACACTTGCCAACACCGCCGCGGCGGAAGACTCGCCGGTCTACTCGCCGGACGGAAAGTTCGTCGCGATCACCGCTAGCGACAATCCGCCACGATGGGCGCAGGCGGGCGTGGTTCAGATCTATTCGGCGAACGGTGGCCAGCCAAAAAATGTGATGGCTTCGTTCGACGGTCAGCCGGGAATCATCGGCTGGTCCGGCGACAGCAAGCGCATTTACTTTGCCGAGGCGAAAGGCACGGGAACACAGCTTTACGTCGTCGACATTGCTGCGAATCGCATTGACGAGATCAAAAGCACTCCCGCCGTGTTGAGTGCGATCAGTCTCAACCGTTCGGGGACGACGCTTGGTTTTGTGCGGCAATCGCCTGACACGCCGCCCGATGCGTTCGTCGCGTCAGTGACCGATTTCGCGCCCGTGCAGATCAGTCGTGCGAACGCAGATCTAAAACTGCCGGCAATCGGCCGCACGGAAGTGATCCGCTGGAAGTCGAAAGACGGAAAAGAGATCGAAGGACTGTTGACGTATCCGGTTGGTTATCAAGCCGGGCAGCGCGTGCCTTTGATCCTGAACATCCACGGTGGACCAGCCGGAGTTTTTCAACAAACGTTTCTTGGTGGCCGCGGCGCGTATCCGTTGGCCACGTTTGCCGCGCGCGGTTACGCGATTCTGCGACCCAACCCGCGTGGGTCGAGCGGTTATGGAGTCGAGTTTAGACGTGCGAACACGAAAGACTGGGGCTTCGGTGACTACCAGGACTTGATGACCGGCGTTGATAAAGTGATCGAGATGGGTGTGGCCGATCCGGATCGTCTGGGCGTGATGGGTTGGAGCTACGGCGGCTTTATGACGTCGTGGATCGTGACGCAGACGAACCGTTTCAAAGCCGCTTCCGCCGGTGCGCCCGTGACAAACCTCATGAGCTTCAACGGCACCGCCGACATCCCCTCGTTTGTCCCCGACTACTTCGGCGGACAGTTTTGGGAAGCGCAGGACGTTTATCAAAAGCACTCGCCGATGTTCAACGTGAAAGCAGTCATGACACCCACGATGATTCAGCATGGCGAGGCGGACATTCGCGTGCCGATCTCGCAAGGCTACGAGTTTTACAACGCGCTGAAAGTGAAAGGCGTGCCAACGCGCATGCTCGTGTTGCCGCGGCAGCCACATGGTCCGAATGAGCCCAAGATGCAATTGGCGGCGATGAACGCAAATCTCGAATGGTTTGAAAAGTACATCGGCGGTAAATCGCAAACGTCGCGAAATTTATCTGTGGCCGAATCGATCACGCTCGACGATCTGCGCCGCTATACGGTCGCGCGGAATTTCTTCAAACCTACCAACCTCAAGACGGCATTACACCGGATGGGATTCGTGCAAGCGGATCCCATCCGCGCGCCCGCTCGGGCGCAGGACCTCATCCTTCGTCATCGAGTCACAAACTACCGCGCCGGCGAACTCGAACGCCGTTACCCGACGCTCGACGTTGAAGAAGACTTCTTCGTTAATTACGGCTACGTGTCGCGCGCGCTCTACTCGCTGATGCACCCGCGTGTAGATACGCCGCTCTCGCCCGGCGCCAGGAAGCGCGCGCAAATGCTGTTGGATTTTGTACGCGAGCGGGGCTCAGTTCATCCACGAGAAGTCGACGAATACTTCGCGCACGGCAAAGTTACGAACTACTGGGGCGGCTCGTCGAATGCGACAACGCACCTGATGGACGCGATGCATTATCGCGGGATGTTGCGCGTGTTGCGGCGCGAGAAGGGAATTCGGATTTATGCGCCGCGTGAATTTCCGAAGACACCGATTAGTGCCGCTGAACGGCGAGCGCGAGTCGATGCGTTGGTGGGTGTAGTGGTAGGGATCTATGGGCCGTTGCCGGCGTCGAGTTTGACCTACTATGTTCGGAGGTTGCGCTATGCGGTGCCTCAGTGGAAGGGCGGATTAACGGATGCGCTAAAGCGCGCGAAGAAACGATTGCGAGGTGCGCGCGTTGGTGTCGATTGGTATTTTCCGGCTGATGAAGATCCGTTGCGTGAGTCGCCGGAAGAGGTTGTGCGCTTGCTGGCGCCGTTCGATCCGGTGGTTCACGATCGCGCGCGTTTCACGTTGTTATGGGACTGGGAGTACCGCTTCGAGGCGTACACGCCGGTGGCGAAACGAAAGCTCGGTTACTACGCCATGCCGTTACTTTGGCGCGATCGCATCGTGGGCTGGGCCAACGTTTCAGTGAACAACGGCGCACTTGCGTGTGACATTGGTTATGTAGGATCGCAGCCGCGTGAGCCGGTTTTTAAACGTGAGTTGGAAGGGGAGATCGATCGGTTACGCAGGTTTTTGGGCCTGGAATGAAAATCCACATCGGGACATCGGGTTGGCACTATAAGCACTGGCTTGACGACGTGTTCTACCCGACCGGGACCAAGCCCGCGCAGATGTTTGATTTCTACGCCCGGCACTTCGATACCGTCGAGATCAATAACAGTTTCTATCACCTGCCTTCGGCGACGACTTTTGACAACTGGCGCGACTCCTCACCGCCGCAATTTCTTTTTGCGGTCAAAGCCAGCCGCTTCATCACGCACATGAAGAAGTTAAAAGATCCGAAGCCTTCTTCGGAGAAGTTCTTTAACGTCGCCGATCGGCTCGGGAAGAAGCTCGGTCCAGTTCTTTTTCAACTCCCGCCGCGTTGGAAGGTCAACACCGAACGATTCGCGGAGTTTCTGGAATCGCTTCCGGGTGGACACAAGTACGTCTTCGAGTTTCGCGATAAAACGTGGTTTGTGCCGGAAGTCTACGCGTTGTTGCGCCGGCACAAAGCGGCGTTTTGCATTCACGACTTCGCCGATATGAAAGTGCCGCGGGAGATCACCGCGCCCTTCAGCTACATCCGTTTTCATGGTCCCACCAGCGCGAAGTACTTCGGTTCGTATTCGACCGGCCAACTGCGCGCGTGGGCGGAACGGATCGCGGATTGGAGTCCGCAGCTTTCCGCCATCTACATCTACTTCAACAACGATCCAGGCGGCGAGGCAGTCAAAAACGCTCTTGAACTAAAGCGGCTGGTAAGTGGATTGCAATGAGAACCTGAAGCCCGACAGTAATGTATCGGAAACTTACAACGAACAAGGGGATTTGATATGAGTTCCAACGAAATTAATCGACCGCTCGCGATGGTAACCGGCGCTTCGACCGGCATCGGTTACGAACTCGCGATCTGTTGCGCGAAAGCAGGATTCGATTTGCTGATCGTGGCGGATCAGCCGACGATCAACGACGCGGCGGCGCAGCTTCGCAATTATGGTGTTGAGGTGGAAGCCGTCGAAGCCGATCTCGCGACGCGCGAAGGCGTCGACAAGTTTTACGGGGCGGCGCAGGGACGGCCGGTCGATGCGTTGCTCGCGAATGCGGGTCACGGGCTTGGCGGAGGTTTTCTCGATCAGAACTTCGACGACGTGCGCCACGTGATCGACACGAATATCACCGGCACTGTGTACCTGATTCAGAAGGTTGGCCGCGACATGCGCCAACAGGGACGTGGCCGGATCCTGATTACGGGTTCAATCGCTGGTTTCACGCCCGGCACTTACAACGCGGTTTATAACGCCACCAAGGCTTTTATTGACTCGTTTTCGTTTGCGTTGCGATCGGAGTTGGAGGACACAGGTGTGACCGTGACGTGCCTGATGCCGGGCGCGACGGAGACGGAGTTCTTCGAACGCGCGGGAATGGAAGACACTAAGATCGGACAAAGTGACAAAGACGATCCGGTTGATGTGGCCAAGGTCGGCTTCGAAGCGATGATGAATGGCGAGGGCGACGTCGTCAGCGGTTTCAAGAACAAGGTGATGTCGACGGTGGCGAACGTCACTCCGGCGGGAGTCTTGGCCGAACAGCACAAGAAGAAAGCGCAGCCCGGTTCCGGGTCCGACTAGCCACAAAGAGGCACTTGCCACAAAGAGGCACAAGAAGCACAAGAGGCACAAAAGAGACAAAAAGAAAGAGTCAAAGCGTGCTGCCTACTTATTTGTAATTCTTGTGCCTCTTGTGCTTCTTGTGCTTCTTTGTGGCTATTAGCGCAGCGACAGGCGCATGCCGGCGCGAAAGAGTACGGGTGGGCCGACTGTGAAGACCGGCGTGCTGCTGATTTCGTAGCGCACGCCGGTCAGGTTTTGAAACGCGGCGAAAAGACGCAGTTGTTCGGAGACTGAGCGCGACACTTCTGCGTCGAGTGTGAAGTAACTCCGCAAGGGCAACGCGTTCAGATCGTCGTCGAATTGTTGACCGACGAAGCGGCCCTGCGCTCCCGCCGTCCATCTTCCACGCGTGTAACTGATCTGAAAGTTGAACTGGTGACGCGGAATCTGCGGCACGAACAGTCCTTCAAGAATTTGGTTCGCAGGAAAACGCAGCACTGTTGAATCGGACAATAGATACTCGCCCGCGAGCTCCCAATCCTTATTTGGTTTGAAGATGGCGGATAGTTCAACACCGCGAGCGCGAATTGCGCCGAGGTTTTGGCGTCGTCGCGTAATCAAAGCCGGTGTAACCGAGAGCGTGACGTTCGCGACTGAGTCGCTGATCTCGCTCCAGAAGAAGTTGCCACGCATAAAAAGTCGCTCACCCAGTGTGTGGAAGCCTATGCCGGTCTCACCACCGGTGAGTCGTTCGGCGCTAAGATCGGAGTTCGCGTTTGTGACAACGTTGCCGACGCGGAAATTGCGATAGAGTTCGTTCAGTGTGGGAGAGCGAAACGCGCGATACGCCGCCGCGTTTATAGAAAGCCCGTTTCCAAACCTTTTCAATACTGAAATCCTGGGACTGAACGCAGTCTCGGACCGGTCGGCAAAGGGCGTGAGATTAGAAAAGCCTTTGTAGTTGCGCCAGGTATCAACCCGCCCTCCCACACTGACTACCCACGATCGAGGCGTTAGCGAATAGTTGCCAAAAAAACCAAACGATCGCTGACGCCCACCGGCATCGACAAACCTTTCGGCGCTGTGCCCGCGAACGTGCCGTCCTTCAATACCTGCTGAGATCAAATGAATATCGCCCAGCGGCCGCCGCCACTGAAACGCGAAGCCGAGTTGTTGTGACGGATTGCGCTGGCGATTGGTCAGCACTTCGGAATCTCGATCCGCGGCGACAGCCGTGAAGTTCTGGTTGAAGTTCTCGCTGGATCCGTAAAGCCGGAGGGAAAAGTCACCCGCACGCAACGACGACCAGTCGCTGCCGAGATCGAGCGACGTGATACGCGTGTCATTCAGTTGCAGTGGCGTTCCATTTCGCCGGCTCTCGCCAAACGATCCGAATCGCAGAAACCCGCGCGTTCGTGGCCCAAACGTTTTTGACAACAGCAACGATCCGGCGATGTCTGACGTCCCGGCCGCAACATCGACTGCGCCGCGCTGCTCGCGCGGCACGAGCACGTATCCATCAGTACGCAACGCTTGCAATGACAATCCGAGGCCGAAACTGCCCCACGATTTTCCCGCGCTCAGCGAGGCAGTGGCTGTCGACTCGTTTCCACCTGACGCTTCAAGATCGAGATACGTCGCGGGCGCCGTTCGCGTCAGGATATTGATCACCCCGCCGAGTGCACCACTGCCGTAAAGATCAGACGTTGCACCATTGAAAACCTCCACACTCTCAATCCCCACACGTGCGACGCGATTCCAATAGACCCAGCCACCAAACGGACTGTTCAACGGCACGCCGTCATACATCACCAGTGCCCGGCTCGCGCCATTCGCGCCGACGCCACGCAGCGAAACACCTTGCGTCGTCGGATTAGCGGTCAAACTTCCAGAACGTCTGAACAGCGAAAACCCCGGCGCTTGTCGCAGGACGTCGTCAATCGTGAGCGCGCCCGACAGAGCAATTTCGCAGCGTCCGATTGCGTACTGGCTCGCAGGCGTGGCTGGAATGCGCTCGTCACCCGCAGTCACCACGATGCGCTCCATTAAACTTGCCGGCTCAAGCGAGATCTCGAGATCGTGGCGCGCTTGCCCATCAATCTCAAGCCGCACGGTGTTGAAGCCCGCCGACTGCACGGTCAACGTCCCGCTCTCCGGCGCGCTCATCAAAGTGAACATCCCGCCTTCATCTGTACGGGTCCGTACAATCCGGCCGCCGGATTCAAACTCCACTTCAGCCTGCGCGATCTTCGCTCCCGTCGAATCCGAGACTACACCTGAGATCACACGTTCCTGCGCTTTAACACTCGCACCGGCGAACAACACGCAGACCAAGGCAAGACTTGTTTGTAGTCTTCCGGTACACGAACGGAATGAAGCTGTTCTATTTCTCATTTAGGAAGTCGATCAAAGCATAGCATTTCGACGCTATGAGAGTTGCATGCGTTTTGTATGCAACATGGCCCAGATCGTGAACCCGTCTCCTACATCGATAGCATTCTTACGAGCCGCGATAGTCGTCAGCGCGCTCGTGCTGTGTGCAACGTGCACGCCGAATCGCACCGAACCACCACGGTCCACCGAGAATCGTGTACTGGCAGCGCCCACCGGGGCCAGCGTCGTCGCGGATCCGGAAGACGGCCAGTGGATCATGCCGGCGAAGAACTACGCGAGTACGCGGTTTAGCGGTCTCGAAGAGATTAACACGTCAAATGTCGCCAACTTGAAGCTCGCCTGGTCCTTTTCGACCGGTGTGTTGCGTGGTCATGAAGCCGCACCGATCGTCGCCAACAACACGATGTACGTGATCACGCCTTATCCAAACATCGTCTACGCGTTGGACCTGACAAAACCGGGCGCTCCCGTGAAGTGGAAACACGAGCCAAATCCGTCGTCATCGTCGCAAGGTGTGGCCTGTTGCGACTTCGTCAATCGTGGTGTGGTCTATTCCGAAGGACGCATCTTCTTCAACACGCTCGACAATCACACGATTGCGCTCGACGCCGAAACAGGTGAAGAACTGTGGAATACTAAAGTCGGCGAGATCAACATGGGCGAGTCGATGACGATGGCGCCGCTCGTCGTTAAAGGAAAAGTTCTCGTCGGCAACAGCGGCGGTGAGTTTGGCGTCCGCGGCTGGCTGACTGCCCTGAACGCGAGCGATGGAAAGCTCGCCTGGCGCGCTTATCACACTGGACCGGACGCCGACGTTTTGATCGGTCCCAGCTTTCGTCCGTATTACCCGCAGGACCAGGGCAAGGATCTCGGCGTGACGAGTTGGCCGACGGATGCGTGGAGAATCGGAGGCGGCACCACGTGGGGTTGGATCTCTTACGATCCCGAACTCAATCTGATCTTCTACGGTACGGCGAACCCCGGTCCGTGGAACTCAGACCAGCGTCCCGGTGACAACAAGTG
>Ga0196977_1000676_pt1 | contig 16390 bp, 9 predicted proteins | sample S3v_1013CmetaG_FD_148634 | JGI IMG/M metagenome (GOLD analysis project Ga0196977, IMG submission 148634) | Soil microbial communities from Anza Borrego desert, Southern California, United States - S3+v_10-13C | ecosystem: Environmental > Terrestrial > Soil > Desert | place: USA: California...
CGAGCCGACGAGGCAGCCGGCCGTGATGTCGTGGTGACCGCCGAGGTACTTCGTCGCGCTGTGGACGACCACGTCCAGCCCGAGTTCGAGCGGGCGCTGGTTGACGGGCGTGGCGAAGGTGTTGTCAACGACTGTCGTGACGCCGCGCGCGCGGCCGAGCTCGGCGACGGCGCGCAGGTCTGTGAGCGTCATCAGAGGGTTCGTCGGCGTCTCGACGAAGACGAGTTTGGTCGCGGGCCGCACGGCGGCGGCGAACGCCTCGGCGCGCGTCTGGTCTACGTAAGTCACCTCGACGCCGAAGCGCGGCAGCTCCTTCATCAGCGTCTCGGTCCCGGCGTAGAGGTTGCGCTGCGCGACGACGTGGTCGCCGGCCGCGACCGAAGACATCACGGCCGCGAAGACCGCTCCCATCCCCGACGCGGTCAGCAGCGCCGCCTCGCCGCCTTCGAGCGCGCAGAGCGCGGCCTCGGCCTCCCTGTGCGTCGGGTTGCCGTAGCGCGTGTAGAACTCGGCGGGGCGCGCGGCCGAGGCGATCTCGGCGAAGTGCTCGCCGGAGTCGGCGCGGAAGGCCGTCGTCAGCCAGATCGGCGAGCTGACCGCGTGCGTCGTGTTCAGTTCCTTGCCCGCGTGCGTGGCTCGGGTCTGCACGCCGGCCCCCTCGAAGTCCTTTCGCTCCATCGCCCGTCACCTTTCGCCCTTCGGAGTCGCGCCATCTTACAGGGTAGCGACTCTTTTTGCAGACCGACAGAGCCATTTTCGGCCGCGGCCGGAGGCCACACGATTGCGGACTGGTAAAAGTTGATTGGTTGAACCGATCACCCGCCCGCCGCCCGCGATAATTTCGTCCCGCCGTATTTCCCACGCCCGCCGCCGCACTGTACGCCCGGAAGCGGCTCCCCGCCGACGACATTTCCGAACGCATTGCGGAGTTAAACCGATGAGCAGCAGAGCTTTTATTCTACAGGATCATCCCCGACTTTCATCCCTTTCGTCGCTCAGGCGCGCGGCGCCGGCCTTCGTCGCGCTCGTCGCGACGCTGGCCGCGCTGGCGGCGGCCCCGGCCTTCGCGCAGAGCGAAACCATCATTCAGGCCGGACTGGCCGGCCCGGCCATCGGCGGCCGCAGGCCCGTGGGCAAGGCCGTCTTCCGCGACCGCGGGCCCCGCGACCGCAAGCTGGAAGTCGAGGTGGAGGACGTGAACCTCGCCGCCGGCACGGCGCTCAACGTCCTCGTCGGCGGCCAGCAGATCGGCACGCTCACCATCAACTCGCTGCGCGCCGGCGAGATCGAACTTGAGACCGAGCGCGGGCAGGCCGTCCCCGCCGTCGCCAACGGCACGACCGTCGCCGTCAGGAATCAATCGGGCGCGGACATCGTCTCCGGCGCCTTCGGCTCGGCCGCGCCGACCCCTTCGCCCTCGCCCAACCCTTCGCCCTCGCCGAACCCTTCGCCCTCGCCTAACCCGTCGCCGTCGCCCGGCGCCTCGCCCTCGCCCAGCCCGACGCCCGGCGCGATGAACGAGATCGAGGCCGACCTCGTCGGCGCGCCCATCGGCGGCGTCAGGCCGCGCGGCGATTCGGAGTTCGAGGTCGAGGGCGCGAACCGCGAGTTCCGCGTCCGCATCGAGAACGTCAACCTGCCGGCCGGCACGCAGCTCCGCGTCCTCGTTGACGGGGCCTTCGTCGGCAACATCCCGGTCGCCGCCGACCTGCGCCGCAGCGAGCTCAAGCTCAAGACCGAGAACGGCCAGACCGTGCCCGCGGTCAACTCGCGCACCCGCGTCGTCGTCGCCGACGCGGCGGGCGCGACCGTCGTCGCCGGCTCGTTCTCCAACATCCGCCAGCCGCTCCCGAACCCCGGCCCCGCGCCGATGCCGACGCCGAACCAGAGCGGCGAGGTTCGCATCGAGTCGCGCCTCGCGGGCGCGCCCGTCGGCGGCCTGACGCCGACCGGCCACGCGCGCTTCCGCCGCCGCGGCTCGGAGCGCAAGCTCAACGTCGAGGTCGAGAAGCTGAACCTGCCCGCGGGCACGCAGCTTCAGGTCTTCGTCGACGACCTCCTGATGGGCACGCTCACGCTGGGCACCACGCTCGAAGCCGAGCTTGAGCGCCACACCAACGACGGCCAGTTCGTGCCCGAGGTGACCACGGCGACGCGCGTCGTCGTCACCGACACGCAGGGGCGCACGCTCCTGAGCGGCGGCTTCAACACCGCCGGCCTCGCCGTCGCCTCCGGCACCAACGACATCGACAACACGGCCTTCTTCGTCGAGCAGCAGTACCGCGACTTCCTCTCGCGCGAGGCGGACGACGGCGGCCTGCGCTTCTGGTCGAACGAGATCGTCAAGTGCGGCGGCACGCGCGACTGCGTGACGCGGATGAGGGCCAACACCTCGGCCGCCTTCTTCCTCTCCATCGAGTTTCAGGAGACGGGCTACCTGCTCTACCGGCTCAACAAGGTGAGCTACGGCGTGATGCCGCGGCGCAACCAGTTCCTCGTGGACATGCAGGCGGCGGCGCGCGGCGTGGTCGTCGGCACGCAGGGCTGGCAGCAGCGGCTCGAAGCCAACAAGACGGCGGCCGTCGCGGCGTGGGCGGCGCGCCCCGAGTTCCGCGCGCGCTACGACGGGATGTCGGACGAACAGTATGTTGACGCGCTGCTCCAGAACGCCGGGCTGGCCGGCGACCAGCAGTTGCGCCGGAGCTTGGTTGACGGGATGACCGCGGGCGGGCACACGCGGGCCTCGATCCTGCGCCACGTGGCCGACCACGCGGCGTTCCGCGCCGCCGAGCAGAACCGCGCCTTCGTCCTCATGCAGTACTTCGGCTACCTGCACCGCAACCCGGACGAGGGGCCGGACTCCGGCATGGGCGGCTACTTCTTCTGGCTCAGGAAGCTCGAAGACAACGGCGGCGACTTCCACAAGGCCGAGATGGTGCGCGCCTTCATCGAGTCCATCGAGTACCGCGAGCGGTTCAACTGGTAACTGAAGTTTCGAGTTAAAAACAAAAGACGGAGCGCCGGCCGCGAAGTTGATGCTTCGCGGCCGGCGCTCCGTCTTAACTCGAAACTTTTATTCCGGCAGCGTCCACGTCTCGCCGATCTCGGTGAGGGCGACGCGCCAGCGCTCGTCGCGGGCGGCGGCGAGGAGGCGGCGGACGGGTTCGCCCTCCGGCTCGCGGCTGAGGCGGAAGGTCGAGTGGTGCATGGGCAGGATGTAGTCCGCGCCCATCTCGCGCGCCATCGCCCACGACTGCTCGGGGCTGGCGTGGGCGTAGATGTATGGGTCGTAGGCGCCGATGGGGAGGACGGCGAGGTCTACGCGCGTGCCGCGGTGGCGCAGGTGCGCGAAGGCTTTCGTGTAGGCCGTGTCGCCGCCGAAGACCAGCGCGCGCCCGCGCTTCTCGACGAGGAAGCCGCCGTAGCCGCGGTGCCGGTCGGTCAGGCGGCGCGCCCCCCAGTGGTTGACCTCGATCGACTCGACGCGAGCGCCGCCGACCTCCACCGACTCGCCCCACGCCAGTTCGTCGGCGCGCGCGAAGCGGCGCACGAGGTCGCGGTTGCCCTTCTGCACGACGGCGCGGGTGCGGCGCGGCAGACGCCGCAGCGTCCCCACGTCGCTGTGATCCATGTGCGCGTGCGAAAGCAGCACGGCGTCGAGCGCGGGCAACTCGCGCGCGCCGAGCGCGGGCCGCACGAGGCGGCGCGGCCCGAGCGTCAGGCCGCCGACGCGCACGCCCACGCGCGCCCCGAGCGCCGGGTCGGTCAACAGCCACGTCCCGTAGAAATTAATCAGCACCGTCGCGTGCCCCAGCCACGCCACCGTCAGACGCTCGTCCGACCACCCGGCCGGGCGCGGCCGGTGCGGCGCGGGCTTCACCGGCACGCGCGACTCGCGCACCCGATCCCTCACGAACCTCCCGGCGAACCTCCGCGCGAAACTCGTATAAGTCCTCAAATCCTTGACGGAAACACTCATGATGGGATTTAGATGCGGGGCGGGGGGAAGAAGTAGCCAGCGGCCGGCGGCAGGCGGCCGGCAGGAAAAACCAATCGCCCCGCTTCGGCGGCGGCGCGGCCCGGCCTCTTTTCTACCGACTACTGGCTACTGTCTGCTCGCCTGTTGTATCCTTCCCCGCGTTCCCTGAGACTTCGCAACCCAATCCCGCACACGGAAGCCGGAGGTTCTTTAACGATGCGCTCGCCAGCACGAGGCTTGCTCCTGTCCGTCACCCTCTGCGCGCTGCTGATGCCGGCGGCCGCCCTGCCCGCGCAGCGCAGGGCCGCGAACCGCAACGCCGCCGCCCCGCCCGCCCGCGCGCTCCACCAGCTCTTCGACGAGGAGTGGGAGTGGAGGATGCGCGAGTCGCCGACCTTCGCCTCCTCGCTCGGCGACCGCCGCTACAACGACCGCTGGCAGGACGCGAGCCTCGAAGCCATCGAGGCCCGCCACCGCCACCGGCTCGAAACCCTCAGGCGCCTGCGCGGCATAGACCGCGCGCGCCTGTCCGCGGCCGACCAGCTCAACTACGACCTCTTCCGCCGGACGCTCGAAACCGACATCGAGGCGCACCAGTTCCGCCTCCACCTCATGCCGGTTAACCAGCGCGGCGGCGTCCAGTCGGCCGACGAGCTGGCCGAACTCCTCCGCTTCCAGACCGTCAAGGACTACGACGACTGGCTCGCGCGCCTGCGCGCCCTGCCGCGCCTCGTCGAGCAGAACACGGCGCTGATGCGCGAGGGGATGCGGGCGCGCAAGCTCTGGCCGCGCGAAGTCCTCAAGCGCGTCCCCGCGCAGCTCGACAAGCAGGTCGTCGCGCGCCCCGAGGAGAGCCCCTTCTACGCCCCCTTCCGCCAGTTCCACAAAGACATCCCCGCCGCCGACCGCGACCGGCTCGCGCGCGAGGCCCGCGAGGCCGTCTCGCAGCAGGTCGTCCCCGCCTTCCGCCGCTTCCGCGACTTCTTCAACGAAGAGTACCTGCCCGCCTCCTTCGACCAAGTCGGCATCTGGCAGTGGCCCGACGGCGAGCAGGCTTACGCCTTCCTCGCGCGCCGCTACACGACCACCGGCATGACGCCTCAGCAGATTCACGAGAAGGGGCTGTCCGAAGTCGCGCGCATCCGCGCCGAGATGCAGCAGGTGATGACGCAGGTCGGCTTCCGCGGCACGCACAAAGAGTTCTTCAGGAAGCTGCGCACGGACGACGACTTCTACTACAAGAACCCGGGCGAGCTGCTCGAAGCCTACCGCGCCATCTCGAAGCGCATCGACCCGCACCTCGTCAAGGTCTTCAAGACCATCCCGCGCATGCCCTACGGCGTCGTCCCCATCCCCGACAAGCTCGCGCCCGACACGACGACCGCCTACTACAACCAGCCGGCCGCCGACGGCTCGCGCCCCGGCCTCTACTACGTCAACCTCTACAAGCCGGAGACGCGGCCCAAGTACGAGATGATGGCCCTGAGTCTGCACGAGGCCGTGCCCGGCCACCACCTCCAGATCGCGCGCGCGATGGAGCTGGGCGAGATACCGAAGTTCCGGCGCTACGGCGGCTACACGGCCTACGTCGAGGGCTGGGGCCTCTACGCCGAATCCTTAGGCGAGGACATGGGCCTCTACGACGACCCCTACTCGAAGTTCGGCCAACTCACCTACGAGATGTGGCGGGCCGTGCGCCTCGTCGTGGACACCGGCATGCACCACATGAAGTGGGATCGCCAGCGCGCCATCGACTACTTCCTCGACAACGCCGCCAAGACCGAGCAGGACATCGTCAACGAGATCGACCGCTACATCACGATGCCCGGCCAAGCGCTCGCCTACAAGATCGGCGAGCTGAAACTCAAGGAGCTGCGCGCGCGCGCCGCCGCGAGCCTCGGCCCCTCCTTCGACGTGCGCGAGTTCCACGACGTGGTGCTCGGCTCCGGCGCCGTCCCGCTCGACGTGCTCGAACGCAACGTGGACGAGTGGATCAGGTCGCAGAAGTCGCGCCCCGCCCGCGCCGCGCGCCCATGACCGGAGTCGGGATTTAAAACTGTGGGGGCAGGGTTTATCCCTGCCCCCACATTCTTACGCTCGCCGATTGATAACGGGTGAAGCTTGAGCACGAAGCACCAACGACACGAGGAGGCGGGCGGGACGGTCGCCTTCGCGCCCGAGCTGCTCTACGCGGGCGGGCGCTTCGAGCGGGGGCGCGCGCTGGTCTGCGACGAGCGGACGGGGCGCGTCGTCGGCGTCGCCGATGCCGGCGGAGATTTCGGCGGGCGCGTCGTGCGGCTGGCGGGCAGGGCGCTCTTGCCGGGCATGGTCAACGCGCACTCGCACGCCTTCCAGCGCGTCATCCGCGGGCGCACCGAGCACCGCGCCGCCGCGCGCGACTCGTTCTGGACGTGGCGCGAGATGATGTACGCGGCCGCCCAACGCCTCACGCCCGAAGACCTTTTCGACGCCTCGCGCATGGCCTTTATGGAGATGGCGCTGGGCGGCATCACCGCGGTCGGCGAGTTCCACTACCTGCACCGCGCGCCCGGCGGCGGGGGTTACGAAGACCCGAACCTGCTCGCCAAACAGGTCGTGCGCGCGGCGCGCGAGGCGGGCGTGCGCGTCGCGCTGCTGCGCGTCGCCTACGCGCGCGCCGGCCACGAGGCCGCGCCCGACGAGCGCCAGCGGCGCTTCATCGAGGCCGACGCGGACGCCTACCTCCGCCACGCCGAGTCTCTTAAAGACGACCTCGCGCGCGACGGCGCGGGCGGAGGGCGCGCGGGCGCTCCTTCACCGGCGGGCGAGGTCGCGCGGGGCGCGTGGGCCGGCGTCGCGCCTCACAGCGTGCGCGCCGTGCCGGCCGAGTACCTGCGCGCCGTGGGCGAGTTCGCCGCGGCGCACGCGCTGCCGCTTCACATGCACGTCTCCGAACAGCCCGCGGAGGTCTCGGCCTGCCTCGCCGAGACGGGGCGCACGCCCGTCGCGCTGCTCGACGAGCTGGGCCTGCCGGGGCCGCGCTTCACGGGCGTCCACGCCGTCCACGTCACGCCCGAAGAGGTCGGACTGCTCGCCCGCTCGCGCTCGACGGTGTGCGCCTGCCCGACGACCGAGCGCAACCTCGGCGACGGCGTCGTCCCGGCCGACAGGTTTTTCGACGCGGGCGTCCCCGTCGCGCTCGGCACCGACAGCCACACGCAGATCGACCTGCTCGAAGACGCGCGCGAACTCGAATACCACCTCCGCCTGCAACGCCTCGAACGCAACGTGCTCGCGCGCGGCGGCGCGGAATCCGGCGACGCGCGCCCGGCCGAACACGCGCCGCGCATCTCCGAACTGGCCGCGCGGCTTTTTGAATGCGCCACCCTCGCGGGCGCGCGCAGCGTCGGCGCGCCGGCCGGCGAACTCGCCCCCGGCCTCGCGGCCGACTTCTTCGCCGTTGACCTGAACGACCCCTCGATCGCCGGCGCGAACGAAGAAGACCTTCTGCCGGCCGTCGTCTTCTCGCTCTCGCGCGCGGCCGTCAGCGACGTTTACGTCGGCGCGCGCGCGGTCGTCGAAGGGGGCCGCCACCGCGAGCAGGACGAGATCGTCGCGCGCTTCGCCGCGCTGCAACGTAAACTCTGGGGCGGGTCGCTTGACACCCCTTCCGGTTCCGGCCGCTGAGTAGAGGGGGCGGTTCTGCCGCGCCTCGACAAATCCACGCGGGCGAACTGATTGATTAAAGAGACTTATGCAGGTCGAACACATTTTGACTCAATTGGTGGCGATAGACTCAACCTCTTCGCGCCCGAACGCCGAAATCATCAGGTTCGCGGCCGAACGCGTAGAGGCTTTCGGGATGCGCGTGCGCCTGTTCCCTTACGCGGACGAGCGCGGGGTGGAGAAGGCGCAGTTGGTCGCGTATTCGCCACAGGAATCAGAGGACTTGGAACTCGTCTTAGTCGGGCACACCGACGCCGTGCCGTTCGACCCGGCGTGGGACGCGGCGCTGAGGCTCGAAGAGCGGGGCGGGAATCTTTACGGGCGCGGCGCGTGCGACACGAAGGGTTTCATCGCGGCGGCGCTGGCGGCGCTCGCGGCCGTCGACCTCGCGGCCCTGCGGCGGCCGCTGGCGCTCGTGCTGACGGCGGACGAGGAGGTCGGCTGCCTCGGCGCGAAGAGTCTGGCCGCGGAGCGCCCCTTCCGCGCGCGCCACGCCGTCGTCGGCGAGCCGACCTCCCTGCGGCCGATGCGCGCGGGCAAGGGTTACTGCCTCGCCGAGGTGTCGGTGCGCGGGCGCGAGGCGCACAGCGCCTACCCGCACCTCGGCGCGTCGGCCATCACGCGCGCCGCGCGGCTCATCACGCGCGTCGAGCGCGTCGCCGAAGAACTCGCGCGCGACGCCCACGAGGCTTTCGACCCGCCGCACACGACCGTCAACGTCGGCGTGGTGCGGGGCGGCACGGCCAAGAACGTCGTCGCCGGCGAGTGCCGCTTCACGCTCGAATGGCGTCCTGTGCCGGGGCAGCGGCCCGAGCTGGTCGCGGAGCTGGTCGGCCGCGAGATCGAAGCCCTGCGCGCCGCAGACCCGGACTTCGACGCCGCGCTCGAAGTCACGCGGCTCGACGGCGGGATGGAGACGCCCGCGGACGCGCCGCTCGTGAGCGCGCTCGAAGAGTTGACGGGCAGGGGGGCGGGGACGATCTCTTTCGGCACGGAGGCGCCGCAGATGGCCGAGCTGGGCGCGCAGGCCGTCGTCTTCGGCCCCGGCGACATCCGCGTCGCGCACCGCACGGGGGAGTTCGTCCCCCGCGCCGAGCTGCGCGCGGCGGCCTCGATTTTGCGCGGCGTCATCGAACGCTTTTGCGCGCCGGAACATCAATGAAGTGCGGGGCGCGGGTTTAGGGTGGCGTTTTAGGGTGGTTTAAAGTCACGTCTCGTTAACTGCCGTCGCCTTTTTTATCCGGCCGGGTTGTCAGTCTTTATGAGCCAGCGAAAGCTTTCGTCCTTCCTCGCCGTCGCGGCGCTCTGCGTCGCCCTGCTCGCGGGGCCGGCCGCCGCGCGGCAGACGGCGCCGGCGCAAGGGCCCCTGACTGTGCAGGAGTTGCGCGCGCTCGCGCTGCAACTGCCGCGGCGCGCCGTCGTCAAGCAGGAGATCATCACGGAGCTGCGGCGGCGCGGCATCAACTTCCGCCTGACGAGCGGGCTGCTCTCCTTCATCGCCACCAAGAGCGGCAACGACGCCGAGCTGCGCCGCGCGCTCGAAGAGGCCGAGCGCCGCTTCCTCAACCCCGAGCTGGCCGCGCCCGCCCCGCCCGAGGAGGCCGCCGCGCTCATCGAGAAGGCGCGCGCCGAGACGCTGGCCGCCGCCGAGGCGATGCCCGACTTCGTCGTCCGCCAACTCATCACCCGCTCCTACGCGCAGGGGCGGACGCAGAACTGGCGCACGGCCGACCGCCTCACCGTCGGCGTCAGCTACCGCGTCGAGGGCGGCGAGCAGTACCGCCTGCTGACCGTCAACGGCATGGCCACGCCGGCCGCGGCCGAGAGCCGGCGCGACTACGCCAACATCGGCGGGACGAGTTCGACCGGCGAGTTCGTCACCTCGCTCAAGTCCCTCTTCGCCCCGGAGAGCCGCGCCGAGTTCAAGCCGCTCGACACGGAGACCCTGCGCGGCCGCCGCACCGTCGTCTACGAGTACGAGGTCAAGCGCGTCCACTCGAACCGCGTGCTCACCTACAACAACCAGCGCGGCACGGTGGTCGGCTACCGCGGCAAGCTGTGGGTCGACCGCGAGCTGGCGCGCGTGCTCAGGATCGAGAGCGACTCGACCGAAATCCCCGACGACTTCCCCATCATCGCCTCGGCGCGCCACATCGACTACGAGTGGGTCAGGATCGAGGGGCAGGGCGAATACCTCCTGCCCTCGCGCGCGCTGCTCGTGATGACGGTCGCCGACTCGGGCCGCCTCGAACAGCACCGCAACGACATCCGCTTCCGCAACTACCAGAAGTACGGCACCGAGCTGCGCGTCATCGAGGACGACGTTTTCGAGGAAGAGACGCCCGAACAGCAGAAGCCGTAAAAACAGCCCGGAGTCCGGGGCCGAAGACGAGGCGGGTCGCCCGCGCGCCGTCTTCGGCCCCGGACTTTAGACTCCGGACTCCGGACTGTTTTAGTATTAGCGCCCGTGGAGACTCTGCTGGTTGTCATCGGGCTGCTGATGATCGCGGCCACCCTCCTGCCCTTCTCGCGCGCGGACGCGTGGTGGATCAGGGTTTTCGACTTCCCGCGCCTACAGGTCGCCTTCCTGCTCGCCGCCGCCCTCGCCGCGCACCTCCTGCTGAGGCGCGGCGACGGCCCGTGGCGGCTCGCCTTCGACGCCGCGCTCGCCCTCTGCCTCGCGCACCAGTTTTACCGGATGTTCCCTTACACGCGGCTCGCGCGCCCGCAGGTCGAGCCGAGCCGCAACCCGGAGCCGGGGTCGCGCGTCCGCCTCCTCTTCGCCAACGTCTTGATGACGAACCGCGAGTCGGGCCGCCTGCGCGAGCTGATCGGCGAGGCCGACGCCGACATCGTCCTCGCCGTCGAGGCCGACGGGTGGTGGGAGGAGCAGTTGCGCGGGCTTGAGCGGACGCACCCGCACACGGTCTTGCAGCCGCAGGAGAACACCTACGGCATGCTGCTCTACTCGCGTCTGGAGTTGACGGGGGTCGAGGTGAAGTTCCTCGTGCAGGACGACATCCCCTCGTTCCACGGGCGCGCGCGGATGCCCTCGGGGCGCGAGTTCGAGTTCCACTGCCTGCACCCGCGCCCGCCGTTCCCGACCGAGGACGAACGCTCGACCGAGCGCGACGCCGAGCTGCTCGTCGTCGGCAAGGCGATCAAGGGGACGAAGACGCCGGTCGTCGTCTTCGGCGACCTGAACGACGTGGCGTGGTCGCGCACCAACAACCTCTTCCAGAAGATCAGCGGCCTCTTAGACCCGCGCGTCGGCCGCGGCTTCTACAACACCTTCCACGCCCACTACCCCTTCGTCCGCTTCCCGCTCGACCACTTCTTCCACTCCACGCACTTCCGCCTCATAGACTTCCGCCGCCTCCCCGCCTTCGGCTCCGACCACTTCCCCGTCTTCATCGACCTCAGCTACGAGCCCGACGCCCAGCGCCGCCAGCCCGAGAAGCACGCCGACGCCGACGAGCAGCGGGAGGCCGAAGAGAAGATCGAGAAGGCGGCGTGACGATTGCGCATTGCGGAATAAAAAGTTCCGAGTCCCGAGTTAAAGGCGACCGGCAAAGCGCCGGCCGCGAAGCATCAACTTCGCGGCCGGCGCTGTGTCTTAACTCGGGACTCGGAACTTTTCTATTGCCCGACTCTACGAGTCGGCTTGGCCGGCGTAGCGGGCGGTGGAGGCGCCGGAGATGAAGGGGGCGTCCGCCGTGAGGGCGTCGTCGACGAGCTGGCGCTGCTCCATCTCGTGGACGGCGTAGGAGCCGGTGGCGGGGCTGGCCGAGGCGGGGCGGCCGGCGTAGTAGGGCCGCTCGCAGCTCTTCATCATGTTGGTCAGGCGCGGCTCGACGAAGTGCCAGCCGCCGTAGTTCTTCGGCTCCTCCTGCGCCCAGACGAGCTGCGCGGCGTTCGGGTAGGAGGCGAAGATTTCGCGCAGGGCGGTTTCGGGGAACGGGTAGAACTGTTCGAGGCGGACGACGGCCGCCGACGTGTCGCCCGACTTCCTGCGCGCGGCCGCGAGGTCGTAGAAGACCTTGCCGCTGCACAGCACGACGCGGCGCACGGCCGCGCGATCCTCGACCTCGGCGTCGTCGATGACGGGCCGGAAGCCGCCCGCGGCCAGCTCCTCGACCGCCGAGACGGCCGCCGGCAGGCGCAGCAAACTCTTCGGCGTCATCACGACGAGCGGGCGGGCGGCCTGCTGTTTGACCTGCCGCCGCAGCAGGTGGAAATACTGCGCCGGGGTGGTCGGGTAGCAGACCTGCATGTTGTTCTCGGCGCAGAGCTGGAGGTAGCGCTCCAGCCGCGCGTTCGAGTGCTCCGGCCCCTGCCCCTCGTAGCCGTGCGGCAGCAGCAGGACGAGCCGCGAGGGCTGCTGCCACTTGTCCACGCCGGGCGCGATGAAGGTGTCTATGATGACCTGCCCGCCGTTCGAGAAGTCGCCGAACTGCGCCTCCCACATCACCAGCGCGTCGCGCGCCACGACCGAGTAGCCGTACTCGAAGCCCATCACGCCCTGCTCGGAGAGCGAGCTGTCGAAGACCTCGACGAGCGCGCGCCCGTCGTTCCGCAGAGTCATGTCGGTGAGCGGCGACCACGCGCCGCCCGTCTGCGTGTCGTACATGATGGCGTGGCGCTGGCTGAACGTGCCGCGCCCCGAGTCCTGACCCGACAGCCTCACGCGGACGCCTTCGAGGCCGAGCGAGCCGAAGGCCATCAGTTCGGCGAAGGCCCAGTCGAGAGGCAGCGCCCCCTCGCCCATCTTCGCGCGGCGGGCGAGCTGGCTGACCATCTTCGGGTTGATGTTGAAGCCCTCGGGCACGACGGCGATGCGGTGCGCCAGCTCGCGGATCGTCTCGGCCGCGACCGGCGTCTCCACGACCTCCGAGCCGTCCTCCTCGGCCGGGGGCGGCGGCAGCTCCCGCATCGGCGGCTTGGCCCTGACGATCTCCTTGGCGCGCGCGAGCGAAGCCTCGTAGTGCGCGGTCGCCTCGCGCGTCATCGCCTCGACCTCGTCGTCCGTGACCACGCCGTCCTGCACGAGCCTCTGCGCGTACTTGGCGCGCACGCCGGGGTGGGCCTTGACGCGCGCGTACATGAGGGGCTGCGTGTAGCTCGGCTCGTCGCCCTCGTTGTGGCCGAGCTTGCGGAAGCCGACCAAGTCCAGCACCACGTCCTTGTTGAACTCCTGCCTGAAGTCGAGCGCGATGCGCAGGCAGCGGAAGGCGGCCTCGGGGTCGTCGCCGTTGATGTGGAAGATGGGGAGCTGCGTCATCTTCGCCACGTCGGTCGAGTAGATGGACGAGCGGCTCTGCTCGGGCGAGGTGGTGAAGCCGATCTGGTTGTTGATGATGATGTGGACGGTGCCGCCCGTCCGGTAGCCCTTGAGGTCGGCGAGTTGCAGGGTCTCCATCACGATGCCCTGCCCGGCGAAGGCCGCGTCGCCGTGCAGGAGCACCGGGAGCACGCGGTCGATGACCTCCGAGCGCCCCCCGCCTTCGAGCTGGAGGGCGTCCTGCCGCGCGCGCACCATGCCCTCGACGACGGCGTCCACGAATTCGAGGTGGCTCGGGTTGGGCGAGATGGAGAGTTTCACCCTCCTGCCCGAAGGCGTCGTGCGCTCGCCCGCCGCGCCCTGATGGTATTTCACGTCGCCCTCGTCGGCCGGGAAGTCCGGGTGAACCGAGCCCTCGAAGGCGGTGAAGATTCTTTCGGAGAAGTTGCCGACGACGTTGGCCAGCACGTTCAGGCGGCCGCGGTGCGCCATGCCCAGCACGATCTCCTCGACGCCCTGCTCGGCCCCGCGCTCGACGAGCTGGTCCAAGAGCGGGATGATCGTCTCGCAGCCCTCCAGCGAGAAGCGCTTCTGGCCGAGGTACTTCGTGTGCAGGAAGCGCTCGAAGGTCTCGGCGCGCGTGAGCCTCACCAGAAGGGCCTTGCGGGTCTCGGGCGCGAGCGGCTCTGGGTGGACGAACTCCTGCCGGATGCGCTCGCGTATCCAGACCTTCTGCTCCTTGCTCTGGATGTGCCGGTACTCGGTGCCGACCTTGCCGCAGTAGGCGCGCCGGAGCACGTCGAGGATTTCGCGCAGGGTCGCGCTCTCCTTGCCGGCCAAGCCCCCGGTGATGAACTCGCGATCCAAGTCCCAGATGGTCAGCCCGTAGGTCTCGATGTCGAGCTCGGGGTGGTACTGGACGGGCAGCGCGTCGAGCGGGTCAACGTCGGCGATGAGGTGGCCGCGGACGCGGTAGGCGTTGATGAGTTCGAGGACGCGCGCCTCCTTCTTGACCTCCTCGCGCGCGTCGGGGCGGCCGAGCAGGGCCGGGTTGTAGTCGCGCGCCCAGCGCATCGGCTGGTGGTGGATGCCGAGGTCGCGGAAGATTCGCGCGTAGAAGTCGTGCTCGCCGAGCAGGAGTTCGTGGACGAGCGCGAGGAAGGCGCCCGACTCCGCGCCCTGTATGACGCGGTGGTCGTAGGTCGAGGAGACGTTGAGCGTCTTGCTGACGCCGAGCAGGGAGAGCGCCTGCGGCGTCATCGCGTGGTACTCGGCCGGGTACTCGATGGCGCCCGTGGCGATGATGACCGACTGGCCGGCCATCAGGCGCGGGGTCGACGAGACGGTGCCGAGCGTGCCGGGGTTGGTCAGGGAGACGGTCGTCTCCTGAAAGTCAGGGATGCCGAGCTTGCCCGAGCGCGCGCGCCGGATGATGTCGTCGTAGGCGGCGAGGAACTCGCCGAAGTTGAGCGCGCTGGCGTTCTTGATGTTGGGCACGAGCAGCGTGCGCGTGCCGTCCTTCTTTTCGAGGTCGATGGCGAGGCCGAGGTTGACGCCCGCGCGCCGCACGCGCGACGGCTGGCCGTCGACGAGGGCGAAGCCGTCGTTGAGCTGCGGGAAGCGTTCGAGCGCGCGCAGCAACGCGTAGGCGATGAAGTGCGTGTAAGAACTCTTGCCGCGCTTCTGCTCCCTGAGGAACTGGTTGACGATGAGGCGGTTCTCTTCCAAGACCTTGACGGGAATCTGCCGGTTCGAGGTCGCCGTCGGAACCGTCAGCGAAGTCTCCATGTTCTCGACGATCTTGAGCGCGCCGCCGCGGATCGGCGCGGCCTCGGCGCGCGGGGCCGCGGGAGCCTGAGCGGGCGCGGCTGCGGGCGCTGGCGTCGTCTGAGGCGCGGGCGTCGGCGCGGGGGCGGGCGTCGTCGGCGTGGGCGCGGCGGGCGCGGGCTGCGCGGGCTGCGGCGGCGTCTCCTGCCGCTCGCCCACCGGCCAGCCGTTGGCGGCCGCGTCGGCGGCGGGCGCGGCTTCGGCCGCGGCCGCGACGCCGTCGCCGTTGCCGGCCTGCGCCTCGGGCGACTCGCCCAGAAGCTCCGCGAAGTAGGAGCGCCAAGCCTCGTCCACGAGCGCCGGGTTGCTGCGGAAGCGCCCCAGCAGGCCCTCGACGTAGGTCGCGTTGGCCCCGAAATTTTCCGCGATGATCTGCGAGATGTCCGCGCTGTTACGTTGCTGGCTCAAAGTCTCTTCACCTCACGCGCCGCCCGGCCCGGCGCGCGCCGAGGCCGGCACAAGCTTGAATTTTCCGGCTTAAATTTACCTTATAGCCTATCACCATCCGCCCGCGTTTGCACATTTGCGGGCAGACGGCGGGGGGTGGCCGGCGGCCGCGAGAAAAGCCTTCGCGCTCCGGGCGGTGACGGTGTAAGCTCTGACGCCCGTCAAGGAAATCTACCGGCTAACGTCCACTTGAACATCATGCCTATGAAGAAGCTGACCGTCGGCGGCGTCGAATGGGAGTACGCGGCGGGCGGGCGGGGCGAGCAGACCATCCTGATGTTCCACGGCGCCGTCGGCGGGGCCGAGACGATGCAGTGGCTCGCCGAGCGCTTCGCCGACGAGTACCGCACCATCGCGCCGACCGTGGCCGACGTGCGCAGGCTCGACGAGGTGTGCGACGCGGCCAGCGCCATCCTCGACCGCGAGCACGTCGGGCGCGCCGTCGTCTTCGGCGGCTCGTTCGGCGGCCTCGTCGCGCAGGCGTTCGTCAGGCGGCGGCCGCGGCAGGTCGAGCACCTCGTGCTGCTCAGCACCGGCGCGCCCAACCGCAAGCTCGGCTCGCGCAGCGAGAAGCTGCTGAGGGCGCTGCGGTGGCTGCCCTTCCCCGTGCTGCGCGCGCTGATGAAGGCCGAGCTGTCGAAGCACTTGGACGCGCCCGTCCCGCCCGAGCACGCGGCGCGCGTCGCCGACTTCCGCCGCCGCCTCGACGAGTATTTCGACCGGCGGCTGACGAAGCAGACGCTGCTGTCGCGCGTCGCGCTGGCCGCCGACTTCAACCTGCGCGAGACTTACGACGCGGCCGACTACGAAGACTGGCCCGGCCGCGCGCTCATCATCGACGCCGACGACGACCCGATGGTCTCGGCCGAAGACCGACGCCGCCTCCACGAACTCTTCCCGCGCGCCCTGCTCTGCACCTTCGAGGGCGCGGGCCACATGATCGCGGTGCTCAGGACGGAGGAACTGGTCGGCCTCGTCAAAGCCTTTCTCAAGGAGGACTACCGGCCGCCCCCCGCCGTCGAGCGCTGCCCGGTGGCCTGACAGAAAGAAGTTTCGGGTCGCGGGTTCCGAGTGGCGCGCGCCCGCGCCTTTCGACTCGCGGTGGGCGAACCCGAAACTCGAAGCTTTAAACTCGAAACTCTGCCGGAGGA
>Ga0196977_1000677_pt1 | contig 16369 bp, 15 predicted proteins | sample S3v_1013CmetaG_FD_148634 | JGI IMG/M metagenome (GOLD analysis project Ga0196977, IMG submission 148634) | Soil microbial communities from Anza Borrego desert, Southern California, United States - S3+v_10-13C | ecosystem: Environmental > Terrestrial > Soil > Desert | place: USA: California...
CTTGCTGGGCCAATCAAAGCCACTTTGTTTGTTTCGACGTCAGGCACCGATTCCGATTTTGTCGTGAAGCTGATCGACGTGTTTCCGAATAGCGCGCCAGAAACGATGGCCGGTTATCAAATGCTTGTTCGCGGTGAGCCGATGCGAGCGCGTTTTCGCGACAGTTTTTCGAAACCCGAAGCGATGGCGCCGGGGAAGATCACGAAGATCGAGTTTACGTTGCCGGATGTGAATCACGCTTTTCAGCCTGGACACCGGATCATGGTCCAGATTCAAAGCTCGTGGTTTCCACTCGTCGATCGCAATCCGCAGAAGTTTGTCGACATCTATCGCGCAACCGAAGCAGACTTTCAGAAAGCAACCGAGCGCGTCTATCACGCCGGCGCCAACACGTCACGCCTGACTGTGAACGTGTTGGGCCGCAGATAAACACAGACTACACGGACTGAAGTTGAGTTTTGTCCGTGTCGTTCGTGTTAGTCTGTGGCAAATATCTTCCACGCGCCTGATGCCGTTGGGCGTACATCGCTTTGTCCGCGGCTTCGATCGCTGGTGCAAGCGCGGTTAACGAACTGAATCCCGCCACGCCGTAAGAAACCGTCACCGTGATCGGCACGCTGGTCCAGCGCCCGCCGTGCTCCTCGAGTATCCGGTTTAGTTGATTCATCCGCCGCAACGCTTCGTCTTGCGGCAGGTTGAACATCAACACCAGAAACTCATCGCCACCCCAGCGAAACAGCATGTCGTCGGCACGCACCACCGAACGCATCGCGCGCGCAACCGCGCGAATCGCTTTGTCGCCGACCGTGTGCCCAAACGTATCGTTGATCGGTTTGAGGTTGTCGATGTCGATCACTGCCACGCTGCCTGACGTCTTTGACTCGTGGCCTTTTTCCGGCCGGCGCAGCAACGAGTGAAACGCGTGCCGGTTCAGGGCTTCGGTCAAAGGATCCATTTGGACCAGTAGCTCGAGTTGATCGCGCGCTTCGAGCAGCTTCCGGTTTGCGTGTTCGACCTCGTGGCGGACGCTCTCCATCAGGACCATCACCGTGCCGAAGCCGAGCAATATCTCGAACAGCAGGTCGAAGACCGAGGTGTATTGCAAATAACTCGCCGGCACTGTGATGCCCCACAATCCTTTGCGCGCGCCGAATACCGGAACGTAGTGCAGGAACGCGATCGTCAGTATCAACAGTGCAGTGGACATCACGCGAAGGCCGGCGCTGGGTTGTTCTAACTTGAGGCCTTTGCGAAGTGTGACGAAGGCCGTCGTGAACAACGCTGCCATCATGACAGCGTGAATCATGAACAGGTCGTTGAAGTCGCGTGACGCGTACGGCAGAACGAGTGCGACTACAGCTGCGGGAATGAGTGCGTAAGCGTGTCGCTTTTGGAGCTCCCGGCCCGTTACCTGACTATTAACTTGACTGAGGCAACCAGCGATGAAAAGCAAGCCGAAGAGGTATTCACCGAAGAAGTAGACGGAGTAGAAGAGCTTCTGTGCCGGTTGAAGTTGAAAGCCGATGAAGAGACTGATCAGGGCGACGGAGAGGCTGGCCCAGGACGCGGTCCAATACCTTAGAGATGCGCTCCTGGTCGTCGACCGCATGAAAAAGGAGAGCAGCGTAAGGAGGAGGATGCCTATGCACTGAATGGCCAAACCGACATTCGCATTCATGAACGGGACCTCGTTTAGGGAAGAACGAGCTGGGACAAACGGAAAGCTTCGGGGCCGGAAGGTCGAGAACTCAAGGACGGGTAAGGAGACCTGCCAAAAGGGATTCTAGCTGAGCCAGGCCGTGCAGGCCAAGACTTTTTCTTAAACGACGGACTACAGAGCTTTTACTGACTTGTAAATCTTATGCCTCTTGTACCTTTTTGTGACCTTTTGTGGCCTAGGTTAGCCACTGAAGCACCTCTTCTTCACCGCTGCTGCGAGTACCGCCGACCACATGAATGAAGTACTCCTCGAGCGAGACCGGGCCTTGTCCGTCGTCTTCGAGGCGAATGCCTTTGCGGAGTTCGTTGAGTGAACCGGAAGCGAGCAACTTTCCCTGCGCGATGATCGCGATGTCAGTGCAGAGACGTTCGACGATTTCGAGTACATGCGATGTGAGAAACACGGTCAAGCCGCGGGTGGTGAGTCGTGATAGAAGATCTTTCAGCGTGCGCGAGGCGATCGCGTCGACGCCTTCGAACGGCTCGTCGAGAAAGAGTATTTCCGGACGGTGAATCAACGCGCACGCGAGGGAGAGTTTCTTCTTCATACCGTGCGAGTACTCGATGATCAACTTCTTCGGCTCGTCCTGTAGCTCCATCAACTCCAGCAACTCTTTCGACCGCTGCACGATCTCTTCGCTGCGCAAGCCGTACATGCGCCCGGTGAACGCAAGCATTTCCGCCCCGGTAAGCCGCTCGAACAGATTGAGATCTTCGGGCACGACACCAATTCTTCGTTTGACTTCCATCGGCTGCTCGCTGATATCGAAATCCAACACGCGCAACTTACCGCTGGTCGGGGCGAGCAAACCCGTGAGCATCTTGATCGTCGTCGATTTACCGGCCCCGTTCGGCCCGAGAAACCCGAAAAAGCTACCGCGATTAATCTGCAGGTCAATATGATCAACCGCGACGAAGTCACCAAACTGTTTGACGAGCGAAAACGTCTCAACCGCCGGTGTAGCGGGAACTGAGGCCGGTGTTACAGGAACCGATGACATACGGTTCTTGTACGTGGTTTGGGTGCGGAGTTCAAGCCGTAAACTATCACGTGCTTGCTGTTTGCTAAAGAGTCAGCCGCAGCAGGAGCTAAAGGAGTGCTGACCGGAAGTGTGCCTAGATGCTGCTTGACGCACCTTTGCATTATTGAAACCTATACAGCGCCGGATGATTGTCAGCCGCGCAACAAACTCCTTGCATCATCAGCACGCACGAACTCCGGAAACTCACGATGCGTGCTCATCAGAAAGGCGTTGGAGCTGGATTGGAGGGCGTTGCCGTGGGTGGCGTAGAGATGGACGAAGCGGCCGAAGGGGGACCAGCCGTAGTAGTAACCGTCTTTCAGGCTGATGAGGATGTCAGCCGTGTGCTGGACGCGCGGGGTGAAAAGGGATTTGTAAATGTTTGGCACCGCATCGGGATATTTGTGTCCCGCGGTTTGTGCGAACCATGTTTTATCGGTTTTAGAAGATGCTTTATCGGTTCTATATCCCTGGTCCAAACGGCCTAACTCGAGCGGGTCGCCAGTGACAGCTACATACTTGAAACTTTCTTGGTGCGACTCGATGCGCGCCTGCCCGCGATCACTCTCAACAACAACTTCGTTACCGTCCTTATAAACCGCGAAGTCCACACCTGTTACTTCCACGCTCGCACGCGCAACATCCGGAATGCGCTGCTCGTCGCGGCAATAAAGCGCCACGTAACTACAAAGACCAAACGCCGGAATCACGACTTCAAAACCCCTGCGTTCCAAAGCCGACTTGAGCGGCACGCGCCGGTTCTCGTCGAGATTCATTCCGTGATCGGAGAACATCACGATCTCAGTCTCAGAACCGGCGTATGCCCGGATCTCTTTAAGAATCTTGTCGAGCGACTCCAACGCAATCGCGAGACGCGCCGGCCCCTGACTGTGCAGCAATCCATCTGTCGCTTTCAAAAACGCGAAATAGTCGCGATTCGCGGGCGCGCTGCGGAAACGTTCGCGAAACTTCTGCATGTCAGCGCGCCAAATTTTTTCAGGCGCAACGTAAATCAGGAACTCAAACGGCAGCGGTTCCTGATAATCCAGGTCGTCCATGTAGGACGACGGAATCTTGTCCGGCGTGCGGCGTCCCAAATATTTCTTGATGCCGCCCCGAAGTTCGCCCGCCGCGCGATCGAAGTAGAGACTCTCGTAACCCGCCGGCGGTGTTGCGCCCAACATCGCCGACAGCGCCACGTTTGTCATCGTCGGAAATGGCGATAACAACCGCGCTGGTGGACCAAAGCCGTCAAACAGTCCCCGGTGGCGAGCGGCTTCGATCAGTTTGTGAGGCACGCCGTCGAGACACAGCAACAGCCGCCGCGGGCGCAATTCTCCCAGACGACCATTGCCAACGACTGTAACCGAGAGATTTGATGGATTAACCACGATTTAATTACTGCTCACATCCGCTGGGCGCGCAAGCGCCTCAGACTTGTACGCCTGCTTCATGCCGCGCTTCGCTTCCTCGTGCGCGTCGTAAACGTTCGGACGTGAGAGCACCTCCTTGTACTGCGCCAATGCTTCGTCGCGCTTACCAGCGGAATCGTACGCACGCGCAGCATAAAGATGCGCCATCGTCACCAGCCCTGGCTCCGAGCCTGCGGCTTTCGTCGTCGCGAGAAACTCCTTCGCCGCACGCTCGTTATAACCCGCCGTCAGCAACGCCTCGCCGTACTTAAAGTGGATCAGATCGAGCGCGCGCCCCGCTGCCTCGCGCACTTCACGATCGCGAAGCATTTCATCAAAACTTTCGAACGCTTCCTTCTCCGCCTGAACCGCTCCCGCAAGATCCTTTTCCTTGCGCTTCTGCGCCGCCAGCGAGACAAGCGCATCACCGGTCTCCATTCGCAACAAATAATTCCGCGGATACTTCGCGCTCAACTCGCGCGTCAGCTTCACAACATCAGCAAACCGCTTCTCACGCGTGTAAAGCAGGATCAGCACTGACTTCGCGTCGTCCTGAGCCCACCGCCCTTCCGCGGCAACCTGCTCGAGCATCTTCAACCCGCGTTTTTTCGAACCACGAAAACCCGTCGCGCCGGCGAGAATCTTTACCGGTAACGGCAACGAACCAACCACGTATTCATAAAGCCCGATCGTGATCTGCGCGTCGATGTATTTCGGATCGAGCTTTAACACTTCGCGATGATGATTCACCGCGTCGTTCCCATCACGCAGCGCCGCGAAGTGACGGCGCTCGACTGCTTCTTCAAACGACGCTTTCAAACCTTCAGTGTTCGCAAGGAAATCGAGCGCCTCGACGTTGTTGGGTTCCTGTTTTAGTTTTGCTTCTGAAAGCCGCCGCGACTCGCGCGTCAGGTTGCGAAACTCCGTGACGATCTTCGGATCGACTTTGTCGTCTCCGGTTGAATAGAACGACTCCGAACTGTAGAGCGACGACTGCAACCGGCGCGACTCGTAAAGTGTTTTGATCCAGAGCCGCGCGGCAAGTAACTGGTAACCGCCGGGGTGATTCGGATAGAGCCGTGCGATCTCTTTGAAATCGCGATTCGCTTTTTCGTAGTCGATGTTGTAGAGCGCATCGAGACCGCTGCGTCGCAACTCTTCAAAACGCGCGCGCTCTGAATCCGTGAGCCACGGCTGTTGGGCACAAACCAGGGGAGCACATAACAACAGAACAAGCAGACAACCAAGGTACCGCACTTCGTTTCCTTTCTTTAACACGGATTACACGGACGAAAACGATTCCATGTACTTCACACCCGATCCCGTGTTGAATAACACGACCCGATCGTTCTCCTTCACCTGACCGATGTCGATCAACTTTCTCAACGCCGGTAAACACGCCGCACCTTCCGGCGCGCAAAACACTCCTTCAAGCGAACCGATCTCACGCACAGCGGCGATCAACTCTTCATCCGTCACCGCCACCGCCGTCCCGCCAGAATCACGCAACGCATCGAGAATCAAAAAGTCGCCAATCGCTTTCGGCACTCGTAAACCCGAGGCAGTCGTAGCAGCATTCGGAAACTCATCCGCGAACCGCTTCCCTTCTTCAAACGCACGGACGATCGGGGCGCAACCCGCGGCCTGCACCGTCACCATTCGCGGACGCTTGCTGCCAATCCAACCCATCTGTTCCATCTCAGCAAACGCTTTCCACATGCCGATCAACCCGGTGCCGCCGCCGGTCGGATAAACGATCACATCCGGCAATTCCCAGTTGAGCTGTTCGGCAACTTCGTAACCGAGCGTCTTCTTGCCTTCGACGCGATATGGTTCTTTCAGCGTGGAAACGTCAAACCAACCTTCTGCTTCTTTTCGTCTCCCGACTTCGGCGCCGCAATCTGTGATCAGCCCGTCCATGAGCGTGACGTGCGCGCCCGTCAGTTCACACTCGACTACGTTTGCTCGCGGTGTGTCTCGAGGCATAAAGATGAAACACTCGAGTCCGGCGCGAGCCGCGTAGGCAGCGAGGGCGCCCGCCGCGTTTCCAGCGGAAGGCACGGCCAGTTTGCCAGCACCGAGTTCCTTGGCCATCGAAACTGCCGCCGCCATGCCGCGGGCCTTAAAACTCTGCGTCGGATTCTGCGACTCATCTTTGATGTATAACTCCCTGACGCCGATGCGCTCGCCTAACCGCGGCGCGTGCAACAACGGTGACCAGCCTTCGCCAAGCGAAACAATGTTTTCGTCGTTTTCAACCGGCAATACCTCGCGATAGCGCCACAGATCTGAGCGCCGTGCCGGCAATGATTCTTTGGTTAACGTTTGCGCCGCACGCTCCAGGTCATAGCGAACGAGCAGCGGTTTTCCGCATTCTCGGCAGAGATTGAGCAACTGACGTGCCTCGTGCCTCAGCCCGCAGAGGCCGCATTCCAAGTGTGTGATGTTCATGGGTTTTAAGGATAGGCAGGATTAGAGAATGTGCAAGGGGTCAGATGCAGGACGCAGCAAACTCCTTGCACTCGGAGCAAAAAAATCTTGCGGCAGGACCACAGACGTAGCCGACACTAAGGCGATCACCGCGTTTGATCTGAGTATCGGCGAATGCTACTTTGTCCGTCCTTATGGCGATACGGCTGCTGGCGCTCGATCTCGACGGGACACTCCTCAATCACCGTGGCCACATTTCTGAACGCAACCTTGAAGCAATCAAAAAAGCCCGCGCGAAAGGCGTTCGTGTCGCGCTCGTCACTGGACGGCGTTTTCGCGATTCGCGGCCCATCGCTCTTGAGCTGGGTCTCGACGTTCCATTGATTTCACACAACGGAGCCTTGACCAAACATGCTGAAACCTTACAAACCGTCGCGGTTCTTCCTTTGCCACTCGACGCAGCTCGCGACGCATTGCGTGTAGGGCGCGACGCGGGTGCGGACGCATTGTTGAGCGACGATCATGAAGGTTTGGGTGTGCTCGTTTACGATCATCTCAGCGGCGCCAATGTCGCGGTCCACCTTTACATCGCATGGGCCACGCGACTTCACGGCGATGACGAAGGACGAAACGCCGTTCGGCAGGTTGACTCGCTGGAAAACTACCTCGATCATGAGCCCATTCATCTCGCGTTCTCAGGACGTTGTGAGGCGATGGACCAACTCGCCGAGTTGCTGAACGTCGAGTTGGGATCGAATGTGAGAGTTTTGAGTACGAAATATCTCGAACAGGATTTCACACTGATCGATGTGGTGAATCCGGCAGCTTCGAAAGGCGCCGGCGTGGCGGCGGCCGCAGCGGAGTTGGGCATCGGCGCCGAAGAGATTATGGCGATCGGCGACAACTACAACGATCTCGAAATGTTACTTTTTGCCGGCACCGGCGTGGTGATGGCAAACGCGCCGCTATCGTTGCGCGAGATTCCCGGTTTACATCCAACGGCGTCCAATATCGAGGACGGCGTGGCTCTAGCGATCGAAAAATTCATTCTGTGACGAAATCCATTCTGTGACTGGTAAGGAGAGAACATGGCAAATCGAACGGCAGTGATTCAGACGAACAAAGGCACCATTCGCGCCGAACTGTTGGAGTCGGACGCACCGAAGACTACCGAGAACTTCATTACGTTGGCTGAACGCGGTTATTACGACGGCATTATCTTTCACCGCGTGATCAAAAACTTCATGATCCAGGGCGGAGACCCGACCGGCACCGGGCGCGGCGGGCAATCAGCCTGGGGCGGACGCTTCGATGACGAGATCAATCCGCGATCGGAGGTTTATAAGACCGGTTACAAAGCGGGCACGCTGGCGATGGCGAATGCTGGTCCAAACACGAACGGATCGCAGTTTTTCATCATGCACGTCGATTATCCGCTTCCGCCGGCCTATACGATCTTCGGGCGCGTTATTGAGGGACAGGACGTGGTGAATGAGATCGCAACGAGCGCCACAGATCGCAACGATCGACCGGTTGAAGACGTGAAGATGGAGAAGGTGACGATCGAGACCACAGATTAACCGGATAGTGAACGGATTTGATCCGTGAGGTACTTTTTCGCGGCTCCGACGGCGTCTGGGAGCGTTAGTTTTTTCGCGAGGTTTGCGGCGATTGCGGCTGACAGTGTGCAGCCGGAGCCGTGGACCTCGCCGACGTCGATGTACTCTTCTCGAAACTCAATAATAGTCCCAGTGTCGTCGATCAGAATATCCACCGCGTCCGCTTGTGACCCCAATCTATGGCCCCCTTTGACTAACACGGCGGGCGCGCCGAGAGACTTGATGGCCTCCGCGGCTCGTTTCATGTCCACTTCGCTTTGAATTGGAAAACCGGCAAGGCGTTCCGCTTCGGGAATGTTGGGCGTTACGAGGCGAGCTACAGGCAGAAGGTCGTTTTTAAGAATCTCGAACGCGGCATCACCGATCAGATCGTGTCCTGACGTACTCACCATCACCGGATCCACCACCGGCGCGGGTAAATCTTCCTCGCGAAACAGACGCGCCACTTCCGCAACGATCTCCGCCGTCGGCAACATGCCCGTTTTCGCTGCCGCAACGACCGCGTCCTGCACGATCGGTTCCACCTGCGCGCGCAGAGTCGCCGCGGTTTGATGTTCCGCGCCGAAAACGCGCTTGGCGTTTTGAAAAGTGATCGAGGTGATCGCCGCCGCGGGAAAACAGCCGAACGCCGCGATCGTCTTAATGTCCGCGATAATGCCCGCACCGCCGGAAGGATCGATACCGGCGATGGTGAGTACGACCGGTCTATCTTGTTGGATTGAACGCATCGAACAACCTGATTCCCGCAATACCGCTCGCACCGGCCGCGAAACAACCCTCAGCATTATCAAGCGTGATACCGCCGATCGCTACTACCGGAAAGCCTCGCAGTTCACTTGCTACTTGCTGAAGTTTATCTAATCCCTGTGGTGGACCATACTCGCGCTTCGATTCAGTTTCAAACACCGGACCAAACACTACGAAGTCCGCGCCAGCATCGCGAGCGTCGCACGCGGTTTCGAGTGAATGCGTCGAAGCGCCGATCAAAAGTTCCGGGCCACAGATTTTGCGCACCACATGCGCCGGCAACGACGTCGACGTTAGATGAACGCCGTCGGCACGGGCGGAGAGCGCGATGTCGAAACGGTCGTTGACCAGCAGTTTAGTCAAACTGCCGCGCGTGATCTTTGCGGCACGCGTGACCAGGTCATAGAGCACTCGCGTGCTCAGGTTCTTTTCACGAATTTGAAAGAGAGAGATCTGCGCAGCTACCGCGCCTTCTGCCAGGTGAAGGATGCGAATGAACTCGTCGTCGTCAGGAGTTGTTTCACTCTTCGTCGCGCCGCTCGTTATCGCGTACAGGATTGGTCGTTGTTGGCTGAGCGGCATCGTTTTTAGTTTGCGGACGAGGTGCTGTTTGGTTTTGCAGCGCCGCGACTGTCTGTTTGAAGTGGAAGATCTCCCAAACTGCTATGCCGAGATTAAGAAGTCCGATGCCGCTAACAGCGCCGCGCACCCAACCGGAAGCGACCACAGCTTGCAAACCCTGAATGCCTGTCTTTTGCGCAGCATATAACAGAAAGTAGTTATTGCCCCAGTCGCTAAGACCCCACATTCCCTGCGGCCACCACGGTGCGACCGTAAGGGCCAGCCCGATCTCAAAACAGAGGATGATATAGAAAATGACGCTTAGCTTGGCCGACATTACTTCCCTTTCAACTGGCTAAGCTTATCCGCAACTTCACGATATGACACGTCAACACCGTAAACTTCCGTGTAAAACTCACGCGCTTGTTTGTAATCGCCGAGTTCTTCGTAAGCCGCACCCAGCTCATAACGCAGCGCTTGATACTCGTCTTCACTGTGACCCGGCGCGGACAAACCTTTCTTAAACCAAATCACTGCCGCTTCCGGCATTCCCTTCTGCATAAAACAGTGACCCAGCAGGTTGCAGCATTGCAAATACCGAGACGTGCCGTCGCCAGGCTTCACCAATCCGGCTGCAGTCTGGAACTCCTGGATCGCTTCGTCGGTCAGGTCCATTTCTTTATAAGCGGTGCCCATGTTGTAATGCGTCTCGAAGTCTTCGCCAACCTCATCGCCTTCTTCAGCAGCGCGAAACTCTTCGAACAGTTCCGCAAGGCCGGCATCGATGCCACTCGCAACCGGCGCTTTCGCCGCGGGCTTGCTGGACGTTTCGTATACTTCAGCCGCGATCGGTTCACCTGCGAGCGCAGCATAACCATCGTTGTCAAAAGCGATTGCCGCCTCCTCCACCTGCGCTACCGGCACTTCTTCCACGCCGCCAAACTCGAACACAGCCGGCTCTTCAGCGACTCGTTGTCCACCGGCGGCGGCAAGTTTGTCGCGCCGCTCCTGAATGTCCGGATGCGATCCAAACTGGCGTTCAAGCATCTCGAGCGTATCGACCGCAATGTCTGAATAGCCCTGCGCGATATAAAAGTCGACGCTCTCCAGCTCCTGGCGCATGATCGTTTCCAAACGGCCTTCGTCATTGCCGCCGGCTACCGGAACCTCGGCCGAAACCTCCGCGGCTACGTCCGTTGCGACTTCAGTTTCCTCGTTCAGGTCGGCAAACGAAGCAGTCGGATCAGAGAAAGTCGATCCGGCATTCGATTCGAAAGTTTCAAACGTTTCGAAGGTCTCGAACTCTTCAGACACTGCCGCCACCGGCGCGACAGGTTCGTCCTGATCCTGCACGACGGCAAACGTTTCAAACTCCGGCACGTCGGTCGACGGCTCTTCCGGTCGCGGAAAATCCTCCGGTGTCTCGTCCTGGAAACCGCCGAGCTGATTCAGGCGATCGAGATAACGCTGCTCGTCAGGCGCGAGACGTACCAGTTGTGTCAACGCATAGCGCTCCTCGTCGACAAGCTCGGATGCTTCAGCGGACTCGGCCAACCGTTCGAGCGATGCACGCAGCGCGTCCATGTCACGTTGCCACCAGTGAATGCGCACGAGCATGCGCAACGCGGCAACGTGATCCGGATTGTGATCGAGCACTTGATTGACGATTTGCAGTAATTCCCTCTCTTCGCGGCCGGCGAGCATGCGCTCGACGATCGTGTTGAGAATACGGATCGTCTCATCGACCTCGCCGACCTTCAGATACAAACGAGTGACCGGCAGGTACTGCGTGTAGTTCGAACTTTCCTGGGACATCAACAACGCCGTGGCCTTTTCAGCACCGCGCGGATCTTCCGCTTCGAGGTAAGCACGCGCCAGCATCGAGACGAGTTCCTGATCGTCCTCCTTGCCCTCAACGGCGCGTTCGAGCACTTCAGCAGCTTCGTCCGCGGTGCCGCGCGCGATGTGCGCTTCGAGCATGCCGCGGAGTGCATCGCGATCGTCACGCGCGAGTTGCAGCGCTTTGGAGTAGGCGTCGAGAGCTTTGTCGTAGGCGTTCGTTTGGTGCAAACGATTCGCTGCCTGTACAAATGCCTCGGCAGCTTCGCGACGCATGTTTTCCTTGACGTAGCCGTCGGCGAGTTTGAGACGAATCTCGGTGTTGTTTGGGTCGAGGTCGGCTATCTTGTGCAGAACGTCGAGAGTTCGTTTATTGTCACCGGAGCGCGTGTAGGCGTCGGCGACGACGAGATACTGAGCGCGTGCGTCGTGGACCAGTCCTTGCGTGCCGTAGAGTTCCGCGAGTTTGTAAGCAATGTTTGGATCGCGCGGGCGAAGGCGTTCGATCTTTTTATACATCGCGATGGCTTTAAGATGAAATTCCTGCGCGCCGAAGTGTTCGGCGATGCGTTCGAAACAGGAGACTGCTTCTTCTTTCTTTCCGGCGCGGACGTAGAGATCACCGAGCATGTTCAAGGTGGTGAGATCGTCGGGGTCGTTATCGACGATCTGCCGATACTCCTTGATTGCAGGGTTGATCTTGCCCTGAGAAAGGAACTTCTCAGCGGCTTTTAGAACCTTCGCTTTGTCGAAAGCCATCAGGAATCTTAGGTATCATTAATACGGACTACGCCGGCGGGCAAAACAGCCGCGAGATACGCTAACATGCGTAAATAAAGGGTGTCAACGCAACTAGTTAGTGAGAATTTGGGTCAGCGAATCGCCGTTGCCGGGCTGCTACTTTATGTTGCCTTTGCGCCTCATTCCGTCGCCGCGAGTGCGATCGGAGTGGCGATCGCGGGCATCGGGTGGTTGGTCAGGTCGGTCCAGACGCGCAGCCTGGGTTTAAGTCGATCTAGATTCGATCTGGTGATCGTGCTCTCGTTCGTTTGGACCGCAGCCTCCGCTTTTCTCTCGGAAGAACCGTCAATCAGTATCGCCAAGCTGACGTCAGTTTGGAGCGTCTTCATCTTTTACCTGACTCGCGCGGTGATCACGCGGCGCTCGGCGCTGTATCTGGTCGGGGTGCTGATTCTGTCGGGCTGCGTGGGAACGCTTTACAGCGCGTTTGACCTGATACGCGGGCGTGGCGTGGTGGTGGCGTCGATTGCGCCTCAAAGTCCGTTTCAACGGGTTGGAGTTCTGGCTGACGACACGATCTGGCGGGTTGGCGGCGAGCGCGTTAATTCGCTCGGTGAACTTGATGAAATTTTGCGAAAGGCGCCGGCAAACACGCCGCTGACAATCAGTATCATCTCGCAGGGCGAACACGTCGAACGTCCGGGACTCGTCTTAACTTCAACTGAGCAACAGTCAGCTTCACCATCAGGATTGACTGGCAGTTTGCGGAGTCATCGCTTTCGCGCGTCTGGGTGGACGCGTCACTACGAAACATTTGCGGAAGTGATTCAGATCATTGCGCAACTCGCACTTGGATTCGCGCTCGCTCATCTTAGAAATCACGGCCCTAACAAGTATTTCAGAATCGCGTTGGTTGCCGCGGCGTTGTTGGCGCTGGGTCTGGCGTTTACGGCGATGCGGACGGTGATTGTGGCTTTTGCGATCGGCGCGTGTGTGGTTGCGTGGCGATCGCTTCGTGGCGCGCACAAAGTCGTCTTTGTATTTGCGCTGTTCTTCGTGATCGCGTTCGGTGCTGTGGTCGTGTCGCAAACGCGTGCTCGCAACGCGCTCGCACTCGGCGATCCGAGTTCGATGTTGCGTTTGCAGGTGGCGCGTGTTGGCCTCTCACGCATACCGGTGCATCCGGTCTTCGGTCACGGCATGGACGCGATGAAACGGCATTGGAATGAATGGGGATTTCCCGGCAAAGACCTGCTTCACCTGCATTCGACGCCGTTGCAACTCGCTTTCGATCGCGGATTGCCGATGCTCGTGCTTTGGCTGTGGATGATGGCCCTGTTCTGGACCGAAATCGCCGGGGCGGAAAAGCGGGCGTCCGACATGAGCGACACACACGTTTACGGAATCCTGCTCGGCGGCTTGGGTGGCCTTACCGGTTTTCTGGCGAGTTCGCTCGTTAATTACAACTACGGCGATGGGGAAGTGGCGATGTTGTTCTGGTGGTTGATGGGCGTCTGCGTATTTGCGAGTGGTTTGATAAGATCCCGCGCATGACACATCCCCAAGCAAACGAAGCAGCGTCGTATTACTTTGGTTACATCGATCTCGCGCGCAGCGAGAACATCGTGTCGTTTCTTGACGAACAGCTCGGTGAAACGATGTCGTTTCTTGAAGGCATTTCTGAGGAGCAGTCACTGCACCGCTACGCGCCTGACAAGTGGACCATTCGGCAGGTTTTGAACCACGTTAACGACGGTGAACGCATCTTTCTGAGCCGCGCGCTCTGGTTCGGTCGCGGGTTCAGGGATCCGTTGCCGAGTTTCGATCAGGAGATCGGAGTAGCGGGCGCTAATGCGAACGACACGCCCTGGAGTCAGTTGGTTGATGAGTTCAGGACGGTGCGGTTGGGCACGCTCTCGTTCTTCCGCAATCTTCCGTCCGACGCGTGGTACCGCACCGGCATCGCGAGCGATAACCCCTTCACAGTCAACGCTCTCGCCCACATCATCGGCGGCCACGTCGCCCATCACATGAACGTGCTGAAAGAGCGGTACTTGTAGACTTACTACAGCCACAAACACCGGAGGCGTTCGGCGTACCCACAATCACCGAAGCAAACGCCGGAGGCGTTCGGCGTACCCACAATCACCGAAGGCGTTCGCCGGACCCACAAACGCCGAAGGCGTTCGCTGTACCCACAATCACCGAAGGCGTTCGGCGTACCCACAAACGCCGAAGGCGTTCGCCGTACCCCACAATCACCAAAGGCGTTCGGCGTACCCACAAACGCCGAAGGCGTTGGCTAATTTCAGCCCAGCGGTTGGCTTCCAACCCTGGGAATGAACAAAACCATCCTTTTCCAACGCTGAATGCGTTGGCGAACACATCGCCAACCGGTTTGCCAACGCTTTCAGCGTTGAATCTGTTTTCTTCGCCTCTGGCCCAGGGTTGGAAGCCAACCGCTGGGCTGAAATTAGCCAACTCCTTCGGCGTTTTGTGGTTGAAACTGGTCAAGTCTGGGCGTTTAACATAAGTATTGTTTTCACCGCCCTTTCGGGTGTACTCTTGGGGCCTGCGGACAACTCACGCGGCTTTCATCTCCGCAGGCCCCATCAATACAGTACTGCCCGACTTCCAGGAGAGCGCAATGAAACGGTGCCCGCAGTGTGAGTTTATTTACGAAGACGACCAAAGTCTCTGTGATATGGACGGCGCACTGCTCGTTTTTGACTCGCGATCGCTGCCTAATATGCACGCCCTCGCGCCTGTCGACGCGCCCGCAGTGTCCGTAACACACAAAGCTCACTGGCGTCACCGGACGTTCCCGGCCATGGCGGCACTCATTCTCGCCACCGTGTTTTCGCTCGTCTATTTCGTTTCGACACAGCGCCGCACGTCTGCGCCGGTGCCCGTGCCATCCATGACGCTGCCGGCGTCGAACCTCACCGCCCCCACTGAAGCGAAACCCGAGCCACCGCAGCCTGCGACGGAAGCGAGCAGCGCGGCTCCAGTAACGGAAGAAACAAAACCGGAAACAAATAAACCATCCGCAACTCCGGCGGCGCAAAAAGCAACTTCCCAGACCAGTTCAAAAACCAGAACGACTCAACCAAAGCCTACCGGACAGACCAAAAAAGACGACTCGAAGGTTGGCTCTATCCTCAAGAAGACCGGTCGAATACTCAAGAAGCCTTTCAAACTCTGAGTTTTCAAACGGCTTCCTCAAACCTACGGACTGACGGTTATGAAACGCTGCCCCGAATGCCTCTTCATCTATCCTGAGTCTGACACACGTTGCGACTTCGACAACGCGCTGCTCGTCGTTGTGGACGATGCGGAGATTGAGTCGGCAACGAGTAGTGCGCCGGCTGCGGTCCCGCCGAATAAAAAGCGCGCGTCTGGGTCGAAGAAAGATTCGACGGGAGCGAAGAAGCGATCGCGAAAGAAAGGCGGCGCGATAACTGCGGCGGTGGGCGTGGTATTCGGTCTTGGTAGTTTCGGTGTTTACTACAGTTTGAATTCGCGTGTGGAGGATGTTGGGGAGATTCCGCCAGTAGCGACTGGGCGCGTGGCAGTTCTCGCGCCGCTCGCCGTGCCGGCGCCGGTTAAGATGGTTTTACCGTTGCCGGTTGAGAAGACTGCGCCCTCGCCTAATCCTGTCGCGAAATCTGTCAACGAGCGCAGCGCGACGTCACATTCGCGCACGACAGCCGCGCCGGTTTCAACCAGCGGTCCCGGCATGGGGAAGAGCGCCAGGCCGGTGATATTGCTGAGCCGCGGCGGCAGGATCGACGCAGATGAAGTTTGGCGCACGCGCGATGGCGTCTGGTACCGGCGCTCGGGCGTCGTCACGCTGTTGAAGCACAACCGCGTTAAAGGAATCGTGAATCAGTAGTTTAGGTTGCAGGCCCAAAAAGCCTCGGGCGAAGCCCGAACCAGGGGCGAAGCCCCATGGTTTTAGTGAGAGTCGACGGCAAGGCATAGCCTTGCCTCACATCCGGCGGCAGAGCCGTCGGTGGCGGCGCCGGGTGGCTGAGCCGGGCGTTCGGTGCCTGAACCGGTGCCAGTAGCAAGTGCCGTGTCGCTGGCCGAGCCGGGGGGCTGGTGGCTGAACCGGTGCCAGTACCAGAGCCTGTGTCGCTGGCTGAGCCGGGGGTCCGGTGGCTGAACCGGTGCCAGTAGCAGTGCCCGTGTCGCTGGCTGAGCGGAAGGGTCCGGTGGCTGAACCGGTGCCAGTAGCAGTGCCCGTGTCGCTGGCTGAGCGGAAGGGGTTTGGTGG
>Ga0196977_1000678_pt1 | contig 16346 bp, 20 predicted proteins | sample S3v_1013CmetaG_FD_148634 | JGI IMG/M metagenome (GOLD analysis project Ga0196977, IMG submission 148634) | Soil microbial communities from Anza Borrego desert, Southern California, United States - S3+v_10-13C | ecosystem: Environmental > Terrestrial > Soil > Desert | place: USA: California...
ACGCCTCATCCTGCCGTTTCCGCCCGGCGGCCCGACGGACATCGCCGGCCGCACGATCGCCCAGAAGCTTTCCGAGCAGATCCAGCAGCCGGTCGTTCCCGAGAACCGGCCGGGGGCGACGTCGAACATCGGGCTCGAGCTCGCGGCGAAATCGCCGCCAGACGGCTACACCATCGTGCTCACGCCGCCGTCTATCTCGCTGAGCCCGTCGATGTACAAGAAGCTCAACTACGACGCGGCGCGCGATTTTCAGCCGCTCTCGCTGGTGGCGAACATGTACTACGTGATGGCCACGCACAACTCGGTGCCGGCGAAGAACCTGAAGGAATTCATCGCGCTCGCCAAGAGCAGTCCCGGCAAGCTCAACTTCAGCTCGAGCGGACTCGGCGCCGGCAACCATCTCGCGACCGAGCTCCTGCGCAGCATGTACGGGCTGCAGATGGTGCACATCCCGTACAAAGGCAACGTGGCCGGGCTGCTCGCGTGCATGACGGGCGAGGTCGATTTCGGCACGTTCGCGGTGGCGCCAGCGATTCCCGTTGTCAAGGATAAGAAGGTGCGGCCGCTCGCCGCGCTCACGGAAAAAAGACTCGGCGTTCTGCCGGACGTGCCGACGGCGCGCGAGCAGGGCGTCGACCTCGTCTCGGTGCAGTGGTACGCGATACTCACGTCCGCGGGCACACCGCGTCCGGTCGTCGATCGCCTGGTGTCCGAAATTCACAAGGCGGTCCTGGCGCCCGAGGTGAAGGACAAGCTCGGGTCGTCGGGCATCGATACGGTGACGAGCACGCCCGAGCAGCTTCGTGAGTTGATCCGGTCGGAGACGGTGCGCTACGCGAAGGTAATCAAAGCCGCCGGGATCAAGCCGGAGTAACAAGTTCGATAAAACGAGGAGACATCATGTTGGAAAGGATCAAGCGCTCGACGCTCTCGCGTATTCTTTTTGCGGTCATCGGCTGGTGCGCAATTTGCGCACCCTACGCCGGCGTGGCGAAGGCGGCGGCGTATCCCGAGCGGCCCATCCGCATCATCGTGCCGTTCGGGGCCGGCGGCGCGAACGACGTCGTGATCCGCATCCTCGCGACGCGGCTCACGGACACGCTCGGACAGCAGATCGTGGTGGACAACCGCACCGGCGCCGGCGGCCTGATCGGCACCGAGATCGCGGCGAAGTCCACGCCCGACGGCTACACGCTGCTCGGCACGGCGACGCCGCACGTGATCTTCCCGCACCTTCACAAGAAGATGCCGTACGACCCGCTGAAGGATTTCGCGCCGGTCATGCAGATCGGCGGCCAGCCGTACGTGGTCACGATTCACCCGTCCCTCGGCGTGAGCAATCTCAAGGAGCTCATCGCGCTCGCACAGAAGAACCCGGGCAAGATCAACTACGGCTCGTCGGGCAACGGCGGCGCGCAGCACATGTTCTTCGCGCTGTTCGCCCACATGGCGAAGATCGACATGGTCCACGTGCCCTACAAGAGCAGCGCCCTCGCCCGGGCCGATCTGCTGGGCGGCCAGGTGAAGATCGGGTGCCTGGGCGTCGCGAGCGTCATCAACAATCACAAGGCAGGGCAGTTGCGCATCATCGCGGTGACCAGCGCGAAGCGCTCGCCCGAGTTGCCCGACATCCCCGCGATTGCAGAAACGGTGCCGGGCTACGACGCATCGCTCTGGACCGTGCTTCTCGCGCCGCGTGGCACGCCGCAGACCGTGATCGACCGTCTCTCGACGGACATCACCAAGCTGCTGCAGACGAAGGACATGAAGGATGCCTTCGAAAAGGTCGGCACCTACGTCGTGATCAAGAACTCCAGAGAGGCCGCCTCGTTCATCGCCACCGAGTACAAGAAATGGGGCGACGTGGCGCGGGCGATCAATCTCAAGATCAACTGATCAGAATCCCAGCTCGCTCAGGGCCTCGACGAGCTTGGTCTTCTGCGTGACGTCGATCAGCGGGTAAGTCTGCAGCCAGGCGCGGATCGAGAAGCCGGGCTGCAGCGCGCGGATCTCGTCTGCTTCCCACGCCGCAGCCGCCTTGTCGCCGCCGATGAGGTGTACCGCGGCCATGTAGACATGGGTCTCGAGATTGACGGGGTTGCGCAGCAGCGCGTGCTCCAGATTGATCCGCGCCTGGTCGAGCTGTCCGAGCGCGAGATAGGTTCGCCCGAGATTCAGAAAGTAAAGATAGCCGCCGTCCGGGTTGAGACGCATCGCCGTGCGCATCAACGGCACGGCCTCGGCCGGACGCCCCATGTACGTCTTGATGCCGCCCATCAGCGCGTAGCCGTCGGCGAATGAGGGGTAGAGCTGAATGGCGGTCTCCAGGTAGCGCAGCGCCTGCTCGTGCTGGCCGCGTTCCAGGTGCACGAATGCGAGCACCCAGTAAGTCTCGCGAATATCGGGGTTGATCTCGTGTGCGGTGCGGGCGAGCTCGAACGCGCGTTCGAGAGCGGCCGCTCCGTCGGCCGTCCACTGATTGCGATAGTCGGCGGCGTACGTGAGCGCGAGACCGGCATACGCACGCGCAAAAGCCGCGTCGAGCGCGATGGCGCGCCGGAACATCTCGCGGGCGGTCTCGTTCTCCGCCTTCTGTCGCGCGAGCAGCGCCAACTGGCCGCGCTGGAAATGCTCATAGGCTTCGAGATTGGCGGTATGGCGCTGCGCCACGCGCCGCAACTCGGCCTCGCTGACCTTCGCCGGCAGGATCTTGAGAATTGCCGGTCCAAGCTCTTCCTGTAACGCGAAGAGTGCGCTCGGCGCACGATCGAAGCGCTCGGACCACAACTGTTTCCCCGTCTCGGTCTCGATGAGGTGCACGTGCAGCCGCAGCCCGCGCTCGAGCCGCTGGACCGAGCCGGACACCAGATATCGGCTCGATGCGGCCGGCGGTGGCGTCCCGCTGTCGGAGGCGGTGGATGCGGCAGCGCCGATCACCGCAAGCCCGAGCACCTTGGAGAGATCGGTCACGAGATCCGCGGTGATGCCGCGAGCCAGCAGCACGGCCTGGGGATCGTCACCTAACGCCTGGAACGGCCTGACGGTGATGGTCGGCTGACTGTTGCGCGCAGGATCGGTGGCCGCGATCGGCGTCCGCGGCAGGGCGCCGTCGCCCGCGCGCTCGCCGTACAGCCACCAGACTGCGAGCAGCAGTGCGGCGATACCCGCGGCGGCGATCCACGGCACACGCAGCGTCCGCCTTGCGTGCGGGTGTTCCGAATTTGCGCGCACCGCTGTGCCGTCGACCGTCTGCGAGCGCACGGGCGCGATGAGCCGATAGCCGCGTTTGGGGATCGTCTCGACGTACGCGGCCTTGCCGGCGACGTCCCCCAGCGCCTTGCGCAGCTTGATCACGGCCTGGGTGAGCGTGTCGTCGCCGACGACCACACCGGGCCAGATCGCGGAAAGCAGCGCTTCACGGCTCACCACTTCGCCGGGCCGGGCGGCGAGGTAGACGAGCACGGACATGACCTTGGGCTCCAGCTTTACGGTGGTTGCGTTCGACGAGATTCGATTCAGCAGCGGCTCGATCGTCCAGTCCCCGACCTGGAGCCTCTGCCCGCGCGGCCCCGGAACGGGTTCAGCGCCCACCGTGCGCGCGCTCGCGCTCACGCGGACCTCAGTCCAACAGACTGAATCATCTGATGTTTCTGATTCTTCGTTAAAGCTTCGTCATTTCTTCGGGACGCGCTTCCACGGCATCGCGTTCACTTGCGGGCGCCGTCGCAATTCAGATGAACCGTGGGTCGATCAAAAGGAGGTGCCCGATGAAATTTCTCATGCCGTTGCTCGTCCTGTTCGCATCGACGATGTGCTTGCCGCAACCGGCGATCGCGCAGCAGGCATTTGTCGTCAAGCCGTTGGCCGAAAAGAGAGTCGCGGAGCTGCCGCCCGGACCGCTCTTCTGGAGGATAGAGAACTTTACTACGCTCGCAGAAGCGCAGGCCGCAGCCGGCCCGTGGGCGCTGGTGGCCCAGTCGGCGGGCAAAGTGTGGCTCTTCACGCTGGGTGCTGCCGGCGGGAAATCGGCCGGCGGCACCAAAGTTTCGGAAGTGGGGCCGATCGCGCCGGTCGTCGCATCGCAGTATCTGCTTCGAATCAACGAAGCGAGCGGTGCGCCCGGCAGCGTAACGCCGGTACATACGCACCCCGGCTCCGAAGCGTTCTATGTCCTGGCAGGAGAGCAAAGCATCCGCAGCTCACACGGCGTGATGCGCGTCAAAGTGGGCGAGCCCGCGGCCGGTCATGGCGCCGATATGCCGATGCAAGTCTCCAGCAGCGGCTCGACCGAGCTGCACGCGCTGGTCATGTTCGTGGTGGACGCCACGAGGCCGTTCTCGTCGCCGGCGAAGTTCCCGTAAGGCGGGCCGGGTGACTTTGCGGCTCCTCGTCGTCTGCCTCCCGGCTCGCGGTGTTCCTGTTCAAGCAGGTCCCGATCACCTCGAGGTCCGGACAACCCATGCAAGGTCGGCCGATCAGCCGCTATTCCGGCGCGCGCGAATCGCTTACGGTGTAACCGTTTTTCTTCGCATCGGCGACGCAGTCGTCGTACGAAACGAAGCCCAGTGCCGAGACCCGTTTACCTTTGTCGTTTGCCCGCCATTTCCAGACGAAGCCATGCGCGGACTGCGCGCGCACCGAATAGACCTGAGCAGAGTTCATTGCGTCTCCATAGTTGATGTATTCATTCGTGATCGATCGTTACGCCGTCCGCGGCGCGTCGTCGGCGCCGGCATCATTGGCCGCCGCTGCGATGACGAGCGCGGCAGCGAGAACACGCATCGCCTCGACACGGTCGGCGATCTGTTCCGGCGTCGGCATACCGTTGTCTGGAGCAGCGAGCGCCGCGGTGTCTATCGGACCGTGCCGCCGCTGATAATGCCCGACGTACAGCGCGAGGACGCGCGCAGCGTGCTCCACGGCATGCTTGCCCGACGCCGCAAGCAGCGCGTTCGCCGTGCGCTCGTAATGGCTCAGCGTCTCGAGCCCATCGAGCGCCTGGGTCAGTATGAGTTCCGCCACGCGCGGGCGCCGCTTGCCGCGAGAGCCTTGCGTACGTCCTCCGCGTTATTGCCCGCTTCACGCACGACGGCCTTGAGCTGCGCGACGCTGATCCCGAATTGGCTGCTCCAGTAGCGTATGTCGGAGCCTTCGCTCATGTTGATCGTCGTGCGTTCGAGCCCTTCGATAACTTCGGTGGGTCTTTCCACTGCATGCTCCTGCGATGACATTGAGAGCGTATTGTGTCGCGCGCGGCAACCGTCTTCCGTGCGGCGCCGCACATTGGCGCCGCGGACGAACGCGCCGCCAATGATCACTTCGCAGTCTGGTCCGGCAGCAGCCGTTCGAATTCGCGCTTGACCACTCCATAGCACTCGCACACGCGGCGCTCGAGGCCCGGACGGTCGAGAATCCTGATATGGCCGCGGCTGTAGCGAATCAGCCCGCTCTCCTGCAGGGCGCCCGCAGCGAGCGTCACGCCCTCGCGACGCACGCCCAGCATGTTCGCAATGAGCTCCTGCGTCATCCTGAGCTCGTTCGTCGGCAACCGGTCCGCGCTCAGCAGTAACCACCGGCATAGCTGCTGCTCGACCGAGTGATGCCGGTTGCACACGGCTGTCTGCGCCATCTGCGTGATCAGCGCCTGCGTGTAGCGCAGCAACAGGTGCTGAAGCGGCCCGCCTGCCTCGAATTCCCTTTTCAGCACTTGCGAGCGCAGCCGATACGCCTGGCCGGCGCTTTGTACGACGGCGCGGCTGGGTGTGGTCTCACCCCCCATGAAAAGCGCAATGCCGACGATCCCCTCGTTGCCCACCACGGCGATCTCGGCCGAGGCGCCGTCTTTCATGACGTACATCAGCGAAACGATGGCATCGGTCGGAAAGTACACGTACGAGAGCTTTCCGCCGACTTCGTATATCGGCGCGCCGAGCTTCAGCGTAACGAGCTCGAGATCCGCGTGCAGGCGTTCGGCGGTATCCGCGGGCAGGGCGGCGAGGAGTCGATTGGAAGCAGGTATTCGCGCAAGCGTCATGGCGCATGGAACCTAGCACGGAAGCAAGCGCCAAAGCGCGTTACCGCACAGACACGTCCCGCGCGATGCGTAAAGTCCGTGGTCTGTCATGGTAAGTGGAGCAACCGATGAATGCAGTCATCTGGCTCGTGACCGGCGGCTTGGTCGCGGCCTTGGCAATTCGCTTGATGCAGTGGAATGCGGGGCGCGGGCTCGTAGTTGCCGTGTTGATCGGCGCTTTTTGTGCGTATTTCGGCGGAAGCGTGCTCACGCCGCTGTTCGAAGCGCCCGGGGTTATCGCGGCAGGCGAATTCAATCCTTTCGCGCTTATCGTTGCCACATGCACTGCGCTTGCCGGCATCTACCTCAGCGACACGTTCTACGACCGGTTCGGCGCGTGAGCGCCGGCGATACGAGCGTGAACGCGATCAATCCGGGTCCGACCTCAACGCATGCCCTGATGCCTGTCCAGGCGTTTCAGAGCGAACTGCGACGGCTCGCCCGTTTCAGCGCAAAACCCGCGACGGAGGATCCGCTGGAGTGGATCGTGCAAAAGGTCGTTCAGAACCCCGCTTTCAGTGAATCGCGTCTGCTCACGCGGCTCCTGCATGCGGTTACTTACCGGAGCGGCGAGTTTCGGCTCGCCGAGGCCGCGGTGTTCCATTCGCAGACGCTCGCCATGATCGTGAGCTTCCTCGACATGGTCGGCAGCGGCAGCTTGTCCGATTCACGATGCCGCCTCGCGGTCGAAGCCGCTGATGCGGCGCAGTCGAGCATTGACCGGTAGGCCATCGATGCGCTTCCTGAATGATCGTCAGCTTCTCCACACGTTCGCTCGCGCGATCGATGGGTCTGGATGGCTGCTCGCGTTCGTGTTGCTCGTGATCGGCAGCCTCCTGTCCGTGACGCCTGAAAACTCTTTAGGGTTCGTTATGCGCGCATCGATCGCCGTCGCGATATTGGGCGTGACGTCGGCGATTGCGTGGTTGATCAGATGCTACGCGAACCGAAGCGCTTATCGGTGATCGCGTCGCCGCGCGCGCACGATCCGGTGATCGACTGGCGCTGTACGGCGCATTAGCGAATCGTGCTACGCCGCCGACAGCAAATCCGGGATCGGTGACTCCAGCGCGAGCAGCGCGCGCTTGCGCTCGAGACCGCCGGCATAGCCGGTGAGGCTGCCGCTCGAACCGACGATGCGGTGGCACGGCACGATGATGGTGAGCGGGTTGCGGCCGGTTGCGGCACCGGCGGCGCGTGCGTTGCGCGGGCTACCCGCGCGGCGCGCGAGCTCGCCGTACGTGACGGTCTCGCCGAACGCGACCGTCGAGATCGCGCTCCACACCGACTGCTGATACGGCGTGCCCTCGGGCGCGAGCGCGACGTCGAAGCGCCGGCGCTCGCGCCCGAAATATTCCGAGAGCTCGCGTTTCGCCTGGGCGAGCGGCGCGTGATGCGAATCCCGCCGCCATTCCGGATCGATCCCCGGATGGTATTTCTGGCCGTCGAAATAGACGCCCGAGAGCGCCTCGTTGCCTGCAACGAGCAGCATCTGCCCGTACGGGCTCTGGTAGAGATCGTAGTAACGCATGCTCACTCCTTCGTCAGCGATTGCCATAGATGCATTACGGCATACGCGCGCCACGGCCGCCACGCTTCGCCCGCGGCGAGCACGCGGCGGGCGCTGGTCTCGCGGAGCGCTTTCATGACGCCCAGGTCCGTATGCGGGAACGCGTCCGGCCACGCCAGCGCACGCATGGCGATGTACTGCGCGGTCCATTCGCCGACGCCGGGCAGCGCGCGCAAAGCGTCGAGCGTCGGCTCGATATCGGCGTTCGGCGTGAGATCGAGGCGTCCGTCCGCGACGGCGCGCGCGAGCGCGATGATGGTGCGGGCGCGCGCGCCCGGCATGCCGATGCGCGCGACCTGGCCTTCGGTCAGTTCGGCGACGCGCGCCGCGGTCGGAAACACCGTCGTCAGCGATTGAAACGGCGTCTCGATCGCGTCGCCGAACGTCGCGGCAAAACGGCCTGCGAGCGTGCGCGCGCCGGCCACCGTCACCTGCTGACCGAGGATGGCGCGCACCGCCATTTCAAAGCCGTCGAACGCGCCCGGCACGCGCATGCCCGGTCTGCGGCGGGCGAGCGGCCCCAGCGCCTGCGCGACTTCGGCGGGATTGCACGCGAGATCCATCAGCGCCTTCACGCGCGAGAGCACCGGCGGCAGCACCTTTGCAAGCGATGCCGACACGGCGATGCGCAGCGTCGGTTTCTTCGCGGACAGCTCGGCCTCGATCCAGCCGAGGTGTTCCTTGCCGTCGAGCCCTATGCGAACCGTCCGGCGATAGCGGCCGGACTCGACCGCCTCGACGCCGGGAATCGCGCGCGCGGCGAGGAAGCCGCTCACCGCGGGCCAGTCGAACGGCGGCCGAAACGAGAGCTCGAATCGCAGCACGTCGGCTGCGGCGCCCGCCGGAGTGGCGGCTTTCATCGTGCCCCGCAACTGGCCGGGCTGCAGGCGGTAGCGCTGTTTGAACAGCGCGTTGAAGCGCCGCACGCTGCCGAAGCCGCTCGCGAACGCGACATCGGTGACGGGCAGCGCCGTGTCGGTCAGGAGCCGCTTCGCGAGCAGCAGCCGCTGCGTCTCGCGAATTCCACCGGCGAGACGCCGAACTCGGCGCCGAACGCGCGGCGCAGGTGCCGGTCCGTCACGCCGAGGCGGGTGGCGATCGCATCGAGCCCGTCGCTGTCGAGCGTGCGGTCCTCCATCATGCTTGCGGCGGCCTGTGCAAGGCGCGTCGTCGCATCCACGCTCGCGTTGCCCGGCGCGAGCTCGGGCCGGCAGCGCAGGCACGGCCGGTAGCCGGCCGACTCCGCGGCCGCCGCGCTCGGGAAGAAGCGGCAGTTCTCGCGCTTCGGCGGCTTGACCGTGCAGACCGGCCGGCAGTAGATCCGCGTGGACGAGACCGCGACGAAAAAACGGCCGTCGAACCGCGCGTCGCGCGCTTTCAGCGCGCTGTAGCAGATGGACGGGTCGAGTGTCATGGCTTGCAGTATGAGACCAGCGGACGGCGCTGTCTGGCCGTTTTCGGACATCACGGCGGAACCGGTATCGTAGGGTGCGCCGGTGGCGCACCGGCCGGTGCGCTACCAGCGCACCCTACGCGCCGGTCGGTGAGCGCCGGCTATATACTGGCTTCCGGACTGAGCAGGAGGCACGCCATGGTCGAGCTCAAGGGCTATCACGCCCACGTCTACTTCGATGCAGCCACGAAACCGGTCGCAGAACGGTTGCGCGACACGATCGTCGCGAAGTTCGCCGTGAAGCCCGGCGCGTTCGCCGACGAGCCGCGCGGGCCGCATCCCGTGCCGCAGTTCAATATCATCTTCGAGATCGCGGAGTTTCAGCGCATCGTGCCGTGGCTCATGCTGAATCGAAACGACTTGAGCGTGCTCGTGCATCCGCTGACCGAAAGCAACTACGACGACCACAGCAAGTACGCGGTGTGGCTCGGCACGCCGGTGCCGCTCAGGCTCGAGCGGCTGAGCGCGCAGTTGCCGGAGAGTTTGCTGCCGAAGAGCGCGCCCTCAGCCTGAGCGGGGAGACGTTCGCAGCTAGTGGGTGGCTTTACCGCGAAGCATGGTGCGGTAGAGCAGCCGCTTCTCGTTCTCGGCGTAATCCGCGGTGGCGGCGTGCAGCGTCGAGCGGTCGTCCCAGATCACGAAGTCGCCGGTGCGCCACTGATGGTGGTACTGGAACTGCGGATTCTGCGTGCTGTGATCGTAGAGCCCGCGCAGCAGCGCCTCGCTCTGCGCCGGCTCCATGTCGACGATGTAATCGGTCATCGTCTCGTGCACGTAAAGCGCCTTCGCGCCGGTGTCGTCGTTCGTGCGCACGACCGGATGCCGCACCGGCGGCGTGTTCTTCATCTGCTCGTCGGTGAGCGAGGGCACTTTGCGGCCGGGGCGCTTCTTGCCGTAGTAATGCACCGCGGTGAGCTTGTCGATGCGCGCCTTCGTCTCGTCGTCCAGCGCCTCGTACGCTTTGCGCATATTCACGAAGCGCGTGTCGCCGCCTTTGCCGGGGATCTGCACCGCGTAGAGGACCGTCGCCTTCGGCGGCTCGGCGATGAAGCTCTCGTCGGTGTGGAACATCGTGCCGCGAATGATGCGTTTGCCGTCTCTGACGTCCCGGTCCTCGCTGGACACGACACCCGCTTCGGGATTCTTCTCCGAGCGGTACGATTCCATGTGCTGCACTTTGGGCTCGCCGAAATGCCGCGCGCCGTCGAGGAACGCACCGACGTCCGCGAAGCGCTGGTCGCGCACGCAGAGCAGCAGGTGATCGACGAAGGCCTGGTACAGCCGATCGCGGTCGCCGGCGCTGAGCGCATTCAGATCGACGCCGGTGACTTCGGCGCCCATGGCGTTGCTCAATGGGGTGATCTTCATCATTCCTCCTATTTCTGAAGCTCCATGCCGGTCTGCTTGATGAGCTTGGACCATTTCGCGATCTCCGCGGCGACGTAGCGCCCGAACTGCGCGGGAGACATTGGCCCCAGCGGCTCGAAGCCGATCGCAGTGAGCTTCTCCGAGAGCTCCGTGTCGGCCACGGCCGCGGCGACATGTTTCGAGAGCGTCTGCACCACGGAAGCGGGGGTGCGGGCGGGCGCGAGCATCCCGTACCACGTCGCGGACTCGTAACCTTTGACGCCGGCTTCGGAAATCGTCGGCACGTTGGGCGCGAGCTTCGAGCGCACGGCGCTCGTGACGCCGAGCGCGCGCAGCTTTCCCGCCTGCACGTGCGGCAGCGCCGGTGCGAGCACGCCGAACATCGCCTGCACGCGTCCCGCGAGCAATTCGTTCTGGGCGGGCCCGGTGCCTTTGAACGGAACGTGCGTCAGGTCGGCGCCGGTCATCGACCTGAAGAGCTCCGCGGTGAGATGGGTGATGCTACCGGCTCCGCTCGACGCGTAGTTCAGCGCGTTCGGTTTGGATTTCGACAGCGCGACGAGCTCGGACACGGTCTTGGCCGGTACGCTGGGATGAACCACCAGCACGAGCGGCCCCGTCGCGACCGGTGCGATGGCCGCAAAGTCGCGCGTGAGATCGTAGGGCAGCCGCGTCGTCGCCGGCGTGATCGTGAGCGACGCGGTGATGAAGACGATCGTGTGGCCGTCGGGTGTCGCCTGCGATGCGAGGTGCGTGCCGATGACGCCCGCCGCGCCCGGGCGGTTGTCCACCACGATCTGCTGCCCGAGAGACTCGCTCATGCGGCGTGCGACCAGGCGCGCCACCGTATCGGATCCGCCGGGTGGGAAGGGGACGATGAGGCGTATGGCGCGCGCCGGAAACTGCGCCGCGCCGTTTTGCGCGTAGCACGCGCCGCCGAGTAGCGCGACTGTCGCCGAAGCCACTACGGAGTACAGAATTTTTCGCATGGTCATGCCGCCCAGTCCCAGCTCGCCGCTGCGCTCGGGTCCTCTACGATGCGATTGCGAAGCAGCCCGACGCCTCCGACTTCGCACTCGATCACGTCACCGGGGCGCAGGTACCACGGCGTCTCATGTGGTTTGCGTCCGGCGGCCACGCCGGCCGGCGTGCCGGTCGAGATGATGTCGCCGGGCTCGAGCGTCGCCTGCGAGAAATAGGCGACGAGCTGCGGAATATTCCAGATCATCTTGCCGGTGTTGCTGTGCTGGCGCACTTCGCCGTTCACGCGCGTGGTGATCGTCAGGTTCATCGGGTCCGCGACTTCGTCCGCCGTGACGAGCCACGGTCCCAGCGGTCCGAACGAGTCGAACATTTTTCCCAGGAACTGGTTGCCGGCGGCGCGCTCGATCTTCAGCACCTGCCGCGCGACGATGTCGCACAACACGGTGTACCCGGCGATCACCTCGTAGGCGCGCGCCTGCGGGACGTTCTTGCAGCGTCGGCCGATCACGAAAGCGAGCTCGGTCTCGTAATCGAGCTCACCCTCCACCGCGGGCTTCGTGATGTCGTCGTACGGTCCGGTCAGTGACGAGGAGGCCTTGATCGACGCCGACGGCACCTTGCCCGTGTGTTTGAGGCCATGCTCGGCGACGTGCTCGTGATAATTGCGCGCCAGGGTGATGAGCTTCCCCGGACGCAGCGGCGCATCGAGCAGGCATTCATCCAGCGAGCGGAAGAGGACTGCGCCGTTGCCGGTCGCACGGTGAGCGACCGCCCACGCGTGGACGCGCCGCACAGCGTCCATCGCCTCGTCCCCGCCGCGCAGGAGCTCGAGGATGTTTGCAGGCACGTCGACGCGCGTCGCTGAGCGCTCCAGCGCGTACGCGCCCGCCGCGGCTTGCAGATCGAGCATGAGACCGTCCACGGCCGCGCCGATACGCCAATCGCTCGCGACGTTGCGCGCCGGCTTGTACATCGCGAGTCGCATGCGCGTTATTCCAGCCGCGCGCCGGAGGCCCGGACGACCTCGCCGTACTTCCGAAGCTCCGCGGCGATGAACTTACCGAAATCGGCGGCGGACCCGCTGGCGGGATCGGCGCCTTCGGCTTCGAGCAGGCGCTTCTTCACGTCGGGCTGTTGCAGCGCCTTGTTCATCTCGCGGTTGAGCGTCGCGACGACTTCCTGCGGCGTGCCGGCCGGCGCGAGCAGGCCGAACCAGCCGGTGATGTCGTAGCCGCGAAGCCCCGCTTCCGCGATCGTGGGAATCTCGGGAAGTGCGGACGAACGCTTGCTGCCCGTGACCGCGATCGTGCGCAGCCGTCCCGACCGGATGTGCGGGAGCGAGCCGCCGATGCTGCCGAAGTAACACGTGACCTCGCCCGAAACGAGCGCAGTGTTCGCCGGGCCGCCGCCTTTGTACGGCACGTGCGTCATCTTCGTTCCGGCCATGTTGTTGAAGAGCTCGGCGGCGAGATGCGTGGTGCTCGCATTGCCGGAGGAGGCGAACGTGAGGTCCTTGCGCGACTTCGCGAGCGCGATCAGATCCTTCACCGATTTCGCGGGCACCGAAGGATGGACGACCAGTACGTACGACGCGGTGCCGACGAGCGCGACCGGCGCGAAGCTCTTCACCGTGTCGTAGGTGAGCGTCTTGTACAAGTGCGGGTTGATGACGTGGCCGGCGTTGACCATGACGAGCGTGTGACCATCGGGCACGGCTCTCGCGACGATCTCGGTGCCGATGGTGCCGCCCGCGCCGGGCCGATTGTCCACGACCATGGACTGGCCGAGACCTTCGTGCAGCTTCTGTCCGAGCAACCGCGCGAGGCTGTCGGTGCCGCCGCCCGCCGCGAAGGGCACGACGATGCGCACGGGCTTGGTCGGATACTGCTGCGCGACACTGACTGTAGGGTGCGCCAGTAGCGCACCAGCCAATGCACCGCTGAGCGCAGCGCGCTTCATGCGCTTTCCACCGCGCTCGCGAGCACCCCGATCTCGGCCGGTCCGAGCACCGTGGTGCGCTCGATCAGCCGGCGCTGCGGCAGCGCGTAGTTCGGCACCGCCTTGTGCTGCACCGCGCAGTTGTCCCACATCAGGAGGTCGCCGACCTGCCATTTGTGCGTGTACTGGAACTGCGGCTGCACCGCGTGAGCCTTGAGCTCCGCGAGCAGCGCATCGCTTTCGGCTTTCGGCAGACCGACGATGCGCGTCGTGTAGCCTTCATTGACGTACAGACATTTTTTGCCGGTGACCGGGTGGCGCCGCACGACGTCATGGACGACATCCGGCGGCAGCCAGTCGGTTCCGCGCTCGACGAGGTTCGGCCGCAGCTTGAAGTCCCTGGCTTTCTGCTCGTAGGTGTAGCGGTAGCTGTGCACCGCCTTCAGGCCTTCGACGCGCCGCTTCGTGGCTTCGGGCAGCGCCTCGTACGCGCAGGTCATGCTGGAGAAGAGCGTGTCGCCGAGCGGCTCGTCGCCGTTCATCGGCACTTCCAGCGCGTGCAGCACGGTGGCCCGTGCGGGGCGCTTCAGATAGCAGAGATCGGTGTGCCAGTAGCGGCCGGCATCCACCACGCCGATCGGTTTGCCGTCTTTCTGGATATTCGAGAGGACCAGGACCTCGGGATGGCCGTCCTTGTTGAATTCCGAGCGGACGTTGACGTCGAGATCGCCGAAGCGGCGGCTGAACGCGATCTGCTGCGGGGCGGTGAGCTTCTGGCCGCGGAAGACGACGACCTCGTTTTCATGCAGCGCGTTCGCGGCGGCTTCGTACGTCGAGTCGTCCAGTCCCTTGGACAGGTCGATGTCGAATATTTCGGCGCCGATCGGCGCCGCGGACTTTTTGATGCGCATGGGTTCTCCTCGGAGGCCCGTTCTTCGTGGCCGGACGCGACCGTCGATGATAGGAGATGCGGCGCCCGGCGCTCCAAGAACGCTTTCGAATGGGCCTATGCGCCGCGGTAATGCGGTGCGGCCGGCAGGTCGTGGACCGGCGGCGTCGCGGCCGCATCCGCGCTCAGGCTGCGCAGGACGAGGCGCCGCGTGAGGTGCGGGGCGAACATCGTGATGAACGCGTAGACGAACTCGCGGATGTAGCCGCCCTTGCGCAGGCACACGTTCACGAGGCCCTGGTCGAAGAGGTGATCGACATCGAGCGCGCGCAGCGACGGATCGAGCGTCGCGTCATAGGCGATCGTCGGCAGTACCGCGACACCGAGCCCCAGCGCGACGTATTTCTTGCTCACGTCGGCATCGATCGCCCTCAGGACGATGTTCGGCGTCAGGCCGCGCGCGGCAAACGCGCGATCGACGCTGCGGCGGCTGCTGAACGTGCTGTCGTACGTGATGAGGGGAAAGCGCGCGATCTTCTCCAGCGTGAGCTTCCGCTCCGCGAGCAGCGGATGTCCGAGCGGCACCACGAGGCAGCGCGGGAGCCGGTAAGCAGGCAGCGTCGCCAGGCTCTCGAAGACTTCCGAGGTCTGCGTGACGATCGCGATATCGGCGCCGCCCGCGGCGAGGATCTCGCAGCATTGCGAAGGCGTGCCTTCGCGCAGGCTCAACTGCACGCGTGGGAACGCGGCGGAGAATTGCTGGATCACACGCGGCAGCGTGTAGCACGCGTGCGTGTGCGTGGTGGCGATCGAGAGCTGGCCCGTGTCCTTGCTGCTGTAGTCGCTCGCGATGGTGCGCAGGCTCGCGGCGTCGCTCAACATCCGGTCGGCGACCGCGAGCAACGCTTCTCCGGCCTCGGTGATCGAAACGAGCCGGCCGCGTTTGCGCACGAAAATGCTCACGCCGAGCTCCTGCTCGAGCTCGAGAATCTGCCGGCTCACGCCCGGTTGCGACGTGTGCAGCGCCGCGGCTGCGGCGGAGATGCTGAGGCCCTGTTTGACGACTTCCTGGAGGGCGCGGAGCTGGCGGAGGGTCATGGCGCAGCGATACTAACAGCGCTCGCTGCGCGTCTCGACGCTTCAGCCGGGTTTCGGCGCCAGCACGAGCGTTTTCAGCGCCGTCGCGCGTACCAGCGACAGCCACACGTACGCGAGCACGATCGATGCGGCACCCGCGAGCGCGAGCTGCGGCCCGACCAGCGCACCGGCGGCATTGAGCACGAATCCGCCCAGGTACATGAGGCTCCACACCAGCGTGAAGACGCCCATCACCCGACCGCGGAAATGGTCGTCCACCAGCGTTTGCAGCATCACCTGCACGCACGTGAGGAAATACGCGTGGCACAGGCCGGCGAAGAGGATCGCGGCGAACGAAAGCCAGTACCACGTGCTGAACGCGAGGACGATCAGCGCGAAGCTGTAAACCGTGAGCGCCGTAACGAGCACACCGCGCGGCGTGAGGCGCGTCTGCAGCCAGGCGAACGTCAGAAAGCCGGTCAGAGTGCCCACACCGCCGGCGGACGTGAGGATGCCGAGTCCGCGTGCATCGACGCCCAGCACGTCCTTCGCGAACACCGGCAGCATATGGATGTAGCCCCAGATGAGCGTCGCGGCGAGCAGCGCCGCGACGATCGCCTGCGCGAACGCTTCGTTCGCCCGTATGTACCGGACGCTGTCGGCGAAGTTGCCGAGCAGGCTGCCGTGAGAAGGCGCGGCGCGCGGCTCGGGTCGAACGAAGGAGAGCATCGCGATCATGGTGCTGACCGACGCCGCGGAGATCAGGAACGTGACCGGCGCGCCCGCCGCGGCAATCAGAAATCCCGCGATCGAAGGTGCGATCACGCGGCTGCTGCCGAACGCCATCGAGATGAGCGGCACCGCCGAACGCAGCAGCGGGCGCGGCAGCAGGCGCGGGAAAAACGAGGCGCGCGCGGGCTCGTCGATCGCGCCGGACAGGCCGAACAGAAACGAGGCCAGCGCGAGATGCCAGAGCTCTGCCACGCCCAGCATC
>Ga0196977_1000679_pt1 | contig 16340 bp, 15 predicted proteins | sample S3v_1013CmetaG_FD_148634 | JGI IMG/M metagenome (GOLD analysis project Ga0196977, IMG submission 148634) | Soil microbial communities from Anza Borrego desert, Southern California, United States - S3+v_10-13C | ecosystem: Environmental > Terrestrial > Soil > Desert | place: USA: California...
GCGCTTCGACTACTACGCTGAGAACTACCTCGGCTTCGTGCATCTCGGCTGCATCAAGATTCTGCTGAGGTGCTATTTATGAGACCGCTTCTAGTCAGTAGAAGAACATTCGGCAACGAATCGTTCGTGTGTCAGCGTCAGCCGGCTCGGCGCGGAGCGCTACTGACTACTGACTACTTTGTCATTCGGCGCGGAGCGCCTGTATCGGGTCGAGGCCGGCGGCCTTCCACGCCGGGTAGACGCCTGAGACGAGGCCGACGCCGCCCGAGACGGCGAGGGCGACGAGGACGGCGAAGAGCGGCAGCGCCGTCGGCACGGGCGTCAGGGCCGCGACCGCCTTCGCCAGCAGGAACGCGATGGCGACGCCGATGCCGCCGCCCACGAGCGAGAGCATGGTGGACTCGGCGAGGAACTGCTTGAGGATGTCGGCGCGGCGCGCGCCGATGCTCTTGCGCACGCTGATCTCCTTCGTCCGCTCCGTCACCGACACCAGCATGATGTTCATAATGACGATGCCGCCGACGACCAGCGAGATCGAGGTCACGCCGACCGCGGCCGTCTGGATGGTGCCGAAGATTTTGTCGCGCAGCTCGTTGATCGCCTCCGGCGTGATGATGCCGAAGCTGTCTCGCTCGCCCGCCGAGAGCTTGCGCCGCGCCCGCATCAAAAGCCTCACCTGCTCGATGGCCTCCGGGTAGGCGCCCTCGCCGTCAGAGGTCACGACGACGCTGATCGAGCGCCGCATCCCGTAGCCGGAGAGGAAGGTCGAGAGCGGGACGGCGACGTACATGTCGCGCGGCTGGCCGAAGACCGAGCCGAGCGGCTTGCCGACGCCGATCACCTGATGGGGCCGGCCGTCGATGCGGACGGTCTGGCCGAGCGGGTCGGAGGCGGGGAACAGCTTCTCGGCCACCTCCGAGCCGAGGAAGCAGACGTTGCGCCGCGCCTGCTCCTCGGCCGCCGAGAAGTAGCGGCCCGCCGCCACTTCGAGGCGCTCGATGTCGGCGACGTTCGAGGTCGTCGCGCTGACGCGGACGCGGAAGAGGGTCGTCGGGCCGAACTTCACGTCGCCGGCCGCGTCCTCCTTGCCGCCCACGTCCGCGACGGCCCCGCCGCGCGCGCGCGCGCGCAGGTACTCCATGTCATCGAACGTCACGTCGCGGTTGCGCCGCTGCGCCGCGTGCAGCGCCTCGACGCTGGCGAAGTCTTCGATGGAGAACTTGCGGACGGCGAAGGCGTTCGTCCCGATGTTGGCGATCTTCTCGTCAACGTAGGCGTTGAAGCCCTCGACCAGAGAGACGACGACGATGACGGTGGCGACGCCGAAGATCACGCCGAGCAGCGTCAGGAACGAGCGCAGCTTGTGCGACAGGATGGCGGATAAGGCCAGCTTCAGGGCCTCGTGCAGAGGCATAAAACCCTCCGGTCAGACGGGGACTGCGCGTGGCCGGCAAGCGGCCCGGCCGGGCGCGGAAGTAAGCCGCGAGGGTGCGCTCATTTTACTACGTCCGCGGCCGGAGTGGAAGTTTCACCCACGGGAAAGCTTTTCGCGGCCGGCACGGCGCGGGCAGGCCGGCGACATGACGCGGCAGTCTGTTGACAATCCGAACGGGCGGGCATAATCTGGCGCGCGTTCGCGGATGATTCTGCCGGCGAGAGCCTTTCTCGTCGGCCTCACGCAACCCCGGCAGCGGGCGTCAACACCCGAAACATTTCCCGACTCACAGGCTCTCTCCCTCAACTCCGGGGATTCAGTCGCGCATTCCCCTTCACCGGAGGCAAAGCCATGGAACCGGAAAAAGCAGAGCCCCGCCAGACTCCGCGGCCCCGCGGGCGCCTGCGGCGGATGATTTCGGAGGGCATCACGAATCAGAAGGCGCGCCTCCGCAAGGTGGCCGCCGGCGTCAGAGACTACTCCGAGCCTTGCAAGAACTGCGTGGAGACCGCCTTCTTCCTCCTCGCGATCGCGTGGGCCTTCTACGTCTTCGTCTACACGGACCGGTACAAGCCCTCGATCGAGCACCCGCAGGTGACGCCCTCGGCGCAGCTCGAAATCGCCGGCCGTAAGGGGCAGGACGTGGCCGTCAGGGCGGTCGTGAAGGTGAAGAACAGCGGGAAGGTGAAGTCGAAGATCGTCGCCGCCTTCTACAACGCGTACGGGCACAAGGTCGCGCGCAAGGGCGAAGAGGCCGGCGGGCCGCCATACCCCGCGGTTGCGCAGGCCGATTTAGAGAACGCCCAGAAGCGCGGCTGGGAGACGCACACGGCGCGACACTACCAACAGACCGAGGCCACGACGCTGCGCAGCGGCAACTTCCTCCTCAACTCATGGCTGGAGCCGGGCGAGGAGTACGAGAGGGTCTTCAACCTGTACGTGCCCGAGGGGTTCGACTCGGTCAGGATGGCCCTCAACGTCTGGGTGATTCGGGACGCGCCCTTCATCCGCCGCAGGGCGGCCGAGGAGACGATCAGGGCGGCGTGGGGCGTTGACGGGCAGAGCGGGCGCCTCCGCCCGTCGCTCTCGATCAACAACTGCTCCTTCTGCTTCAGCGACAACTGGGAGCCGTACGCGCAGGAGAACGAGTCCCACAAGGAGTTCGTCGAGTACCACGGCATCGTGCAGAACGACGCCAACGTCGAGCTCTCCTTCTGGTGAAAACGGGCCGGGCGCGCGCGCCGGGCTATTGACTTGCCGGCGCGAATTGGCATATCGTCCCGCGTCACGGGGCCGGTGGGGTCGGGCCTGACCCGAGTCGAAGCGAGCGGTCTGGCCCTCACCCCGCCCGGCCACCTCCCTGTTCACCACAACTCCCGCGCACCCTTATGCCGTTGAGGAGGAATGCCCATGCTTAACGTGACGCGACGCTCCGTGACCCTCGCCCTCCTGACCCTGCTCGTCTCCGCGCTGGCCCCGGCCGCGGCCGCGCAGGACAAGCCCGACAAGGAGCGCGAAGAGCCGCCCTTCCACGAGTACAAGGGCGTCCGCATCGGGATGGCCGCCGACGAGGCGCGCAAGAAGCTCGGCAACCCGGCCGACAAGGGCGAGGTCGAGGACTTCTACTCCATCTCCGACAGCGAGACGGCCCGCATCTTCTACGACACCGAGAAGAAGGTCTTCGCCATCTCGATCATCTACGTCGGCGCGGGCAGCGGCGTCCCGACGGCGAAGTCCGTGCTCGGCACCGAGGTCGAGGCCAAGCCCGACGGCTCGATGCACCAGCGGCTCGACTTCCCGAAGGCCAACTGCTGGGTCGCCTACAGCCGCACGGGCGGCGACTCGCCGCTCGTCACCATCACCCTCCAGAAGAAGTGACGCCCCGCCCGGCGCGCCCCTCCCGGCCCGCCCCCGGCGGCCCGGCCGTCGTGCGCCCCGGCGACGCCGCCGCCCGGCGGCCACGCGGTTGCTTTTCCGCGCCGCGATGCTAAGATAAAGCGCGTCGTCAAACACGCCCCCGTCCAAGCATTCCTGACGTTCGAGCACCTTCCCCGCGGGGGGAATTCGTGACATCTGCGCGCCGCCTCGGTCGGGCGCGCGCGGCCGAGGCTACCGAAGATGGCGGAAACGAACGCTTCCACCCACGCGGACGAGCGGCGCATCGTCAGGCTCCTGACGACGCGCCGCGACGAGATTCTCAACCTCTGGATCAAGGAGCGCCTCGAAGCCGACGAGTTCCGCGACGAGCTGATCCCCAAGAAGGACTTGCGCCAGCAGTCGCTGCAAGTCATCGAGATGCTGGCGCGGGCCATCAGCGACTCGGGCGGGGCCGACTTCGAGGACGCGGCCTTCGACGAGCTGCGCGGCTACCTGAACGAGCTGGCCCACAACCGCGCCGTCAAGGGCTACACGCCGATGGAGAACGCGACCTACGTGCTCTCGCTGCGCAACGTCGTCATCCCGCTCTTGGCCGAGGAGCTGGAGAACGACGCCTCGGCCCTCATCCGCGAGATGACCTACTTCACGGCGCTGCTCGACAAGTCGGGCCTCGTCATGGTCGAGACCTTCATCCGCTCGCGCGAGGAGATCATCCGCCAGCAGCGGGCCGACATGCTGGAGCTTTCGACGCCGGTCATCAAGGTCTGGGACAAAATCCTGACGCTGCCGATCATCGGCACGCTCGACTCGCGCCGCGCGCAGATGATGATGGAGGCGCTGCTGCAAAAGGTGGTCGAGACCGGCAGCACCATCGCCATCCTCGACATCACGGGCGTCCGCACGATGGACACGCTCGTCGCCAACCACCTCATCAAGACGGTGACGGCGGCGCGGCTGATGGGCGCGCGCTGCATCCTGACGGGCGTCAGCCCGGCCATCGCGCAGACGATGGTGCAGCTCGGCATAGACCTCACGCAGATCACCACCCGCGCGCAGATGTCGGACGGCATCAAGCTGGCGCTGGAGATGAGCGGCCGCACCGTCGTCCCGACGAAGGCGCTCGCCCGCATGCAGAACGGCAACGGCGACGGCCTCCAGCAGACGCTCAAGCAGGCCGAGCAGGCCGCCGCCGGCGGGGAGAAGGACAAGAGCGAAAAGTCGTGAGGCTGTAAAGCGGCCGACGGCTTTTAGAGGATTGCCATGGAAGGAACGCAACGCATCCCCATCCTGAAGGTCGGCCGCGTGCTGATCGTGCCGATTCAGGTGGACATGGACGACCAGACGGTGATCCACCTTCAGGAGCGCATCCTGACGGAGCTGGAGCGGACGGGCGCGCGCGGCGTGCTCATCGACATCTCGCTCCTCGAAATGGTGGACTCCTTCATCGGGCGCGTGCTCTCGGACATCGCGGCGATGGCCCGCATCATGGACGCGCGCACGGTCGTCGTCGGGATGCAGCCGGCCGTCGCCATCACGCTCGTCGAACTCGGGCTGGAGCTGCGCGGGGTGGACACCGTCCTGAACGTGGACGAGGGCATCCGGCTGCTGCGCAGCGAGTTCGGCATCGACGAGGGCGAGGACGAGCCGTGGGGCGACAGGGAGTGGGGCGCGCTTGCCGAGCAGATCAATCGCCCTTGAGGGCGAGCAGGACATCGCGGTGGCGCGCGGCGAGGTGCGGCGGATGGCGGCCGAGCTGGGCTTCCGCATCATCGACCAAACGCGGCTCGCCACCGTCTGCTCGGAGCTGGCGCGCAACGTCGTCAAGTACGCCAAGCGCGGCCGCATGATCGCCGGCCCGTTCGCCGGCCCCGCCGGGCGGCACGGCCTCCGGCTCATCTTCGAGGACGAAGGCCCCGGCATCCCGGACATCGCCGCCGCCATGCGCGACGGCTTCTCGACGGGGCGCGGACTCGGCAAAGGGCTGCCCGGCTCCAAGCGCCTCGTGGACGACTTCCGCATCGAGTCGGAGGTCGGCCGCGGCACGCGCGTGACGGTCGTGCGCTGGCTCTGAAAAGCGGGTGCCGGGTGTCGGGCGGCGGGCGCCGGTGGAGGACAGGTTCTTAAACCCGGCACCCGGCGCCCTGATTTTGTATGCGTGAATTTCACTCGCAGGCCATCAAGGACGAGGCGCAGGTGGGGGCGGCGCGCCGCGCCGTCCACCGCTACGCGTCCGCGCTCGGGTTCACCGAGGACGCGCTGGCCGAACTCGACATCGTCGTGCAGGAGATCGGGACGAACGCGGCGCGCTACGCGACGGGCGGCGGCTGCCTCCACTGGACGACGGCGCCGGGCGCCGCGGCGGGCCTCGAACTCTTCTACTGCGACAAGGGGCCGGGCATCCTCGACCTCGAACGCGCCTTCCGCGACGGCGTCTCCTCGGGCGGCAGCCTCGGCACCGGCTTCGGCGCGATGCGGCGGCTGCTCGACGAGTTCGACGCCTACTCGGCCGTCAAGGGCACGACCCGCCGCCTCTCGAACCCGCGCCGCACGACGCACGGCACGGCGCTCTTGGGCCGCAAGTGGGCCGCGCGCGGGCCGGCCGCCGACGCCGCCCGCGAGGGGTCGCGCCGCCTCGGCGTGTGGAGCCGGCCGCGCCCCGGCGACGACGCCAACGGCGACGCCTACCTCGTCCGCGAGCACGACGGCGAGACGCTGCTGGCCGTCATCGACGGCCTCGGCCACGGCCGCGGCGCGCGCGAGGCGGCGCGGGCCGCGCTCGAAGCGCTCGGGCTGTGGGAGGGCGAGCCGCTCGAAGAGGTTCTGCACGGCGTCCACGGCGCGCTGCGCGCGACGCGCGGGGCCGTGATGGGCGCGGTCGTCTTGGACCGCGCCCGCGGCCGCTTCACCTACGCGGGCGTCGGCAACGTCGAGGTGCGCGTCCTCGGCTCGCCCGAGCCGACGCGGCCCATCCCCTCGAACGGCACGCTCGGCGCGCGCCTGCCGCCGGTGCGCGTCTGGCCGCACCGCTGGGTCGAGGGCATGACCATCGTGATGGCGACCGACGGGCTGAGCGCCACGTGGGACATCGTCAACTACCCCGGACTCCTCGCCCGCAGCCCCCAACTGCTCGCCGGCGTCCTGCTGCGCGACTACGGCCGCAACTCCGACGACGCCACCGTCCTCGTCTACCGTTGAGTCGCGGGCCGCGGGTTCGAAGCCCAGAGTTAAGCGCGGCCTCCCCCCCGCTTTTACGCCCGCGGGCTTTGAACTTTGAACCCCGAACTTTTAAACTTTGTGACTCTTATGCAAGGCATCACCGCAAACCGACTCGGCGACATTTACGTCAGGCGCGAGGCCGACATCGTCAAGGTGCGCGAGCGCGTCCGCCGGCTGGCGCGCGAGATGGGCTTCGACTCTACGACGCAGATCAAGGTCACGACCGCCGTCTCGGAGCTGACCCGCAACATCTATGAGTACGCGCGCGCCGGGGCCATCTCGCTCGCGCTGGCCGAGCGCGGCGCGGCCGGCATCGGCCTCCAGATCACGGCGCGTGACGAGGGCCCCGGCATCGAGGAGCCGCGGCTGCGCGCCATCCTGCGCGGCAGCTTCCGCTCGGCCTCGGGCCTCGGCGTCGGCCTCGTCGGCACGCGCCGGCTGATGGACGAGTTCGACATCGAGTCGCGCCCCGGCGAGGGCACGCGCGTGACGGTCGTCAAGTGGCTGCCGCCCGCGCTGGGTGAGGGCCTGCGCGGCCGCGTCGAGGAGCTGCGCCGCTTCATGGCGGCCGACGAGGACGACTCGGCCGTCGAGGAGTTGTCGCGCCAGAACCGCGACCTCGTCCAGATACTTTCGGAGCTCGAAGAGAACCGCGAGCGGCTGGAGCGCGCCAACCGCCAGCTCGAAGATTCGAACCGCGAGCTGAACGAGGCCAACGCCAAGCTGCGCGAACTCTCCGAGCTGAAGGAGGAGTTCCTCGCGCTCACCACGCACGACCTGCGCTCGCCGCTGACGGTCATCAGCGGCGTCATCAACTTCTTCACCTCGGGCCGCCTCGGCGACCTCACGCCCGAGCAGAAGAACATGGTCTCGATGATGGAGCGCAACACGCAGAACCTGATCGAGCTGGTCAACGACCTGCTCGACGCCTCGAAGCTCGAATCGGGCACGATGCGCCTCGACCTCGCCTCCATCGAGCTGCGCGGCCTCATCGAAGAGCTGCACGAGCAGATGCAGCCGATGGCGCGCGAGAAGGAGATCGCGCTCGAAGAGGCGCTGCCGGACGACCTGCCGCCGCTCAGGGCCGACCGCGCCAAGCTGCGCCGCGTGCTCGTCAACCTGCTCTCGAACGCGCTGAAGTTCACGCCGCGCGGCGGCCGCGTCCGGGTGGGCGCGGCGCAGGAGGACGGCGCGGTGCGCGTCTCGGTCTCGGACACCGGCGTCGGCATCCCGCCCGAAGACCTCGCGCGCCTCTTCGACAAGTACGAGCAGGCGCGCTCGCGCGCCACCCGCAGCGAGAAGGGCACGGGCCTCGGCCTCTACATCACCCGCCAGCTCGTCGAGCTGCACGGCGGCCAGATCAGCGTCCGCTCCGAGGTCGGCAAAGGCTCCGCCTTCTCGTTCACCATCCCGATCGCCGAGTGACAGGAGAAAAGCCGTAAATCGTGAAGAGCAGTCGTCGGCCATCAGTCGTCGGTTTTCAGTAAAGGCGAAGCACTGACGACTGATGACTGATAACTGACGACTGCTCTTCACGATTTACGATTCACGGCCCTTATGCACTACCACCTCATCGGAATCTGCGGAACGGCGATGGCGTCGCTGGCCGGGATGTTGCAGGCGCGCGGCCACCGCGTGACGGGGTCGGACGAGAACGTCTACCCGCCGATGTCAACGATGCTCGAAGGCTTGGGCGTCCCCGTCGCGGAGGGCTACCGGCCGGAGCACCTCGACCCCGCGCCCGACTGCGTCGTCATCGGCAACGCCCTCTCGCGCGGCAACCCCGAGGTCGAGGAGACCCTGAACCGGCGGCTCGTCTACCGCTCGCAGGCCGAGGTCGTCAAGGAGGAGTTCGTGCGCGGCCGGCGCTCGCTCGTCGTCGCCGGCACGCACGGGAAGACGACGACGACGAGCATCGCGACGTGGGTCATGGAGCGCGGCGGCCTCGCCCCCTCGTTCCTCGTCGGCGGCGTCGTGCAGAACTTCGGCGCGAGCTTCCGCGTCACCGGCAGCGATTACTTCATCATCGAGGGCGACGAGTACGACACGGCCTACTTCGACAAGGGGCCGAAGTTCATGCACTACCTGCCGGAGGTCGCCATAGTCGGCAACATCGAGTTCGACCACGCCGACATCTACAAAGACCTCGACGCCGTCAAGACCGCCTTCCGCCGCCTGATGAACCTCGTCCCCTCGCGCGGCCGCCTCGTCGCCGGATGGGACAGCCCCGTCGTGCGCGAGGTCGTCTCGGAGATGGGCGCGCGCCTCCACACGCGGGTCGAAACCTTCGGCACGTGCGAGGACGCCGGGTGGCGCGCGCACGACATCGACTACGCGTCGGGCGCGCTGACGCGCTTCCGCGTCTCGCGCGGCGGCCGCCCGTGGGGCGAGTTCGAGACGCCCCTGATCGGCGAGTTCAACGTCCGCAACTGCCTCTCGGTCGTCGTCGCCGCCGAGGCGTGGGGCCTCACGCGCGAGCAGATCGCCGAGGGGCTGGCGACCTTCCAGAGCGTCCAGCGGCGGATGCAGGTGCGCGGCGAGGAGGCGGGCGTCATCGTCATAGACGACTTCGCGCACCACCCGACGGCCGTGCGCGAGACGCTGCGCGCCCTGCGCGCGCGCTACCCCGGCCGCCGCCTCGTCGCCGTCTTCGAGCCGCGCTCGGCCACCTCGCGCCTCGCCGTCTTCCAGAAGGACTACGCCGACGCCTTCGACCACGCCGACTACGTCGTCCTCTCGACCGTCTTCGCGCGCGAAAAGGGGAGCGCCTACGGCGCGCTGCTCGACACCGAGGAGTTGACGCGCGACATCGCCGCGCGCGGCCGGCCCGCCCTCTGCCTCGACGGCGCGGACACAATCGTCGGCCGCCTCGCGCCCGAGTTGCGCCGGGGCGACGTGGTCGCCGTCATGTCCAACGGCGGCTTCGGCGGCATCCACGAGAAGCTTCTGGGTGTGCTGCGCGGCCGCGGCGGGTCGGCCTCAGGACAGGGCCCTGCGTAGGGCGGCGCGCGCGAGCAGGCGGGTCGAGTCGAGCGTCGGGAGGGGCGCGTCTTCGGGGCGGACGAGGAGCGGGATTTCGGTGCAGCCGAGGACGGCGGCGTCGCAGCCGCGCCCCTTCAACCCGACCATCACCTCGTTGAAGTAGAGGCGCGACTCCTCGGGGAAGAGGCCGTTGACGAGCTGCTTGAAGATGACGGTGTTGATCCTCTCGCGGTCTTCCGCCTCGGGAATCTGGCAGGCGATGCCGCGCCCCGCCGCCGCCTCGGGGTAGACCGGCGACTCCATCAGGTACTTAGTCCCGAGCACGCCGAGCCGGCGGAAGCCGCGGCGGTCGGCTTCGGCGGCGACCACCTCGGCGATGTGGAGCCACGGCAGGGGCGAGCGGGGGAGCAGGTAGGGGAACGCCTCGTGGCAGGTGTTGTCGGGGCAGATGGCGAAGTCGGCCCCGGCGGCGGCCACCCTCTCGGCCGAGGCGAGGAGCAGGTCGGCGACGCCCCGCCAGTCGCCCCGCGTGATGTGGGGCATGTGCTCGGCCATCGGGATCGAGTTCATCGTTATCTGCGGGTGGTCGTGCTCGCCCATCAACGGGAAGGCTTCGAGGCAGATCGTCCTGTAGCAGAGCGCCGCGCCCTCGGCGCTGCACGCCACGATGCCGATGTGTTTGACCCCTCCCATGCCGCCCTCCCTTCCGTGACCGCCCGGCCGCCCGGCGGGCCGCGATTATAGCCGGGGGCTAACAAACTTTCACGATAAATTCGCAATGCTGTCGAAGACTTGGGCGGGTAGAAAAGTCTCGGGCGCGGCGCTGCGGAGCGGGCCGCGCCGTCGCGTGCCTGCCATGAAAGAATTCTCGATGTTCGAGCTCGCGCTGGAGGCGGCCGGCGGGAAGCTGGAGGAGATGGGCGCGGTGACCCACGTCTCGCGGCGCGACTTCGACGAGCGGCCCACCATCGCCTTCCGCGCGCAGGTTCCCGCGCTCGAATACATCAGCCTGCTCATCGAGAACGCGCTGCTGCTCAGGACGCACCGGGGCGGGCGCGTCTACGCCGGATTCCAGAAGCTCTCGCGGATGGAGGGCGTCGTCGACCGCTACATGCGGATCGCCGACGTTTCCGAGCGCGTCTACGTCTTCGGCGAGCCGGACTGGCGGCCGCCGCGCCACCCGAACATGCGGCTCATCCGCCTGCCGGACGGGGTGCGGCTCGCCGGCGAGTGGTTCGTCGTCGCCCACTCGCCCAACATGTCGGTCGCGCTCGTCGCCGTTGACGAGGACGGCTTCGACACGCCCGTCCTCGAAGAGCGCGCCTTCCGCGCCCTCAAGACGCACGACGCCGGGGTCGTCCGCCGCCTCGCCGCGGCCGCCGAGGGCCTCGTCGACGACGCCCTCAACTGCTGACCGCGCCTCCGCACTCATGTTATAAAGCAGTAGTCAGTAGTCAGTAGTCAGTAGAAAAGAGAGTCGCTAATGAATCGTCCCGGTATCAGCGTCAGCACCAGTAACGCGGAGCGCCTACTGACTACTGACTACTGACTACTGTCTACTGCTTCATTATGTCCATCCTCGAACGCATCCGGCAGAAGGCCGCGGCCGACCCGCAGCACATCGTCCTGCCCGAGGGCGAAGACCCGCGCACGCTGGCGGCGGCCGCCGTCTGCGCGCGCGACCGGCTGGCGCGCGTCACCGTCCTCGGCGGCGAGGAGAAGGTGCGCGCCGCGGCGCGCGAGGCGGGCGCAGACCTCGGCGGCATCCGGCTCGTGGATCACCTGCGCGCGCCCGACTTCGAGAAGGCGGCGGCGCTCTACCACGAGTTGCGGCGCGCCAAAGGCATGATGCCCGACGAGGCGCGCATCGCCGTCCGCGACCCGCTCTACTACGGCAACCTGATGGTGCGCGACGGCCGCGCCGACGGCTCGGTGGCGGGCGCAACCAACACGACGGCGCACACCGTCCGCGCCGCGCTCCACTGCATCGGCATCCGCGCCGGCTTCCGCATCGTCTCCAGCTTCTTCCTCATGCAACTGCGCGACGCCTCGTTCGGCGAGGAGGGCGCGATGATCTACGCCGACGGCGGCGTCGTCATCGAGCCGACGGCGGCCGAGCTGGCCGAGATCGCCATCACCTCGGCCGAGAGCTGCCGCGCGCTCCTCGGCGTGGAGCCGCGCGTCGCCATGCTCTCCTTCTCGACGAAGGGGAGCGCCAAGCACAGGCTCGTCGACAAGGTGGTCGAGGCGACGCGCACCGTGCGCGCGCGCCACCCCGAACTCGACCTCGACGGCGAATTGCAGGCCGACGCCGCGCTCGTCCCGCGCGTGGCCGAGTCGAAGGCCCCCGGCTCGCCCGTCGCCGGCCGCGCCAACGTCCTCATCTTCCCCGACCTGCAAGCCGGCAACATCGGCTACAAACTGACCGAGCGCCTCGCCGGCGCGACCGCCGTCGGCCCCATCCTGCAAGGTCTCGACAAGCCGGCCAACGACCTCTCGCGCGGCTGCAAGGCCGAGGACATCGTGGACGCCGTCGCCATCACCGCCGTCCAGTCGCAGGCGCGGAAAAGCGGTAAACAGTAGTCAGTAGTCAGTAGACAGTAGTCAGTAGGCGCTCCGCGTCGCTGGCGCTGACCTGATACCGGGACGGCTCGCTACCGAAGCTCTTTTCTACTGACTACTGACTACTGTCTACTGTCTACTGTCTACTTGAATTGTTGGCGAACGCCGCCGGCCGCGGGCCGCATCTGACTCAGCAGCCAATTAATCCGTCCGGCCGAGGTTCTTCATGTTTTCACGCCGCGCCGTTTTCGTGCTCGCCAGCTTCGCCCTCATCTTTTTCCTGTCCGCCCCGACACCTTTCGCGCAGAGCGGCGTGCGCCCGCGGCCGCGGCCCAGCCCCGAGGCGGACGAGGCCGAGTCGGTCTTCGTCGAGGAGGTGCGCGTCCCCGTCTTCGCCTTCGACGAGCAGGGGCGCGTGGACGCGCGGCTCGAAGTCGACGACGTGCTGGTCGTCGAGGACGACGTGCCGCAGCAGGTCAAGAGCGTGCGGCGCGTGCCCGCCAGCGTCGTGTTGCTGCTCGCCACGGGCTGGGACTTGAACCCGGCCATGCGCGCCAACACGACGCGCGCCATCGCGCTCGGCGTCCTCGAACACCTGCGCGAGGGCGATCAGGTCGCCGCGCTCCAGTTCAACGGCCGCACGCAGGTGCTGCACGGCTGGACGGGCGAGCGCGTCGCGGTGGCGCGCGCGCTCAGGTCGAAGCTCCAGTCGGGCACGGGGTCGAACCTCTCGGCGGCCATCAAGCGCGCCGTCGAGTTTCTGCGCGAGCAGCCCGTGGGCAACCGCCACCTCGTGCTCGTCACCGACGGCATCGACACGGCGAGTTCTTCCGAATACTCCGACGCCGTCCGCCGCCTGATGTCGGCGCAGGCGACGCTGCACGTCATCAGCTACACGGAGGTCGGCCGCAAGGAGATGAACAAGCCGTGGTGGGAGAAGCCGAAGGAGGTTCCCGGCATGGCGCAGAGCCGCGCCGACATGGCGACCGTCGGCATCGACCCGACGCGCCCGCCCGGCATGCGCGGCGGCGGCATCAACCCGCCGGACGTGAACTCGGGCGTGCGCCTCGACCCGGCCCTGCGCCGCCGCCGCAAGGCCATCGAGCGCGAGATGAAGCGCGGCGAAGACCGCCTCAAGACGCTCACGGAGGAGACGGGCGGGCGCATCCTGCTGCCCGCCACGGCCGAGGAGATGGTCGAGCGCGGCGGCGACGTGGCGCGCGAGATCGACGCGCAGTACGTCGTCACCTACCGCCCGAAGCGCCCGCTGCGCAGCGCCCCGGCCAGCGAGTACCGCAAGCTGCACGTCGGCGCGCGCCGCCTCGGCCTCTCCCTGCGGGCGCGCCGCGGCTACGTCGTCGGCGGCATGCGGACCAATTAAGCTACAACTCTGGAACTTTCACCCGGCCCGGCCTGAATCAGGAGAGCTGTACCCTATGATTCGGCGGAGGAGTGCGTCCTAAACATGCGCGCGTTGAAAACGGCCCTCTTCGTGTTGGCGTTGTCGCTTCCCTCCCTCCACTTCAGACACGCGTCGGCCCGACAGACCGCCGCCGGGCCGACTCCCGTCGTCGAAGTCCCGATGCTCTTCCGCGGCCCGATGCCCGCCGTCGAGGTGATGGTCAACGGGCAGGGGCCGTTCCTCTTCGCGATTGACACCGGCGGGCAGGGCATGGCGCGCGTCGATTCGACGCTCGTCGAGAGGTTGAAGCTTCGGCAGGTCGGCGAGGTGCAGGCGGGCGACGGCTCGGGGCGAAACACGCGGAGCCTGATGCTGGTCGAGCTCGATTCGATTACGCTCGGCGGCGTCGAGTTCAAAGGCGTGAGGGCCGCTTCGCGCAACTACAACACCTCCCCGAACCTGCCGAAGATAGACGGCATCCTCGGGTTCAACCTCTTCGCCGATTACCTTCTGACGCTGGACTTCCCCGCCCGGCGCGTCCGCCTCGAACGCGGCGAGTTGCCGAAGCCCGACGGCGCGGAGGTGCTGAGCTTCGAGAACCCCCGGGGCATCCCGGTCGTGGAGCTGAGCGTCGGCGGCCGCAAGGTGAAGGCGCACATCGACTCGGGCAACACGGTCGGCGCGTTCATGCTGCCGGCCGCGCTCGCCGAGGGCCTGAAGTTCGCCGCCCCGCCCGCGGTCGTCGGCAAAGCCAGAACCATCAGCAACGAAATCGAGATTAAGGAGGGCCGCCTGACGGAGAGCATCCGGCTCGGGCGGTTCGAGTTCGCGGGGCCGACGGTCACGTTCCCGGCCGTCTCCGACGACGCCAACATCGGCTCCAAAGCGCTGCGCGACTTCAGCCTGACTTTTGACCAGAAGAACAAGAGCGTCAAACTAAAGAGGCAGGCGCTGCCGCGAGCGTCGGGGCCGGCCCCCGCCGCCGCGCAGGACTTCAGCGACTACCCCGGCAAGTACGGCGAGCGCACCATCTCGGCGGAGGGCGGGGCCTTGTTTCTTCAGCGGCAGGGCGGGCCGAAGCTCAAGCTGACCTCCGTCGCCGGAGACGAGTTCGCGCTGGAGGCAGTCCCCGAAGCCCGCGTCAAATTTACGAGAGGCGAAGGCGGGAAAGTCGTGGCGATCAATATTCTGAACCGCGCGGGCGAGTGGGAAAGGGCCGCGAGAGAGCAACCCTAGACGGTCATAACCGTCTGAGAATTAAGGATGGCGTGGTCGGGAGCCTTGAAGGCCGCCCCCGGCCACGCCATCCTTAATTCTCAACTCTTAATCGAACCTCAGTTGACCATCGCGCTCGCGCCGGACTGGATGAAGACGCCCTCGGCGGCGCGCTTGAAGCGGCGGGCGGCGGCCTGCTGCGTGTCGCCGACCTCCAGCGAGCGGCGGCGAATCTCGTCCCACTCGCCGCGCGGCACGCGGTGGAAGGCGGCGACCACCTGCGGGTCGAACTGCCGGCCGCTGAAGGCGTCCAGCTCGGCGGCCGCCTCCTCGTAGGAGCGGCCGCGGCGGTAGACGCGGTCGCTGATCATGGCGTCGAAGGCGTCGGCCACGGCGAAGATGCGCGCGTTCTGGTCGATCTGCTCGGCGCGCAGCCCCAGAGGGTAGCCCGAGCCGTCCCACTTCTCGTGGTGCTGCGCGACGACGCGCGCCGCCCCTTCGAGGAACTTGATGCCGCGCAGAATCTTCTGCCCGTGCAGCGGGTGCTCGCGCATCTTCATCCACTCCGCCTCGCTGAGCGCGGCCGGCTTGCGGAGGATGGCGTCGGGCACGCCGATCTTGCCGATGTCGTGCAGCAGCGAGCCGAACTCCAGCGAGCGCAACTGCTCGCGGTCGAGCCCCATCTCGCGCCCGAGGCGGAGGCTGAAGTTGACGACGCGCTCCGAGTGGCCGTGCGTCTCGCTGTCGCGCGTTTCGAGCGCGGCCGTGAGCGCCTTGAGCGTCGTGCGGTAGGCGTCTTCGAGCGAGCGCAGGGCGCGGTCGAGTTCCGAGGTGCGCTGCTCGACCATCTCTTCGAGGTAGGTCTCGTAGCGGCGCTTGGCGACGCGCAGGGAGTGGTGTTCGAGGGCGCGGCGGACGGCCGCCTCGACGTGCTGGATGTCGAACGGCTTCATGATGTAGTCGAAGGCGCCGGCCCGCAGGGCCTCGATGGCGCTCTCGACGGTCTGGACGCCGCTGATCATGATGACGACGGCGTCGGGCTGGAGGCGGCGGACGTGCGGGATCAGCTCCAGCCCGCTCATCCCGCTCATCATGATGTCGCTGATGACGAGGTCGCAGGCCTCCTCGCGCAGTTCGGCGAGGGCCTCCTCGGCCGAGGTCACGGTCGCGCAGTCGTACGCGGGGCTGAGTAAGTCACGGAGGACTTCCCTGATTTCCCTCTCGTCGTCGGCGATCAGGACGCGCGCTCTTCTGCCCAGAGTCTTAGACATACAACGTCTCCGCGTTCCTAAAGTGGGGCATTACATGAGGCGGGAGAGGAGATGGCCGGCTCCCGACGGGAACAGGCCGAGCCACGAAGGCACCATCATCTTACCGCCTCGGCCCACTTTTCCACAAGCGGATTCGCGCGCGGCGGCGCGAAAACGTCGCGGCGGCGGCGGCCGGCGTCTCCCGCTACCGAAGAGTCCGCCGGCGGTGGTATGGTGTGTGCCGCGGAGCAGCCGAGCCGGGCGAGGCCGCGAGCGCCGCCCGCCCGGAGCCCCGACCGAACATGAGCGAGCAACTGACCCCACCGCCCGAGGCCGGCGCGCCGCCGGCGACCTGCTTCCGCCGCAACATCGAGCAGTCCGGCTTCGCCTACGAAGAGGT
>Ga0196977_1000680_pt1 | contig 16322 bp, 21 predicted proteins | sample S3v_1013CmetaG_FD_148634 | JGI IMG/M metagenome (GOLD analysis project Ga0196977, IMG submission 148634) | Soil microbial communities from Anza Borrego desert, Southern California, United States - S3+v_10-13C | ecosystem: Environmental > Terrestrial > Soil > Desert | place: USA: California...
GGGTCAGCCCAGCCCCGAGCGAAACCAGCGCTTGTCGCGGCGCCACCCGCGACTCGCTTGGTACGAAGAGGCCGACGCTCCGGCGGACGAACGCGAACCCCAGGGTTTCGAGACGTTCGGCCAGCGGATCGACCGAACCCAGCCAGTCCGCGCCATCGCGCCAGAAGTTGACGCCGAAGGCCTCTGCGAAGGCCGGCCAGCGCGACGCGGCCTCGCGGTAGAGTTCGGCCCGGCCTGCGTCCCCGCCCTCCAGCGCCGCCTCCAGCGCCGGAGCGATCATTCCAGCAGCCACCGCAGAGGCGTTGGACTCGTCCGGCCTGTCGTCGATCACCTCAACGCGGGCTCCGCGCTGTTTCAGGACGGCCGCGCACGACAAGCCCAGCACGCCCGCGCCGACGACGACAATGCGCGCTTTGGAGAGATCGCCCATGGCGCCGGCCATAGCCTGACGACCCCGACGGTTGAAGCGGAACCGTAATTCGCGCGGGGACTTCGACTCTCATACATGGGAGCGCCGAAATGAAGAAATACGCGTACGCCTGGCTCACGGCTGGGTTCTTCCTGGTCAGCTTCCTGCTGCACTGGGGCTTTGGGTGGCAGGCCTTCGTCGAGGAGCAGCAGGCCCACGGCCAGCCGGCGGAAGTCGGGCCATGGGCCATCGAAATGGCCCGCGACACCTTCGAGAACTGGCAGTCGGAGTTCATGCAGCTGATGTGGCAGGTGGTCGGACTCGCCTACTTCCTGTACGTCGGATCGCCCCAGTCGCACGAGAACGACGACCGGACCGAAGCCAAGATCGACGCCCTCATCCGTTTGCAGGCGGGGGAGAAGGCCGACGCGATCCTGAAGACCATCGATGAAGCATTCCTCCGCACCGGTGGTCACGCCCAGCCGCACGGCAAGGAGGAGGAGGCCGCAATGAAGAAGGTGGAGAAGCTGATCGACGACAAGACGAAGGCTTGATCGGATTCTCGGGAGGCCCAGACCATCGACACCTGCTCTCGGCCGCTCCGTCTCGGCCCCTTGGTTTCTAGAGGGGGTCGGGCTGGGCAGTGTTGCGCAGGTGGCCACATCGCGGCCGGTGAAGACTCACCGGCCGCGGCGAACGCCGCCGGTACCTTTGGAACCAGCGGCCGGCCCGCCCGTGGGCCTTGGCGGCCGCGGGCCATAGAATCCCTGCACCAGCCCATGCTCGAGCGCCTCGGCGGCGGTCAGATACCAATCGGATAGAGCCAGTTCGCGGATCTTGGCCTCGCTCAGTTTCGAGCCTTGAGCCAGTTCGGCGAAGCCCTCGTCCTCGGCGACGATGCCGGTCTGGGCTTCAGCTAGTAGCGCCTGGGCCTGCTGCTCAGCGGCGCGGAGATTGCCAGCCAGCTCGATGGTCTTGATCAGCTTGCGTCCGTGCACCAGCAGCAGGGTGTCGCGCGTCAGCCAGCGCCCGGCGACCGGAACCGCCGCCATCAGGGTGACCCCCGCAGAGTAGACCACCGTCTTGCCGAGGAAGAGCAGCGCGCGGCCTTGCTCGGCCAGGAGCCGGATCTCCAGCGCCAGTCGCCGCCCGATTTCGGCGTTACCGCCTTCTGTCGTCAGCTCGATCACCAGCGGCGCGTCCGGCTTGGCCCTGTCCACCTGCTCGAAGAACCGGTCCAGCATGTCGGGCCCGACCTCGCCGCTCAGCCGGACATTGGGATTATCGAGTTCCTTCGGCGCCTTCGTCATCCGCGCAATCCTTGTTTGCCGCAAGAAAACGGGACCGGCCCGGAGGCCGATCCCGCAAATCGATGTGAAGCCGCAGGCGTGGACCTACTGGCGCTGCTCCTGACGGCCCTTGCCGCCGCCGCCCTTGTTACCGCCGCCGCCCTTGTTGCCGCCGCCTTCATTGCCGCCGCGCTGTTCCTGGCGGCCGCCGCGAGCCTGGCGCTGTTCCTGCTCCTGGCGCTGGTTGTTGCCTTCCTGACGCTGGTTGTTGTCGGCCATGGTCATCTCCTGTTGCTCGGCTGTTCAACAGCCTCGATTTCACAACCGGACCGCGCAGGCCGATGTTCCCTCGGCAGACACAAAAAAACCCCCGGCCGAAGCCGGGGGTTCTTGTGTCGGATTAACGACTTAGGGGGTCAGCGCAGAGTTGTCTGCTCAAAAGTCGTGGTCTTCGGCTCAGGCAAGCCGCCCGTCTTGAACTGGGTCATCAACTCCTCCTTGCGTGCCATCAGCTCCCGCCCGAGAGCGTCGACATCGAGGCCTGCTTTCCGGGCTTGCGAGAACATCCCTTCGACCCGCTTTTCCTCTTCCTCGACGTGGTGCTCGATCATTTCCTGCAGCACCTTGACCTTGGCGTCGTAGAACTCATCGCCCGGCCCGCCGTCGACGATTTCGGCAATCAGCACCTTGGCGCCGTCGTGCTCGACGTAGGCTTCCTTGAGCAGGTCCTCCTCCACCGCACCTTCGCAGGCCGGATAGAAGATCTCCTCTTCGATCTGGGCGTGGACCATCAACTCGAGACAGATCTGCTCTGCGATCTCGCGCTTCTTTTCACCGGCACCGGCCTTCTCGAACTTGGCGAACAGGTCCTCGACCTTGCGGTGGTCGGCTTTCAGCAGGGCGATGGCGTCGGGGGCGGTGTCTTGGGGCATGGGGAATTCCTCCTGCTCCACTAACCACCGTTAAGGCCGCTGGTTCCCCTGTCGCAAAGGATGGTTAAGCCCGGAACGGTTCGCAGGCGGGGCCGTTCTGGCGGCGTCATTCTGGAGTGCTTGTCATGTCCGACGTCGACCATGTTTCTGTCACCGAGAACGCCACCGTCGTGCGCGATCCGGTCACCGGCGAACGCCAGCAGGTGATCGAGCGGACGGTCACCGAGAGGCGGGATTCCAGCTGGGCCCTGTGGGTCGCCGGGATCGCCGTCTTCATTGCCGCCCTCGTGCTGGCGCTGATCGTCATGAACCGCAATCCGGCCGAGACCGACGCCGACGTGCTGGCCGCCCAAGCCGAGGCCGAAGCGGCGCGCCTGCAGGCCGAGCAGGCCACCATGGACGCCAATCAGGCGCGCATGGACGCCGCCGTCAACGGTCTGACCTCCAACAACGCCGCCGGCAACGCCGCGGCCGCCAGCGCCGCCGCTGCCGAGGCTGCCGCAGCCCGCGCTGCGGCAGCCGCAGAAAGCGCTCGTGGCAGCCCGCCGGTCGTCGTTCATTCGCCGTCGCCGTCGACCGCGACCGAATCTACCGGCGGTTCCGAAGAGGTCCCGCCCCAGTAGCTGTCGTGCAGCCGCGGCGCGCGAGGTCGGCGCGCGCCCAACCCTCGCGGCCCCAGGCGCGCGCCTCCGCCTCCCCTTCGAGAAAGGCGGAGGTCGCCGCTCGCTCCTCAGCCGTCGCAGGCTGAACGATCGATCCCCGCACCGGCGGTTCGGCGACCGCGTCGGCGCTCACCCTGGGATCGCAGGCTTGCGGCGCCGGAGCCGGCGCCGCCTCAGCCGCCGGGAACGAGCGCGTCGCGCAGGCGCCCGCCAGGCACGAGGCCGCGAGCAGGACAGCCGTTCGCATCACGGGACACCTCCTGTCTGATGATTGTGTCGATGGCCCGAGCCGACCGGCGCGCGGCCACCACGCGCGCCTCACAGGTTTTGCCGGCTTCAGCCACGGCTCGTTGCGCCGCTTCCATCTCCTTGGCCCGCATCGCCTCCGCGGCGTCGAAGGCCTCACGCAAGCTCTTCGCCGACGCTTCCCACCGACCCGCGGCTGTCTTCCAGCCGTCGCGGTCGCGCTCAAGGGCGACGAGTCTTGTCTTCTGCACGGCCTGACCGACCAGCGCGGCGGCCAGCAGGCACGCCAGCAAGGTCGCGAGTGCAGCCGCCAGTGGCCCCGCCACCCGCGAGGTCAGCAGCGACCAGAGCGCAGCGGCGCTCACGGATAGGCCTCCCGCGGCAGCTCGAAGTGCGGGCCGTCCCGGAACGACCGCCAGTCGCCGCCCCAGACGATCGGCAGGCCGAGTTCGGCCGCCGACGCCTTCATCGCCTTGGCGAGTTGAGCGTAGAGCGGCCAGTCCCAGCGGACCTTGCCGTCCACCTTTGCCGCCAGATCCACGGCGTGGCCGCTCAGGTGACGTGAGTTCAGGGTGCGGGAAGCGCCTGACGCCACCAGGCGCCGCTGCCGCTCCGCGGTGCGAAGGCCCTCGGTGACGGTGAAGTCTACCGTTGTGACCGCGGCGGCGCGGCGCACGATCTGGGCGAGGTCGGGATGAATTCCGGACAGGTTTCTTTCCGCCCGGGTGTCGAGCTGCATGGCTTTCTCCGATGTCTGATGGTCGCGCGCCCCTGGGCGTGCGTGGCAAATAGCGGGGGGCCGGGGAACGGCGCCCCTGCCCGCCCGTTCAAGTCGCTCCGGCGGCTCGCCGTCGGAGAGTGCGAGACTTCCCCGACTCCGGCCCGCGCTGCTCAAGGCTTGCGCGGGCCGTTCTTTTTCCGCCGATTCAAAGCTCTACCGTGAGGAGCGCGGGAACCGGGAGCCGCGCCTGCGGGTTGTATGGGCGCGCCGACTTGAACCACCGGCGCCGAGGCCAGGCCCGCGTCGCCCTCTCCCCTCCCCTCCGGCGCGGGCCTTTCCATGTCCGCCCCCGAAGCTTCACCGATTTCCAGTTCCCCGGCCGCCGTCTTGGCGCGGATGCGCGGCGCTGGACGCCGCTGGTAGAACAGGGTGCCGAACCCGATGAGGCAGAGCGCGCCGATCAGGGCCCAGCCGAGGATCCGCAACCTGATCGGTTCGGTCGTTTCGGCCCAGGGAAACGCCCAGACCAGCAGGGCGGTGACCCAGACCGCATAGGCCGTCAGCACCGGCGTGTAGAGCAGGGCCGCCCAATCCCTCACGATGTCGGCGGCGACCCTCCAATCGGCCGGCCGCGGCCACCGGATCACGCGCGTCCCCGTCGGCGGGACCCGACAACGCCGGGCAGCGGGCCCGGGTCGAGCGGAGGAACCGTGTCGGCGCGCATCCAGCGGATGGCGGAGTTGAGGTCCCGGAACTGCTCGAGCAGCCCGTCCAGCCGCGTTTCCACGCGGGCGATCTGCACCCGCAATTCGGCCACCGCCCCCGCTTCGCCCTCCAGCGTCGCGACCCGGTCCGTCAGGGTCTTCACGGTGCCCTTGAGAACGCCCCAGGCGACCAGGTAGCCCGCCAGGTTCAGGAGCAGGGTTACGGCCATGCCCGCGACCGGGATCCAGGCCGAGCCCTCGATGGGGGAGCCGCTCATTCGTAGGGCTCGGGGTCAAGCCCGGCAGCCGGATTCACGCCCATGCGCTGCCGGTGCGACGCCCCGAAAAGCTGCAGCCACATGACCGGATTGTGGAGCAGAAGCGCCCGCTCCCGAGCGTCCAGCCCCATCTGGTTGGCGAAGGTCTCGAGTTCCGAGCGCCGGCGATCGCTATCTCGCCCATCGCGCAGGTGGGCGGCCTGTTGGTCGTCGTAAGCGGATAGGTGGCCGCGACCGGGATTGGCGGGATCGGCATCGTAGAGCGCGGCCGACAGTCGGCGCATCTGGTTGCGCCAGTCGAAGTTCGCCGGCTGCCGCAGATTTGAATTCGGGTTGGAGTTCAGGCTGGCGACTGCAGCGGCGAGGGGTCCGCCGCCGCTCACTGGCATGGGCCCTCCCGAGGAAGGGTTGCCGAAGCTCCCTCCGAAAGGCGTGCTCGTCCAGCCTGGAAGACCGAAACCGCTCGCCGAGCCTCCCCCGGAGGTCGGCGGGCCGCGAAAGAAGTTGAAGAGGTTCATGGAAGTCTCCCTGGACCGTTTGTCGGTTGGTGTTTGGTTCACCGCACGGTGGGACCGCCCCAGTTCGGGGCGAAGCCGCTGCGCATGATTTGCTGCTGGGCGAAGGGGTCGAACCCGCCGAAGCCCGGCACGAATGTCTGCTGGGGCAGGGTCCCATACGGCGACGGGGGGAAGCCCCCGCCGAAGGGAGCGGGCTGGTCCGTCGGCCACGCGCCCCGCGTCGCGTAATGACCTTGGTACGCTGGGCTTCCAGGCGTGGGCCACAAGGGCGATGGCGCAAACTGAGGGGCAGGAGCCGGATGCCCCGCGCCTTGCTGGCCCCAGCCATGACGCCACTGCATCTGTTCGCCGTACCCTGGCCCGAAGGCCACGCCGCGGGGCGCGGGTTTTGGGGCGAAGAGCGGGGTCATTGGACCGCCCCCAGCTTGCCGTAGTCGACCATCAGCCAGCCGCCCTGCACCGATACGGCGTCAGGGTCGGTGGCGAGGACGTCCTGCGCGATCACGCCCCGGCGCCGGGTGTCCGGTTCGTCCCAGACGTACCGGTAATCCCACCAGTCTCGGCGCCCGTCGTGACCGGCCCACTGCAGGTCCGTTTTCAGCCGCTCGTCAGACAGCGCGAGCCCTGACGCGAACTGGAGACCTGCGGCGATCGCAGCCATCGGGTTGCTTTGCGTCTGGGACGAGTTCCCGACCGAGTTGGTCAGCATGGGCGTGTGGCCCAGCACCCCTTGCATCAGGCCGGCCTGCTGCAGCGGGTACTGCTGCTGGCGGAGCCATTCCTGATAGGCGGCGTCGAGTGCGTGCTGGCTGTAGGCCTGGTTCTGGGCTCCGAACTGGTTGAGCAGGGTCGCGTCCGCCGCTCCCATCTGCTGCTGTTGCTGGCCGAGCTGGCCCAGCAGGTTCGACGCAGACAGTCCGAGCTGGGCGTTCTGGAGGCCGGCGGATTGGTTTGCCATCGCCGCCTGCATCTGCCGGTTCAGGTCGGCTTGGGCCTGCGCCTGCGCGTTCTGGAAACCGGTCGAGTAGATATTGTTCAGTCCCTCCGATGCCTGCCGGGCATAGGCCTCGTTGGTGAGGCTGTCGGCGACCCCGTGCCGGGAACCACCCCAGGCGCCTTGGCGAGTCAGGTCGCCGGCCTGAGTGTTGATCGCCATGGCGCGGCTGCGGTCAAGGCCGCTCAGGAAATCGCCGGCGACCTCGTCGAGATAGGGATTCAGGTAAGCCGACATGTCGACGCCGTGGAGCGACCCGCCCTGGACGTTCATCGGCGCGTACCCGGCCGCATTCTGCGCCGCCGCAATCGCGGCGTTCACCGCGCCGCCGCCCGCGCCGACATTGTTCTGCGCCAGGCCCCAGGCCTGCGCCTGCATCGGATCAGCGCCCGCGCTGAGACCGCCTCCGAAGGGAGTCACGGGTCGGTTGGCGATGTCGAGGATGCTCTGGGACAGGCTATCGTAGTGCTGCTGAGACCAGGGGCTCAGAGTCTGTGTGTTCTTCGACCGTGTCGTCGACTTGCTGCTCATGGTGAGATCCTTGGAGAGGGCCAGCCAGGCCGGCCGATAGTCGGGGAGCACTCGGGCCCAGCCCTTGCGCCCGTGGATGGTGATGCGGTCGCAGCCGAGGGCGCGCGCGAAGGCGCTCGCCGACCGCTCCATTTCAATCAGTTCGCGAAGGTCCCCACCGGCCAGCCACACGTGGTAGTCGCGCCGTTGCGGATGCTCGACGAGCTCGCCTACGGCCGCGCACGCGCGGCCCGGCCAGAAGTGGAATTCCCCCGAGGCGACGCCGGCCCACACGTCGTCGAGGCTGTGAGAGCCATCCAGCGCGGGCGCCAGAAACGGCGCGCAGCGGCGCCAGTGTTGATTGGCGGTCATGCAGACTCCGCTGGGGGATGGGTCCGGCCGAGCCCAAGACAACGGGCGCCCCATCGGTAACCGGATTGCAACCGGCTTCGACTCAACCTCAGAAAACCGTCCGAGGGACGTATTAAGCTTTGCAATTCGAGGGGTTGGCGCCGGCCCTCCCGGCGCCGACCGAGAGAACATGCCCAAGGCCGAGGAGCATCTGCAGAACGCCGAGCGCTGCGAGCGCATGGCCCGCCAGTGCCCGGTTCATGAACGCGACGCCTTCCAGCGCCTCGCGGGGCTTTTCCGCGAACTGGCCGAAGACGCCCGCGCCCTGCGCCCGCCCGAACCGCCCGCCTTCGGGGAGTCTGACTAGCGGCCCGCCGTTCAGAGGGCGGTCGCCGCAAGCGCGCCGCCGTTTCCAACCGTCAGTCGCCACCTGGCGCCATTGGGGCTGACCAGGATCAAGCCGGCGGCTGCGTGCCCCAGGTCCAGGTCGCGCCCGCGCTTGAGATTGTCACGGTCCGCCGCCTCCAGGAGACCCCGCGCGGCCTGTTCGTTCATGGCGTCATAGGCGGTCGGCGCGCGCGGCAATGTGAGCGGCATGTCGTCTCCTTTTTCGGAACCCTCCGCCGCCTCCTTCGCTTAACCCTCCGCTGCAACAGAGGATTTCAGTGACATGGATGGCGTAGGCATCATTGGCGCAATCATCATCGGCATCATCGCCGGCTTCATCGCGGAGAAGGTCATGCGCCGTGACCACGGTCTCCTGATGAACCTTATCGTCGGTCTTGTCGGCGCCCTTCTGGGCGGCTTCCTCGCCGGCATGCTGGGCATCGATTTCGGCGGCTTCGTCGGCAGCCTGATCGTGTCCACCATCGGCGCGATCGTCGCGCTGTTCTTGTTCGGCCTGGTGAGGCGTCCTCGCGTCCACTAGCCGGCGTCCCGTTTCCGTCTCCCTCGGCACCCACGGAAGACGGCCGACCGGGCGAGGCTTTCGAGCCTCGCCCGGTTTCTTTGTGCGAAGGTCTCGGGCGATGGCTTCACAGCCGCGCCCGGCCCATTTCTTGCGTGCTCAGCGGAGCCCGGCAGGACGGAGGTCCAGCCTCAGCAGGCCAACCCGGCTATCGGTTGCGGCGGTGAAATCGACCTGGACTTCGATCTGGCGGGCGCTGAACCGCGCGTTTGCCGGGGCCGTGGTCAGGGCGAACGGTCCGTGCTCGGTTTCGAGCTCGTTGGGAAAGGCGCGGGCGAAGAAGCGCACCTCGGCTTGCCCCATGGTCTTCTCATCCCCGACGACACCCGTCGCCGCCATGACGCGGTCACCTGCGCCGAGCTCCACCGGGGCTGAGCGCGCAAAGGGCGTCGAACCGCCCCAGTCCCAACCGACTTCGTGCTCCCAGACATAGCCATCGGGTGACGTCAGAAGCGGAAGCTGGAATACGCCGGCGCTGGCTCCACAGGTTCGGGCGACAGACCCTACGGCCCACGTGCCCGTGCGATGATTCCAGGCCACGTAGCGATCGTTCTCGAGCGATCCCGCCGAAGGATAGTGCCACCAGATCTCGCCGTGGGCCGTGTTGTGCCAAGCGGTGATCTTGCTGGCCTGCTGGGTGTTCAGGTCGCTGAAGACATAGTCGGCGACCTCGCACGCCAGCGCAGCGACCGCCCCGCCGTCGTAACTGAAGAAGGCGCCGCGCCCCATCCAGACCGCGCGCGTGTCCAGCGACACGGCGCTTCCCTTCGACAGCACCCCGCAGTCTGCGCCAACGCACTGGAACCCATAGACCGCCACACCGCCCAGGTATTGCGCCGCCCAGACGTCGACATCCGAGAACACCAGCGTGGTCCCGCGCACGCGGCGGCCGCACATCAGCCGGCCGGGCGTCTGCAGGTCCAGGTCGCCGGCCTGGTTGGTCGCCGAGGGCGCCCAGGTCGTGCTGTCCCCCTGGTCGCACCAGGCGACGTTGCGGTCGCGCAGGGCGAAGATGAAATTCTCGGCCGTCGTCACCAGCCCGCGGCAGCCCGTCGGCGCGCCGCTGATGGCGGCGGCCGGCGTCGCGGTGTTCCGAGCCCATTCGTAGAGCTTCCCGTCCCCCTCGCAGCAGCCGACCAGGTTCTGGCCCCAGGTGTCGAGCGTCCAGACCGCCGCCGGCAGAATGTTGGAGCCGTCGAGGCGCGGCAGGCCATACTCCGGCGGGTCGTCATAGGTTCCGCCGCCGTAGCCTGCTCCGAAGGTCGCGTCAGCCGACCCGGCCACGAACCCGGCCGGGGTGATGTCCGAGAGCGCGCCCGCGGCGTCCATCGCATAGAGCTTGCTGTTGGTGCCCAGCGCCGCCCAGCGTCCCGACGCGTTGTCGCGCCAGCACTGGATGGCGCGCGCCGTACCGGTCATCGCCGTGGCGCTCGTCAGCTTGCGCCGCCACCCGCCCACCGGCTGCAAATCCGTTCCGTTCGGCCACCGCACCAGGTCGCAAAGCCGCCACCGCCCTTTGGCCTGCCGAGCGGTGCCGTTGGCGAAAACGCCGGGCGGGATGTTCAGATCGAGATAGGGCATCAGACCACGAACGCGATCCAGTTGAACCCTTGCGGCGCGGCCCCCGAGCCGTGGGTGTTCTGATAGAAGGTAACGTTTGGCGCCCCTCCATCGCTTGCGACCCACTGCACTTCGTTGTTGACGCTGCCAGCCGCTCCGGTGTTGCGCCCGATAGCGCCGGCCCAGAGGAGGGTGGTGAAACTGACCGGAGCCGACACGATGACGTTGCCGTCGCTGGTGCTCGAGGTCGAAGTCCCGAACATCACGTAGATTGGGCCGATCTTGTAGTAGTTCGAGAATGCCCCGCCGGTCCCGATGGCCGCGCTCGACAGATCGATGCTGGAGTTGACGATGGCGGCCGCCTGCGCGGCCGACAGCACGGCGGGGGCGTCCGAGGCCGCGCCGCCCGCGGTTCGCCCCAGGAAGGTCGACTGCCCCTGCGTTGCGAGCTTCGCCAGGGTGACATTGTTATTGGCGATCTTGGCCGTAGTCACGGCGTTGTTGGCGATGGTCGCCGCGGCGGAGACGTTGCCCGATCCGTCCACATCGTCGAGCGTCGCGGTCACGTCGCCTGTGAGGCTCAGGTCGCGCGGCGTTCCCCAATTCCCGGTCGTCGTGTCCAGCTGTCGATTGACGCCGGCCACGCGTGCGAACACGCCGGAAGTCGTGGTCCAGATGTCGCCGTTGGCGGGGCTGGTTGGCGCCGATCCGTGCGGAACACGCAGGCCCGCCCCGCCGGCAGCCGAGGCCGCCGTGAGGACGAGGCCGGTGAACGTCCCCGTCGTCGCGCTTAGCGCCCCGCCCGCCGAGAGTCCGCCCGTGAGGGTAAGGCCCGTGGTCGCGAACGTGCCCCGAAGGGTCCCGCCGAGCGTCAGCCCGATGCTGTCGGCGGCGATCCAGTAGAACCCCGAGTTGCTGTCGCCGGTGAAATAGAGTCCTGGCGCCGAGGCCGAGCCCACAGCGAACGCCTGAGCGCCTGTGAACGGGTGATCCGTCGTTCCGTCTACTTTTTTGCCGGTAAGCGAGGGCGCCCGGTTCTCGAGCTGGGTCAGGGAGTCGTTGAGCTTTCCGCCCCAGGTGGACGCATCGGCGCCGATTACCGGAAGCGTCAGGCCGTGGTTGGTCGTGGACATGCAAACCTCCTCGCGACGCGGACCCCGGGTCCCTCGCCGCCTTGCTCTTTTTGTCTGGAAACCCGGTCCGTCGGCGGCTAGGAGGGCCGCCATGTCGGACTTCGAATCCCGCTTTCTCGCGTTCCTGAAGAACCGTATCGACGCCATGGGCGTCACGGAGTCCGGAGCCTACGAGTATTACGCCGTGCGCGTTCAGCGCGAGGACGCCTTCGTCAATTACGAGCGCGTCCTGATGGACCACATCCTGGCGTCGCCGCCGGCCCGCGTAGTCCACGCCGGCATCGGCATCGGTCCGGTCATCGCGCGGCTCAGCCAGGCCGGCATCCCGTGCGTCGGCTACGAGAGCGATGGCGCCCGCTACGCCGCCGCCGTGGCGCTCCGCGAGGAGCTCGGGCTCGGTTACGAGCTGCGCAAGGCCTACTATCCGGACGCCGACATCGGCTCAGGCGGCCTGCTCCTCTTCACCAATGTGGGCGCCGGCTGGACGCGCGAGCAGGAGGACGCGATCATCGCGACCTTCCCGAATTTCGACGAGGTCATCCTCGACCTGCGGCTGTTCGGCCATATCCGCAACGAGGAGGCCGACCGCGAGGAGCTGCGCTGGCGCATCGCCGCCGTCGGCCTGGTCGCCGACCTGCCCCCCATCGCCGGCGCCTTCTACGTTCGCATCGCGCCGATCCGCTAGGCGCCCGCCGCCCGCGCCGCGACGTCCGCCAGTTCGCCGACGTTGGCCGCCTGGTAGGTGTCGTCGATGGGAACCTCGCAGTTCAGCTTGATCCCCAGGCTGAGCACGATGCGTACGTGCGCCAGGGAGTCCCAGCCGGGCACGTCGCTGCCGGTGGTCGCCGCGGTGATCGGCACGTCGCTGCCGGTCTCCTCGTGGATCGCCTCGACCGTCAGTCGGAAGATCTCGTCGCGCGTCATGGCCTGACCCCTTTCGGCTCGCCGAAGCGGGCCAGGTTCTCCTTGCGGCTGATCTTGCCGCTTGTCGTCTTCACCAGCGAGCCCTCGTCCACCACCACGATGCGATGCGGCACGACGCTGAACACCGAATGCACCGCCGTCTGGATGTCGCGCTGGATCTCCGCCCGCGGCCGCTCGTCGCCGGTTCTCTGTTCGGCCGCGATCAGCAGCACCTCGCTGCCGACGCGCTCGTTGAACTCGGACATCGCCACAACACGGCCCGGTTTCACCCCGGCGACTTTGTTCGCCACGGCCTCGACCTCGTGGGCGTAAAGGTTGCGCCCGTTGATGATGATCAGGTCGTCCAGCCGGCCCAGCACATAGAGCCGCCCATCCGCGTCGACGAAGCCGAGATCGTTGGTGCGGTAGAGGCCGTCCTTCATCCGCTCGGCGGTCCGCGCCGGATCACGGTTGTAGCCCTCGAACATGAAGCGTCCGGAGAGCGCGATCTCGCCCACGGTCCCGGCCGGGAGGACATCGCCCGCCTCGTCCAGCACCCTGACCTCGATCCCGTCGACGGCCTGGCCGCATTCGACCAGTTCAACGCCCTCTTCGCCCGCCTGCGGTGGCGCCGGCCGCTTGCCGCGGTCGAGGCTGCCGGCGGCGACCGTGGTCCGGTGCGCCGGGGCTCCAACCGCCGTCTGCCTGACCGCGAAGACGCTCTCGGCCATCGCGTAGCAGCACTGCAGTTGTTCCGGGCGGGCGCCGCCCGCCTCGAACGCCGCCAGGAAGCGGTCGAAGCTGGCCGGCTTGCACGGCTCGGAGCAGTTGATGAAGGCGCGCACGCCCTTAAGGTCCCACTGCGCCGCCTGGCGCCCGCAGATCGCGGCCAGGTGGTCGAAGGCGAAGTTCGGCAGCCAGGTGAAGCCCGCCCGTCCCGCCGCGCCTTCGGCCTGCAGGTGGTCGAACAGCAGTCCCGGCTTAACCAGCCAGTGGAACGGGTCGATGTGCACGATCGGCGTGCCCAGGTACGCCGGCGTCACGCAGCAGGCGATCAGCCCCATGTCGTGATAGAGCGGCAACCAGGAGACGATCGCATCCGATCCGTCCAGCCCGATCGCCGCCGCGTAGCTCTCCACCTGCTCGGTGATCGCCCGGTAGCTCAGCGCCACGCCCTTCTTCAGCCCCGTCGTGCCCGAGCTGTGCTGCAGCAGCGCCGTCGCCTCTTCCGGCACGTCCTCGGCGAAGGCCGCGGCCGCCGTCCGGTCCAGCGCCTCCACCTCGATCCGCCGCGCCTCCCCCAGATCCAGCCCGGCCGCCGCCATCTCGGCGAAGGTCGCCGCATCGGCCACCACCGCAGCCGGCTGGATGTGGCGCATCAGTTCGGCGTGCGAGGCCCAGTAGAGCCCGGGGTCCTGCCGCGGCGAACTGCACGGCATGAACGAGGGGGTCAGCCCTTCGAGCATGGCCCCGAAGTAGGAGCCATAGAGCTCCGGCGTGTGGCGCAGGAAGATCAGCGCCTGGTCGCCCGCCGCCAGGCCCGCGGCGCGGTAGGCCGCCCCCCACACCGCACAGTCGCGCTCCAGGCCGTCCCAGCTCAGCGTCGTCGCCCCGCCCGGCCCGACGAGGGTGCAGAATCGCTCTCCCGCGAGGTCGCGGAAATTGCGGCGCAGACGGTCGAGGTAACGGTTGGCCAAGGGTCTCCCCGGAATGGTGAAGGGCCGCCTTCTGCCCCAAATTCCGGGAAAAATCCCCCAAAGAATCCCGCGCCTATCATCGCCTTCGTCGTGTTTGCGGCGCCGCCCCGCCCGCCCCGCGACAGCCGCGCCGTTGTGCGCCGGTCCGCGGCTTGATACCTCCGGACAAGTACCGGGGGTTACGCGTGCGCATCTACGATCTACCCGACTGGACGGCCGGGCGGAGCCGAAGCGTCGGCGTCGTCGGCAGCTGCCGGTTGCATGATCCGCTTACGCTGCTGGAAGCACGCCGCGCCTGCCTGCGCCGCTTCATCGACCGCGCCGTCACCCACACCGTCGCCAGCGCCCTGCAGAACTTTGACATCATCGCCGGCGCGACGCCGCCGGAGGTTCTGCGCCCGCTCATCCTCGAGGACGGCGAGTTGGTCCTGCCGCCGAAGGGCGACGGCGAGGGCCTGCTGGCTTCGGTCGACACGTTTCTGGTCGAGGTTTCCGACGCCCAGTTGTTCCGCTGCGGCGACTGGCTGCTGCAGAGCGACCTGCTGTTCCGCAACCTAGTCAAGAGGCACGCCCGCGCGCTCTTCGCGTGGTACCGCCAGCTCACTGTCGACGGGCGCGCCGACGCGGCCGTCGTCAAGGACGCGGTCGAGGCCCTGAAGGCCGAGGAGGTTGGCGGCCTCGACGAACTCACCGAGGTCCTGCGCCACACCCGCCTCGAGCGTCAGGAGCCCGAGGACATCGCCGCCGAGGTCCGCGCCCTGGCCGAGAGCCGCCTGGCCCGCTGGATTTTCGTCTCCCACTTCGCCGTCGAGGGAGACGACGGCGCCCTCATGCAGACGCGCCGCAGCCTCATCGCCGGTGTCCGCGACGGCGCCGCCGCGGCCGGCGCGGAGTTCTTCGATCCCTCTATCCTCGTCACGCGCTTTGGCCGCGAGGCGGCGCTCGCCGGCGACGGGGCCGACCTCTTCGAGTACGCCGAAGCCTTCCGACCTACCGTGGCGCGAGCGCTGCTGGCGCTCCTGCGCAATGGCCCGGAAGCCGCCGCGAATGTGTCGGAGGATGAGCCGGGCACACCGTCCGAGAGTGAGTCAGAGAGTACGCCCATGGCGCCCGCGTCCGTCCAGCACGCCGACATCGCCCCCAGCATCGCCGCCGTCGAGCGCGACCTCATCGCCTTCCACAAGAGGCGTCTGAAACGCCTCGGCCCGCGCGACAGCGGCCTGTTCGACCATTACGCCGGCCTGATCGGCGCCGGCCGCATCTTCTCGCCCGCCGATCCCTGGCGGCTCGACTGGGTGCTCAACTACCTGCCGGCCTACGATCGCTACGTCGTCTACCGCGCCGGCCTGGGCGAGCTCGGCTTCGCCCTGGCCCACGCCGGCCGCAAGGTCGCCGTCTGGGAGCCCAACGGCCTGCGCCACGAGGCCATCGCCGCGGCCCTGAAGCACCTCGCCGGCCGCCATCCAGCCATCGCCGACAACTTCACCCTCGTCGAGGGCCCGGCCGACGCCGTCGTGCTGGAGCCCGGCGAGACCTCGCTCGGCCTCGCCTTCAGCGTCGTGATGCTCGGCGAAGGCGACGATGAGGCCGCCTTCGCCGCCGCCCTCGCCCGCACCGACGCCCTTCTCCTCTCGCCCCGCCACTTCCTGCGCCAGCGTCCCGCCGCCGGCGCCGAGGCCGAGGTCGAGGCCCTGCTGGCGCCCCTCGGCTACAGCTTCGAGGACACGCCCCTGGCCGAGCTCGTGCTGGCGCGGCGGACCGCGGCGCGGCGCCCGGCGCCGGCCCCCCGGGCCGAAGAAAAGCCGGCCGAGGATCGCCAGGGCCGCCTGAAGCTGTTCGTCCCGTGAGCGCCGCCCGCAAGGGTCGGACGCAGGACGCGAGCGCCCTCGCCGAGCGGCTCGACTCATGTCTCCTGCCGCTGCACGCCGAACGCCTGCGCGACCTGGGGCCGGACGGGAGCGGGCTCTTCGCGCACTACGCCGCGCGCGTCGCCCAGGGCGCGATCCTCGACGCGGCCGACCGCGACGGGCTGGCCTATGTGCTGAATGTCCTGCCGGCCTGCGACCGCTATGTCGTCTACCGGGCCGGGCTCGGCGAGCTCGGCCTGGCCCTCGCCCTGGCGGGCCGCAAGGTCACACTTTGGGAGCCGAACGGCGCGCGGCGCGAGGCCATCGCGCTCGGCATCGAGGCCCTGTCGAAGACCAACCGGTCGCTGCGCGCGCGGCTGACCCTCGCCGAGGCGCCCATGGATTCGATTTCGCTGGAGCCCGGCGAGACCTCGCTCGGGATCGCCTTCACCCTCCTGCTGGATGCCGATCCCGGACCGCTGCAGGCCGCCACAGTCGTGCTGTCCCGCCACACCGCCCTGCTCTACGGCCCGCGCCATCTGCTGCGCGCCGGACCGGCGGGTACGGAGGCGGCCGCGGCGGACCTGCTCGCCAAAGCCGG
>Ga0196977_1000682_pt1 | contig 16291 bp, 16 predicted proteins | sample S3v_1013CmetaG_FD_148634 | JGI IMG/M metagenome (GOLD analysis project Ga0196977, IMG submission 148634) | Soil microbial communities from Anza Borrego desert, Southern California, United States - S3+v_10-13C | ecosystem: Environmental > Terrestrial > Soil > Desert | place: USA: California...
GACCCCAATGATGCGACCGCCCTGCTTGCGGGCCGGCCGCGAATCAAAACGGCATTTTGAAACCCGGCGGCAGCGGTAAACCCGCGGTCACGCCCGCCATCTTCTCCTGCACTGTCGTTTCGACCCGTCTCACCGCATCGTTCACCGCGGCCGCGATCAGGTCCTCCAGCATGTCCTTATCATCCTTGAGCAGGCTTTCGTCGATCGTCACACGCCTGACGTCGTGACGGCACGTCATGACGACCTTCACCATGCCGGCGCCGGACTGCCCCTCCACCTCGGTGCCGGCGAGCTGCTCCTGCACCTTCTTCATGTTCTCCTGCATCTGCTGCGCCTGTTTCATCAGGCCTGCAAGCTGTCCTTTCATGGCCGCCCCGCTACTGGATGGGTTTGATGGAGTTCACGCGCGCGTCGAAGTTCTCGACGAGATCGCGCACGAACGGATCCTGCTCGATATCGGCAACCGCGCGCGCCTCGCGCCGCTGGCGCTCGCGATCCGCGATCTCGGCCGGTGAGTTGCCGGTGGACTCACCGAGGCGTATCGCGAGCTGAACATTGCCCCCGTAGCGCTTCTGAAGCGCCGCCTTGAGCCGCTCCTGATACTCCTTGCTCAGGAAGCGCTCGTGCGCGCGCGCAAGCTTCAACTCGACGCGCCCGCCCTCCATCGATGCGAGCTCGCAGCGGTCCGCGAGCTGGCGCGCCATGCCGGTCAGGCCGAGCCCGGCCACGATGTCGCTCCACTGCGCGGACGCACCGGGCAACGCGGCCGCGCCGGCTTCGGGCTCCCGCGCCACTGCTACCGGCGCAGCCGGGGGCGCGGATGCGCTCGCCGCTTTGTCCGGCGCGCGTGGCGCAGCCCGAGCAGGGCGCGAGGCCTTCGGCTCGGCCGCGCTGCCGGAAGGCGTAAAAGCGAGCATGCGTAAGAGCGCCATGGTGAAACCGGCGTACTCGTCGGGCGCGAGGCCGATCTCGCTGCGCGCCTGCACCGCGATCTGATAACAGAGCTGGAGATCCTCGGCGGCGAACAAGCCTGCGAGCTCCCGCAGCGTCTGGCGATCAGGATCGTCTTCGGCGGCCGCATCCGGCACGATCTGGATCAGCGCGAGCCGGTGCAGGAGCGTGCCCAGCTCCTGCAGCGCCATCTCGAACGAGAGGCTGCGCTCGGCCATCCGATCGGCCTCCGCGAGCAGCTGCGCGCCGTCGCCCGCCGCGAGCGCGCGCAGGATCGCGTGCAGGTAGGTCTGATCGACCGCGCCCAGCATCGCGCGCGTGGCAGCCGTCTCGACCTTCCCGGCGCCGTGCGCGATCGCCTGATCGAGCAGCGACAGCGCGTCGCGCAGGCTCCCCTGCGCCGCACGCGCGACGAGCGCAAGCGCTGCGGGCTCCGAGGCGACGCCTTCCGCTTCCAGGATTTTCGTAAGCCGCGCCTGAATCTGCGCCTGCGGGATCTGCTTCAGGTTGAACTGCAGGCAGCGCGACAACACCGTCACGGGTATCTTCTGCGGGTCGGTCGTCGCCAGCACGAACTTCACGTGCTCCGGAGGCTCTTCGAGCGTCTTGAGCATCGCGTTGAACGCATTGCGCGAGAGCATGTGGACTTCGTCGATGATGTAGACCTTGTAGCGGCCTGCGGTCGGCGCGTACATCGCGTTCTCGAGCAGCTCGCGCATGTTGTCGACCTGCGTGTTCGACGCCGCGTCGAGCTCGATCAGATCGACGAAACGGCCGCTGTCGATCTCGACGCAGGCCGCGCACTTGCCGCAAGGCTCGTCCGTCGGACCCTGCTCGCAGTTCAGCGCTTTCGCGATGATGCGCGCGAGCGTGGTCTTGCCTACGCCGCGCGTGCCGGTGAAGAGATACGCGTGATGCAGTCGCCGGCCGCGCAGGGCATTCGTGAGCGCGCGCACCACATGCTCCTGTCCGACGAGCTCCGCGAAGGTGCGGGGCCGCCACTTGCGGGCAAGAACCTGGGTCACGGACGTTCGGCGCGTTTAGAACCAGTACTGCAGCCGGACCTGGTGAAAATTGATGCCGCCGTTCGGCCGCTTGATGCTGGCGTTGGACAGATGCTGGAAGCGGTAGCTCAGGTCGTAGTGCGACCGGGCGCCGAAGCGGTAACCGAGGCCGACGTGATTGCCGAACTGGAACGCGGTGCTCATGCGCGTCTCGCCGATCGTGGTGTGGGAGAGGAGGTGCGCGCCGAGCCCGACCTCCGCGTACGGCCCGACACGGCCGTTGCCCTGGAGGCGCAGCACCGGTGTGAAGCCCAGATCCAGAATGTCCTCGTTGCGGCCGGGATTGACGTCGCTCTGGTGCCAGTAGCCGACGGCGAGATCGAAGTACGTGCCGAGCTGCCAGTTCTGGAACTGAAGCAGCGGCTTTTTGAGCTCCCACTGCACGCCGATCCGGCCCATGTTGACGTCATCGCCGCGGCCGAGCTCGAGCGACAGACCGTCCAGCGCGTGCGCCGGCGCGCACGTGAACGCCGCAACAACGATCGTGGCAGCGGCGAGCGCGCGCGGCTTCATCGATAAAAGGGGTGGCGAGCCGTACCCCCGGCACTTGCAGAGAATAGCTGTGGCTGCTTCCTTCCGGACCTGACCAGGTTCACTACCATGCAATGCGGGGCGGCCCGCCATAGAAGAGTTTTTCGAAGGCGTGATTATGCCGTTCGCGCGCCATGCGCGCCAGCGCCGCGACGCTCCAACTGCTTGATTCGGCCGCCTTTACAACACAGGTGTTTAGTGCTTCCATTTGCCGCAATCACTCGTTGTCGCCCGGAGGCGCCACATGTCCACGATCGAGACCGTCCTGCAGGAAAACCGCGTCTTCCCTCCGTCGCGCGAGTTCGTTGCGCAGGCGAACATCTCCGGCATGGACGCGTATCGAACGCTTTGCGCGGAAGCCGAGCGCGATTTCCAGGGCTTCTGGGCGCGACTCGCACGCGAGGAACTGCTGTGGCACAAGCCTTTCACCAAAGTACTCAATGAGTCCGACGCGCCGTTTTTCAAGTGGTTCGAGGATGGCGAGCTGAACGCGTCGTACAACTGCCTGGACCGGCATCTCACGACCCAGCCGGACAAGACTGCGATCATTTTCGAGGCCGACGACGGCAAGCTGAGCCGAATCACGTACCGGGAGCTCCACCGCCGCGTCTGCACGATGGCGAACGGCCTTAAATCGCTCGGTATACGTAAGAGCGACCGCGTGCTCATCTATATGCCGATGTCGATCGAAGTGGTCGCCGCGATGCTGGCGTGCGCGCGCATCGGCGCGATCCATTCGGTCGTGTTCGGCGGATTTTCTGCGAAGAGCATCCACGAGCGGATCATCGATGCCGGCGCCGTCGCCGTCATCACCGCAGACGAACAGATGCGCGGCGGACGCGTGATCCCGCTCAAGGCGGCTGTGGACGAGGCGCTGGGCATGGGCGGCTGCGAATCCATCAAGAAAGTGGTGGTCTACCAGCGCACCGGCGGCAAAGTCGCGTTCGACGCCAGGCGCGATATATGGCTGCACGACCTCCTGCAGGGTCAGGCCGAAACGTGCGAGCCCGAGTGGGTCGGCGCGGAACATCCGCTTTTCATCCTGTACACCTCGGGCTCCACCGGAAAGCCCAAGGGGATACAGCATTCCACGGGCGGCTATCTCCTGTGGAACATCCTCACCATGAAGTGGGTCTTCGACTACAAGCCGAAGGACGTCTTCTGGTGCACGGCGGACGTGGGCTGGGTCACGGGTCACTCATACGTATGCTACGGCCCGCTCGCCTGCGGCGCGACCGAGATCATGTTCGAAGGCGTGCCGACCTATCCGGACGCCGGCCGCTTCTGGAAAATGATCCAGGACCACAAGGTGAGCGTGTTCTATACGGCGCCCACGGCGATCCGCTCGCTCATCAAGGCCGGCGGCGACCTGCCGAAGAAATACGATCTCAGCAGTTTGCGCATCCTCGGCACGGTAGGCGAGCCGATCAATCCGGAAGCGTGGATGTGGTACCACGAAACGGTCGGCGGCGGCCGCTGCCCGATCGTGGACACGTGGTGGCAGACGGAGACCGGCGGACACATGATCACGCCGCTGCCCGGCGCGACGCCGACCAAGCCCGGGTCGGCCACGTTCCCGCTGCCGGGCATCATTGTCGACATCGTCGATGAGGCCGGTCACTCCGTCGGCCGCGGCAAAGGCGGCGTCCTCGTGATCAAGCGGCCGTGGCCGAGCATGCTGCGCACGATCTGGGGCGATCCCGAACGCTTCAGGAAGACCTACTACCCCACAGAGTACCAGGGGCGCTATTACCTCGCCGGCGACGGCGCGTCGTACGACGAGGACGGGTACATCCGCATCGTCGGCCGCATCGACGACGTGCTGAACGTCGCCGGCCACCGCCTCGGCACGATGGAAATCGAGTCGGCGCTCGTGGCGAATCCGAAAGTCGCCGAAGCGGCCGTCGTAGGCCGTCCGGACGATGTCACCGGCGAGGCCGTCGTGGCCTTCGTGGTGCTGAAGCAGGTGCGCCCGGAAGGCGAGCAGGCGCACGCGCTCGTCAAGGAGCTCCAGGACTGGGTCGGCAAGGAGATCGGACCGATCGCCAAGCCCAGGGACATCCGTTTCGGCGAGAACCTGCCGAAGACGCGCTCGGGCAAGATCATGCGGCGGCTGCTGCGCTCGCTCGCCAAAGGCGAAGCGATCACGCAGGACGTGACGACGCTCGAGAATCCGGCGATCCTGGAGCAGCTCAAGCAGACGGCGTGACATGGAGCGCTCGAGCCTGAAGGGACAGCGCCTCACCGCGCTCTTCCTGCTGGGCGGTCTGCTGCTCAACTATCCGCTGTTCTCCCTCTTCACCGGAGCGGCGCACCTTTTCGGCGTGCCGCTGCTGTACGTGTATGTGTTCTTCGCGTGGGCGCTCGTGATCGCGCTCATGGCGTTCGTGGTCGAACGCTCGGCGGACTAGGTGGGACTCGCCTCTCGGCTCTGCGCACCTGACGGACAGAGAGAAACCTTCCACGCAAGGCGCGGGCACTTGGCCGCACTGTGTTCCCTCCGTAACCTCCCTGCGCCCATGCTGTTCGCATGTTGACGGCGACCGTCATCGTCCTCGCGTCGTTCCTGTACGTAGGGCTGCTCTTCGCCATCGCCTATTACGGCGACAAGCGTGCCGACGCCGGCCGCAGCATCATCGCAAACCCGTACATCTACGCACTCTCGCTCGCGGTCTACTGCACGTCGTGGACCTTCTACGGCAGCGTCGGGCGCGCGGCGACCAGCGGCATCGGCTTCCTGCCGATCTATCTCGGACCGACGCTCATGGCCGCGTTGTGGTGGTACGTGCTGGTGAAAATCGTGCGCATCAGCAAGGCCCACCGCATCACATCGATCGCCGATTTCATCGCCTCGCGCTACGGCAAGAGCCAGCTTCTCGGGGGGCTGGTCACGATCATCGCCGTCCTCGGCGTCGTCCCCTATATCGCGCTCCAGTTGAAGGCGATCTCCACGAGCTTCTCGATCATCCTCAAGTATCCGGACGTGGTGATGCCCAGCCAGCAGGGCGCGCCGCTGTTCCTCGGCGACAACACGTTTTACATCGCCATGCTGCTGGCGGCATTCACGATCCTGTTCGGCACCCGGCACCTGGACGCGACCGAGCGCCACGAGGGCCTCGTCGCCGCCGTCGCCTTCGAGTCGCTCGTGAAGCTGCTCGCGTTCGTCGCGGTCGGTATCTTCGTCACGTTCGGGATGTACAACGGCTTCGGCGATATCTTTGAGCGAGCGCACGCGAACGCGGCGCTCGCGGGGCTGCTCATGCTGGGCGGCGCGGCGGGCAACTACATGACGTGGGCGTCTCTCATGTTCGTTTCGATGCTCGCGATCATGTTCCTGCCGCGCCAGTTCCAGGTGGCCGTCGTGGAGAACGTCGACGAGCGCCACATCGCCAAGGCGATCTGGCTCTTTCCGCTCTATCTCCTGGCCATCAACATCTTCGTGCTGCCGATCGCGCTCGGCGGGCTCATGCACTTTCCGGCCGGGCGTGTCGACGCGGATACCTTCGTGCTCACGCTGCCCATGGCCGAGCAGCAACCGGCGCTCGCCCTGCTCGCGTTCATCGGCGGCCTTTCCGCCGCGACGGGCATGGTGATCGTGGAAACGATCGCGCTCTCGACGATGGTGTGCAACGACCTCGTCATGCCGGTGCTGCTGCGCTGGAAGCTCCTGGGGCTCACCGGGCGCCGCGATCTCTCCGCGCTGCTGCTCGCGATCCGGCGCGGTGCGATCGTGATGATCCTCATGCTGGGCTATCTGTACTTCTATCTCGCCGGGGAAGCGTACGCGCTCGTGTCGATCGGGCTGATCTCCTTCACGGCCGTCGCCCAGTTCGCGCCCGCGATCATCGGCGGCATCTACTGGAAAGGCGGCACGCGTCTCGGGGCGGCCTGGGGCCTCGCCGCCGGTTTCACGGTCTGGCTCTACACGCTGCTCCTGCCCTCCTTCGCGAAATCCGGCTGGTTACCCATCACCTTTCTTGCGGAAGGTCTGTTCGGCACCGAGCTCCTGCGGCCGCAGAACCTGTTCGGTCTCGGCGGCTTCGACGAGATCAGTCATTGCCTCTTCTGGAGCCTCTCCCTGAACGTCGGGCTGTATGCCGGCATCTCGCTCGCGCGCAGGCCCGGCGCGGCCGAGCACAGCCAGGCGACACTGTTCGTCGACGCGCTGGAGCAGCGCTCGGGCGCAGCCTCGCAGTTCTGGCGCGGCAGCGCGTCCGTGCAGGAGCTCGCCGAGCTTCTCGGCCGCTTTCTCGGTCCGGAGCGGGCCGCCGAAGCGCTGCAGGCGTATGCGCTCGCGCGGGGCCTGCGCTCGAGCGATCAGCTCCCTGCGAACGCAGCGCTCGTGCACCACGTCGAGTCGCTGCTCGCCGGCGCGATCGGCAGCGCCTCGGCGCGCGTCATGGTCGCCTCGGTCGTGGAGGAAGAACCGCTTAAGCTGGACGAGGTGCTCCACATCATCGACGAGGCTTCGCAGGCCCTCGCCCACAGCCGCGAGCTCGAGCAGAAATCACGCGAGCTCGAAGCGGCGACGAACGAGCTGCGCGCGGCGAACCGCCGGCTCCAGGAGCTCGACCGGTTGAAGGACGATTTCATCTCGACCGTCACGCACGAGCTGCGTACGCCGCTCACGTCGATCCGCGCGTTCTCGGAAATCCTCCACGACAATCCGCAGCTCGACGCCGAGCAGCGTGCGAAGTTCCTCGGCGTCGTCATCAAGGAATCCGAGCGCCTCACGCGGCTCATCAACCAGGTGCTCGATCTTGCCAAGATCGAGTCGGGCAACGCCGAGTGGCAGACCGGCGAGATCGACGTCGCCCAAGTCATCGACGACGCGGTGAGCTCCGTGAGCCAGCTCTTCAAGGACCATGCGGTCGCGCTGGAGATCGACGTCGCCGCCGCCCTTCCGCCGGTCTCGGCGGATCGTGACCGGCTGCTCCAGGTCCTGCTCAACCTGCTCTCGAATGCAGAAAAATTCTCCGCGCGCCCCGACGGCCGCGTCAGGATACGGGCGCGCCGCGTGGGGGCGGAGGTCAGGGTGGACGTCACCGACAACGGCGGCGGCATCACGCCCGAAGACCAGCACGTCATTTTCGAAAAGTTCAGACAGGCGGGCGATACGCTCACGCAGAAACCCGCCGGCAGCGGCCTCGGCCTCGCGATTTCCAGGCAGATCATCGATCACTTCGGCGGGCGGCTCTGGGTAACGAGCCCGCCAGGCGCCGGCGCGACGTTCTCCTTCACCCTGCCCGCGGCACGGCTTGCGCCGGCGGCTTTGGCGGAACGGCACGTCGTGCTGGGCGCGTGAGCCGTGAAGCGCGTGCTGATCGCCGAAGACGAGGCGAGCATCGTGATGTCGCTGGAGTTTCTCTTTGGGCGCGCCGGATACGAAGTGTTCACCGCCGTCAACGGCGCGCAAGCGCTCGCGCTGGCCGAAGCACGCACGCCGGACCTGATCGTACTCGACATCATGCTGCCGGTAGTCGACGGGTTCGCGGTGTGCCGCGCGATCCGGGCCAATCCGGCGCTCGCGGCGACACGCATCCTGATGCTGACGGCGCGCGGCCGCGAGCACGAAGCCGCGCGCGGCCTCGCGCTGGGCGCGAACGCCTATATGACCAAGCCGTTCGGAACGCGCGAACTGATGAACGCGGTCGAGGAGCTGCTGAAAAATTCGTAGACCGGTTCGCAGGTTCGCCCGCGCGAAGCCGCGCTACGGCTTGCCATAGTCCAGCAGGTAACCGCGGCCATACAAGGTGCGCACCGTCACGCCGGCGCCGGCGAGCTTTTTGCGCACGCGGTGGACGTATACCTCGATCGCGTTGTGGCTCACTTCCTTGTCGTAGCTGTAGAGCTGCTCGACGAGCTGTTCTTTGCTGACGACGCGCCCGAACCGGTGCAGCAACGCTTCCAGCACGCCGGTCTCGAGCATGGACAGGGGCACCGTGCGGCCCTCGACCGCGGCGGTGCGGCCGACCGTATCGAACGAGAGGCTCCCGTAAGTGAGGACCGGGGATACGGCTCCGTTCCCGCGCCGCAGCAGTGCGCGCACGCGCGCGAGCAGCTCGTTCAGGCTGAACGGTTTCACGAGGTAATCGTCGGCACCCAGATCGAGTCCCGTGACCTTCTCCTCCGCGTTTTCGCGGCCCGAGAGGATCAGCACCGGCATGAGCGTATTGCGCCGCCGCAGCCGTTTCAGGACTTCGAAGCCGTCGAGCTTCGGAAGCCCGAGGTCGAGTATCAGCAGACCGAAGGCGTCGCCTTTCAGCGCCTCGTCGGCAGCCGCGCCGTTCGCGACGCAATCGACGGCGTAGCCCGCCTGCCGGAGCGCGAACGACAGCGCCTCGGCGAGGGCCTCGTCATCTTCCGTGATGAGTATACGCATGCCCCCCTCCGCGACCGATTCTATTGCCGGGGTCAGGATTTCGTAAGAATTTTTGCATAACATGACATGTGCAAAATCTCACGAAAAGACAGGATCGCAACGCGCTCGGCCGCATGCCGCAGGCTGCGGCACTAAAGGAGGAGTCCTATGGAGCTCACCGCGAAGCACCGCGAGTACTGGCGCAAGAATCTCGTCATCACCGCTATCCTGATGACGATCTGGTTCATCGTCACCTTCGTCGAAGCCTGGTACGCGAGAGAGCTCAATAGCATCTCCTTCCTCGGCTTCCCGCTCGGCTTCTACATGTCGGCGCAGGGCTCGCTCATCGTGTATGTGGTGATCATCGGGTTCTATGCCCGCTACATGAATCGGCTCGACGTCGAATACGGCGTCGACGAGGGAGAAGACAAATGAGCCAGGCCGCGTTCAACCAGCAGAGCTTCACCCAGCAACTGAAGCGCTACTACGGCCTGTACACGGGCGGCTTCATCGCGTTCATCATCCTGCTCGCGATCGCCGAGCAGATGGGTCTGTCGCGGCAATACATCGGTTACGCGTTCCTCTTCGCGACGATCGGCCTCTACGCGATGATCGGCATCATGAGCCGCACCGTGGAGGTGGCGGAGTACTACGTAGCAGGACGGCGCGTGCCCGCGTTCTTCAACGGCATGGCGACCGGCGCCGACTGGATGAGCGCCGCCTCGTTCATCGGAATGGCCGGCACGCTATACATCTCCGGCTTCGACGGACTCGCGTTCGTGATGGGCTGGACCGGCGGCTACGTGCTTGTCGCTCTCTTCCTCGCGCCGTACCTGCGCAAGTTCGGACAGTTCACGATTCCGGATTTCCTGGGCGCGCGTTACGGCGGCAACATCGCTCGCACCATCGGCATCATCGGCGCGATCATCGCCTCGTTCGTCTACGTCGTCGCGCAGATCTATGGCGTCGGCATCATCACGAGCAAGTTCACGGGCCTCGAGTTCGGGGTCGGCGTGTTCGTCGGCCTCGCGGGCATTCTGGTGTGCTCGTTCCTGGGCGGCATGCGCGCGGTCACGTGGACGCAGGTCGCGCAATACATCATCCTGATCATCGCCTATTTGACACCGGTGGTCTGGCTCGGCATCAAGCACACCGGCATCCCGGTGCCGCAATTCGCGTATGGCCAGACGCTTCAGAAGGTGACCGATCTCGAGAAGAAGATCACGGCGGATCCCAAGGAGCAGGAAGTCCGAAAGATCCTCAAGGACCGCGCCGATGCCGCGACGGCCGCGCTGAAAGACCCTGCGAAAGGCTATGCCGAAGGCCGGGCAAAGCTCGAGAAGCAGTTGAGCGAGCTCAAGGCCGCAAACGCACCTGAAGCGAGAATCGCGGAGATTCAGAAGGGTCTCACGGCGTATCCGACCGATCCGGAGCAGTGGAAAGCCGCGATGAACAAGGACAAGGGTCTCGCCGCCCGCGCCAATCCGCCGCGGCCGCACGCGACCCCCTTCCCCGGCAAGGACGAGAAAGCGCAGGACACCGCGCGGCGAAATTTCCTGGGGATCGTCTTCTGCATGATGTTCGGCACGGCCGCGCTGCCCCACATCCTGATGCGGTACTACACCACCCCCAACGTGCGCGAGGCGCGTCGTTCGGTGTTCTGGTCGCTGTTCTTCATCTTCCTGCTGTATTTCACCGCCCCCTGCCTTGCGGTGCTGGCGAAGTACGACGTCTATTCCAACCTGGTCGGGAGCAGCTTCGCGTCACTCCCCGCTTGGGCTGCCGCATGGCGGGAAGTCGACCCTGCACTGCTCAACATCACCGACCTGAACGGCGACGGCATCGTGCAGCTTGCGGAGATCGTGCTCGGCGGCGACATCATCGTGCTCGCCACACCGGAGATCGCGGGGCTGCCGTATGTCGTCTCGGGTCTCGTGGCGGCGGGCGGTCTCGCGGCGGCGCTCTCCACCGCCGACGGGCTCCTGCTCACGATCGCGAACGCGCTCTCGCACGATCTCTATTACAAGATGATCGATCCGACCGCGTCCACCAAGCGCCGCGTGTCGGTAGCAAAAGGCCTGCTGCTCGTCGTCGCATTGATCGCCGCATTCGTGACATCGCTCAAGCCGGGGAACATTCTGTTCCTGGTCGGCGCCGCGTTCTCGATTGCGGCATCGACGTTCTTCTCGGCGCTCGTGCTGGGTGTGTTCTGGAAGCGCGCGAACAAGTACGGAGCGATCGCCGGCATGTCCGTCGGGTTGGGCGTTTGCCTGTACTACATGTTCACGACCTATCCGTTTTTCCGGGACATCATCGGCGTCACGCGCCCGATCGCCGAGTACATGTGGTTCGGCATGAATCCGATCTCGGCCGGCGTATTCGGGCTGCCGGCGAGCTTCATCACTATCGTCGTCGTGAGCCTGCTCACCGGCCAGCCCGAGAAAGAGACCCAGGAGCTCGTCGAGCACGTGCGCTACCCGCACCTGCGAGGCGATATCGTGACCGAGGCGACATAAGATCGCCGTCGAGGTTCGAGGAGGATCTGGGCCTGCGGTGCAGGCCCGTTTTTTTTGTATGATCGCCGCGCTGACCCACTCCGCCTCATGAGTCCCGCTGCCTGGTGGCACTACAACGTCTCGCGCCTGTTCCTGTTCATGAAGATGGAGCAGCGCGCCGCGGCCGAGCTGCGTCAGGCGCTCCGCCTCGATCCCGACTACGCGCTCGCCGCCTCCGCCCTCGCTTTCGTGTACGCCTCGCTGGGCGAGCGCGATGCGGCGATCGAGCAGTTCCGCAAAGCGCTCGCGCTGCAGCCCACCAACGCCGCCACCTGGTTCAATCTGGGCTTCGTATATCACCAGAGCCACGCGCACGACGAGGCGATCGCGGCCTTCGAGCGTGCCATTGCGATAGACCCGTACATCGATCGCGCGTGGTACGGTCTGGGGCTCGCGCAGCGCTCGCTCGGCAGGCTCGACGAAGCGGTTGTCTCGCTCGAGCGCTCGGCGAAGCTTCAGCCGATGAATCCGCACGCCTGGTACGAGCTCGGCATGACCTACTATGCGCTCGCGCGATACCGGGATGTCCAGCGGGTGATCGAGCAGCTCAACGAATTCGATCCCGACGTGACGAGGCAGCTCATGCGCGAGACGCCGGAGCGCTTGAGCGGCGCGACGCCCAAGGCCGGCTGATGCCGCCGGAGCTCCTCATCGTGAAAATGCTCAAAGCGCTCGTCGAGGTCGCGGCGGTGTTCATGCTCGGGCAGGGCCTGCTCTACGTGCTCGCGGGCCGCCGCAAGCACGAGAATTTCGTCTACCAGCTGTTCGCGATCCTCACGCGTCCGGTGTTTCGCATCACGCGCGCCGTGACGCCCCGATTCGTCCGCGACGATCACATACCGATCGCGGCATTCCTGCTCCTGTTCTGGCTCTGGATCGGTCTTCTCGGCGCCAAGGCGTACTTGTGCGTCGGCCGCGCGCTCGCCTGCGATTAGTCGTTGTCGATGCGCCACTCGTGGCCGCACTTCTTGCAGCGCACGCGCACCCACGCGTTGTCGGGGCGCCGCGTGAGCGTGGAGCTCGCGACATTCGACGCACCGGCAGCGAGCACCAGCAGCACACCGTACGCGCCGCACGCCGCGCAGCTCGACTGCGAGCCGAAGCATTCGGCGCGCGTGAGCAGGAAACTGTACTGGCGGAGCGAAGCGAAACAGACGAGCAGCGCGGTCACGATGATTCCGAGCATGTACGCCACCTGCAGGAACGGGCCGCGCCAGTCAATCTGTTCGAGCGTGACCGCGAGCAGAATCATGGCGAGGAAACACGACACGAAGTACATGTGTCCCTCGATCAACTGGCGCTCGTACCAGCGGCGAAATCCGAGCTTGCCTATGCCTTCGGCGGGAGTCATCGCGTCGAGGGAAATGAGGTCCCTATGTTAAACTCGCCTCCCCCGGAGAGGTGGATGAGTGGTTTAAGTCGCACGCCTGGAAAGCGTGTGTACGGTGAAAGCCGTACCGCGGGTTCGAATCCCGCCCTCTCCGCCAAGTAATCGTTTCACTCCGTCGCAGCAAATCCACAAGCGCGCGTAGCGCTGGAAGAGACGTCGCGAGACGTAAAGAACGCGAAAACCGACGTAACGTACTCGCGTCTATCTCGTCGACGTGCCGGGATTCCTGATCGGGCTGGAAGGCGAGCTCCGCGGCACTGCTGCTCAACCGGCCGACGAGCTACTGAGCCCGTAGCGCAGGCGTCTCGTCTTCAGCCGCGTGCCTGAAGATCCGCCACGACCCTGCGCGCGTTGGGGGCGAAGGATGTCCGCGAGCGTGATGAGCGCAATCCAGCTCTGCTAGCGGGTGTACGGAACCGGAAAAGGCACCTTGCGGCCGACCAGCCCCTCGAGCGCTGCGAGTTCGGTGTCTTCATGGCTCAACATCCCGGTCGATTCGACGCCGCCGACGCTGTCGATCCAGGATGGGCTGTCGTGATGCTGGGTCGAATAGCTGCGTGTTCGCCCGCCATCAGGCGTCAGGTCTACAGCACCGTAGCACAGACAGAAATACGTCCTGGCCACGCCGACCTCCACGTAACAGCCGGTGCCACGGATGCCGGCTGTAGCAACGGGCATGCGCACGGTTTTGGGCGTGCCGGGACGAAATACCGACAGCAGCGCGCCGGTGATCACGCGGAATACGGTGGCTGCGGCGTTGATCTGGATCTGCGATCCGGCCCGCTGCAGAAATGCGTCTTCGGCAATCGTGTATGCGGCCTCGGAATCGCCTCCGACGACGACGGTGGCGCCGGGCGGTACGATCATGCCCACCCTCGCCTGCTCGCCATTCACGAGTACGGTGCCGCGCATGCGGCGTATTCCCTGCTGCCCGGTCGAAACGTCTGCTGCGAGCGCCTGCTGAAGCACGCCACACATGCCGCATGCAGCACCGGCTGCGATGTGCTGGAGCAGACGCCGGCGGCCTGCGAACTCCGGTGCAACGAGTTGTGCATGCTTCACGATCCAGTTCCTCCAGGTTGGTGGTGCGAGAAGCATCGCGCTGCCCGCAGGTCGAGGCCAGACACCGGCGGGTAACGTTTCGTTGTCGTACGTGCAACGCGGGCCGGGAGCGCGGGCGTCCCGCCTGCACGCGCGCGAGCGCCGCGCTTTCCCGAGCCCAGAGCGCGGCCGGGACGGCCGCGGCCCCGGAGTGGTGCCCGCCGCCATCGGTTTACCCTCGACCCCTCAGATGCGATCATGCGCCGATTCGCGGGGCAGCCTGAGACGGACCCTTGGCGCCGTCCCGGCCGAGACGGGAGGCCGCTCATGGAGATGAATCAGATCCGCTTTTTCCTCGCCGCCTGCGAGACCCTGAACTTCACCCGGGCGGCCGAGCGCTGCGACGTCTCGGTGCCGTCGCTGACGCGCGCCGTGCATGCACTCGAGGAGGAGCTGGGCGGCCAGCTCTTCCGCCGCGAGCGGCACCTCACCCATCTCACCGACCTCGGCCGCTTGATGCAGCAGCACCTGACGGCGGGCCGCGATGCCACCGATGCCGCGCGCCGCGAAGCGGCGCAGTACGCGAGCGCCGATACGCAGCTCAAGCTCGGCGTCGTCGCCACCATGCCGGCGCGCCATCTGGTCGCCTACTTGCGGGCGCTGCGCAAAGCCGCGCCGGATCTGAAGCTGCAGATCTGGGAGGCCAATTGCGAGGAGCTGAGCGAGGCACTCCTGCGCAGCGAGATCGACGTCGCGATCAGCACCTCGTGCCAATTCGACGACCGGCTGCGCCCGATGCCGCTGTTCCGCGAGCGCTATTGCGTCGCGTTCCCCGCCGGGCACCGCTACGGGCGGATGAAGGCGGTGCCGATGCGCGAGTTCGAGGGCGAGGCTTACGTGAAACGTCTGCACTGCGAGTTCCCGGCCAATTTCGCCCGGCTCGCCGTCGCCAAGCCCTATCAGAGCGTGCGGGTCTGCTATGTCAGCGAGCGCGAGGACTGGGTGCAGGCGATGGTATGCGTCGGCCTCGGCATGACGCTCATGCCCGAGTTCCTGCCGATCCTGCCGGGCATAGAGACACGGCTGGTGGTCGAGCCCGAAGTGTCGCGCGAGCTCAGTATGGTGACGGTGGCCGGCCGGCCGCATTCGAAGCCCGTCAGCATCGCCGTACGCACCGCACGCTCGCATGATTGGCGAGGTGCGGCGGACGAGGCGAGGGCCGCCCAAGCCTCGGGCTGAATAGTGCCTCGCTCGGCGGCTCGCCGGAATTGCTGGAGATCATGCGGCACGCGCACAATTGCCGAGATGGATGGCACAGGAGATCAGCGCACCGTCCGGCGTGACACGCTCGTCGAAGCGTTTGCGGGGACACCGCGCCATGGGCTATGCGGTTGCCGACGCGCCGGAAGTCGCGAATACTTCTCACGTTCTACTGAGCCACGCGTAGCACGGTCCAAGCCGTGTCACGCCGTCTCACGCTGCACGGAAGAAAATTGTTGGTATAGTTGTTGGTATAAGCGGAACGCGCAAAAACAAAACCGAGTATTTACGGTGCCCTACGACTCGGATGTGAATCCCGCCCTCTCCGCACGATGACGACGAAGCTCGAGGGGGCGCTGAGGCGCGAGATCGTGATCGACGGCGAGCCCTATACGGTCACGATCACGCCGCAGGGCCTGAAGCTCGTTCCGAAAGGACGCCGCAAAGGTTACGAGCTCGAGTGGAGCGCCTTCGTGAGCGGCGAGGCGGCGCTTGCCACGGCGTTGAACGCCTCGCTCGCCGGCGCGCCGCCGCCGGCAACCCGACGGGGGACGGGCGCGCGGCGCAGCAAACAAAACACGTAAGAACAGGACTCCGGGTGGAACGACGCAGACAGTGGAACTTTCTGCTGGGCGATGACGGCTCGTGGATGTGGCGCGTCTTCGATCCCGCTGGCACCGAAGAACGGTCTGAAAAAAGCTTCGCAACCCTGAAAGAATGCACCGAGGACGCGGCGCGCAACGGCTACGTCGCCTGGCGCACGGAGGAAGAACGGCGGCGGAAGAGCTGACGCGCAGCGGGCACGAAGCGGCCGGTCCATCCTGAAGGCGCCGCGCTACTCGATCCTGATGTTCGCGTCCTTCACTACACGCGTCCAGCGCGCGATTTCGGCCGCGATCATGCTTCGGAACTCGGCCGGCGGCATGCCGCCGGCTTCCGAGCTTTCGGCCGCGAGCTTCGCACGCAGATCGGGCGTCGCGAGCGCCTTCACCACTTCGTCGTAGAGCCGCCTGATGATCGCGGGCGGTGTACGCGCCGGCGCGACGACGCCCTGCCACGAGCTCGACTCGAATCCGGGCAGGCCCGCTTCGGCAACCGGCGCCGCTTCGGGCCACGAAGCGAGCGGCTTCAGGCTCGT